>Ga0247825_10002573_pt1 | contig 11973 bp, 10 predicted proteins | sample 13C_Vanillin_Day_FD_194413 | JGI IMG/M metagenome (GOLD analysis project Ga0247825, IMG submission 194413) | Soil microbial communities from agricultural site in Penn Yan, New York, United States - 13C_Vanillin_Day48 | ecosystem: Environmental > Terrestrial > Soil > Agricultural land | place... | reverse complement strand
CCCAGAGCATCGGCGCGGGCGTGTTCAACCCGTTCGGCCGGCATCCGACGCTGATCGCCATGGAGATCGGCGCGCTCGACGAACTGTCCGGCGGCCGCGTGCGCCTCGGCATCGGCTCCGGCCTCGGCCACGCGGTCGAGCGCATGGGCTTCAGCACCAAGCGCGCGCTGACCACGCTGCGGGAGGCCATCGAGATCGTGCGTGCCCTGCTGCGCGGCGAGGAGGTCAATTTCACCGGTACGGTGTTCAATGTGCAGAAGGTGAAGCTCGACTACCGGGCCCGCGCCGACATCCCGGTTTTCATGGCGGCGCGCGGCGACAATGCGGTGAAGGCCGCGGGCGAGATCGCCGACGGCATGATCGTGTCCAACATGTGCGGGGCGGGCTTCGCGGCGAAGGCGGTGGCGGCGTTGCACGACTCGGCCCGCGCCGCAGGCCGCACGGCGATGCCCGGTGCGGTGCAGTACATGCCGTGCGTGCCGCGTCCCGACCGGGCCGAGGCGTTCCGCGCGGCCAGGCGCGCGGTGGCCGACATGCTGCCGGCCTACTGGACGCTGGCGCAGAAGCTGCCCGGCGCCAAGGCCGCGCTGGTCGACGGCACGGGGCTGTCGGACGACGACATTGCCGCGGCGGTCGCGCGGCTGAAGTCCGGCGAGGCGGCCGATGCCGCGCTCGACGACCGCTATGTGAGGGCTTTCACCATCGCCGGAAACGCCGACGATTGCCGGGAACTGGCCGCGGCCTATGCGGCGGCCGGCGTCACCGAGCTGGCGCTGACGTTCTTCGGCCCGGCCGCCGCCAGCGACATGGCCTATATCGGCAAGGCATTTGCGGAGAAGTAGCCGCTACATCTTCTGCAACTTGGCTACGTCAACGGCCTGCTTCCAGCGCACGCGCTCCTCGACGAAATATTTTTCGATGTCGGCGGGCGTGCCGCCGATCGGCTCGGAGCCGATCGCACGGAATTTCTCGATCACGTCGGGCTTCTTCAGGATGGCGTTGGCTTCGAGGCTGAGCTTGTTGACGATCTCGCGTGGCGTCCTGGCCGGCGCCGACAGCGCGTTCCACGAGCTTGCCTGATAGTCCTTCACCACCGCGCCGATCGGTCGCACGCCGGGGAGGACCGCGACGGGCGTCGCGGTCGAGACGCCGAGCGCGATCAGCGTGCCGGCTTTGATGTGCGGCAGGATCGGGCCGAGATTATCGATCGTCGCGGGAACGCGGCCGGAGATGATGTCCTGAATGGACTGGCCCGTGCCCCTGTAGGGAATATGGTTGATCTCGATGCCGGCCATCGCCATGAACAGCGAAATGCACAGATGACTGGTCGAGCCGACACCCGAGTTGGCGAAATCGATCTTGCCGGGCTCGGCCTTGGCCTTGGCGATGAGTTCCTCGATGGATTTCACGCCGAGGGAAGGGTGCACCACCAGCACGTTGGGAAACTGCGCCACCATGGTGATCGGTGCGAACGACTTCTCCATGTCGAACGGAAGCGTGTTGTAGAGGTAGGCGTTGATCGCATGCGTCGCCGGCGGCGCCATCAGCAGCGTGTAGCCGTCGGGATCGCTGCTGGCGACGAAGCCCGCGCCGATGTTGGCGCCGGCGCCCGGCTTGTTGGCGACGGTGAACGGCTGCTTGAACGCGGTGGAGAACTGATCCGCCATCACGCGGGTGAGGATGTCGGTGTTGCCGCCCGGCGGGAACGGCACGATGATCTGTGCGGGCCGGTCGGGATAACCGCCCTGCGCGTGGGCTGTCGCGGCTGCTGCGAGCGCCAGGATCGCGGCGACGCATCCCCCAAGAACGGTCCGTTTCATCGAGTGTCTCCCATCGATCGGTGGCGTAACCTTAAGCAAGTCCCGGGCCATGCGCTCCGCAAATTCAGTGGAGCGGCATGCTTCCGCCCATCGGCCCAAGCGCGCCGCGCCGCAGCGCGCGTCCCGGTCGCGCGCCGGTCGCCGCGCCGTCGCGCCAGACCGTCCGGCCGTTGACCATGACGCAGGCGATGCCCGCCGCCGGCGTCTTCGGCTGCTCGAACGTCGCGGTGTCCGCGATGGTCGCCGGATCGAACAGCACCAGATCCGCATAGGCTCCGGCTCTCAGTGTGCCGCGGTCCTTGAGCCCGAACTGCGCCGCCGGCAGCGCGGTCATTCGCCGCACCGCCTCCTCGAGCGGAAACAGCTTCACGTCCCGCACATAGTGGCCGAGCACGCGCGGGAAGGTGCCCCACAGCCGCGGGTGCGGGTGCTGGTCGTGCGGCAGGCCGTCCGAGCCGATCATGGTGTGCGGATAGGACAGCACGCGGCGCACGTCGTCCTCGCTCATCATGAAATAGATCGCGCCGGCGGGAAGCAGCTTTTCGACCGCTTGCTCCATGGTGCAGCCGAGCTTCTTGGCAATGGCGTCGAGCGGCTGGCCGGCATGCTCCGGCATGCTCTTCGACCAGGTGACGATGATCTTGCTCGATGCGGAGATGCGACGTGCGTCGAGCATGGTCGACGCGGCGACGTAGGGATAAACGTCGAGTCCCAGCGCCTGCGATTTGCGCGCCTCGTCGATCAGCTTGAGCGTATCCGCCACCAGGCCGTGGTTCGGGGTGCCGCTCGCCTTGTGATGCGAGATGACGACCGGGACGCCCGCGGCCCGGCCGATCTCGATGGTCTCGTTGACCGACCGGACCAGATGCGAGGCCTCGTCGCGCATGTGCGTGGTGTGGATGCCGCCATAGGCGCGCATCGGCTTTGCAAGCTCGATCACCTCCTCGGTCGGCGCGTCCTTGGACGGCGGATAGTAAAGCCCGGTGGACATGCCGATCGCGCCATGTTCGAGCGAGGCCTCGAGCGCGCGTCTCATTGCGCCGATCTCGCCGGTCGTGGCGGGACGGTCGAAGGTGTCCATCGCGCCGACGCGCAACGTCATATGGCCGACCTGGCAGGCGGCGTTGAGCGCCGGCGGATCGCGGTCGAGCGCCGAAAGATAGTCATCGAAGGTGGAAAAGAATTGCTCCGGCTCGCGCGCGATGATGTCGAGCGGCGGCGGCGGGTAGCGCTTGATCGACAGCGGCGCGAGGCTGATGCCGCAATTGCCGGTGATGACCGTGGTCACGCCCTGGCTGATCTTGCAAGGGAGCAGGGGATCGCTCAGCAGCGCCCGGTCGTCATGGGTGTGCGTGTCGACGAAGCCCGGCGCGAGCGCAAGGCCCTTCGCGGAAATCTCCTGCCCGCCTCTGGCGGTCGCAAGATCGCCCATGGCAACGATGCGATCGTCTTTCACCGCAAGATCGCCGCGAACGCCCGGCCGGCCGCTGCCGTCGACCAACAGGGCGTCGCGAATGACGAGATCGGGCTGCGAGGTGACGCTGGACGGCATGCGTTGCTCCGAAGGAAAACCGGTCGCCAGTCTAGCAGGTTGCTGAAAATGGACATGGCCGTCATTCCGGGGCGCGCCGAAGGCGCGAACCCGGAATCCAGAAGAGCAGGAAATCCCGACGTTACTGGATTCCGGGCCCGCCGCTTCGCGGCGTCCCGGAATGACGGCTGAGGGTTTTTCAGCAGCCTGCTAGAGCCCAAAAGGCTATTGCGCGCCGATGATCTTGGCCGCCGCGACGACCTCTTTCCATTTGGCGATGTCGGCCTTGATCCGCTCGGAAACGGATTCGGGCGTGCCCGGCTCCGGATCGACGCCCTGGATCTTCATCGCCTGCTGCACGTCGGCCGCGCCCGCGACCGCCAGCACCGTCTCGTTGAGCCGCTTGACGATTGCGGCCGGCGTTCCGGCCGGGACCACGACGGCGGTCCAGAGGCCGGCTTCGCAGCCGGGCACGCCCGCCTCGGCGAGCGTGGGGATTTCCGGCAGCATCTCGTTGCGCCTGTCGCTCATGGTGCCAAGCGCGCGGAGCTTGCCCTCGCGGATCTGCTGCAGAGTCGGCGGGATGGTGCTGACCGAAAGCTCGATCCGGCCCTGCAAGCGACGGGTTGGGAGACTTGGCTGCGGGCGCGGCTCGATGAGGAACGCCATTTCGTCCTCGAATGCGTCGGGCAGGCGCTCGGTCAGGCGCTGCGCAAAGAGCGCGCTGCTGCGAAGCGCGAACTGGATCATTCCGTTCGCGCGCTGCGCATCGAGCTTACTGAAGCCAACGAAGTAATCCGTGAACTTCGCCGCACCATCGCGGCCGACAACCATCGCAGCAGCAGCGGCGCAGTGATCGACCTGCTGCCAACAGCGCGGCGCAACTGACGGTGACGCCCCTAAATCAGCCAGCCCTCGTGCGCGACGGTGAGAGTTTCTATTGCTACTGCGGGCTCGGTTGGCGAATCGTAAAGGTCATTTGCAAAGGCGCCCGGATCGTATTGGTTAGGCTCAACGTTGACCTGCCAAAGACCCCAACTATCCTCCCCCCCGGCGGAAGCCTGTGAGTCCAGCGTTAAGTTCCCAACGAACAATCGGCTTGAGGCTTCGGTGCCGCTCTGGTCGACAAGCGAAGTGTCGGTCGTGCTGTGCTGGATCGAAGTCAGCACGTAACCCTTACCGTCCGTGCCCGCGTTGTGCGCAAATTGGTAACTTTCAACGATGATCCAATCCTTGGGCCCGCCGCCCGCTTCTGGAGCCGTTGGCTCGCTCGTCAATTTCGGCACTTCAACCCCAAAGACGTAATCCACTGTCGGGGCGGTCGAGTCCAACCGTTTAACGATTGCGAATTCGCTGTGGTTGACTTCGCCCGCCGGAGCCGTCGGCTCGGTCGTCAATTGCGAAAAGTCGAAGGCGTCGTCCTTGCCCGCTGAGATGATTTGAAAAGACGAGGGGTTCAAGTTTCCAGCGTCTGCGTGCCGGACGCTGCCATCACCCATCGTTAAGTTTGCGCCTCCGGTGTGCCCGCTGGACCCCACATTAGGGTTGGTCGGATCGACAGCGAGAGACTGGACGCCGCCGTCGGGGATGGGTTCTATCTTCAAAAAGGGATCAAAATAGAGGGGCATTTTGGGCCTCCATGGCCGGGCCGGACGTTGCCAGCGCCTCAAATATTCGTCGGGGTCGACGACGGTCAGGTTCATTCAAGGACGCCGGCCGGTCGCTGGCGGGTTAGACCCCGGTTGCCGGGATTCTCGAGCAGGTTGTGCGGAACCGGGACGGGAACCGAAGCTCGCTGAAACAGCAGTTTTATTCTACGAAATCCCCGTTCAATCAGATACTTGCGCCGATGGCTCTGTGGCGACGCTTATTCCCGGCAAGCTATTAATATTTCAGGTGAAAAAATAGGAATATTTCTCTGGATGCGAGCGCAGCCGCGCCGGCCGCCGGTTCCATCCAAAATTTTAGGTACTGCCCCCCGGCCGTTCGATCATCAAAGACGCGTAAAGGGGCCATAGTGCCGGGCTTGCGGGGCCAGTGGACCGCCCGAGGCCGAGCGCCGAGGGCCAATCACCGCTGCCCCACATCTCCGTGCCTGATTGTCGACACTCCTTAAGAATTGCTTTGCGGTAATTCGCTGATGCTTGTCCGTACGCTTCTCGAAGCGGACCACGCGTTGCCCAAGCGTTCGCAGAACCTAATCCGCGCCTTTATTTCCTCGAATTCCTTCCGCATGACGTCGCCCCGCGCCTCTCGCCACATATCAAGCCAGCCCATTGATCGCCCCCATCGGTGCTATTCCGGGCATGGCGTGCGCTTCTCGATTGCCGAGCGAAGTTTGTAAAGCTCGGCTTCGAAGTCTTTGAACCTTTCGGTGACCGCAACGATCTCGGCTTCGGTCCACGGTTTGCTCTCAGGGAAACTGTCATCGTTCCATTGCGTCCCACCACGCACATCGATTGTCGATGTAACCGAGTTGAAGCGCCACCATTCGCCATGAGCGAGCAAGTTGCGATCTTCGCACGCAAGTCTCGCTTTCGTCAGAATGTTTTTGATGGGCTCCGCTTCGGGGATCGCGCCACGGTGTTCCGCAATCAGCTTCGCCATACGATCAGGGCGCTCTCTCGCGCCCCATTGATTTCTTCGTTGTTCGCCGAAGCCGTGAACACAAGTAATGGCAGCCTGCAAGTCGCGCACTTCGCGCTCGAAGCGCGCATGGGCAAACATCATCTGCGCGAACGCAATCGCGAGCGGCTTGATGTCCTTGGGATCAGGGAAAAAACTGCTGAATTCGGTGAATGGATTTTTGCCCATGGTTCAGCGTAGCAGAAGCCCGCACCCCGGCGTCGCCGCTTGCTGCTTCCGATACGGACCCGACCCCGATCTTGCAGCCCGTTGATATGCTTGCGCTTTTCACGCTGCCAAGCAGCCGCGATAGGGCACGTGGGCGACGTCGACGCCGGCCTGGCGCTTGAACAGCTCGCCGGCGAGATGGGCGAGCGTGCCGGTGCCGGCCGAGGCGTAGCTCAGCGCGCCGGCCTCGATTTCGCGAGCGCGACAAACTCGGCGAGCGTCGCCGCCGGCACCTGCGGCGCGCTGATCAGAACGAACGGCGAGCTGCCGATCATCGCCACCGGGATGAAGTCCTTGACCGGATCGAACGGCAGGTTTGCGTTCAGCGCCGCGCTCGCCGCATGCGTCGTGGTGTTGGCGAGCCCCAGCGTGTAGCCGTCCGGCGCCGACTTCGCGACGGCGTCGGTGCCGATCACGATCACCGTGCTGCCGCCGACCCGGTTCTCCACCACGATCTGCTGGCCGAGCCGTTCTCCGAGCTTGGCGCCGATGATGCGGGCGATGGTGTCGGAGCTGCTGCCCGCCGCGAACGGCACGATCAGCTTGATCGGCCGTTCCGGCCATTGCGCGAAGGCGGGCTGGGCGATGTGCGTGAGGGCCGTGCAGAGCGATACAAACAGCAGAAGTGTCCGCGCCATCGCCGTCCCTCCCGATCCGCTAAGGTATCCGCTCGGCCTCGCGTAAACTGTCGAACAGCGCGGTGCGGAGCAGGAACTTGCGCGCCAGCGCCGGGTCTTCCGCCTGCCGCCGCAACTCGTCGTGATTGCGCCGGCGGACCGCGGGGTCGCGTTCCTCCAGCAGCCGCTTGTTGCGGATGGTCTGCGCCTGGGTGTGCTGAACCGCCACGTGCCGCCGCTGCCGTTCATACCTGTCGAGCTCCGCATCGGAAGCTTCACCATGCAGGATGCGGGCCAGCTTGTCGGCGAGGTTGAACGCATCGTGCACGCCGCTGTTCAATCCCATGCCGCCGATCGGGCTGTTGACGTGGGCTGAGTCGCCCGCGAGCACCACGCGGCCGACGCGGAACCTGGCCGCGACGCGCTGATGCACCGTGTAGAGGTTGCAGCCGCAGATTTCGAAATCGTGGTCGATGCCGAGGAAATTCTTGAGCCGCGCTTGCAGCGCCTGCGGCCGCTTCAGCTCGTTCTCGTCGTCGTCGATGTTGGTCGGGAAGTGGATGCGCCAGCGGTCCGGCGGGCCCTTCCAGTGGAACAGGTTGGAATATTCGACCGGGTCGGAGATGTAGTTGCGCTCGGTGTAGCCGTGCTTCCTGAAATCGTAGGCGACCTCGATGTTGATGGTGCGCTCGGGATAGGTGAAGCCTTCGAATTCGACATCGAGCTCCTTGCGGGCGATGCTGCGCGCGCCCTCGCAGCTCACGAGATAGCTCGCGCGGACCGTCTCGCGCTCGCCCTCGGCGTTCCTGACCTCGACCAGCACGGCGTCGGCCTTCTGCTCGAGGCCGGTGAACTCGGTCGCCATTCGCACCCCGATCAGCGGATGCGCCTTGGCGAGCTTCAGCGCCTCCTCGACGACCTTGATGCGCTCGCATTGGAGCACATACGGAAACCGGGTGTCGTCCTTGAGCAGTGCATGATCGAACTCGGCGATCAGCGCGTTGTCCTGCCGCTCCCGGTAGTGGAACTTGGGCGCGATCAGCCCGCGCGGCTCCATCTTTTCGTAAAGGCCGATGCGGTCGAAGAACTCGAGCGTGGTCGGATGGTTGGAGCCGGCCCGCGGCACCTGGTCGAGAAAATTGCCGTCGGTCATCTGTTCGACGAGAACGACGGCAACGTCCTGCTGCGCCAGCGCCAGCGCAAGGCACAGGCCGACCGGGCCTGCGCCGACCACCGCGACCGGATCACGGCTTGCCATGGAGCGCACTCACGCGGCGGCCGCGCCGCTACTTGGCGGGTGCGGGCTCCTTCATCGGAACCACGTCCTTCACCGCGCCGGCCCAGCCGGTGTGCGTCAGGTCGAACACCAGGCCGGTCGGGCTCTTGTACTTGGCTTCGTAGAACGACTTGGGCGAGGTCGGGCGGCCTGCGAGATATTCGCCGCCGGCGTTGACCACCTTCTTCTCCGCCTCGTCGAGATCGTCCACCCACATGCCGAAGTGGTAGAGGCCGAGCCTCTCCTTGTCGTTTTCCTTCTTCAGCAGGGCGACGTTGAAGATGCCGTCCGACATGTAGATGCCGCGCCGCGCCGTGCCGGCGCGCTTCATGTCGAACGCCTCCTCGAAGAACTTGGCCGAAGCCTCCGGATCCTCGACGATGATGGCGATGTGGCGCAGCTTGGACATGATCGGGTTCCTTTCCGTCTGTGGCCGCCATGATGCGGCGAAGACCGGGCCCAGGCAATCCCGGTTTTTCCGCCTGCGCTGGCGAGCCATCAGCGCGTTACGCGCGTCTTCGACGCGCCACCAGCGCGTTTACGCGCGTATTCGACGCGCTGTGGGCGAGCGGCCAGCGCGGCACTTTGTAGTGGCCGCGCCGGCTCCTCGTGTCGTTTCGCGCCTCTCGGCGGCGCGGCTAGTCGTAGACCGTGTCCACGTAATGGTCGGAATCGACGACCGCCTCGATCACGGTCGGCCCCTTGGCCGACAGGGCCTTCTTCACGGCCGCCTCCAGCTTCTCCGGGCTGCGGACGCCGACCGCGGGCACGCCGAAATAGTGCTGCGGCGGCTCGGTGTATTCCTCCGCCTGCAGTTCGGTTCGGTAGAGCGGAAACTGGCGGCGGATTTGCTTTACCTTGATCAGCGCGAGCCATTTGTCGTCGAGCACGACCACCGGCAGCGTGATGCCCATGCGCTTGGCCACGGCAACCTCGCCGCAGGTCATCTGGAAACAGCCGTCGCCCAGCATGCAGACGACCGGCAGGTCGGGCCGCGCAAGCTTCGCCGCGATCGCGCCGGGCAGGCCGAAGCCCATCGACGACCAGCCGTTGGTGATGTGGAACGTCCTGGGCGCATGCGCGGTCCACTGGCTGGCGATCTGATGCGTGTGCGCGCCGACGTCGAACGACAGGAGCCCTTCGCGCGGCAGCGCGCGCCGCACCGCGTCGATGGCGGCGTGCGCGGTGAACGTGTTGGTCGCGGGCCGCAGCGCCGCCTGGAACGCGCGGCGGTGTTCGGCGAGCATTTCGGGCTTCCAGGCGTTGGCGCCGGCGGGCAGCGCCGCGAGCTTCGCCAGCGACGTGTCGAGATCGCCGGTGACTTCGTGGGCGACCGTCACCGAGGGCGCGACGTCCACCTTGTCGATGTCGACCTGGAGCAGCGGCACGTCGGCGATCCACGCCTCGTACTCGACTTCGACGGTGTCGTAGCCGAGCCCGACGATCAGGTCCGCCGAGCGCAGGAGCTTGCGCTGGATCTGCCGGCAGGAGCGCTCGATCACGCCGATCGACAGCGGATGATCCTCGTCGATCATGCCCTTGGCCATGGTCGTGGTGGCAAACGGCAGGTTGTGACGCTCGATCACCTGGCGCAGCAGGTCGGGGTTTGCGATGCGCATGGCCGACGAGCCGAGCACCGCAACCGGCCGCTTCGCCTTTGCGATCAGCTCGCCGGCTTTGGCGATCATGTCGCCGGTCGGCGGCAGGATTTTCGACAGCGCCTTCATCGCGGCTGTGTCGCCCTTGGCGGGCGCCAGAGCCACGTCCTCCGGCAGGTCGAGGTGCACCGGCCCGCGCGGTTCGCTCATGGCGATGCGGATCGCCTCCTTCACGGTCTCGGCGATCCTGCCGTTCTCCAGCCGGAACGAGGCCTTGGTGATCGGCTTGAACAGCGCGTGATGGTCGATCCACATCTGGATGCGCCGGCCGAGCTGTTCGGTGACGAGGTTGCAGGTGATGGCGATCATCGGCGAGCGGTCGAGCCAGGCGTTGCCGACGCCGGTCGCGAGATTGGTGGCGCCGGGTCCGAGCGTGGCGATGCAAAGCCCCGGCGCCCTGGTCATGCGTCCGGTCACGTCGGCGGCGAAGCCCGCCGAGCCCTCATGCGCGGTCAGCACGAAATCGATGCCGCCTTTGCGCATCGCCTCCATCAGCGGCAGCACGTTGCCGCTCGGGATGCCGAAGCCGCGGTCGATACCGGCGGCCTTCAGCGTGGCGACGATCAGATCGGCATTGTTCATGGGGCAGCAGCACCTTTTTGATTTGCAGCTATATATCCCATGGCCGTCCCGAAAAGCTCAAGGGCGGCGCTTGCTGCGCCGCCCTTGACCGTTGCATGGCGGAACGTGGATCAGGTGAAAATGTCGGCGATGATGCCCTGGTACCAGCCAATGTTCTCCTGCTGGGTCTGCTTGCGCAGCTCCGCGGTTTCGCCGGTCTTGGAGACGAACGTCTCGGTCGCCGCGATCTTGCCGTCCTTCGCCGCGTAGGTGCCGCCGACCTTCACCGTGTCGTCGGTCTCGATCAGGCTCCAGCAGGTGTTGGTGTAGCGCGCCGGGAAGGTGCGGCCGTTGGCCAACTCGCCGCGGATCATCATCGCCGCGACCTTGGCCTGGCTGTTGGCCGAGAAGCCGGACTTCGGCATGTCGCCGGGGATGCAGGCGTCGCCGACGATGTAGATGTTGGCGTCGGTCATCGAGCGCATGTTCTCCGGGTTGATCGGGCAGAAGCCCGTCTGATTGGCGAGCCCGGCATCGCGCGCGATCTTGCCGGCCATCTGCGCCGGGATCACGTTGATCAGGTTCGCCTTGTGCTCGGCGAGATCGGTCTTCACCGTCATGGTCTTGGCATCGACGCCCTTCACGCCGCCATGCATCTTGGCGTCCTGCCATTCGACCATGCCGGGGTAGTGCTTCTGCCAGCCCTCCATGAACAGGCCCTGCTTGGAGAAATTCTCCTTCGGGTCGAGGATGATGATGCGCGACTTCTTGTGGCCTTTGGCCTTGAGCACATGCGCCATCATCGAGGCGCGCTCGTAGGGTCCGGGCGGGCAGCGAAACGGGTTCGGCGGCGCGACCATGACGATGGTCGAGCCGTCGGACAGCGCGTTGAGCTGGCGCCTGAGCAGTTGCGTCTGCGCTCCGGCCTGCCAGGCATGTGGCAGTTTCTTGCTCGCCTCTTCCGAATAGCCGGGCACCGAGTCGAACTTGATGTCGATACCGGGGGCGAGCACGAGGCGGTCATAGTCGAGCGCCTTGCCGCTAGCGAATTTCACCTGCTTCTTGTCGCGGTCGATGCCGGCCGCGCGCTGGCGGACGTGCTTGATGCCGTAGGCCTTGGTGATCTTGTCGTAGGAATGCGTGATCTCCTCGAAGGTCTTGAAGCCGCCGAGATAAAGATTGGAATGGAAACAGGTGGTGAAGCGGCGCGCCGGCTCCACCAGCGTGACGTCGAGGCCGCCGTCCTTGGCGACGTATTTCGCGACCGTCGCGCCGCCGGGACCGCCGCCGACCACGATGACCTTGGGCTTCGCCTGGGCGAAGACCGGCATGGGGAACGTCGAAGCGGCGAGCGCTCCCATGCCTCCAATAAATTTCCTGCGGTTGGTGTTCATCGTTGCCTCCCTTGATGGACCAATCAAACGATAGCTTCCGGATATCTTCAATTCCTCGGCTTGACGCTGCCGAAATAGGCCGCGAGCGCCGCGATCTCGTCCTTGGAAAACTTGCCCGCGATGGTTTGCATCACCGGGTTGTCGCGCTTCTTCAACCGATATTCGTCCATGATTTCAACAAAGCTTTGCTCCGGCCATCCGACGATCGGGGGAATGCCCCGATGGCGCCCGCTGAGCTGATGGCATGTTACGCATTCCGAAGA
>Ga0247825_10002572_pt1 | contig 11978 bp, 10 predicted proteins | sample 13C_Vanillin_Day_FD_194413 | JGI IMG/M metagenome (GOLD analysis project Ga0247825, IMG submission 194413) | Soil microbial communities from agricultural site in Penn Yan, New York, United States - 13C_Vanillin_Day48 | ecosystem: Environmental > Terrestrial > Soil > Agricultural land | place... | reverse complement strand
GCCGCGACGGGTCTGCCGGAGTCCGCGCGTGATGCATCGATCGTACGGACCGAGGTCTTCGAACGTCTCGAACGGGTGCGCGACGACGGCATCGGGGAAGTCGTAGTAGTAGGTGCTGCGCGCGCGGTTGAACAGCTTCTTGCCCTCTTCGGTCATCGGCGGAATGCGCCCGTTCGGCGGATCGACAACGAGCGATGCCTGACGCTGCGGGTTGCCACGTTCTCCGGCACTCCAGTGCGATGGACCACCGATACCTGTTCGCTGACCTTGCGGCACGTAGACTTCACCGTCAGCTCGAACCTGCCGCTCCCGAGCCGCCTCACGCTCGGCGAACTCTTTGTCGTTCAGGGTTGCCCGCGTGCCGAACGACTCCGGCCTCTCGTACGGCGTCCCCTGCATGTCGTTGGCTGGCCACAGCCCCTGGATGTCCGGATCGCCCCACGGCGTGCGCGGCACGCTCCAGGATTTGGGTGTCTGGGCCCAGGCACTCGAAGACATCAGAACCGCGGCGCCGAGTATCACGAGCGTCTTCACGAGAGATCTCGAACGCATGAGATGGCCCCCTTCTCTGGATTTCGACCGTTATTGCAGGTTGAGAGAGGGGTGTCAAATACCAGATTCAGGGTAGGCATTGGAAATTGACAAGATCGTTTCCGCTCGGTAGCGTTCGCGCGTGGAGAGGGTATGAGACTGCTGACATCTCTCGTGTGTGCTCTGTCCTGCGCAGCGGCACTCCACGCGCAGATCGCATCGATGGACACTGCTGCGTGCGAACGATTGGCGGCGTCGCTCAACCTGCAGAACGCAAAGGTGACGCTGGCGCGGCCGGTCACGTCGCGCCAATTCGTCCCGCCTGCGGCACCGGGCGCGAGCGTCCCGCCTGCTGCGCTCACGGATCTGCCGGCGTTCTGCCGCGTCACCGTGACGCTGACTCCGTCATCGGACTCTGACATCAAGTCAGAGGTGTGGCTGCCGCTTGCCGAATGGAACGGCAAGTTTCAGCAGGTCGGCAACGGGGGCTGGGGCGGCTCGATCCAATATGCGGCGCTCGCATCTGCGCTCCGGCGCGGATACGCCGCTTCGTCCACCGATACGGGACACGTCGGTGATACCGCGCAGTTTGCCGTCGGTCATCCGGAGAAATTGATCGACTTCGGCTATCGCGCCGTGCACGAAACTGCCGTTCAGAGCAAAGCGATTGTCGCCGCCGCGTACGCCACGACGCCCCGACTGTCGTACTTCGTTGGCTGTTCAGGCGGCGGACGCCAGGCGTTCATGGAAGCGCAGCGCTACCCTCAGGACTTCGACGGTATCGTCGCTGGCGCCCCGGGCTATAACCGCACCGACCAGAGCTTCCAGTTGGTTGCCGCGTCGCAAGCGACGCATCACGATGTGGCCAGCTTCATCCCGCGCGAAAAGCTGGCGGTCCTGCATCGGGCAGCGCTCAACGCATGCGATCAGCGTGACGGTCTACTCGACGGACTGATCAGCGATCCGATGCGATGCAAGTTCGACCCTGCTGTGACGGCGTGCACCGGCATAGACCGTCCAGACTGCTTGACCGCTCCGCAGGTCCGAGCCGCCAAGGCGATCTATGCGCCCGTTATGAACCCTCGTACAGGCGAAGAGGTGTTTCCTGGAGTCGAGCCAGGTAGTGAACCGCGCTGGACGGTGAATGCCGGGGGCGCGAGGCCACTGGGTATGTCCGATGATTTCTTCAAGTACATGGTCTTCAAGGATGCGAACTGGGATTTCCGCACGCTCGATATCGCGAAGCACCTGGAGCAGGCGCGACGGGCCGACGGCGGCATTGTGAGCGCCACCTCGCCAGACATCAAACAGTTCGTCAGCCGCGGCGCAAAGCTCGTGATCTATCACGGGTGGGGCGATACCAACGTCCCGCCGCGGTCGTCGGTGAATTATCACAAACGGCTGACGGACACGCTTGGCGCGCCCGACGTCCATCGATCGGTGCGACTGTACATGGCGCCGGGAATGGGTCACTGTGGGGGAGGCGAGGGCCCCAACGTGTTCGATGCGCTTACGGCTCTCGAGCAGTGGCGCGAAGAAGGGAAAGCGCCAGCGGAGATCCTGGCGTCGCAGTTGGCCGATGGTCGCGTGGTGCGAACTCGACCACTCTGCCCGTATCCAGAAATCGCGCGGTACAAAGGATCCGGCAGTATCGACGACGCCGGCAACTTCGTCTGCGCGGCTCCGTGAAGGGCGGTCTCTCCTTCCAGTAGCCGGGTGTAGAGTGTCCGTATGGCTGTCCTGAATTTCAACCTTCAATTGCTCGGTGCCGAGGAAGTCCTTGGCAACCTGCGCGCGCTGCGCGCTCGGCAACCCGTGAAGTTCTCCGCGTTCTACTCCAGCCAGCTCGGGGGCATTGTCACCGATCCCGCGCTGATGGTGATTCCGTTCGACGATCACATGGTGCACCGCGGGCATGGCATCTTCGATACTGCCGGTCTCGTGAACGGCCGCATCTACGATCTCGAGGCGCATCTCGATCGATTCCTCGGGTCCGCCGAGCGCTCGAAGCTGAAGCTGTTCGGCTCGCGCGAGGAGATGCGCAACATCATCATCAGGACTACGGCGGTGAGTGGGCTCCGCGACGGCGCCATCCGTTACTGGCTCTCTTCAGGTCCGGGCAGCCTGGAGCTCAGTCCCGCCGCAGGAGCAGAGCCCGGCTTCTTCGTGATGATTTTCGGAGGCCTGTCGTACCCGGCGCGTTGGTACACCGAAGGGTTGCGCGTGATGACGACGACCTATCCGATCAAGCCACCGCTCTACGCGATCACGAAAGCGACGAACTACCTGCCGAACGTCCTGATGCAGATGGAGGCGAAAGAAGCGGGGCTCGACAACGGCGTGTTCATCGACGAAGCCGGGTTCGTGGGCGAGAGCTCGAACATGAACGTCGCGTTCGTCACGCAGGATGGAGTCCTGCGCCATCCGAAGTTCGAGCGTGTACTGCCAGGATGCACGTCGCTCCGTCTGTTCGATCTTGCGAGATCGCTCGCGTCTCGAGGCGTGCTCAATGGTGTGGAGGTCTGCGACATCCCCGTGGCGGATGCGCGTGCTGCTCGTGAGATGGTGCTGCTTGGAAGCTCTGTGAAGGTGGCGCCGATCGTCGAGTGGGACGGCCGGCCGATCGGAAACGGGAAGCCGGGACCGATCGCCAAAGCGCTCCTCGACCTCATGGAAGAGGACATGCGCAGCGGCGACCGGCTGATCGACGTGCCTTACTAGCGCCGCCCGTTTGCGCGCGAGTAGCGCGCGTTGCCACCGTTGCCGCCCGGGGACACTTGGACGTTGCCCCGATACACCGGGCCGGCGCCTCGATACGCTGGACCGTTCCCCCGGTATGCCGGACCGTTGTTGTAGCGCTGGCCACCGTAGTAGCGCTGGCCACCGTAGTAACGCGCTCCGCCGTAATAATGCGCCCCGCCGCGATAGTAATAGGGCCCGCGAGGACCGTAGTAGTAGCGCGGTGCGTAGTACGCGCGTCCGTACACGGGGTACGGGTAATAGCCGTACGGGTAGTAGTAATACGGCGGATAGGCGGGGTATACCGGAACAGGCCCACCGATCACGACGCCCGCTGCTACCGGCGGCACTCCTATACCAACAGAGACACTGACCTGCGCCGCCGCCGGAGTGGCGTAGAGCGCTACGGCCAGAACCGCTCCCAGTATCCAACCTGCCTTACGTCCCATCGTGACCTCCATCGTCCGCGACCCGACCTCTGCAGCGAATGTGCCAGCGGACTGCTACCGTTGGCGTAAGAACTGAGTGCGTCTTTTTGCCGGCCCCCGCGTTGGCCGCTCTCGCGCGATGACAGTTGCTGGCTTCTCGCGATGGCAACCTGAAGCACATTGTCCGCGAGGTCAAGTCAGAGCTGGCAGGTGGCAGCCGTCTTCTGGACGAACTCAACGAGCAGCGTCGGCTCGCCCGTTTTCTCGGCAGACGGCTTGACCTCTCCTGAGACCTCGACCCTCGCGTTCACGAACGGTGAAAACTGGCTGTCGATTCCCTCGAGTCGATAACTTGAGCCGTTGGCGTTGACGGCCAGCGGCGACCCACCGGTTCCTGGAGGAAGGCGATCGACGCGCTTGGCATTCGACAGGACGAACCGCGCATCGCTCGGCGTATTCGGATCTGGCGTCTCGCTGTTGGCCGCACTTTTCGGAGCGGGCTGGAGGCAGCCGGTCACCGTGATCCGATCGCTCAGGTTGGGAGGATCAGGTTGCGGCGTTCCCGGCGTGGGGTTGCCGCCGCTCACCTGTTTTCCTCCGCCCTGCCCGCTGATGATGGACGTGGATGCGGCAAGCGACATGACCAGGCCGACGGTCCACATCGCTCGCCGCATCACGCGCCGCTTCCCTGCACCGCGAAGCGACCGAGCTTCAGCACCTGGCTCGGATCCACGCTTGAATCGATCAGCACGCCGAAGAACGGCGCCATCATCTCTTCCCACGTCATCCGGCCGAGATACACCGTCCGCTCGGGGTTCGGGTTGAATCGATTCGCCTTCGAGTTGTCGTAGTACGCCTCGACGTACATCCGCGTCCCCTTGGGTACGCGAATCGTCTTCGCCGGCTGATACAGAAGCTGCCAGTTGAAGTCATACTTCGGCACGCTCAGCACGATCTGATCGCGGCCGTCGGGATACACGAGGTGATACGTCATGCTCTTGCCGCGCACGTGCATGTGCGGCATGAACTCGACGAGCTCAACGTCGGCAGTGAAGGTGAGATCGAACGGCGGGCTCTTGTAGTTCCCTTCGTTCGGCGGGATCGCGAAGCTGGGTCCGCCGCCGACAATGCCGTACGACATCCACCGCTTGGCCGGCGCTTTGTCTGCGACCGTGAAGCCGATGAGCGGCCGGTCCACGATCTCTTTTCCAATCGGTGTGTAGTGCACCTGAACAGAGATGTCGCTGCCTGCCGGAATCAGCTTGCCCGCGCCGAATGGCCGATAGTCGTCTGCCGATCGCCCAGGCACGTAACAGTTGAAGCCGCCGCCGACATCTGCGCCCGGTTGCCGACCCGCCCCTGCCCCTCCGATGCGAGGTGCTGCCGGCGCCTCTGCCTTGATCGCGGCGCCTTCTTCGTCGCGCGGCGACTCCGACCAGTTCGGCACGTAGTACTTCGCGTCGGGCGTGTGTGCCTGGAATGTGAAGCAGATGTGATGCGTGACAGCCATCACGCTCGGCTTGATCTCGAGAGACGTGATCCAGGTGTCCTTCGTGAAGCCGCTCGGAAGGAGATACGTGATCCACTCCACGACGTCGTTCTGCGTGTGTGCGGGCACGCGGAACTCGGGTCCGCGAACGATGACGTCCGGCTTGATCTGCCAGCCGTCCGCCGGCCACTGGATTGGTGGAGGCGCATCCTTCGGATCGCCTTCGGGTGCACCGGCATCCGCCCACTTCGCGATCGTCTCGATGTCCTTCTGTGAGAGCGAGCGGTCGTTGGCGAACGGTCCGTGCGCGGGATCGGCGAACCAGGGCGGCATCTGCCGGCTCTCGACCTTGGCTTTCATCGATCGTGCCCACGGCCGCGTCTCGCGGAACGTGACGAGCGACATTGGTGCGATCTGGCCGGGCCGATGGCACGATTGACAGTTTTTCTGGAGGATGGGGAGGACGTCTTGGCTGAAAGAAACCGGTTCGTCAGCCGCTGACGTCTGACGCTGGGTTACCGCGAGGGCTACGACTCCGACGAGACAGCCGATGACGAAACCATAGCGGCGCATAGCCACTCTCCTGAATTGACGCGTACCTTACGCTCGGGCGCGGAGCGCGTCAATGACCTCGGGACCCGGGACTCGGGGCTCGGGGTCCGAGAGCTTCGAAGTTCTTCGTTCGCGGGCCCCGGACCCCGGGCCCCGGATCCCGTCTACCGAAGCGTCCGAAAGAACTCACGGACGTCATTGACCAGCAGGTCGGGCTCTTCCATCGCGGCAAAGTGGCCGCCACGCGGCATCTCCGTCCAGCGCGTTACGTTGTATTGCCCCTCGACCCAGCGGCGCGGTGCGATGCTGATCTCCTTCGGGAAGACGGCGCATCCCGTCGGTACGTCGACGCGACGCTGCACAGGCTGTGCGCGCTGGTTCTCGTAGTAGATCCGTGCCGACGATGCTCCGGACTGCGTCACCCAATAGAGCATGATGTTCGTGAGGAGTTCGTCCTTGGTGAACTTCTTTTCGACCACACCGTCGACGTCGCTCCACGACCGGAACTTCTCGACGATCCACGCGGCAAGGCCGGCGGGCGAGTCGTCCAGCGAGTAGCCGATCGTCTGCGGCTTGGTGCTCTGCTCGAGGAAGTATCCGCGCTCAGTGTCGAAGAACGTCTGCCGCGCGCGTGTGCGCTCGAGCTCGGCCGGCGTCACGCCTTCGTTCGGATCCTTCGCGCCCGGCGGTGGACCTGCCAAACAGAAGTTGAGATGTAGTCCAGCCACGTGACTCGCGTCGTTGATCGCTGCGAATCGGCTGATCGAGCTGCCCCAGTCGCCGCCCTGTAACCCGTAGCGCGTGTACCCGAGGCGCGCCATGAGCTTCGCGAGAATCCCGGCGATGCGCTCGGGACCGTATCCGCGCTCGCTCGGCTTTCCCGAGAAGCCGAAACCGGGAACGGAGATTGCGACGACATGAAACGAGTCGCTGACGTTGCCTCCGTGCGCAGCCGGATCGGTGAGCGGGCCGATAATCTTCGTGAACTCGACGAAGGAGCCCGGCCACCCGTGCGTGATCGCGATCGGCATCGCGTTGGGATTCTTCGAGCGCTGATGGACGAAGTGGATGTCGAGCCCGTCGATGTTCGTCGTGAACTGATCGAACTGATTGAGACGACGTTCCGCGGCGCGCCAGTCGTAGCGGTCGCGCCAATAGCTCACGAGCTCTTTCAGATACGCGAGGTTCGTGCCGTAGTCCCAGTTCGAGTTGGAGATCTCACCCGGGAAACGCGTGCGCCCGAGTCGATCCTTCAGGTCGGCCAGGACCGAATCGGCGACTTGGATCTTGAACGGAACGATCGCATTCTGCGCCGGTAACGCGGCCTGCGCCAGAATCGCGAGCGCGATCACCGCGCCGATCAGTCTGAACATCGAATTGGCGATTCTGGCGATCTTTGATGGTCGAATCGTTGGTGATTGGTGAATGCTGATTGTCGATTCAATCGTTAATCACCAATCACCAATCACCAATCACCAACGATTCACCAATCACCAATCAAAAATCAGCAATCGATTACTGATTGGACGACGATGCCTTACCAGCCGCTTCGGCATCGCGCTTACGTCCAAAGCTCAGCGCGTTCGGCAGCGCGTAGTTCCCCTCGTGGCACGAGTACTCGAACATCTCGTAGCTGTCGTCGCGGTTGAGCGGCAGCTTCACCGTCCACGGCTTCGTGTAGACCTTCGGGTCGGTGATCGTGACCGAGTAGTCGATTGTGTTGGCGTCGGTACGCGTGAAGCGCTCGACGATCGTCATTGCTTCTGTCTGAGGGATGCCGCGAATGCGGCCTGTCGCTGCGCTCGTCGCGATCGATCCCTTGCCGTTGTAGTTGGTGCTCTCAACGACGAGGGTCTCGCCTTCCCACCTGCCGCGCGGTTCGCCGTTCCACTGTTTGATCCCGGCGCCCAGTCGCGCGCGGCCGTCGATCGGGATGATCCGGGTCTCGTGAATCATCTCGAAGACCATCACCACGTAGCCGGGGATCTGGATGATCTGGTACGCGTTGTTGTATCCCGCAGGGAACATGCCGGCGGGATAGCCGCGCGTGACGCAGCGGACCCACGGCGTCTCGTGTTCGGGCGCGTCGGGGATGTGCTCCAGATGGAAGTCGCGCTCGTCCTCCGCCCACTTCATCACCGGCACACGGCCGTCGGGCGGGTCGATAACCATTGCCTTCCGGCGCTGACTGACTTTGTGCGTGTGATCGGCGAACTCAGATGCGGGGCCGACGCCGGTCGCTGCGCTCGACCCAGCTGACTCCGTCTGCACCGCAACGGGTGTTTCGAATGGTGTGCTGTCGAAGTTGAGCCAGATGCCTTGAAGATCTGGCTGACCATCCGGCGTTCGGCCGGGCGTCCACTTCTGAGCCTCGAGGCTGCTCGTCGCGCACCACGCCAGGGCCACTCCGGCCAACGCGACCCGTTGCCAACGTCGCCACGAAGGATTCATAACAGGCCCTCCCTGAGGCGGCATCTTACTGCTTTCCCCTGCCGCCGGTAGTACACTTTCGTCTCTGTGTCCGAGTCCGGGTTGCGGTCCAAGAAGTTCGATCGATCCATTGTCGAGGGTCCCATCGGCCAGGCTGTCTGGAAGTTGGCGTGGCCGACAATGCTGCAGAACGTCATTGCCGGACTGCAGGGCATCATCGATCACGCGATGGTCGGCCACTTCGTAGGTTACACCGCCAACGCGGCCATCGGCGTCAGTTGGCAGATCGTACTCGTCGTCATCGTCTTCATCAGCTCGCTCTTCACTGGCATGGCCGTGCTGGTGGCACGCTTTGCCGGGGCGAACCAGCCCGACAAGGTCAACCGCGTCGTCTATCAGGCGTTCCTCACTGCGTTTGGTCTGTCGATCATCCTCGCGGTGATCGGGTACTTCGCTGCACCGCCGCTGCTCGTGCTGGTGAATGCGGCTCCTGACGTGAAGGCTGAGGCGCTGCCGTTTCTGCGGGCCATGTTCATGGGCATCTTCGGCATGATGATGTTCTTCATGCTGAGCGGCGCGTTCCGCGCCGCGGGCGATCCGCGCACGCCGTTGCGACTCGGCGTGATCATGACGGTGCTCACGATCGCCTTCAATGTGATCCTCATCCCGATGTTCGGCACGATCGGCGCTGCGCTCGGGACGATCGCCAGCAGCACGACGGTTGCGATCTACGGCTTGTGGAAGATCACTCGACCTGATGCGGTGATCCATTTCGAGCGCGGGATGGACATGAAGCCGGACTTCACGATCATCCGGTCGCTGTTCCGCTTCGGTCTGCCCACGGGTGTGCAGGGCATCGCGATGAACATCGGTGGCGTGCTGATGCTTCGTTTCATCGGTTCCCTCGAGCACAGCGCTGCCGCGCAGGCGGCCTACGCGGTTGGCTACACCGAGCTCTTCTCGCTGATCACGTGGACCTCGGTCGGTCTCATGGGCGCGTCGGCGACGATTGCCGGGCAGAATCTGGGAGCTGGCAACCCCGAGCGCGCGGTGCAGGGCGTGCACGTGGCGTCACGTTACGGTCTGGCCGTGGCGGCGGCAGTCGGGCTGATGTTTCTCCTCATTCCCGGCTATCTCCTTGCTATCTTCGGCATGACCGATCCGCTGGTGCTGAGCCTCGGACGCCAACTGCTCGCATTCCTGAGCGTCTCAGGTCTCTTCATCACGGTTGCGCTCAGTTACACCGGCGGACTTCAGGGAACGGGCGATACGCGCAGCCCACTCTACATCTCGATCGTCTCGCAGGTCGTTGTGCCGCTTGGTCTCTGCACGTTGTTCCAGGCGATATACGGCCTCGACGCGCTCCACATCTGGATCGCGATCGTGATCGGTCACGCCACGCGCGCCACGCTCAGCGTGCTTCGCTTCCGGCAGGGGAAGTGGAGAGGAATCGCGGTCGACATCGAGCCCGCCAGGCCTTAAGTGACCTGTAATTCAGAATGCAGAATTCAGAATTCAGACTGAGCTTGGGCGTTGGTCTTTTTGCGACGCCTGGCGCCCTGCCCGACGCCTCGAGGTAGATTCCCTAGAGGATCTCCCCCGTACTTTCGCGGCGCCATCCCTGCACGTCACATCTGGGCATGGCTCCAGACAGCGCGCGTGATATTCGTGATCGATCCTTCAAGTTCGGATGCCAGATGGCGAGACTTGCATTGAGCTTGGCGCCGGTTCCTGGCGTCCGATGCATCGTCGACCAGCTGCTCAAGGCCGGCACCGCCGTGGGTGCCAACCTGGAAGAGGCGAAGGCCGGTTCGTCGAAGCGTGAGTTTGTGCGGTGTGTGGAGATCGCCCTCCGAGAGGCACGGGAGAGCTTGTACTGGCTCCGAATCTGCGCAGCGTTGAAGCTTGGCTCCTCAGATCAGCTTCACGATCTGGAAGGGGAAGCGGATCAGATAGTCCGAATTCTGACGACGATTGTGGTCAACACGAAGAGCGGCATGGCGACATGAGGAGTCGGGCAGACATTGTCTGCATTCTGCATTCCGCATTCTGAATTACGTGATCAGACTGCCGGCGAGTAGCAACACAATTGTCGAGAGCGCCATATCGCAGGCGTTCGCGGCGGATGCGGCGCGTGCGCGCATGCCATCACTGGCCATTCGCTGAATCGCGGCTGCTCGCAGCGGATGCGACACGCCCGTTGCGAACGCAAGCGCGATCGTTGCCGGCACGAGCGCCGACGGAATCGTGACGGCAATGCCCGCCACGATCGCTCCGACAGCCGCGAGCGCGATCTGCGCGCGCAGCCCTGCAGCCGGCAGACGCATCGCGAGCGTCGACCCGGCGGCATCCGCGAGCGTGATCAGCGCGACGATCACCGTGACCTCGCTGGGGCCGCTTCCGCTTGTCGTCTGCATGATGAAAGACCCGGCTGACGTTATCGCATCGAGAAAGGCTAGCGGAAGAATGACGGCCGCCGCCAATCTCCACGGAATGCGCATGCCCGATGGTGTCGCGTCGTCTTGATCAGCGCCCGCATGCTCAGGCGGTTCGACCATCGCGCAGGCGATCAGGCCGCCCGCCGCACACAGCACTGTCTCGGCCATCCAACCGGCTGCGAAGCCCCATCTGCTGACGATCGCTCCGCCCACGACAATGAGCGCCGCGAGCGCGATTACGTGAACGGCGCGCGAGCGAGCTTCGATCGTCTGGAATTCGCCTTCGCGATTGAGCTCGACGCATGTGCGATAGAGCAGCGCCTGATCCGCGCCCGAACGGAATGCGTCGCCAACAGAAACGAGCAGGCACGCGAGGACCAGACCGGGAATGCCATCGGCAAGCCAACAGCAGATCATTCCCGCAACCTGGATGAGCGAGCCGAGGATCAGGCTTCGACGATTGCCAAACTTGTCAGCGAACCAGCCCGTCGGGACTTCGAGTCCCATGAGCAGCAGGTCGCCAGCAGCCATCGTCGCCGCAACCAGCGCAGGCGACATCTGCTTCTCCTGTACCCACCACAGGAGATAGAGGCCATCCATGACGCCTTCGACGGTGGCGATCTGGTAGGGAAGGTAGAGTGCAAGGTTTCGGCGGTACGGGGATCAATTAGGAGGCATGGGGATAGGGTATCAAAAAAGCGATCCGGTCTTTTTGCCTGATCCGTGATTGGACATTTTCGATTCGTTGGTGATTGAGGATTGTCGATTGTTGAATCTGTCCGCACGTCGAAGCGCGACGCTCCCAATCGTCAATCAAGAAATCGACAACCCCAAACGAATCAACGATCAGAGATCGTCAAATCGTCAATCGACTCGTCCTCGCGCCGGCGTTGCGAAGAAATCCGCCGCGTCGCGATACTGAAAGCCGAGGCGGCGCGCAAAACCAGGATCCTGTGGACCGGCTCCAACGTAAACGCACTGTGCCGGATCGAGCTGATGACGCTGGATGAACACCACGCCGAGTCCCGGTAGCGGCTTCCGGCACCAGCACACCGGCGGGCCGCCGCCATGTGGGCAGTAGAGGACCTCGATCGGGACTCCCAGCAGCTCTCGCGTTCGCGCGAAGCTCGCCTCTGCCTGCTCGCTGGTCATCGTCTTGTCCTCGATCTCAGGACGCCACGCCAACCCAAGCAGTCTCCATCCCTCATCGTGATGGCGGCGAAGCACCGCTGCGCGGTCCGCGAGGACGTCAACGTCGTCTGCCGACAATGGAGCGCGTGCGCCGGAGCGGCTGCGAATCAGCACCTCGTCGCACCACACGATCAGTGCCTTGTTTGTCATCGACGAATCGTGCGTTCGCTCGAACGGCAT
>Ga0247825_10002571_pt1 | contig 11978 bp, 6 predicted proteins | sample 13C_Vanillin_Day_FD_194413 | JGI IMG/M metagenome (GOLD analysis project Ga0247825, IMG submission 194413) | Soil microbial communities from agricultural site in Penn Yan, New York, United States - 13C_Vanillin_Day48 | ecosystem: Environmental > Terrestrial > Soil > Agricultural land | place... | reverse complement strand
GCAGGGCGATGCGCTCGACCTCGAAGCGGAAGCGCTCGGCCTGAAGCGCGAGGGGCTCGAGCTGGCGGATGCGGGACTGCACCTCGGCGTGGCGTCGCTCGTCGTACTCCGTGGGCTCCCGGGCCAAGGCTTTTTCCAGCTCGCCCACCCGCCCGCGCAGCCGAGACTGCTCCGTTCCCAGGGGGGCTGCTTCCTGCGCCTGGGCCTCGAGGCGGCCGAGCTCGACAGTGACGTCCGACTGGGTCCGCTCGGCCTCGACCCGCCGGCGCTCCAGCTCATCGAGCTCGGCGGGCTCCTGCTGGAGCTGCTCGATCCGCTGCTTGTAGTAATTGCCGTTGGATACGACCTCCTCGATCTGTCGGTCGAGCAGGCCGAGGACCTTTTCGTACTCCGCTCCGAGCGGGCGGGTGCAGGTCGGGCAGTTGCCCTCGGGTCCGGCCTTCACCAGGCGCTGCCGCTGCTCTCTGAGCTCGGCGTACTGGTCGAGCAGCCCCTGGCGCTTGGTCCGGGCGTCCTGCGCGTCCCGCACCCACGCGGTCCGGGCCGTCTCGGCGTCCAGGGTGAGCGTCGTGATCGTGGCGCGGACATCGTTGGCGCGGGCGCGCACCGCGTCGAGCGCCGGACCGGCGGGCACCCGGGCGAGCCGCTCCTCCACCGACGCCAGGTGATCGTGCACGTCGGCCAGTTGCGAGGTCAGGCCCTGGCGGCGGGCCCGTGCTTCGGCCAGCTGCTCCAGGGCGGCGGCCTCCTGGCGCAACCCGGCCAGCGGCGCAAGCTCCACCGCGAGCTCCTGCAGCCGGGTGGTGGCGCCGGCGGCTTCGGCGACCTGCCGCTCGAGGCGCTCGGCCCGCTCGGTGGCGGCGCCGCATTCGTGTCCGGCCACGCGGAGCTCCGCCTCGAGCGCCAGCGCGGACTCGCGAAGCGCCTGGAGCTGCTCCCAGTGAGGCCTGACTTCAGCCAGCACCGCCTCCGCGCGAGCGAACGCGTCGGCCGTCTCGGCCTCCGCGGCGGTCGCGGCGGTCACACGGTCATGCGCGCGGGCCTCCAGGGCGTCGATCTCGCCCGGGTCGCCGAGGCCCGCGCGCAGGCCCTCGAGCCGGGCGCGCAGCGCGGAGCGCGTCTCCTTGAGCCGGTCCTGCGCCGCGCGGAGGCGCTCGTAGCCCAGCACCCGGGACAGGAACTGAGCCCGCTCGGGGGCGCTCATCGCCGCCATGACGGCCAGCTCCTTCTGGCCGGTGAAGTAGGTGTTGAAGAACTCGTCGCGCGACATGCCGAGCAGACGGGTGACCCGCTCGGTAACCGACCCCAGGCTGTTGGCCACCGGCGCCGGATCGCCGTCCTGGTAGAGCTCCGCATGGTTGAGCCCGCGCACGATGCGATACTGGTGCGCCCCGAGGGTGAACTCGAGCTCGACCTCCACCCGCGCGCGTGGCGGCGCGTTCCGCCGCCGGATCGAGTCGCGGCTGCCCCGCGCCGCGGGCATGCCGTACATCGCCCAGGCGATGGCCTCGAGGATGGTGGTCTTGCCCGCCCCGTTGGGGCCGACGATGCCGGTGAGCCCGGCCCCGAATTCCAGCTCGGTGGCTTCGTGCTGGCGGAAGTTGGCGAGGCGGAGCCGAGTGATCCGCATCAGGCCCCGGCCAGATCCCGCTCGACGCCGTCGAGGAGCTCGCCCCCGAGACGGACGAACGCCTCCCGGTCGATCTCCGCGGGCAGCGGCCGGCGCGAGAGGTAGTCGCGCACCAGCTCGGGCAGCGGCTGGCGCCGCCCCGGCGCGCCGACACCCACGGCGCGCTGGATCTCGGGCCGGCGGACGTCGAGGTGAAAGTGGAGCGCCTCCGCCTTGAACCCGCGGATGGCGGTGTGATCGAGCTCGCGGCCGATGTGACGCGGGACGTCGTACACCCGGAGTCGAAGGATCTTGTCGGCGATGCCGCCGGGGACCTCCGCCAGGCGATCGGCGATCAGGCGGTCGAGGGCGGCCGCCGCCATCCCTTCGCCCGGGATGGGAGGGAGGTCGAGGATGGCGCGGGCCGGCTCGATGGGCTGGGGCGCGACGGTGCCGGCATCCAGGTCGACGAGGAGCCAGCCCTTGTTCCGGTGGCCGTGGCGTGCCTCGTCGGCGAGCTCGCCCCAGAGGTTGGGACTGACATACTCGAGCGCCCCGGCGTACCAGGCCCGGGGCGCGACCTGGTGCCGCACGTGATAGTGGCCCAGCGCCACGTAACTCCACTCCGTCGGCGCCAGCTCGTTCAAGCCGATGACCGCCCCGCCGTACTCGACCGAGCTGCGGTCGAAGGGGAAGACTCCCTCGATCTCGCCGTGCAGCACCAGCAGCTGCCGGCCTTCGGAGCCTTCGGGCCGGAGCGGCGGACGCTCGGAGACCAGGGCCTGATGCGGCACGGCCAGCACTGCGACGTCGAGTTTCGGGTAGACCAGACGACGCGCCTGATCGGCCGCGACGTCCACGCCGAGCTCCTCGAAGAGCCGAAGGATGGACCCCGTCTCGACCGAGCGGGGCGTGTCGTGGTTGCCCGCGACGAGCACGATCGGCGCGCCGGGCAGCGCTTCGCGCAGGCGCTGCACCTGGCGGAAGGCGAACACGATCGCCGCATTGGTCGGGCGAACCGAGTGGAAGAGATCTCCGGCCACCACGACCAGGTCCGGCGCCGCGGCGATCACACCGTCCACGGCGAGCCGGAACGCGCGCGCGACATCGGCCTCGCGCTGGTTGATGCCCGCCGATGTCTGGCGATGATATTGCCGCGCCCCCAGGTGAGGGTCGGCGAGGTGAGCCACTTTCACACATGGAATGTCTCGCAGAGGGGCCATTAATCAAGCCCTCGCGGCGACCAAACGGCCAGACTCGCAACGAGTTAGGGCATGGGGGCGCGGAACGCGTGCGGCTTGCGTCGAGGGCATGTGAGTGTCTACGGTTGGGTATGGACACACCCCACGACTCCGCGACCGCCGCCTCCACTACCGGAGGCCTTCCCGTTGCCCCCTCGCTCGGCCCCGCCATCGAGCAGCTCCATCTCCCTCACGCCACCGAAGAGAACCGCGCGCGCATCGTGTACATCTCGCTGCTCGCGATCGCCGCGGCGATCGCCGCGGCGATCGCCGCGGAAGTGCTGGTGGGCGTGATCGCGCTGGTGACCAACCTCGCCTTCTACGGACGGATCAGCTTCACCGCCGTCTCGCCGGCACACAACCAGCTTGGGGCCGGAGTGATCATGGTGCCGGTGCTGGGCGGGATCGTGGTCGGCCTCCTGGCCCGTTACGGCAGCGCGGCGATCCGGGGGCATGGCATTCCCGAGGCGATGGAGCGGGTGCTCAAGAACGAGAGCCGGATCGCTCCCCGGGTCACCCTGCTCAAGCCGCTCTCCGCCGCCATCGCGATCGGCAGCGGCGGCCCCTTCGGCGCCGAGGGCCCGATCATCGCGACCGGCGGCGCGCTCGGATCCCTGCTGGGCCAGGTGGTGAGGATCACCGCCGACGAGCGGAAGATCCTGCTGGCCGCGGGCGCGGCGGCCGGCATGGCGGCCGTGTTCAGCACGCCGGTGGCCGCCGTGCTGCTCGCGATCGAGCTGCTGCTGTTCGAGTATCGAGCCCGGTCGCTGGTGCCGGTGGCGCTGGCCAGCTCGGCGGCCACGGCGATCCGGATGAGCCTGCATGGCGGGGCGCCGGTCTTCCCCATGGCCGACATCGCCCAGCCCCATGCCGTGGCCATCGTCAGCTACATCGTGCTCGGCGGCGTGATCGGGCTGCTCGCCGCGGAGATCACCCAGGCGGTCTACCGCCTGGAGGACGCCTTCGAGCGGCTGCCGATCCACTGGATGTGGTGGCCGGCTCTGGGGGCCGTGGCAGTGGGCGTGATCGGGTACTTCAGCCCGCGAACGCTCGGCGTCGGGTACGACAACATCCAGGATATCCTCACCGGCTCGCTCGCCGGCACGGTCCTGCTCTCCCTGGTCTTGCTCAAGCTGATCTCCTGGGCCGTGGCTCTCAGCAGCGGTACTTCGGGCGGGACCCTCGCCCCGCTGTTCACCATCGGCGGCGGCCTCGGCTCGCTCATCGCCGCGGGCGCCATGGCGCTGCTTCCCGGGCTGGGGATGGACCTGCGGGTGGCGGGACTGGTCGGCATGGCGGCGATGTTCGCGGGCGCGTCGCGGGCGCTGCTGGCGTCCATCGTGTTCGCCTTCGAGACCACCCGCCAGCCGATGGGCCTGCTCCCGCTCCTCGCCGGGTGCTCGGCCGCCTACCTCGTCTCGCTTCTCCGGATGAAGCACACGATCATGACCGAGCGCCTCGCCCGGCGGGGCACGCCCGTGCGGACGGAGTACGCCGCGGATTACCTGGACCAGCTCCTGGTGCGGGACCACGCGGCGCGCCAGGTGGTCACACTCGGCGGTCAGCAGACGGTGGCCGAAGTCCGCCGCTGGATGGCCGACGGGGCCGGCGGCGCCAGCCATCAGGGGTTCCCGGTGCTGGACCAGTCGGGTGGCCTCATCGGTGTAGTGACCCGGCGCGACCTCACCGATCCCAAGGCCGAGGACGCGGCGACGGTCGGGAGCCTGATCAAGCGGCCTCCGGTGATCATCTTCGACGACAACACCCTGCGACAGGCCGCCGACCACATGGTCCGCGCGCGGGTCGGCCGGCTGCCGGTGGTGAGCCGGAAGACGCTGAGGCAGGTGGTGGGGATACTGTCCCGCAGCGACCTGCTGGAGGCGCACGAGAATCGGCTCGACGAGGCCTTGTCGGCCCAGACGCCCAGGCTCGACATCCGGGCCGCCTGGGGCCGAGGCGAGTCGTGAGCAGCGGCCCGGGGTACGTGGACCGGCTGCGCGACTTCACCACCGACGCCCGCCTGCTGATCCTCACACCGATGGCCGCCGTAATCGGCGCGCTCGGCGCGCTGGTGGCGTACGCCCTGGTCTGGCTCATCGGCGCGATCACCAACCTGGTGTACTACCACCGATTCGACACCACCATGGTATCGCCGGCGGCGCACACCCTCGGCGGGTGGGCGGTGCTGGTCCCCGCGGTGGGCGGACTGGTGGTCGGGCTCATGGCCCGTTACGGCTCGGAGCGGATCCGGGGCCACGGAATCCCCGAGGCGATGGAGGCGATCCTCATCGGCCGAAGCCGCATGAGCGCCAAGGTGGCGGTACTCAAGCCGCTCTCCTCCGCGGTCTCCATCGGCACCGGTGGGCCGTTCGGCGCCGAAGGGCCGATCATCATGACCGGCGGCGCGCTCGGTTCGTTGTTCGCCCAGGCATTCCATCTCTCCAGCGCCGAGCGCAAGACGCTGCTGGTGGCCGGCGCGGCCGCGGGCATGGCGGCGATCTTCGCCACCCCGCTCGCGGCGGTGCTGCTCGCCGTGGAGCTGCTCTTGTTCGAGTGGAAGCCGCGAAGCTTCATCCCCGTCGCGGCCGCCGCCGCGGTAGCCGCCGCGCTCCGGACGCCGCTCCTGGGTGCCGGGCCGATCTTCCCGGTCCCGACCCACGGAGCCTTGGCCTGGCAGGAGCTCGCGCTCAGCCTCGCCGTCGGCCTGGTCGCGGGCTTCGGATCGGGATGCCTCACCTGGCTGGTCTACGCCTGCGAGGACGGCTTCGCCCGGGTGCCGCTCAACCAGATGTGGTGGCCGGTGATCGGCGGGCTGTTCGTCGGGGTCGGCGGGCTGTTCTATCCCCGCGCGCTGGGCGTCGGCTACGACACGATCGGCGACCTGCTCCAGGGGCACCTCGCGGCGCCCTTCGTGCTCGGGCTGCTGGTCACCAAGGCGCTCATCTGGGCGATCGCCCTCGGCTCGGGGACCTCGGGCGGGGTCCTCGCGCCGCTCCTCATCATGGGCGGCGCGCTGGGCGCGGCTGAAGCGCACTGGATCCACGTCGGCGACGCAGGACTCTGGGGCATGATCAGCATGGCCGCGATGATGGGCGGAACCATGCGCTCGCCGTTGACCGCGGTCGCCTTCATGCTGGAGCTGACCGACGACATCGCCGTGCTGCCGGCGCTGCTCATCGCCTGCGCGGCGGCGCACGGGGTCACCGTCCTGCTGATGCGCCGATCGATCCTGACCGAGAAGGTGGCCCGTCGCGGCTACCACGTGCTCCGGGAATACAGCGTGAGCCCGCTGGCGCGGCTACGCGTGGCGGACGTCATGGAGCGCGACGTCCCCGCGCTCCCCGCCTCGATGCACGTGGATCTTCTCCTCCGCCGCCTGGTGGCGCACGACTCGGTGCTGGGGCGCCGCGAGGCCTGGCCGCTGGTGGACGACGGCGGGGCGTTGGTGGGCATCGTGACCCGGGGCGACCTGGTCAAGGCGGTGGACGCCGACACGCGTCCCGACACGGCTGTGCTGGAAGTGGGAAGCCGGACTCCGGTCGTGACCTATCCGGATGAGCTGCTGAAGGACGCGGTGGACCGTATGGTCCGGCACGACGTCGGACGCCTGCCGGTCGTCGAGCGGACCGACGGCACCCGCCTGGTGGGGCAGCTGGGGCGGAGCGGCATCGCCGCCGCCTGGCAGACACTGCTGGAGGAGGAAGAAGGGCGGGAACACGGGTGGCTCTCGAGCCGGGGACGGCTGCTGCGGATGAAGCTGCGGCGGGTCCTCGGCGAAACGCCGGCTCCGCCTCAGGCGCCGTAGCCGTCGTCCGCGCGCCTCACCGCCGGAATCCCCCGCCGCACGCCGAGCAGCTCACTCCCGAGCCGCCGACCGAGACAGGCGACGAAGTACGCCAACGGATCCGCCGGGCGCTCGCGCCGGGTCGCGGCGAGCGCCCGGCGCACGTCGTCCTCCCGCCGTCCGGCCACCGCGTCCAGGACCGCTTCCGCCGAGACCCTGCGGTCGAGCCGACGGAGCTGCCGCGCCGCGGCGTCGGGCAGGGAAACGTCGGCGGCGGGCGGGAACCGCTCGACCCCTTCCCTGCCGCTCAGCACCGGCGGCCGCGGAAACTTGACGAAGATCGGCTGGGTGAAGTGCGGATGCCGCACCATCAGCTCGCCCTTGGGCAAGGTGGCGAGCTTGATCTTGGTCGCGGGCGAAACGGTCTGGTACGCCGGGGTCGCCAGCTCGTCCGGGTCCATGCGGCCGAAGAGACCGGTGCCGGCATTGCCCACCACCCGCCGCTGAACCTGGGAGCGGAACTGCTGGGCGGAGAAGAGCACCAGGCCGAGATAGCGGCCGCGCTCGGACAGGTCGAGCAGCATCTTGCGCACGTAGGTGTCGGGCCCGTCGGCCGGGGCGTACTTGTTCAGCTCGTCCACGAACACGACTACGTGATCTACCCCGAGGTCGCGTCGCTCGAGGTGCTCCCGCAGCTTCGACACGACCCGGGCGAAGACCAGGTCCTGGGCCAGCGGATCGAGGCCGGCCACATCGACCACGTGCACGCTGCGATCGGTGAACTGGCCCCAGGGCAGATCGTTGGCCACGCCGTCGTCGGTGACCAGCCCTTTCGAGCGGGTGGAGATGTTGCCCAGCCGGTTCCGCACCTTACGGATGGTCGCGAGGTGGTGGGTCTTCCAGACCTCGCCCCCGCGCCCGAGCGCCTCCATGAAATCGAAGATCGCGCGGAAGAACTCCTCGAGGTCCGCGAAGCTCTGGACCTGGAAGGGCCGGCCGCGCAGCATGTCGTCCTGGTATTCCCGCCCCACCACCCGGTCGGCCAGGAAGTCGATGAACGCGTCGGCCTTGGCATCCACATCGTCGCGGTTGAGCACCACCTCGGCGTAGTCGAGCACCTCGCGGAGTCCCCATACGAGCGGCTCCGTGTTGCCGGCGAGAGCCTCGTGAGTCCGCAGAGTATTGAGGTTGATCCCGTCGGCCTTGAAGGGCGCGTAGTAGCGCACCGAGCGGAACGGTTCGGGCCGGAGCCCGAGCCTGGCATAGAGGCGCTGGTCCTCCTCGCCCAGCGCCGCCGGCTGGTCGAGGAAGCAGAGATCGGGGCCTTTCACGTTGAAGCAGAGCGCCGCCACCGAGCCCTTGTGGGCCGGGAAAGTCTGGAAGATGCTCGTGAGCAGGAACTCGACGGCGCTGGTCTTGGTGGCGAGGCCGGACACGCCGGTGATGTTGAGGTGCGCCGCCTCCGGGCCGAGCAGAAAGTCGCAGTCGAGGTACACCGGCGACGCCGACCCGCCGGCCGCGTAGAGACCCACCGGCATGCCGGTGGGCCGCTCGCCCGCGGTGTAGCCGTCCATGCGCAGCGCGAGCGCCACATCGGCGTCGGTGGCGAGCCAGACCGAGCCGAGGGGCACCGGCTGGAGCGGCTCCTCGGGAACCTGGCGGAGCACCGCGGCGGTATACAGGCGGATCTCGGTGCGGGCGGTGGGCTCGAGGCCGGCGGCCACCGGATCGCCGTCGGCGCCGAGGACCGCATGCAGGGGGGTGGCGAGGTCCGAGTAGGCGAAGCCGTCGGTGACCACGCCGTACACCGACCGGCCCCCCTCTTCAACCCTGACGATCGCCCCGATCCCGATGGGGGACTCGCGCGCGGTCCAGAAGTGGAACTGGTGCGGCGTAGCCGGCTTGAGCTCGGTCGCGACCACGCGCCCGATCGGCGCCGCTCCTTCGCTCGCGGCGCTCATGTGCGCCGGAAGGGGAAGCGGGCCCGGACGTCCGCCACCTCGGCATCGCGGCGGGCAGCGTCCCAACCGAGCTGCTCCGCCGACAGCGCCGCGACCTCCTCGATCACCCCGGGACCCGGATCACCGAGCGTGCCGATACCGAGCCGTCCGAAGACGCAGTCGCCGAGCCGCGCGACCATCTCGTTGCGCGCGGAGTGGACCACCTCGGCTCGGAGCACATCGGTGCCCGCGACGGGGCGGCCCCACTCGGGGCGCTCGTCGATCACACGGGTGACCTCGCCGTAGGCGGAGCCGTGATCGCGCGCCAGGCGATCCACGGTCAGGGGGTCGGTCCCGGTCGGAAGCGCCGAGCGCACCTCGCGCAACAGGTCTTCGAATCGGCCGAAATCGCCCCCGTACACCCGGGCCGTCTCGGTTCGGCACGGGCGCGGCTCCCGGCCCAACTTGCGGTAGGCCAGGTCCACCGAGCGCTGGGCGACGCCGCGGGCCACGGTGTAGCGGTTGGCGACGGCGGTCACCAGACACTGGACTCCGTCAGTAGCGGCGTTGTCCACCACGAGCGGACGCTTGCCGAAGCTCACATCGCCCCCCTCGGCGTCACCCCGCTCGACCGGCAGCAAGCCCGCCATCACCAGTCCGACGTCATCGAGCGTGAGCTTGAGCCGGGGATCGGCCTCGTTGATCTCGTCGAGAAAGTCGGTCACTTCCTTCTCGGTGACCCGGAGCCGGTCGGGCTCTTCTTTCCAGATGAGGCTGTTCACCCCGATCATGGTCCGGCCCCGCCAGGGCACGAGGAAGAGGTGGCGGGTGCCGCGGCTCAGCACCGCCGAGGGATCGTGATACTTGGTCTGGACCGCGAGGGCACGGTCCTTCACGATCGTCCGCTTCAGCACCAGCGCCATGTCGCGGGAGTAGGGAATGCTCGGCGCCTTGCGTACGCCGGACCGGAGCAGCAGCGCCTCGGCGTAGGGGCCGGCCGCGTTCACCACCACCCGGGCGCGCACGTCGAACCGCTCGTGGCCGATGCGGTCCTCGACGGCGGCGCCGATGACCCGCCCGCCCTGCTGCAGCAGCGAGGTGACCTCACAGTGATTGGCGACGATGGCGCCCGCCCGGGCGGCCGCACGCACCATCGACCAGACCAGACGGGGCGGGTTCTGCATCTGCCCGTCCCAGAACACGCCGGCGCCGGTGAGCCCGTCGGGGGGCAGCTCGGGAAACCACTGCAGCACCCGCCGGCGCGACACGATCCGGGCCGCGGGAATGCGCCGCATCCGGTCGCCGACGCCGGCGTTCCGGTCCGCAGTCAGGAGGTTCAACACCGTGAAGCCGGCCGCCAGGATTTCCGGCCCCTTCATCCCGTGGCCGTACGCCGGGATGACGAACTGCATCGGATGGACCAGGTGTGGCGCGGCCCTGAGCAGTGCGCGCCGCTCGCGCGCCGACTCCCGCACCCGCACGATGTCCAGGTGCTGGAGATAGCGGACGCCGCCGTGCACCACCTTGAGGGACTCGGCCGAGGTGGCGCCGCCGAAGTCGCCGCGCTCGAGCAGGGCCACGGAGAGCCCTCGCAGCGCCGCGTCCCACGCGGTCGCGGCGCCGGCGACGCCGCCGCCGATCACCAGCAGGTCGAACTCGCGGTCGGCCAGGGGAGCGAGAGTGCGCGCCATATCAGGCCACGGTCCCGGCGCGGGCGCGCAGATACTGCTCCACCGAGTGGATGCCGTACAGGAGACGGTCCCATCGCGGATCGGGAGTACTGAGGGGGGCCCGCTCGGCGAGCAGGCGGCGAGAGAGCAGATCCGCGCTCTCGGTGCCGCCGTTGGCGGGCGCGACCTCGACCCGCACCAGACCGTGGAAGAGGTCGCGGTCCTCCCAGGGCCAGAGCCGTACCGCCCAGGCGAGCACCGGTGCGACGCTCCGACTCGCCGGGGCGAAGACCGAGGTGCGCTGTCCGGCCGGCAAACGGAGATAGCGCTCCAGGTCGGCGCCGTCGAACGGCAGCGTCGCGTGACTCTTGGAGACGCCCAGCGCGCGGGGATCGGCCGCCCAGTCGGGACTCTCGCTGAGCGACCCGTCGATCACCAACCAGGCATCCGAGCGGCGCCGGTAAGCGGCGCCGACCTCGAGCTCGAGCGCCCCTCGGGCGCGATCGAGAACGCGGCCGGCCTGGGTGAGGTCGCGCACCGGGTGGGCCGGCTCCTCGTCCGGCAACGGGACCTCGGCGAGGCCGCTCAGGGCATCCGCTGCCGCCGCGAGGGCGGCGGGCCGCCCGATGGCGAGCCAGCGCCGGCTCTCCACCACGGTGTGGAGCCGCCCGCCCCGACGCTCGCGGACGGCCGCGGCGACTTCGCCCAGCAGGAGCGGGGCGCTCCCCGCGTAGGCCAGCAGCTGGAGACGCTGGACCCCGTCGAGGAAAGCGACGGGGTCGGGCCAGGGGACGGGCGGCCCTACCGCCCGGCAGGCAAGGGGTGCCTCCTCAATGAGGCGCGCCGGCCGCACGCAGGCCTCCTCGCGACGCCCCCCACTCCCTTCCGGAAGCAAGCTCGCAGGAGTGAGCCCTCTCACGGCGAGTGCGCGGCGAAGCCGCTTCACATTAGGTATGGCCATGCCAGATAAAGTAGCCTTGGACCTGCAGCAACGCCTGGCGAAGCTCCGTGGCCACACCACGACGCTCGACGAGCGGCGCCGGGCGGCGCTCGAAGCGATGCGGCAATCCACACGCAGCACGTCCGCGCCAAGCCCGGCGTGCGAAGCCGCGCCCGCGCGGCCGCGGTGATCAACGACATTCTCGCCACGAAGAACGGAGGCAGTCGCGAAATTGACCACTTCCCGACCAAGGTTCTTCGAGGTAACGACGTCGGCCGACCAGCTCGCGCTACACAGGTATCGGCAGGACGTTCTTTTGGCACTGATGGGCGCTTGTCTCACGGGGGCGTGGTTCACCCCGGTGGCGACTATCTGGTGGCGCGAGACGGACGAGACGGGCGGCTTAAGGCTTAAAGCGGCTAGGTACCTTCGAAGGACGAGAAAGGCGGCACGTTGGTCATCCAGAAGCCGGCCAGCCCGCCTTGCTGGTCCACTTCGACGTAGAAGCTGTCGGCGGCCCGCACCACCTCCACCGGACGCCGGGCTCCGATCCGGAGGTGGAAGACGCTCTCCGCCGAGTTGGTCTCGACCGAGAGCGTGGTATCCACCTCCACCGAGCTCACGGCGCGCGACCCGCCACCGGGCAGCACGACCCGCCCCTCGGTAAGCTGGGCCGGGACCTGCAGCTCCGACCGCGTCGCGACCTCCGGCCAGACCACCACGTCCAGCCCGCAGATCACGCCGTTATTGACCTCGAGCACGGCCACCGAGCCCTCGGCGTCGGTGAGCTCGAC
>Ga0247825_10002570_pt1 | contig 11979 bp, 11 predicted proteins | sample 13C_Vanillin_Day_FD_194413 | JGI IMG/M metagenome (GOLD analysis project Ga0247825, IMG submission 194413) | Soil microbial communities from agricultural site in Penn Yan, New York, United States - 13C_Vanillin_Day48 | ecosystem: Environmental > Terrestrial > Soil > Agricultural land | place... | reverse complement strand
CCGACGACCGGGCGAGACGCCGATCACACGGTCCCCCGGCGGCGCGGCGCGGCGCCGGTCCGCCTGGCACGAGCTGCCCGTGATGCTCCTGATCGCGCTCGTGATCGCGATCGTCATCAAGTCGTTCCTGATCCAGGCGTTCTTCATCCCGTCGCCGTCGATGGAGCCGTTGTTGCGGCACGGCGACCGGATCCTCGTCTGCCGCGTGTGCCTCCACGTGTCCGACATCCATCGCGGCGACGTGCTGGTCTTCTCCGACCCGAATCCGCGGCCGGGCACCGAACGCGGGATCGTGGGCGGGTTCCTGCACTGGCTCGGCGAAGGGGTGGGAGTGGCGCAGCCGCAGGACGAGGACTTCATCAAGCGGGTGGCGGCGCTCCCGGGCCAGACCTGGGAGATCCGTGCGGGTCGGCTATACGTCGACGGCGAGGCGGTGGACGAGCCCTACCTGAAGCTCCCGACCGATACGGCCTCCTACGGGCCCGAGACGGTTCCCGATGGGATGCTGTTCATGCTCGGCGACAACCGGCTCGAGTCCGGGGACTCCCGGTTCGCGCCGCCGCAGGGGCTCGGCTACGTGCCGATCGATACCGTGATCGGCAAGGCGTTCGTGAAGATCTGGCCGCCGTCGCGCGCAGGATGGATCCGGTGATCGAGACCACCGCCATGGACCGGTACGAACGTGCCCTCCGAGAACAGGGATTCGAGCGCGTGGCGGGGGTGGACGAGGCGGGACGAGGGGCGCTCGCCGGCCCGATGGTCGCCGCCGCCGTGATCCTGCCCGACGGGTTCGACCTCGAAGGCATCCGTGACTCGAAGCAGCTCACCCCGAAGCAACGCGACGAGGCGTTCGTGCGGATCCATGCCCGGGCCTGCGTGGCGGTCGCGAGGGTCACCCCCGCCGCGATCGACAAGCGCGGGCTGCACCGGTGCAACATCTCGCTGCTGCGGTCCGCCGCCTGCGACCTCGCCCTCGAGCCCGACTACGTCCTCACCGACGGCTTCGCGCCGCCCCGGATGCCGTACCCGACCCTGGCGGTCAAGAAGGGCGACGCGGTAAGCGCGAGCATCGCCGCCGCCTCGATCATCGCGAAGGTCACCCGCGATCGGATCATGGACGAGCTCCACCGCCGCTACCCGGAGTTCGGCTTCGACGCGAACAAGGGCTACGGCACGGGGGATCACCTCGAGGCGATCGAACGCCTCGGGCCGACGCGGGTCCACCGGCTCTCGTTCGCCGGGGTGGGCCAGCCCTCGCTCCCGGGGATGGGGCGGGGGGTTGTCGCGCCCGCATGAGAAGCTTGGGGGCATGATGAGCGACGACGACATCGAGCGGTTCGAAGAGGAACGCGAGCTGGAGCTCTATCGGGAGTACCGTGACGTGCTCCCGATGTTCGCGTACGTGATCGAGACCGAGCGCCGGTTCTACCTGGCGAACACGGTCCAGCTCACGACCCTCGAGGGCGGCTGGGTCCGCGTCGAGCTGACCGACGCGTGGGTGTGGGACATGTTCCGCCCGGCCCGGTTCGTCGCGAACGTCAGGGTGATGACCCGACGCGACGTGAACGTCGAGGAGCTCTCGCGCCCCGGTGAGCCCACGACGATCCCCGACTCGCCCTAGGACGTCGCTCACGCTTGCTGTCGGTACCCCTGGCTAGCGTGTCCGCATGACCCAGGCCCGTCTCGCGACCGGCCGCGCCGGCGAACGCGCGACCCTGCAGGCGTACCGCCGTCACGGCTACCGGCTCGTGGCCCGAAACTGGCGGTGCCAGGTGGGCGAGCTCGATCTGGTCCTCGCGCGCGGCGACACCCTCGTGGTCTGCGAGGTGAAAGCCCGGCGCGGACGAGCCTACGGCGACGGCTGGGAGGCCGTCGACGCCCGGAAGCGGCGGAAGCTGCGGTCGGTGGCCGCGGCGTTCCTGCAGACCGCCGGGCTGAGGCACGCAGCCGTCAGGTTCGACGTCGCGAGCGTCCGGGTGTGCGCCGACGGGTCAGCCGAGGTCCAGGTCTTCGAGGACGCCTTCTGAGAGCCGGCGCAGGGCGTCGACCATCGCGCCGATGTCGGCCTCTACGCTCAAATAGTTCACGAAACCGGCCCGCAGATGGGTGCGGTCGCGGAGCGTCGTCACGCTGACCCAGGCCTCACCGCTGACCTCGAGCGAGCGCTGCAGGGCCGCCTGGTAGCGGTCGAGCGCCTCGGCCGGCCAGCGGTCGGACCCCGCCGGCAGGTGGCGGAAGCAGACGATCGAGAGCTCCGGTTCGGCCGGCGTAGCCTCCAGGTCGGGCTCGGCCGCGCACCGTCGGGCGAAGTGCGTCGCGAGGTCGTCGGTGTGCTCCACGAGTGCGCCGAGGCCGGCCGTGCCCAACTGCTTCCAGCTCATCCAGAGCTTCAGCGCCCGGAACCGTCGTGTGCCCTCGAGCGAGTACTGGTACCAATCGAGAGGCTCGTCCTCGGGACGCGCCGACCGGTAGTACTCCGGCGACTCGTGGAACGTGCGGAGCAGGTCCTCGCGCCGACGCACGACGAGCCCGCCGATGTCGTAGGCCTGGAAGAACCACTTGTGGGGATCGACCGTGACGCTGTCGGCGCGCTCGAGGCCGGGCACGCGATGGGCGTCGCGGTTCGACAGGCGCGCGGCGCCGCCGTAGGCCGCGTCGACGTGGAGCCAGACGCTCTCGCGCTCGGCTACGTCGGCGAGCCCGGGTACGTCGTCGACCGAGCCGGTGTTCGTCGAACCGGCGACGGCCGCGATCGCGAGCGGGGTGAGCCCGGCCGCCCGGTCCGTCTCGATCGCCTCGGCCACCGACGCGGCGTTCAAGCGGAACCGGTCGTCGGAGGGGAGCACGCGCAGGGTGTCGTCGGGGAACCCGAGCACGCCGAGCGCCCGCGAGATCGAGAAGTGGGCCTGATCGCTGACGTACACGCGCGCGCCGTCGAGCGCGCCGCCGCGCGGGGGCCCCACCGTGCCCCGGACCGTCGGGAGCCACACGTCGCGCGCGACGGTCATCGCCATGATGTTCGCCATCACGCCACCGCTCGTGAGCACGCCCCACCCGTCGTCGCCGATCCCCACCAGTTCGCGGAGCCACGCCGTGACCTCTTCCTCGACGAACGTGCCGATCGGGCCCGCGTGCCAGACGTCGACGCCCTGGTGGATCCACTGGGCGAGCACCTCGCCGGCGATCGAGGAGGGCAGCGGCGGCGGCGTGAAATAGGAGAAGGACCCCGGGTGCTGCGCGTTGTAGGTGGCCGGGGCGACGCGCGCGCGGAACTCACCGAGCACGTCGTCCCACGCGCTGGGCGAGACGGGCGCCGGCGCCGGCCGCCCCGTCGGCCCGAAGAACGCGTCGCGAGCCTCGGGGTAGGTGTTCGCGTGCATCGGGCGGCGGAGCGCCTCCCCGTAGAGCCAGTCGAGGGCGGCCCGCCAGGTGGATGAGCCGAGCGCCTCCAGGGCGCCGCGCGCCGACGGATCGCGATAGTCGACCAGTTCGGGATCGGGGCCCAAGGTGTCGCGGTCGCCGGTCATCGGCGGAAGGCTAGCAGCGCCCGCTCAGCCTTCCTTCACGGTGGCGTACCAGACCCGCTCGGCGACCTCGACCACGTCGTCGGAGATGCGGGAGATCCGCCGGTAGAGCTCACGGGACCCCATCACCAGGCGGAGGTCGTCGACCTCGATCAGGGCGGAGGCGGCGTCGCGGTAGACCCGCTCGAGGCGCCGTTGCGCCTTGATCGCCGCGTCGGCCGCCTCGGTCGCCGGTCCGTGCTCCTTCGCGCCCTGCTTCGTGAACCGACCGAAGGCGTCGTCGAGCCGGCGAACCCCTTCGAGGAGGAGCTCGGCCATCTCGCGGACGTGCTCGTCGGGGGGGATGCCCATCACCTCGGCCTCACGCACCGCGTCCTTGGCGCCGTTCATGACGCCGTCGAGCCGCTCCGACATCGTGTACAGGTCCTCGGCGTCGAGCGGGGTCGTGAACGACTCCGTGAGGGCCGCCCGCACCTCGCGCTTGCGGTCGTCGGCCTCGTGCTCGAGCACGCGAACCCGGTCGCCCTCACCGCCGTCGCCCGTCGTCGCCCATCCGACGAGTGCTTCGAGCCCTTCGATCGTGACGGCCGCCTGTGCGCGCAGGAGTCCGATCACGTCGTGATCCTCGGGAAGGAACCATGGGAGCTTCATGCGAGCCACCTCCAGACTGGAAGCGAGACTACGGCGAACGCCGCCGCGGCGGGCATCGTCGTCAGCCATGTGAAGCCGATGCTGGTCACGATCCGCCAGTTCACGTGCCGGGTGCGGCGCCGCCCGACGCCCACGCCGACCACCGACGAGGCCACGATCTGTGAGGTGCTGACCGGCGCCCCGACCACCGACGAGGCGAGGATCACGCCGGCCGAGCTGGCCTGGCTGACGAGCCCGTCGAGCGGCCGCAGGCGCACGATCCGACTCCCGATCGTCCGCACGATGCTCCAGCCGCCCATCGCGGTGCCTAGCGTCAGGCAGAGCGCGCACGCGAGCGTCACCCAGGGAGGGGCGTGGAGCGACGTCGTGTGCCCGGTGGCGAGCAGGAGCGCGGCGATGATGCCGACCGCCTTCTGCGCGTCGTTCGCGCCGTGGCTGAAGGCGAGCCAGCCGGACGTCACCCATTGCGCGTTGCGGATCACCGCGTCGACGCGCACCGAGGCACGGCGCAGGGCGCGGCGCGCGAGCCGGGTGATCACCGCCGCCGCCGCGAACCCGAGGACCGGCGAGATCGCGAGCGCGATCAGCGCTCCGATCACGCCGACGGGCCGTCCGTGCTCGATCCCGCCCCAATTCACGGCGCTCATCCCCGCCGTCGCGAGCGCGGCCCCGACGAGCCCGCCGACCAGCGCGTGGCTCGAGCTCGACGGGATACCGCGCCACCAGGTGATCACGTTCCAGACCACGGCGCCGGTGAGCCCGGCGCCGACCACCGTGACCTCCTGGCCGGCCGGAACGCTCACGATCGTCGCGATCGTGTCGGCGACGGCCGCCCCCAGGAGGAGCGGGCCGAGGAGGTTGCAGACAGCGGCGAGGACGATCGCCTGCATCGGACGAGCCACGCGCGTCGCGACCAGCGTGGCGATCGCGTTCGAGGCGTCGTGGAACCCGTTCGTGACCGCGAACGCGAACGCCATGGCGATGGCGAGCCGGAACCCCGTCACCGTCCTCCTTCCGACGCCCGGGCCGCGACCCGCGGATGATAGCCCGGGGACGGGCTGCGTCCCGTGTGAGGGCCGGGTGTGACGAGGGTCACGGAACCGATCCCCGGCCGCCCATAGCGTCGGCGGCATGTACGGACGGGTGCTCGGCGTGACGCTCCTCGGGGTCGGCGGCCACCTCGTCACGGTGGAGGCCTTCGTCGGTCGGGGCCTGCCGTCGCTGACGTTCACCGGGCTCCCGGGCGCGGCGGTCCAGGATGCCCGGGAGCGCATCCGTCCCGCGGTGGAACACGCCGGGCTCGAGTGGCCGCTCCGCCGAGTGGTGGTGAACCTCGCGCCGGGCAACCTCCGGAAGGAGGGGCCGGGGCTGGATCTCCCGATCGCGGCGGCCCTCCTGGTCGCGACCAGCCAGGTCAAGGGCCGCGAGGCCGCCGGGTGGGCGTTCGCGGGCGAGTTGTCCCTCAAGGGGGAGCTCCTGCCGACCCCCGGCGTACTGTCGGTGGCCATCGCGGCGGCTCGCGGGGGCCTCGGGGGGGTCATCGTGCCCCAGGCGAACGCCCTTGAAGCGGCGCAGGTCGACGGGCTCCGCGTCGTGGGCGTGCCATCGCTGCGGGAGGTCGTGGCGCTGCTCAAGGGGAGCTGGTCGCCGCCCGCGGCGGCGCCGGCCACCGTGTCGACCGACGTGGTCGATGGCGTCGATCTCGTCGACGTCCGTGGCCAGCTGCAGGCGCGGCGCGCGCTCGAGGTGGCGGCGGCGGGCGGCCACAACCTGCTGATGGTGGGGTCCCCCGGGGCGGGCAAGACGATGCTCGCGCGACGATTGCCCTCGATCCTTCCCGCGCCGTCCCGCGAGGAGGCCCTCGAGGCGAGCCAGCTCCACTCGGTGGCCGGCCTCCTGACCGGGCGAGGGCTCCTGCGGTCACGGCCATTCCGCGCCCCTCATCATTCGATCTCGACCGCGGGGCTGCTGGGCGGCGGCACCACCGTGTTCAGGCCCGGCGAGGCCAGCCTCGCGACCCACGGCGTGCTCTTCCTGGACGAGCTGACCGAGTTCCGGCGAGATGCCATCGAGGCGCTCAGGCAGCCGCTCGAGGACGGGCGCGTGATCGTGACGCGCGCCGCCGGGTCGGTCGAGTTCCCGGCGCGCTTCACCCTGGTGGCCGCGGCCAATCCGTGCCCCTGCGGCTATCACGGCGACCAGCGACGCCACTGCCGATGTCCGGACCATCGCGTCCAGCAGTACCGCCAGAAGCTGTCGGGCCCGCTGCTCGACCGGATCGACCTGCGGCTCCGGGTGCCGCGGTTGACGAAGGAGGAGTTGTTGGGCGCCGACGGCGGGGAGTCGTCGGCCCGCGTGCGCGACCGGGTCGAGTCGGCCCGCGAAAGGCAGCGCGCCCGGTACGTGGCGCACGGCGTGCTCTGCAACGCTCACCTGCCGGGACCGGTCGTCCGCCGAGAGACGCGGCTCGCCGCCGGCGCCGAGGACCTCTTGGCCCGCGCGGTCGACGCCCTCGCGCTCACCGGCCGTGGGTTCGACCGCGCGTTGAGGGTCGGCCGGACGATCGCCGACCTGGAGGGCGCCGACCGGGTAGCGCCCACGCATCTGGCTGAGGCCCTCTCCTATCGGACAGGCTTCGACGGGGAGGAGGATCTCGCCCGTGCGGGTTGACGACGTCCCGCGGGGGTGGCCGCCGGGGTTCGGACGGGGAGCGACGCTCGAGCGCGCCGCCCTCCTGGTGCTCTCGAGCCTGCAGGGGATCACGCCGCGTCGGCTCCGCCGCGTCGCGTGGGTCGAGGGCTCGGCGCGGGCATGCCTCGCCGCGATCGGGGAGGGTCGCGCCGGCAGCCGCCTCGACCGCGAGTACGCTGCCCGGATCGATCCCGCCGCGGTCGCGGTGGCGCTCGAGGACTGCGGCGCCACGGTGCTCACCTACGGAGGCCCCGGCTATCCGCCAGAGCTCGAGGACCTCCAACACGACCCGCCGGCCTGGCTCTTCCTGCGCGGACGGCCGTTCGAGCCGGGGGAGCAGCGGGTCGCGATCGTGGGGTCACGGAGCTCCTCGGCGCTCGGACGGGAGGTGGCGCACGACCTCGGTCGTCGGCTCGCGGGCGCCGGAGTGCACGTCGTGAGCGGCGCGGCGCACGGCATCGACGAGGCGTCCCACCGGGGGGCGCTCGCCGCACCGGGGCGGACGGTCGCGGTCCTGGGCGCCGGCATCGACGTCGCCTATCCTCGTTCGAACGCCGCGTTGCTCGATCGGATCCTCGCGACGGGCACGGTCGTGAGCGAGTACCCGCCCGGCGTGCCGGCGGTTCCGCGCAATTTCCCGGCTCGCAACCGGATCGTCGCCGGGCTGGCCCGGGCACTGGTCGTGGTCGAGGGCGCCGGCAAGAGCGGCTCGCGGATCTCGGTCGACCACGCGCTGGACCTCGGCCGCGACGTGTTCGCGGTCCCCGGTCCCGTGACGAGCCCGCTCGCCGAGGTGCCGCTCGCCCTGATCCGGGAAGGAGCCACGATGATCCGCGGAGCCGACGACCTGCTGGACGACCTCGGGATCACGTGGTCGCCGCTGGCGCCGCCCGCCGAACTGCCGGCCCAGGAGCGGTTGGTGCTCGAGGCGCTCGTGTCACCCGTGCCGGCCGACGCCCTCGCCCGCCAGGCGGGGCTCAACCTCTCCGACACGCTCACCGCGCTCCTCGGGCTTGAGCTCCGCGGCCTCGTTCGGGGCGCGAGCGGACGGTTCGAGCGCACCCTCCGACCGTCCGAAGGCGGGTGAGGCCGGCTCCTTGCACCTCCCCCGGGGCGCTGCTACACAGAGCGACACGCCCGCAGACCCTTCGGAGGATCCGTGCCGTCCGACCTTCCCCCGGCCGAGCTCGCCCTTATCGGCGCGTTCGCCGACCATCTGGCCCTCGAGCGTCATCTCTCACCGAACACGGTGATGGCGTACCGCCGCGACCTCGCCCAGCTGGCCACGTTCCTGCGCCGCGATCGTTCCTCGCTCGCTGAGGCGACGTACCCGCTACTGCGCCGGTTCCTCGCGCAGCAGCACACGCTCGGATACGCGCGGGCTTCGATCGCCCGCAAGGTCGGGGCGATCCACACCTTCTACCGGTGGGCGACGGCCGAGGGCCGCGTCGCCGACGACCCGTCGATCCTGCTCGGTCGGCCGAAGGTCGTGAACCGGCTGCCCACGGTGCTGCGTCCGCGTGAGGCCGCCGAGCTCGCCGAGGCGCCGCCGGATCCGGCCGGCGACCTTCCCCCGGCCGAGCGGGCGATCGCGCTCCGCGATCGCGCCGTGCTCGAGCTCCTGTACGGATCGGGTCTGCGGGTGGGGGAGGTGGCGGGTCTCACGATGGACCGGATCGACCTCGATCGGGCGCGCGTGCGCGTCCGCGGCAAGGGGGACAAGGAGCGCGAGATCCCGATGTCGGAGTTCGCGACCGCGGCGATCCGTGACTATCTCGCGCACGGCCGCTGGGTGTTGGCGGCGCCGGGGACGCGTACCCTCTTCTTCAATCGCAAGAAGAAGTCCTTCAGCGAGCGGGACATCCGTTCGATGGTGGAACAATATGTCGAGCGGTTGTCGCCGGGACGTCGGGTCACCCCCCACACCCTGCGACACTCGTTCGCGACGCATCTGCTCGAAGGAGGGGCTGACATCAGAGCGGTACAGGAGCTGTTGGGACACGCCAGCGTGGCTACCACGCAGCGTTACACCCATGTCTCCCGCTCGCGTCTCTTCGAGGCCTACGAGCGGTCCCACCCGAGGGCCTGACGTGGCGACGACCAAGAAGGCGCCCGCCAAGACCGCCCCGAAGAAGGCCACCGCCGGCACGGCCACCGTCACCGTGCCGCCGCACGTCGACGACGAGCTCGGTCTCCAATGGGCGGCGTTCAAGGGCGAGGGTGAGATCGAGGCCCGCGAGAAGCTGATCCTGCACTACGCCCCGCTCGTGAAGTACGTGGCGAGCCGCGTCGCGACCGGTCTGCCCTCGAGCGTCGAACAGGCCGACCTCGTGAGCTACGGCATGTTCGGGCTGATCGACGCGCTCGGCAAGTTCGAGCCCGGTCGTGGAAACAAGTTCGAGACCTACGCGATCCCGCGGATCAAGGGCGCGATCATCGACGAGCTGCGCGCGATGGACTGGGTCCCACGGTCGGTCCGGTTCAAGGCCCGGGAGATCGAGAAGGCGAACGCCGACCTCGAGGCGATGCTGAAGCGCCAGCCCACCGAGAAGGAACTGGCCGAGCGCCTCGGGATCTCGCTGCGCGAGCTCCACGACGTCGTGTCGCAGATCTCGTTCGTCTCGGTGCTCGCGCTCGACGAGATGGTGTCGGTGGGCGCCGACCGCGGCGAGCAGGTGTCGCTGATCGACACCCTCGCCGACAAGGGCATCGATCCTACCCAGGGTGTGGAGTCGCAGGAGACGCGCAGCCTGCTCAACGCCGCCATCAACGATCTCAGTGAGCGCGAGAAGATCGTCGTCACGCTCTACTACTTCGAAGGTCTGACCCTCGCGGAGATCGGCGAGATCCTCGGGGTGACCGAATCCCGGGTCTGCCAGATCCACACGAAGGCCGTCGGCGTGCTGCGCGGCCAGCTCACCGAGGTCGACTGAACCCCGGGGCCCTCGGCGCCCGACCCGGAACCTCACCGCGAACGTGGCATCCGTCACGGTGCCAACCTCGCCCCCGGCGTAGGTTCGACCGATGCGACGGATCGCGCTCCTGCTGCTCCTGGTGACCACGTCGGCGCTGGCCGACCCCGTGCCCGCGCCGGCCGCGGGGCTGTGGACCTGGCCGGTCGCAGGACCGATCCTCCGGGCGTTCGACCCGCCGGACAACCCGTACGGGTCGGGCCACCGAGGCATCGACGTCGGCACGGCGGTGGGCACGGGGGTCGTGGCACCGGCTGCCGACGTCGTCTCGTTCGCCGGGAAGGTCGGCGGGCAGCTGTTCCTCACGATCGCGCACGGCGGAGCGCTTCAGTCGACGGCGTCATGGCTCACCGACGTGCTCGTGCGCAAGGGCGACTCCGTCGTCGAGGGGCAGGTCGTGGCCCACTCGGGGTGGGGGCACGCGGTCGATCCCCTGCCGCACCTGCACTTCAGCGTGCGGCTCGACGGCGTCTACGTCGATCCGCTCGACTACCTGGCGCCGATGGACGTGAGCGCGTTGATCCGCCTCGCGCCGGTAGGCGGAGCGTCGGCTCGGGTACCGGCGGGGTCAGGCGGGGCGGTCGGGCCGCTGACGTTTAGGATGAGCCGGCCTTGGACAGCCCTCGCCTCACCCACCTCGTTCGCCGTGGCCGCCGTGCCCGCTTCCAGGCATCCGCGCTGGCTGCCGGGCTGACCTTCGCGATCGTGCTGCCCGCGGCGGCCTCGCCCGTCGTCGTGTGGTCGGGCTTCCAGGGGGATCCGTCGCACTCGGGGTTCGCGGCCGACGGACCGGCGCCTCCGTATGCCGAAGCGTGGATGTCCCAAGCCGAGCTCGGAGGCACGTCTGCGCAGTTCGGCCTGTCCCAGCCGGTGGTCGTCGACGATGCCGTCGTGGCGGTCGGCACCGAGGCGGTCGTCGGCGTCGACCTCGCGACCGGCGAGCAGACGTGGACCGTCGCGAAGGACGCCGGCCCGCCCGTCACCCCGGCGGCGATGACGGTCGGCGACTCGGTGGCGATCGCCTACACCGAGGGCTTCGGGCAGCACCCCCCGGGGAGCAGAGCCTCCGAGACCTCCAGCGCGACCCCGCCGGCCAGCGCCTCGCCGTCGAGCGCTGGATCCGAGGGTACGCCCGTCGACTCGCATCTCGCCGCGATCGACATCGCGACCCAGGAGCCGCTCTGGAAGCCGGTGGCGCTCGACGCCGTCAGCTTTACGGGCGTCACGGCGGCCGACGGCATCGCCTACGCCGCCACCGACGAAGGCTCCGTGTACGCCGTGGATGTGCGGACGGGCGACACCGCGTGGACGGCAGACGCCGGCGAGGCTGTCGACACCCCGTTGATCGTCAACGATGGGCTGGTGATCGCGGTCACACGGGCTACGAAGGACGAGCCCTCGTCCGTGGTCGCCCTCGCCGCTTCCGACGGGTCGGAGACCTGGCGCTGGAACAGCGACACGCCCGTCTACCGGCTTTCGGCCGCCTCGGCCGATGATGCGCACGTCTACGTGGGGCTCTCAGACCAGAACGGCACCCTTCGCGCACTGGACCAGGGAACCGGTGCGCTCGCGTGGACGGCGCGGCTGAACGCGGCTGTCAACCTCGTGGCGGCACCGGCGACCACCGGCGACGCCGTGTACGCGCTCGACTACCGCGGGCAGCTGTATCGGTTCGATGCCGCGACCGGCACGCGTGATTGGGACTTCGCGTTGAACGAGCTGGCGCTGCGCTCGGGCCCCTTGGTCGTCGGCGACCACGTCGTCTTCGGCACGACGGGCGGCGATCTCGCGGCCGTCGAGACGGCCTCCGGCGACCTGGTGTGGCGGGCCGGGTCGGACGGTGGGCAGCTCCGCTCGATCGCCGTCACACGCGATCGGCTCGTAGCGGTCCGCGGCGGCGAGCGCGCGGGATTGATCGCCTTCGATACCGATCCCGGTGGTGCCCTCGTGCGGGTGGCGTCCCCCACCGTGCTGGATCCGAGCGGGTTCTTCGTCGCCTTCTCGATCGGCGCGCTGATGTTCTGCGTCGTCACGATCCTCGGAGGGCGCTGGCTGATCGGGCGTGCCGGGCCAGCCCTGGGCGACGAGACCGAGGGATCCGACGTTGGACCGGCGGACGCCGTTTCTTGTTCTTGTTGGTC
>Ga0247825_10002569_pt1 | contig 11980 bp, 11 predicted proteins | sample 13C_Vanillin_Day_FD_194413 | JGI IMG/M metagenome (GOLD analysis project Ga0247825, IMG submission 194413) | Soil microbial communities from agricultural site in Penn Yan, New York, United States - 13C_Vanillin_Day48 | ecosystem: Environmental > Terrestrial > Soil > Agricultural land | place... | reverse complement strand
TGCCGGAATCGCTGAGGTGTGTGCTCGCGCGCACGTCGACGTTCTGGTGTTCGAGCAGACCCGCGAGCTTGCGGCAGCGGGGCGTTCGCGCATCCTGCGTTCGCTCGACCGCGGAGTGAGCAGCGGCAAGATCACCGAGCGGGAACGTGAGCAGGCCGCCTGGCGGCTGCGGTTCACCTCCGATCTCGGTGATTTCGCGGACCGGCAGCTCGTCGTGGAGGCCGTCGTCGAGGACGAGAAGGTGAAGAGCGAGATCTTCACCGAACTCGACCAGGTCGTGACGGATCCGAACGCCGTACTGGCGTCCAACACGTCGTCGATCCCGATCATGAAGCTGGGCATCGCCACGAAGTCCCCGGAACGGGTCATCGGGATGCACTTCTTCAACCCCGTTCCGGTGCTCCCCCTCGTCGAGCTGGTGACCACGCTCAAGACGAGCAAATCGGTGTCCGAGCGGGCCGAGGCCTTCGCCAGCGATGTGCTGGGCAAGCAGGTCGTCCGTTCCGCGGACCGTTCCGGGTTCGTCGTCAACGCCCTTCTGGTGCCCTACCTGCTCTCCGCGATCCGCATGGTGGAGTCCGGGTTCGCCACCAAGGAAGACATCGACAAGGCAACGGTTCTCGGCCTCGCACACCCGATGGGTCCGCTCGCGCTGACCGACCTGGTGGGCCTGGACACGGTCAAGTCCATCGCCGACTCCATGTACGAAGAGTTCAAGGAGCCCCTGTACTCGGCGCCGCCGCTGCTGCTTCGCATGGTCGAGGCCGGGTTGGTCGGCAAGAAGTCCGGTGCGGGCTTCTACGAGTACGGCGACAACGGTCGTGCCAGCAAGAAGGCCAGCTAGTAGGTAGGTAGGCGACTACACCTGTGCGCCTTTCACGACCACTGGCGGTTGTGAGAGGCGCACAGGTGCATCGAGCCCAGAGGCATTCTCAGCCACTGGACTGAGCCCAGAAAGGTCGACCGCATGTCCAGCACCGCAGCATACGGATCCAGCATCCTGGGGTATCCCCGCATCGGACCTCGCCGCGAACTCAAGCGTGCCCTCGAGTCCTACTGGCACGGCACGAGCACGAAGGAAGAACTCGTCGCCGTCGCCCGGGACCTTCAGGAGGAGACGTGGAGTGAGCTCGCCGCGACCGGTCTGACCCAGGTCCCGGGCAACACGTTCTCCTACTACGACCACGTACTCGACAACGCACTGCTGTTCGGTGCCGTGCCCGAGCGGTTCAAGCCGCTCGAGAGTCAGCTCGATCCGCTGGACTTCTACTTCACGCTGGCCCGCGGCCGGCCGGACTTCCCGCCGCTCGAGCTGGTGCGGTTCTTCGGCACCAACTACCACTACCGTCAGCCCGAACTGGACGAGAACACCGAGTTCTCGCTGCGGTCCGAGACCGTGATGGACGAGTTCGAGCGGGCGAAGGCGCGCGGGATCGAACTGCGTCCGGTCGTGCTGGGGCCCGTGTCGCTGCTGCTGCTGTCGAAGGTCGGTCCGACGTCGAAGCGGCACGGTTTCTCGACCCTCGACCTGCTGGACAAGGTGCTGCCGGAGTACGAGAGGCTGTTCGAGCAGCTCGCGAAGGCCGGCGCCACATGCGTCCAGCTGGACGAGCCGTCGTTCACCGAGGACCGCGCACCGGAAGAACTGGCCGCGCTGGCCAAGGCGTACGAGAAGCTGTCGCACGCACCGCTGCGGCCCCGCATCCTCGTCACCGGTCCGTACGGGCATCTCGGGGAGGCGCTCGCCATCCTCGCCTCCACCAAGGTGGAGGCTCTGGGCCTCGATCTCGTCAGTCACCGGCTGAGCGCCGACGAGCTGGCGAAGATCCCGGGCATGAAGCGCAAGCGCATCTACGCCGGTGTGGTCGACGGCCGCAACGTGTGGCGCGTCGACCGGTACAACACGCTGACGTACCTGAACACGCTGAAGGACGTCGTGCCGGATCTCGTGGTCTCGACGTCGACGTCGTTGCTGCACGTTCCGTACGACGTGTTGTCCGAGTACGACATCCCGGGTGATGTCGCAGACCGGCTCGCGTTCGCGAAGCAGAAGGTCGGCGAGGTGGTCTCGCTGGCCAAGGCGCTCACCGAGGGGCCGTCCGACAAGTGGCGCAAGCGTCCCACGTCGGTGCACTTCAAGCTCAAGCACGCGGTGCGGGCACGGGTCAACGCGATCAAGCCGGGCGACCGCTTCCGGGTTCCGTACGAGGAGCGGCGGGTCGCCCAGCAGGAGCGACTGAACCTGCCGCTGGTTCCGGCGACGACGCTGGGCTCGTTCCCGCAGACGGACGCGATCCGGCAGGCGCGGTACGAGCTGGGTGAGGGACGCCTCGAGTGGGAGGAATACTACAAGCGGATCCAGGCCGAGATCGAAAGCACGATCCGGTTGCAGGAAGACATCGGGCTCGACGTCTTCGTGCACGGTGAGCACGAGCGCAACGACATGGTGCAGTACTTCGCGGAGCTTCTCGAGGGGTATGCCTTCACCCACAACGGGTGGGTGCAGGCTTACGGCTCGCGGTGTACACGTCCGCCGATCCTCTACGGGGACGTGTCGCGGCCGAAGCCGATGACCGTCGAGTGGATCTCGTACGCGCAGTCGCTGACGGACAAGCCGGTCAAGGGCATGCTCACGGGTCCGGTGACGATGATCGCGCGGTCGTTCGTCCGCCAGGATCAGCCGCTGTACGAGACGGCCGACCAGTTGGCGCTGGTGATCCGCGACGAGATCGCCGACCTCGAGGCGGCGGGCATCGCGATCATCCAGGTCGACGAGCCGGCGATCCGGGAACTGCTGCCGTTGCGCGAGAACGGCCGCGAGGCGTATCTCGAGTGGGCGGTCGACGCATTTCGTCTCGCGACGGGCGGGGCGAAGCCGGAGACGCAGATCCACACGCATATCACGTACACGAGCCGGGCGTCGGTGGTCGACGCCATCGAACGGCTCGACGCGGACGTGACGGCGATCGTGGCGACGCGCTCCATCACGTGGGTGCTCGGTGCCATCAAGGAGCGGGCGCTGACCCACGGTGTCGGTCCGGGTGTGTACGAGAGCCGGTCGGCCCGGATTCCGGACATCGACGAGTTGGACGAACTGCTCACGGAGGCGAGCGAGTCGGTCTCACTCGAACGGTTGTGGGCCAACCCGGACGGCGGCCTGAAGACGCGTCACTACTGGCAGCTCGAGCCTTCGCTGCGCAATATGGTGGCGGCGGCGAAGCGACTCCGCAGGCGGGCCGAGAAGGAAGAATCCGAGGCCTGATTTCTCCGGCGTGTTCGGGGTCACCGCCTCAGCGGTGGCCCCGAACGGGCTTTCGGTCGCGCAAACATGTCGAGGTGTAGGCCGCCACGAGTGGGGCAGCACGCGACGGCGCCTACGACCGCGTGGTCGGCAGCGACGTGCGGTACCGATTCGTGATCGACACGGCAACGATCTGACCTACGCGTCACCGAGTTGATCTCGCAGTGATGCCAGTGTCTTCGCCAGCAACCGGGACACGTGCATCTGCGAGATACCGACCCGGTCGGCGATCTGGGTCTGTGTCATGTTGCCGAAGAATCGCAGCATGAGGACGGTCCGCTCCCGTTCTGGGAGGGATTGAAGCAGGGGGCGCAGGGTTTCGTGGTTCTCGACGTCGTCCATCGCGGCGTCGTAGTCGCCGAGCGTCTCCACCATGGACAGTTCGCCGGTCCGGTCCGACGACGTGTTGTCGACGGAGACGGTCTGGTACGCGTTGCCGGCGAGGAGCCCCTGCGCCACCTCCTCCTGTTCGAGGTCCAGGTGCTCGGCGAGTTCGCTGACAGTGGGAGCGTGGCCGAGACTCTGGGACAGTTCGGCGACGGCCTGGCTCAGCGCGAGGTGCAGTTCCTTCATCCGGCGGGGCACCCGCACGGCCCACCCGGTGTCGCGGAAGTGCCGTCGCACCTCGCCCATGATGGTGGGGACCGCGAAGGACACGAAGTCGGATCCCCGCTCCACGTCGAACCGGTCGACCGAGTTGACCAGGCCGAGGCGCGCGACCTGAACCAGATCGTCGTGCGCCTCGCCGCGACCGTCGAAGCGGCGTGCGATGTGCTCGGCGAGCGGGAGACAGCGCGTCACGACGGCGTCGCGCAGTCTGCTGCGCCGGGGATCGTCCTCGTCGAGGGCTGCCATCTGTTCGAAGAGTGCTGTGACGTCCTGATACTCGTCCGGCCAACGGGCCGTGTGCCCCCCACTGTGAGTATGGGACGTCACAGACTCAGGCCGTTCTTCACCTTGGTGAATTCCATGGTGGTCACGAAACCCGCGGTGGCGGAGTCTGGCTCCTGTTTCAGATCGACCGAATCGGTGAGGGCGTTGAGCACGTGCCAGGCGAACGAACGCTCGCCGAGGGAGTCGACCGAGGTGGTGGTGCTCGATACGTCGACTCGCAGGGTGTTGTCGAGATACTGCAGCCGGCACACCAGGACCGCATCCGGTGTCGCGCGGACGATCAGCTGGGTGCAGATCTCGTCCATGGCGAGTTTGATGTCGGCGATGGAGTCGAGGTCGAAATCTTCGTGAATGGCAACGGTTGCTGCCAGGGCGCGCAGTACGGAGAGCTGATCGGGCGTTGCTCGCACGCGCAGTTCGACGACGGGATGTGTGTGATCCTGGTCGGGTTCGATTGTCTTGGCGATGGCCATGAGACCTCCGGGTCGGGCGTACCGTGCTGTCGGCGGGCGGTGGGTCGGCCCGCGCTGCTGAGAAGTCAGGGTAGCGATCCGGCGACACCGCAGGTGGAATACCGCAGAACAGGACCGATCAAACCAGTCCGATCAGTACGTTTGCCCGAGTAGTGTTGGCGGCACGATCAGCGTTCCTGAGGCCCTCGGCAGGGTCATGGTGGTCACGGGAGACGAGTGGGATGCCTGACGAGATTCACCTGCACACGTTGACGAATGACGTCGAGACCGCGGACGCCGACGCGGTCACCGTGTCGCTCGACGCTGTGCTCGAGTTGCTCGAACCCGTGGACGAGACCGACGTGGTGCTGCACACGCTGTGCCGTCGGGTGGTCGAGGTGTTCCCGGGTGCGGCGATGGCCGGGATCACCGTTCTCCGGCCGACGGGTCCCGTCACGGTGGCCGCGACGTCGGACGAGCTCGCGGCGCTCGAGGAGTTGCAGTACCGCTTCGGTGAGGGGCCTGCGCTCGACGCCGTGCGCTCCCGCGAGACCGTGCGGGCCGACCGTGCCGCGGCGTACGAGAGGTGGCCGGCGTACGCCGCGAGTTCCGAGCCGGCAGGCGTCCACAGCTATCTGTCCGTACCCCTGCCCGTCGCGGAGCAGTCCGCCGCGCTGAATCTGTACGGACTGTTGCCGCACGCCTTCCATCGCATGGACGAGTCGGTGCTGGAGCTGTACGTCGAGGCGGCTGCGGTCGCGGTGCGCAATGCCCGGCGGTACGGCGAGGCGAGAAATCTGATCGAGCAACTCCGTATCGCCCTCCGGTCCCGCGCTGTCATCGATCAGGCGAAGGGAATCGTGATGGCGTTGCGGGGTCTCGACGCCGAGACCGCGTTCGACGTCCTCGTCACGCGTTCGCAGCGGGAGAACGTCAAACTGCGCGTGGTCGCAGAACGTGTCGTCGCGGCTGTTTCGGCGCGTACAACCGTGCATAACGGTTTGTAATCGCTCACCAGGGCAAATGAGAGCTCGAGTATCTGTTATTTCCTTGTGACACATCACAGGCGGGAGTAGTCTCGAACCGAGGTTGAACACACAGCCGATGTCGGGAAGCGCTGCCGTAGCAGACGGTGTCATGTGTCCGAGGTCGGGTCTGTCTGCAGGTGCTCCGCTTCCCCTCTCAATGTTCGAGATGGGGTGAGCCATGTCTGTTGGTCCAGGGGTCCCAGAACCTGAAATGGCGTGTTCGGGCACGGAGTTCGGTACCACGTACAAGCCGAGGGTAACGCTCTCGGCTGTCGGTTCCGCTCCGACACGCTGTGCGAGCGCGGAATTCACTTCCGAGCGAGTCGGGTCCGGGGTGATGTTGGTAGGGGTGCGAGGCGAAATCGACCTGTTCAGTGCACCGGGGTTCCGCGACTACGTGTGCACGCGGATTTCGCCCGAGGGGCAGTTCATCCTCGACATGTCGAAGGTGGATTTCATCGGAACCGCGGGGCTGTCGGTGCTCGACACCGTCCACGCGACGAACGTCCGGGACGGGCGGACATGGGCGATGATCTGCGGCCGGCCGGTATATCGGCTGCTCAGAGCCGCGGGCCAGGAGTCGAGCTACCCCTGCTTCGCTTCCGTGGACAGTGCCCTCGGGGCCTGGCACGGCCGAACGGCCTGACCGTCCGAACCGGCGCCCGACGTCAGTGGGCGCCGGTTCGACTCGTGCGCGGAGGGGCCGACACGCAGCGGCCGTAGGCGCGGAGGGTATCGGTGGCGACCCGGTCCCACGAGTAGCGGGCGCGGGCGCGATCGCAGCCCGCCATGCCGTATCCCGTGCGCAGGGCGTCGTCGTCGAAGATCTGTCGCAGGGCCTCGGCCAGGCGGACCGGGTTGCGCGGTGAGATGAGGCGCCCGGTGATGCCGTCGACCACCGTGTCCCTCATACCACCGACGGCGGACGCCACCACCGGTGTGCCGCAGGCCATCGCCTCGAGCGGAACCATGCCGAACGGCTCGTACCAGGGGGTGCACACGACGGCATCCGCCGAGCGCAGCAGCGAGGGCATGGCGTTCCTCGGCACGCGCCCGACGATCCGTACCCGGTTGCGCACCTTCGTCTCCCGGGCCAGGGTCAGTAATCGCGACGCTTCGGGGTCGTCGGCGACGTCGTCGGCGGCCGGCCCGCCCGCGATGACGAGTTCGGTGTCGGGGAAGTGGGAGAGCGCCTCGATCGCGGTGTCGAACCCCTTGCTCGGGGCCAAGCGGCCGACCATGACGAGGCGATGGCGTTTGCCCTTCTCGTCGGCGCGCCCGTCGGGCGTGAACTCGGCGACGTCGACGCCGGACGGAACCACGGACGTCCGCGAGCGCGGCAGGCCGAGGTGGGAGAGTTCGAAGACCTCGTCAGTACACGTCGCCACCACCCGGGTGGCGCCGCGGGCGATCAACTGTTCCAAGTGAATTCGGTTGTGGGTGCTCGACGAATCCGCGCGCTCGAACCGCTGCTCGACCACCCCCAGCGCATGGAACGTCTGGACCACCGGAATGCCCATGGTGCGGGCGGCGAGTTGCGTCGCGATCCCGGACATCCAGTAGTGGGCGTGGACGATGTCGGGCCGTTCGGCTTCCCATTCGGCCTTCAGAACGCTGCCGAACGCCCCCATCAGCGGCAGGATCTCGGCCTCGGACATCCGCCGCGGAGGCCCGACCGGCACGTGCACCACGGTGTATCCGCCGGGGGTCGTGACCCGCGCCGGGGCGTCCTCGCTCTCCGCCCGGGTGTAGACGGTGACGTCGTGACCCTCTCGTGTGAGGGCTGCCGACAGTTCGGCGAGGTGAATGCTCTGCCCCCCGACATCGGCGCCGTCCGAGACGTCGAGAGGACTGGCGTTGGCCGAGACCATCGAAATCCTCAATCGTCTCGAGGTGCCGACGGCTGCCGTTCTCATCGGTTGCCCGCCGCACACGGGAGGTCTGGGTTCGCGATGAATGGCCGTCATGCCACGGGGATTCCCGAACTTCGGGTTTGTAAACCGACCGGCTAGCACTCTGTCACAGGACAGGTGGCACAGGCAGGCCGGTGTTGCGTTCTAATACCAACGCCGCCTACCGCCGACCGCACGACCAGTGGCGCCGAGAATCCACAAGATCGCGCCGATCACCAGGAGGATGATGCCGATGGTCCACAGCCAAGTGAGGCCGGTGAGCCATCCGATCAGGAGCAAGATCAGTCCGAGCACGATCATGACGTTCCTCGATTCTTCATCCCACCGGGGCGAGGCGAGAGTCCGACCCCGGACCCTCCCGCACCCCGTCGACTCCTGCGCCCATTGCGTAGGTCAGATGGCCGCCGAGCGCGCCGCCGACACCGATCGCGAGTAGTCCCGCGGTGCTCGTGACGACAGCGCGTGCGTCCGTTCCGTGTCTGCGGCGAAGGTAGGACGCGAGCATGGCCGTGATGCCGATGGCGTTGGCCTCGGCGTGGATCAGGCCGACGCGGCGCTGACGCGTATCGCGTTCGGCCCAGTCCGCCCAGCCGGTCACCAACGTCGGGGGAGTGGCGAGCAGTCCCAGGCCGATCAGCCTGCGTGCGCCGACGTGATCGCGGAACGCCAGATCGAAGACGGTCGCGCCGACCCACGCACCGATGGGGAGGCTGACGAGAACGGGATGCACGGGGTGCCCGAGCCAGGATCCGCGCAATATCGCACCCGCGCCGGACGAACCGAGCGCCCCCTGGATCCGCTGTTGCAGGAACCGGCTGCCGCCGTCGAGGAACCCGGCGGATTCCGCCTTCCGGAACAGGCTCTCGAGGTTCATGACTCCCGGTTACCCAGGGCGGCGCGAAGAAAACCGGCCTGCCTTGTCGTCGATGCAGGTCGGGCGTAGCGTCGGGACCACGTTCTCGAAGGTGAGGTGAGTGCCGTGAAACTCAATCTCTTCGCTGCTTGGGTCAGCTTCGCTCTCGTGTTGTTGTCGGTGGTCTGTCTCGGCGGATTCCTCGTCGCCGCAGGCTCGGGGCAGGGCGGCTGGGCGGTGATCTCCGGATCTCTGTGCGTCGTCGCGCTGGCCGGAGCGATGGCGCTGTACGGAGGAGCCGTGCGTCACGATCACAGGCTGCACCACGAAACGCCGCACCTCTTCTGACGGCGGCATTTCCGGAAGGTCTCAGGAGTCCGCGAGCCTCCGCTTCTCCGCGTCGATGTCGAAAGTGGCGGGCGGCCAGTCGAGGTCCAGTTTCTCCAGGGCGTCGATCAGCAGCTCGCTGACCGCGATCCGGCTGTACCACTTGCGGTCGCACGGAACCACGTACCACGGCGCGTAATCGGTCGACGTCTCGTCGAGCATCGCCTGATACGCGTCCTGGTACGCGGGCCAGAGCTTGCGCTCGTCGACGTCCGAGGGGTTGTACTTCCAGTACTTGTCCCGGCGTTCCAACCGTTCGCGCAGCCGCGACTTCTGTTCGTCGAGTGAGACGAACATCGCGACCTTCACCAGCGTCGTGCCGCCGGCGACGAGTTCCTTCTCGAAATGGTTGATCTCGTCGTAGCGGCCGCTCCAGATTTCGGCGGGCACGAGATCGTGAACCCGGACCACCAGCACGTCCTCGTAGTGCGACCGGTCGAACACGCCGAGTTGCCCGGCGCGGGGCAGGGCGTTGTCGATCCGCCACAGGAAGTGGTGGCGCTTCTCCTCGGGTGTGGGCACGCCGAACGACGCGTGATCCACGCCCTGCGGATCCACGTGCCCGATGACGTGGCGGACCATCCCGCCTTTACCTGCGGTGTCCATGCCCTGCAGCACGAGGAGCACCGACCGGCCGTCGCCGGATCGTCCGTTGGCGTAGAGCTTCTCCTGGAGGGACGACAGCACCGCACCGCGTTCCTCGAGCAGCGCGACCCCGTCCGACTTGTCGCCGACGAACCCCGGTGTGCTCCCGCAATCGAGTTCGGCGATCCGCTGACCCGGGCGCGATCGCAGGGCCTCGATCGCCGGCGTCTTCCACAATCCGCGTGCCTTGTCTGCCATGTACAAACAGTGCCACAGGAGCGTTACATGGAGTCGTGGGCGGCGAGGTGCACCGGTGTCGTGTCCTGGTGATCGGGACGGGATTTTCCGGTCTGGGCACGGCCATCCAGCTCCGCAAGCGGGGACGCGACGACTTCATCCTGCTGGAGAAGGCGCGGGAGGTCGGCGGCACCTGGCGGGAGAACACGTACCCGGGTTGTGCGTGTGACGTGCCCTCGCACCTGTACTCGTTCTCGTTCGAGCCGAACCCGGACTGGACGCGGATGTGGTCGGGACAGGAGGAGATCTTCGACTATCTGCGCGGCCTGGCCGACAAGTACGACCTGCGGCGCAACATTCATTTCGGCCGCACGATGACGGGCGGGCACTGGGACGCCGAACGGCAACGGTGGCACGTCCACACCGAGTCGGGCGACGAGTACGTCGCCCAGTTCGTCGTGTCCGGGATCGGCGCCCTCCACATCCCGAACGTCCCGGATCTGCCCGGCGCCGACACCTTCGAGGGAACGGAGTTCCACTCGGCGCAGTGGAACCACGACTACGACCTGCGGGGCAAGAAAGTCGCGGTGATCGGCACGGGCGCCAGCGCAGTCCAGTTCGTTCCCGAGATCGTGGGCGACGTAGCCGAGTTGCAGCTGTATCAGCGGACGCCGCCCTGGGTGATACCCGGCCTGAACTTCGGCATTCCGCCGGAGGCGCGGCGCCTGTTGGGCCGGGTCCCGCTGGCCCGTCGAATGGTGCGTGCCGCGGTCTACTGGACTTACGAATCGCTCGCGCTCGGGTTCAACGGGCACTCCCGCCTGATGCGGCCGATCGAGAGCGCGGCGCGGAAGAACCTGAACAGGACCGTCACCGATCCCGAACTTCGCCGGAAGCTGACCCCGTCCTATCGCATCGGTTGCAAGCGGATCCTGGGGTCGGACGTGTACTACCCGGCGTTGATCTCATCGAAGACGGTCGTGATCACCGAGGGCATCGCCGAGGTACGCCCGCACAGTATCGTCGCGGGCGACGGGGCTGAGCGGGCGGTGGACGCGATCATCTACGCCACCGGATTCCACGTCACCGACGGCTTCGACAATGTCGACCTCACCGGGGTCGAGGGCCGACGCCTCGCCGACGAATGGGAGGAACACGGGATCCGCACCCACCTCGGTATCACCGTCGCGGGTTACCCCAACGCGTTCTTCCTCTTCGGCCCCAACACCGGGCTCGGTCACAATTCGGTGGTCTTCATGATCGAGTCGCAGATTCGTTATGCACTGGAGTTGATGGATCTCGTCGACCGGCGCGGCGCCGATTCCGCGGCCGTCCGGCCCGCCGTGCAGAGCCGCTTCAACACCGACATCCAACGGAAACTGGCAAAGGGCGTGTGGTCCACCGGCGGGTGCGTGAGCTGGTACCTGGACTCGCACGGCGTCAACCGCACTATCTGGCCGGGTTCGACCGTGCGCTACTGGCGACGGACGCGGTCGGTCGAACCGGCGGACTTCGAGTTCACACCCGGCTGAACGGCGGGGGCGTCACTCCGTCGACGAGATGGCTTCCCCAGAGGTCCATCCCGGTGATCCGGGCGGTGGCCGTGCCATCCGGGCCCGTGATCTGCAGCTCGGTGCCCGCGGACAGGTCGGCATCGGCGCCGAGGACGTCGGTCAGGGTGCGTACGCGGCCGTGCCAGACGTACCGACCGCTGATGGGTTCGAAGTTTCCCGCCAACTGGACCTGCACGGTCACGGCAGGACGGTCGCCGACGACGACGTCGGCGGGGCCGCGGTAGCCCTCTTCTTCTTCCTCGTGTTCGTTCACACAGGCGAGTTTACCTGTAACTGATAGTTACACAAGAAACGTTCGGCGCTAGTCGGCCTCGGCCGCAGGCGGGCGCAGCGGGTGCGGGATCGCATTGAATCGCGCGGGCGAGCCGTTGACGGCGGCGATACCGGTGACGCCACCCCAGGTCATCATCGTCAGGTAGTTGATCAGATCCTCGACCGACATGGACCGGTTGGAGATCCACCAGTGCGTCGCCAGCTGCACACCGCCGACGATTCCGTACGCCCAGGGGACGGCGCCGCCGGAGTCCATCTCCATCTGCCGCAGCCGCTCGCCGAGAACCGTGGAGAGCACCTCCGCGATCATCCGTTCCGAGTCCGCGACCGTTTCGCGGCCCGGGCCGGAGCCGTTCGCCATGATGTACAGGTAGACGTCGGGATCCGACGCCACCGTCTCGACGTACGCCGTGATGGTGGCGCGGGTCAGCTCGAAGTCGTCGAGGTCGCCGCCGATGGCCTCGTAGATCCGCGGGGCGAGTG
>Ga0247825_10002568_pt1 | contig 11981 bp, 14 predicted proteins | sample 13C_Vanillin_Day_FD_194413 | JGI IMG/M metagenome (GOLD analysis project Ga0247825, IMG submission 194413) | Soil microbial communities from agricultural site in Penn Yan, New York, United States - 13C_Vanillin_Day48 | ecosystem: Environmental > Terrestrial > Soil > Agricultural land | place... | reverse complement strand
AACCAGCCCGAGGCGATCTTCATGCCCACCGGGTAGATGCCGGCGAGGAAGAACCCGGTGGCGAAGCGCGAGGCGAGCAAGGCGGCGAGGCTGCCGTCGGCGGAGAAGGCGGCGAGATTGGCCGCCGCGCCCGCGAGCGAGCAGACGAGGTACACGAGCCGCGGCGAGAAGCGGTCGGCGATGGCGAGGAACGCGAATACGAGCGTGCCGGCGATGAAGCCGAGCTGCACGGCGGAGGTCACGTAGCCGACCGCTGCGGCGGGCAGGTCCCAGGCCCGCCGCAGCGCGGGCAGCACGGCGTTGCCGGCGAACCAGATTGAGGCGCCCGCAAACTGCGCGGCCACGATGACCGGCAGGATGCGCGCCGGCCGCGGCTGCGTGTCCGTCACGCGCGGGAGGCTATCATTGGGCCTGCATGGCGACCAACTAGGTCGGAAGGCTTGGGAGCAAGCCGATCCCGCATGGTCAAGGAGCATCCGAGATTCGACAGCACGGGAAGTGAACCCTTCTAACATGGCGCTGTTGACCGCCGCGGCGGCTACCGCACTTTATTGTTCAGCGCGGTGCTCGCCGCGCAGCAAAGCTCCACATTAGGTCTCGTTAGCGTGGCGCAGTACGTCCCCAGCGTTTCTTCATTCTCAAGATGATTCGAGGCATTGAGGTGCGCGAGAAGCCGCGCGTGATCATGGCGTGCCTCAAAAACGCGGACGGTAACTTTGAGAAGTTAAAAGGCGAACTCGCAAATGCCGGCGGCTGGTGGCGAGAAATAATCGGACAAGCCGAATATCCGAACTACACCAAGAAGATGTTCCGGATCGATCGGCTTTCGGCCGATGAGAAGGAGCGCATAATCGAGAAAGATAAGACCCAATACCTAGCTTGGCTCCATAGGCGCGCTCCGAGGGAGGAAAGCGAGACCTGACAATCGAAGCGAAGCGGCGCCGGAAGGCACGGATGTTGCGTCACCGTGGTGGCGCGAAGGTAGGTTGAGCCAATGCCCTTGACTGCGAGCACATCGTGTGCTCCAGCTTCGGGTGGCTCATCAAGATGAAGGAGTGACATGGTGAAGCCCGCAAAGAACACGATTTGCCTCTGGTACGACGGCGACGCCGAGGACGCGGCGCGCTTTTACGCCAGAACCTTTCCCGACTCGACCGTCGGTTCGGTGCACCGTGCTCCGGGGGACTATCCGTCCGGCAAGAAAGGCGATGTGCTGACGGTCTACTTTACCGTGATGGGCATTCCCTGCCTCGGGCTCAATGGCGGGCCCGCGTTCAAGCACAACGAAGCTTTCTCGTTTCAGGTCGCAACCGTCGATCAAGCCGAAACGGATCGCTACTGGAACGCCATCGTCGGCTACGGCGGCGAAGAGAGCGCGTGCGGCTGGTGCAAGGACAAATGGGGCGTGTCCTGGCAGATTACGCCGCTGGCTCTGACGAACGCGATCATCGATCCCGACCCCGCTGTCGCCAAGCGCGCGTTCGATGCGATGATGCAGATGAGAAAGATCGACATCGCTGCGATCGAGGCGGCGCGCCGCGGTTGAGGTTGCAACGTGGAGAGCGCTCCGGGCGTAAGGGAGCGCGGACTTAGCCGGGCTCGATGCTTAGCGCCACCTGCCACTGCGGATCCGTCCGAATCCACGTTCGGCGAGCGCCGCGGACTGTGACAAGCTGCAATTGCTCCATCTGCCGCCGATACGGCGCGCTTTGGGCTTACTACCAGGCGAGCTCGGTTCAAATTGACGCGCCGAAAGGCGGGCTGTCGAGTTACTCCTGGCGCCGCAAGATTCGCGCGTACTTTCGTTGCAACACATGCGGTTGCATCACGCACTATAAGTACCGGCAAAAATCTCGTGGTGCCACCATAGCGATAAATGCAGCGAATTTTGAACTGGATGTACTGCAAGCAGTGCGCGTTCGCAAGCTCGATGGTGCCTCCACATGGAGATACCTGGAATGACCGTCCGCGGACTGGCGCCTAACAGAGCGGCCGACAAAGTGAGAAATGAATGCCCAAGATTGACATAGCCAGCGCCACTGGCGCAGCCACGAGGACGAGCTTGTCTGCGTGCTTGAGGGCGAACTGAAGCTCGTCGAGGACGACGGTCAAACGGTGTTGCGCGCAGGAGAGTGTGCCGCCTTTCCGAAGGGAACCGGCAATGGCCATCACCTGATCAACGAGTCTTCAGCGATGGCTGTCTATCTCGAGGTCGGCTCGCGCAACCCGAACGACCTCACCACCTGCTCTGATATCGACATGATGAGTTCCAACGCCGATGGTCGGTTCGTGCGTAAGGATGGCACACCGTATCCGTAGCCGAGCTCATCGCAACGCATAGAGCGGACCAAAGTGCGATGAGAGAACCGGAACTGGTGAGGTTCGAGATTGAAGGCGCGGAAATGGCGGTCCGCCTCGCGGGCGATCGGGAGAAGCCGGCGCTTCTCTTGATCCACGGCTTTCCGAGCTCCTCGGAATCGTTCCGGGACGTGATCGGCACCCTCGGGCGGGAGTGCTTCGTGATCGCCCCGGACCTCCCCGGGTTCGGAGGCTCCGAGCCGGTCGAGCGGCCCTCATTCTCGCGTTTCGCGGACATGGTCGACGGACTGCTTGCGCGGCTGGGCGCCGGATCCTTCCACCTCTACCTCCACGATTATGGAGCGGCGGTAGGGCTTCATCTCGCCACGCGCGCGCCGCGCAGGATACGCAGCCTCATCGTCCAGAATGCCAATGCGCATGAGAGCGGGATGGGGCCGCAGTGGTCGGCGACAAGAGCCTATTGGGACGATCCCACGCCCGAGCGGGAAGCCGAAGCGACCGCGCATCTGACCTTGGAGGGAACGCGCGACCAGTATGTGGGCGGCGTGCCCCGGGACATCGCCGAGCGCATCGATGCCCGGCGGTGGGAGGAGGACTGGCGGATCATGTCGCTTCCCGGCCGGCTCGAGACGCAGCGTGCTCTGGTGCTCGACTATCGCAGACATTTCGCGCGGTTCGGGGAAATAGCCGATTATCTCGATCGCTGGCAGCCCCCAGCGCTGATGCTGTGGGGGCGGCGCGAAATCTTCTTCGACCTCGAGGAGACCCTCTCCTGGATGAAGGCGCTCCCGCGCATGGAGGCGCACATCCTCGACGGCCCGCATTTCCTGCTCGAGACCCATCCGGCCGAATGCGCTGGGTTGATGCGCGCCTTCGTCAGGCGCGTGGAGGGGCTGCGTTAGGGCGCATCGCGTCGAGGTCGAATGCGAAATCGAGGCGCAGCTAGCGGCGGTTCGGGGCGATCGCGCGCGAACTCGAGACTGCCTATTCCGGAGCGCCTCGGGCGGCCTCAGTTTCGCTGTGCGAGCGCTCTGGTTGATACGCTGGAGCACCACTGCAAGCACTGTATCGAGCTCGCCGCTGCTGATCGTCTTTACGAGCCAACCGTCGAAGCCAGCTTGCCGCGCAGTCGCTTCGTCGACCGAGCCGGAACAGGCAACGATTGCGGTGCGCGACAGCGCAGGCACCCCGCGCAGGCGACGCGAACGATATGCCCGTAGGCACGCAGCAGTCTGCCGAGGGGGATGGACGGCCAAGGCTGGTTCCTCAACTTCCATTGCTTCACGAAGTACGTCAAGGTGGCTTTCTTCCGCGGCACATCGTTCCGTCCACTCCCTCCCGGCGGGTCCAAGAGCAAGGGTGTTCGCTACCTAGACATCTACGAGGACGACCCGCTCGACGAGGAGCGGGTGGCGAGTTGGATAAGACAGGCATCGGAGCTGCCAGGCTGGGTCCCGTAGCGCCGGTCTGCCGCTCAAGCGCTCTTTGGTTTCTTCCGAGAGCGGGGGCGAACGGCAGCTCGCACCGACGTGTTCAGGGCCACGGCGGCGCGAATGAGCGCCTTCAACGCCTTTTCATCAATCCTGTCGCCCTCGTGAAAATCGATGGCACGCCGGGTGTTGCCTTCGAGGCTGGAGTTGAAGAGGCCGGAAGGGTCCTCCAGCGAGGCGCCCTTGGCGAAGGTCATCTTCACGACATTCTTGTACGTCTCACCGGTGCAAATCGTGCCGGCGTGCGACCACACCGGAACCCCTCGCCACTTCCACTCCTCGAGCGCTTCGGGGTCGGCCTGCTTGATGAGCATCCGGACCCGGGCGAGCGTCTCGCCCCGCCAATCACTCAGCTCCTTGATTCTCGCGTCTATCAGCCGAGCGGGAGAGTCTCCTCCTTTTGCCTCCTTCGAGCCGCTCTTACTCTTCTTCATGGTCGTTGTCGCTCGTCCGTCGCCTGAGTATCGGTAGCGCTGCGGGAGACCGGCCTGACGTGGGCGAAGACGCTGCGGGCGTTCCAGGTTGGGAAGGCTCTTACAAGCGACGGGGAGCCGTCGAGTTGGATGCGGTGCTCGCGGATGGCTTGCGCCCAGGTGAGCTGGCCGGCGTGCCATTTGACGAAGGCTTCAGCTTCCGCCGTGATGTACAGGTCCTCGTCGAGGCCGGGGTACGTCTTGCAGATCTCGGTGTCTCCAAGCTCCATGAGCAGCCAATAGCGCTCACGGCGCGCTCGGCCGGTGAAGTCGAAGCGGATGACCACGCGTCGATCCGGGAGTCGGTCCCGGCGCAGAGCCTTGCACATCGACCACAGGGCCACGAAAGGGTCGAGGTTCTCGGGCGCGATCTCGAGCCAACGCGCACCCCACTCGCCGAGCGACTGGCAAACCGTGAAGAGCTCGTGGCCCGCAGGCGTGAGCTCGTACTGGTGTCCGCGTCCGTCGGGCTTGGGTGCCGACCCGACCACACCGAGCCGTTCGAGCTGCCTGAGCCGCTGTGAGAGCAGGGTACGGGACAGTCCGGGCGCGCCCTCCAGGATCTCGCTGAAGCTGCCGCAGCCAAGATGCAGGTTGCGGATGATCAGCGGTGTCCAGCGCTCGGCGAATATCTCGGCGCCACGGGCGATGGGACAGTACTGGCCGTACGTCCTCATGACGCCAGTGTTCTACACCTGCCTTCGAATGTGAAGTCCAGATTCTTGACTAGACGGCCGCGCTCGCCGGTGGTCCGATGGGGCCGTCGAGAACGGAGGATCGAATGACGACCGTCGCGGAAGTAATGGAAATCGAAGGGTTCCGAGGCCGGGTGATCGGTGCCGAGGACGCCGAATACCACAACGCGCGTGCAGTCTGGAACGGTGCCATCGCCCGGCGCCCGCGCCTGATCGCCCGATGCATCGGGACCGGCGACGTGGTCGCAGCCGTGCGCTTCGCCCGCGACCACGATCTGGAGATCGCCATAAGGGGCGGAGGCCACAACGTGGCGGGCACCGCCGTTTGCGACGACGGGCTCGTCATCGACCTCTCGGCGATGCGCGGCGTGCGGGTCGATGCCGCGGGCCGCAGGGCCTGGGTGCAGGGTGGTGCGCTGTGGGGCGACGTCGATCGCGAAACGCAGGCGCACGGCCTGGCCACCACCGGCGGAATCGTGAGCCACACCGGAGTCGCCGGGCTCACCCTCGGCGGTGGCATCGGCTGGCTGATGCGCAAGCACGGCCTCACGGTCGACAACCTCCTTGCCGTCGAAATCGTGACGGCCGATGGCGAGCGGCTGCGGGCGTCCGAGGACGAGCACCCCGATCTCTTCTGGGCGTTGCGGGGCGGCGGCGGCAACTTCGGCGTGGTTACCTCGTTCGAGTTCCGCCTCCACTGCCTCGGTCCCACCGTCCTCGCCGGGCCCATCCTCTGGGACGCGACCGAGGCTGGGAAGGTGCTGCGCTTCTATCGCGACTTCGTCCGCGACGCTCCCGACGAGCTTGGCACGGTCGTGAGGTTCGGCACCGCGCCGCCGCTATCGGTCATTCCCGAGCATCTGCACTGGCGCCAGGTGGTGATGGTCGGTACCTGCTATGCCGGGCCGATCGAGGATGGAGAGCAGGCGCTCCGCCCGCTCCGCGCATGCCGGACTCCGCTACTCGACCTGGTCGGGGCCACGCCGTACGTCGGATTTCAGAGCGCGCTCGACTCGACCGTCGTTCACGGCTGGAACTACTACTGGAAGTCCACCCACCTCCCCGAGCTCCGCGACGAGCTCATCGACGTGATCGCCGAGCACGCGTTCTCCTGCTCGTCGCCGCGGTCGTACGTGGCGCTGTTCCATCTGAAGGGGGCGGTGAGCCGAGTGGCCGGGAGGGCGACGGCGTTTGGCAACCGGCAGGCGTCGCACGCGATTACCCTCGATGGTGTGTGGCGGCCCGGCGAGGACTTCGGCGACCGGGACACCGCCTGGACGAGGCGATTCTTCACCGCGCTCGGCCGCTTCCGCGAAGGCGTCTACGTCAACTTCCTTGGCGGCGACGAAGACCCTGGCCGGGTCCGCGAAGCGTACGGCGACTCGGTCTACGACCGGCTGGTGGAGGTGAAGACCCGGTACGATCCCGCCAACGTCTTCCACCACAACCAGAACATCCGCCCGGGCAAATGACGCCTGACTGGCGCTTGGGGGCTACGTGCGCCCTGCGCGGGCGAGCAGGCGCTGCGCTGCCTTGACGATCGGGCCTTCGACCATCTTGCCCTGGAACTCGACTACGTTGCCGCCGGCCTTCTCATAGGCGGCGACGAGCGCGGCGGCGCGCTCGAGCTCGGCGGCGGTGGGCGTGAATATCTCGAGAATCGGCCCGAGCTGCTTCGGATGGATGGCGAGCTTCGCGCCGAAGCCCATCGCCTTGGCGCGCTGCGCGTCGGCGCGCAGTCCGGCCTCGTCGTCGAGCAGCACGTGCGGCACGTCGATCGCGGCGATGCCGGCGGTGGCGGCGGCCTGGACCACGCGAGCGCGGCCCCAGAGCATCGGCTCCCAGGCGAGCTCGGCCCGCAGGTCGACGGCGAGGTCAGCGCCGCCGAAGGCAAGGGCCTGCACGCAGGGGCCGGCGTTGGCGATTTCGGCGGCGGCCTCGAGGCCGCGCGCGGATTCCAACGTGCAGAGCAGGGGAAGGTCGAGCAGGCGGGAATAGAGGCCCACTTCGAAGGCCGACTGGACCTTGGGCAGCACGACGAACGCCGGGCGCACGCCCGAGCGCACCAGCGCGTCGAGGTCGCTCACGCCGGCGGGCGTGTGGATGTTGTTGACGCGCAGTCCGAAGTTGTCGCGCGGCTCGCCGAAAAAGCCGATCAGCGTGGAGCGCGCCGGGTCCTTGTCGGCGAGCGAGACGGCGTCCTCCAGGTCGAGGATCACCGCATCGGCGCCCGCGGCGGCGGCCTTGGCGAAGCGCTCGGGCCGGTTGCCCGGCGTGAAGAGCAGCGCGCGGCAGGCGCCCAGGTCACGCATAGCCGGCTTTGCCATAGGGCGTGTCGGCGCTGCGCTTGTAGACGAGGAGGTTGCGGCGATACGAGAGCACCAGTTCGCGCCGCTGGTTATGGGCATGCGTGTCGACCGTCAGGATGCCTTCGTTGGGGCGCGATTTCGATTCGCGCTTGCCGACGATGGTGGACTCGGCCTCGATGGTGTCGCCGGCGTATACCGGGATGGGCAGGCGGGTGTCGGTCCACCCGAGGTTGGCGACGACGCGGCCGAAAGTGCGCGTGGTGCAGGCCGTCGCCGCCGTGATGAGCCACGCCTCCTGGATGCGGTGGCGGCCGTCCTGGTGGCGCTCGAGCCAGCTCTGGTCGTGGAACTGCGGATTCGCCTCGAGCGAGCGGAATGCGTGCTCCACCGCCTCGTCGCGATAGAAGGTGCGCCGCGGGTAGTGCACGAAAGTCTCGCCGGCCTGCGCGTCCTCGTAGAACAGGCCGTACTTTTCTCTCAGGACGCCGCCGGCTTCCTCGTAGAGGCGAAAGCGCTCCTCCTCGGCGGCCGCTGCCGATTGCACATCGTCGGGATGGCGGCCGCGCTTGTATACGGCGACGTCGTACGTTACCCGGGCAACCTCGCTGCCGTCCGCCTTGAGGCCGCGCGACACGACGGTGACGACGCCTTCGTCGGCGCCGGCGTCGCGCACCGCTTTTACCTCGGACTCGGAGTACAGCGTGTCGCCGCCGAACACCGGCCCGGTGAGGGCGATCTCGGCAAAACCGAGGATGGCCCGCTTGCGTCCGAAGGTCCGGGAGGCGAAGCCGATCACGCGCTGCAGCGTTACGGTGGAGACCATCAACGGCTTTCTCCAGGTGGTCTGCCCGGCGTAATGCGCGTCGTAATGCAGCATCGCGTAGTTCAGCGTGTCGAGCGCCTCGTCGGCGTTGTCCTGCTGCGACACCGTGACGCCCGGACGATGCAGGAAGCGCTGGCCCGGCGCGAATTCCTCGAAGTCGAGGCCAAAGCGCTCCTGGTAACGGCCTTCGCCCAGGCGCAGGTAAGCAAAGAAGCTCATATCACTCCGGAGGCGCGCAGCTGCCTGATTTCGTCCATGGAGAAGCCGGCCTCGGAAAGGACTGCGTCGGTATCGGCGCCGAGGGGAGGCGCGGCGCGGCCGGCGAGCGGCAGCCCCTCGCCGCGCAGCGGGTTGGTCAGGAGACGCAGTGGCTGGCTGCCTTGCACCGGTATCGCCTCGATGCGCGCGCTGTCTTTGACCCAGGGATTCTCCAGGGCCTGCGTCACGTCGTAGATCGGCGCGGCCGGAACGGCGCCGGCGAATTCCTCCAGCCAGGCTTGCGTCGTGCGCGCCTGCAGCGCTTCGTCGAGCAGGTCGGTAAGCAGCGCGCGGTGCGCGAGGCGATCGCGGAACGAGCGGAAGCGGGCGTCGTCGATCCACTCCGGCTTGCCGATCTTGCGGCACAGCACGCCCCAGAACTTCTCCTTGTTGCACATGATGTAGATCCAGCCGTCCCGGGTGCGATAGGACTGGCACGGGGTAAGCGAGGCATGCGCCGATCTCGGCTGGCGGCCGGTGGCCGCGCCGGCGTTGAGGTACCAGTGACCGATGTAGTTCAGGTTGAAGAGCGCGAGGTCGAAGAGGCTCAGGTCGACGTCGCGTCCCTTGCCGTCGCGCTCCGCGGCGCGCAAGGCGGCAAGAAGGCCCGCGCCGAGCGCCACGCCGGTCATCAGGTCGACGAGCGAGAGGCCGAAGCGGCTCGGCGCCGACTCCGGCTCGCCGGTAAGGTGGAAGTAGCCGGCCTCGGCCTGCATCAGGTAGTCGTAGCCCGGCCAGGCGGCGCGCTCGCCCTCGCGCCCGTAGCCGGTGAGGTGCGCGCAGACGATCGTCGGGTTGGCTGCCGCGAGGTGCCGGTAGGTGATGCGCAGTTTGTCCGGCACGTCGCCGCGCAGGTTGCTCACCACCGCGTGCGCGCGTTTCGCCAGGCGATTGAAAACCGCCTTGCCCTCCGGCCGGGCGAGGTCCAGCGTTATGCTTTTCTTGCCGCGGTTGAGGCCCTGGTAGAACACGCTTTGCGCGGTCTCGGGCAATGCCTCGTTGAAGTAGGGTCCCACGGCGCGCGAGACGTCGCCGCCGTCCGCGCGGTTCTCGATCTTGATGATTTCCGCGCCCAGGTCGGCGAGGAACAGGGTGCCGAAGGGCCCGGCACCGTACTGCTCGACGGCGAGGATCCGGAGCCCCGCCAGCATCGGTTCGGCCATCCGCATGTTATGACAAAGTCTCCAACAGGAAGGAACAGGAAAATGCAAACCAGGATCGTGGCGGCGCTCGCCGGCGCGCTGCTCACCGTAGCGGTGCACGCGCAGACCTATCCGGCGCGTCCCATCCGCATCGTGGTGCCGTTTCCGCCGGGCAACGCGTCGGACCTCGCATCGCGCACCATCGCCGAGCCGCTGGCCAAGCGCCTCGGCCAGCCCGTGGTGATCGACAATCGCCCCGGCGCCGCCGGCACCATCGGCGCCGACCACGTGGCCAAGTCGGCGCCCGACGGCTACACGCTACTCGGCACCTCGTCGGCGTTCAGCGTCACGCCCGCAGTATCGGCGAAGCTGCCCTACGACGCGGAGAAGGACCTGGTGCCGCTTGCGCCGATCGGCTGGACGGTGATGCTGATGGTGACGGCGAACGACTTTCCGGCGAAGAACGTGCAGGAGCTGGTCGCGCTGCTCAGGAAGAACCCGGGCAAGTACCACTATGCCCACCTCGGCAGCGGCGCGCTCAGCCACATGGTGATGGAGCTCTTCAAGCAGAGGACCGGCGTGGACATCATCGGCGTGCCGTACAAGGGCAGCGGCCAGGCGCTCGGCGACCTGATGGGCGGCCAGCTGCCGCTCATGTTCGACGGCCTGACCTCCGCCAACCCGCTCGCCAAGGCCGGTCGCCTGCGCGCGCTCGGCGTGAGCTCCAAGGGACGCGTGCGCGCTGCCCCCGATGTACCGCCGCTCGCCGAATCGGGCGTCGAGGGGCTGAAGGATTACGACGTCGTCGCATGGACCGGCACCTTCGCGCCGGCCGGTACGCCCAAGGCCATCGTTGACCGGCTGCATTCCGAAATCGCGCAGATCATGCAGACGCCGGAAACGGCCAACCGCTTGATCGCCCAGAACCTCGAGCCCTTCGCGCCGATGACGCAACCGCAGTGGGCCGCCTACATGCGCGACGAGTTCGCCAAGTGGCGCCAGGTCGCGCGCGACGGCAAGATCACCTCGCAGTAACTTCGGAGTCGCCGGCTCATGGTTGCGCCCAAGAACCTTTCCTCCACCTTCATCGTCATGCAGCCCGACCAGTCGGCGGTGCCGGTAGAGGTTTCGCCGACGGTATTCGAAGAGCTCGACCGCCGGTTCGACGGCTTCAAGGGCAGGGTACTGGTCTCGAGCTACAGTTTCGACTGCGACTGGGCGACGTGGGAGATGCACCCTGCGGGTGACGAGGTGGTGTGCCTGCTCTCGGGCGACGTGCAGATGGTGCTCGACCGCGGCGGCGTAGAAGAGGTCACACGTTTGACTGAGCCCGGCACTTATGTCGTGGTGCCCAAGGGCACCTGGCATACGGCGCGCACGCGCGTGCCGACCGCGATGCTGTTCGTCACGCCCGGGCAGGACACGCAGAACAAGCCGGTCTAAACTGCAGCGCATGGCTAAATTTCTTGGTGCGCTTCTTCTTGGCGCGGCGGCGCTCGCGTGGACGCCGGCGCATTCACAGGACTCCGGCGAGCTCGAGCGCCTGGCGGCAGCGCCGCACCGTTCGGCGCGCAACGTGGCGCGAGACGGCGCGCGCCATCCGGTCGAGGTGCTGAAGTTCTTCGGCGTGCGGCCGCATCACACCGTGGTCGAAATCCTGCCGGGGAGCGCCGCTTATTACCTGGAAATCCTCGCGCCTTACCTGAGGGACAAGGGGCGCTACATAGCGGCAGATCGCGACGGCACGGCGCCGCCCCAGTACCTGGCCGATCACCAGCGGCTGCTCGCCCGCCTGAAGGCCGAGCCGCCGCTCTACGGCAAAGTGGTCGTGACGCCGTTCAACGCCGACCGGCACGAGATCGCGCCGCCGGGCAGCGCGGATTTCGTGCTGACCTTCCGCAACCTGCACAACTGGCTGGAGCGCGGGGAGCTGGAAGGGGCGCTGCGCGCATTCCACCGCGCACTGAAGCCGGGCGGTGTGCTGGGCGTGGTGGACCATCGCGGCCGCAGCAATCTCACGCAGGAAGCGCAAATGAAGACGGGCTACGTGCGCGAGGACGTTGCGGTCGAGCGCATCGAGAAGGCCGGCTTCCGGCTGGTGGCGAAATCCGAGATGAACGCCAACCCGAGGGACACCAAGGACCATCCCGAGGGCGTGTGGACGCTGCCGCCCACTTACCGATTGAAGGACCAGGACCGCGCGAGGTACCAGGCGATCGGCGAGAGCGACCGATTCACTCTCAAGTTCGTGAAGGGGAACTGACGCTGCGGTGTTGCCTTCGCTCGAGACCTGGGAGCTGATGAGCTACATCGTGACGGTCGTCGGCCTGCCGCTTGCGATCGTGGTGTTCCTGCTCGAGCAGCGCAAGGAGCGCGAGAACGAGGAGGAGGAGGTGTACCAGCTCCTCTCGGACAACTACCAGGACTTCCTCAAGGTGGCGCTTGCCAATCCGGATCTGCGCCTGTTCTCGG
>Ga0247825_10002565_pt1 | contig 11985 bp, 12 predicted proteins | sample 13C_Vanillin_Day_FD_194413 | JGI IMG/M metagenome (GOLD analysis project Ga0247825, IMG submission 194413) | Soil microbial communities from agricultural site in Penn Yan, New York, United States - 13C_Vanillin_Day48 | ecosystem: Environmental > Terrestrial > Soil > Agricultural land | place... | reverse complement strand
CGGTAGATCGTCGATTGTCGATCGCTGTGGGGGATGCGCGTCCGCAATGCCCGTAGTGGTGATGACGCCGGGATCCGGGTCGGATCGTCGAACGTTCATGGTTTTGGCCTCCTGCTGAGTATTCCCCAGAATGCTGTGGGTCAGATCACTCCCCCGGCCAAGAAGTTATCTTTTGTTCAACAGTTTCGTCAATACTCCTCAATGATCCTAAGATTTAATCTTGCTTGTTGAACAATCTTGGTCTAGCGTTTGGGCATGACGGAAAGCAACCGCGCCGATGCGGCGAACGGAGCCACGACAGAATGGGTCGCCGACACATTGCGTGAGCGGATCGTGGAAGGCGATCTTCGGCCCGGGACCCCCCTCAGGGAGGTGACGGTCGCCGAAGAACTCAGGGTCTCGCGCAACACCCTTCGCGAGGCACTGCGCCTGCTGGCGATGGAGGACTTGGTCGACATGCAGCGCTACCGCGGTGTGGTCGTCAAAGTGCTTTCCGCCGAGGAGATTCGTGACATCTACATCGTCCGCCGCACGGTGGAGCTGCGGGCCGTCGAGGACAACGCCCTCGCCTCCGAGGCATCGATGGCGTCCCTGCAGGAGGCTGCGGCCGTGATCGACCGCGCGGTGGCGGCCGGGAGCTGGCGTGAGGTCGGAACCGCCAGTCTGCGTTTCCACCAGGCGCTGGTAGCCACGCTCGACAGTCCGCGCTTGGATGCGTTCTTCCGGACCATCGTGGCGCAGATCCGTCTCGCCTTCGCCGCGGTTCCCGACGAGAACAACTTTCAGCAGTCGTTCGTTCCGCGCGATCGCGAGATCTGCGACCTGCTGATCGCAGGGTCGCGGGCCGCTGCCGGGGCCACGCTCCGGCGCTATCTCGACGACTCCGAACGCGCGGTCATCGAGTTGGTGCGGCTGCAAGCCGCTCAGACTCCAACAACACAGAATTGACCGAAAAGCCCTGCCCGACAAGCTGATAAGTGAGGTATGACATGGGTAACTACCCAGCGGCCTATCAGGCCACCGAAGGTGACGCGTTGAGCGTCGACCGTGACTTCTACGAGGCCATCGCCCTCAAGACCGGCGAACGCGAACTCGTCGACAAGTTCACTATCCCGATCCGTTCCGGTCGGGCATGGGAGGTCCCCGCCGGCCATGTGTGCCGGATCATCACCCCCGAAGGCCCGCAGGTCGGCGACTTCAACGTCTGGAACCGTCACGATCCCCGGGAACGGATGTGGGCTGCGCGTACCCGCCAGCTGCAGGCGGCGCACGTGAGCACGTACGACCGGATCTGGTCGAACCTGCCGTTCCTGCGCCCGCTGATGACCATCACCAATGACAGCCTCGCCGACTACGGCATCGACAGCGACGGGGGCCGGGTGCACGATCTGCTCGGCACTCGCTGCGACCCCTACGTCAACACGATGCTGACCGGGGAGGACTTCAACTTCCACTGCCATTCCAACCTCACCCGCGCAGTCCTGCCCTATGGGCTGACCGAATTCGACGTGCACGACGTCCTCAACGTCTTCCAATGCACCGGCCTCAACGACGAGGATCGGTACTTCATGAAGGCCTGCCCGGCCCAGGCCGGCGACTTCTTCGAGTTCTTCGCCGAGACCGACCTGCTCTGCGCGTTGTCGACCTGCCCCGGCGGTGACCTGTCGGTTCACATGTGGGGCCCGGACGCGAGAGATCCGCTCGAGGTGTGCCGGCCGCTCGCGGTCGAGGTGTACCGCGTCGACGAACCGCTGCTCACCGGCTGGTCGGAGCCGCAGCGCGCGACGTACAGCAGCCGCCACGGCATGACTCTGCCCCGATGGGAGGACCAGCAGTGACCACCACTGAATCCCGTACCGGCGGTCCCGTAGGACTGCCCTCGGTTTGGATGCAGGAACTGACCTGGGAAGAAGTCGAGTCACACCTCGAACACGACAAGATCGCCCTCATCCCGGTTGGCAGCACCGAACAGCACGGTCCCGCCGGAGTCCTGGGCGTCGACGCCTATGTCGCCATCACCTTGGCCGAGGACGTCGCCCAACGCACCGGAACGCTGTGCACCCCACCGATCTGGTTCGGCGACTCCTCCCACCACGCCGGGTTCCCAGGCACACTCAGCATCCGAGCCGAGACGCTCACCCTGCTGATCCGTGACCTGTGCCGGAGCCTGGCCCGGCACGGTTTCGACAAAGTCGTCCTGATCAACGGACACAAGGGATCGAACCTGCCAGCCCTGGTGACTGCGGTGCGCGAACTCCACGACGAAACCCTGCCGGAGGTTCTCTTCGCCGTCGCCGACCCGCTCCAACTCGCACGGTCGGCCGCCCCGGGGATCAAGGAAACCACCGAACATCACGCCGGCGAACTCGAACTCTCGCATGTGCACTACAGGTTCCCCGGCTCGGTGCGCACCGACAAACTGACCGACGCGAGCGTCGACTTCCAGGAGGTCTTCGGCGGCTTCGTCGGAGATGACCTGTTCGGGCCCGCCCCCGACGGTGTCGAAATCATCTGGTCAGGGGAGGAACAGCGACGCTTCGCCCCTAGCGGAAGCTTCAGCTCCTCACTCGGGGTCACCGAAGACAAGGGCCGAAAGTACCACGACCACATGGTGGCCCGGCTCTGCGAGCTCGTGGAATGGCTGCGGCACTACACCGGACCGATCGGCGCGGCCGTGGCGGCGTCCGACCCCGCCCGCACCCCAGCGCGGTAGCACCGGAACCACGTGCGCGGCGGGAACAACCGGATCGCATCGGTCACCCGCCGCGCGCACCTCAGCTCCACTACTCTGGTTCACCCACCAAGCCCAGGAGGAAGAAGAATGCCGGGCACGACCACCCTTCAGGCGCCCAGCGGCGAGGTCGACATCGACCGCTACGACCCCGCGCACCGGCGTTGGCGCACCGCCGCGGTGGCCAAGATCCGGGCCGAGGCGAACCGCTCGTCCGACACCCACTTGATCTCTGTGCCGCTGCCCGCCGAATGGAACGTGGACCTCTACCTCAAGGACGAGTCGACCCCCCCGACCGGATCGCTCAAGCACCGACTCGCCCGTTCACTGTCCCTATACGCCCTGTGTAACGGGTGGATTCGCCGCGATCGCCCCGTCGTCGAGGCCTCCAGCGGATCGACCGCGGTCTCCGAGGCCTACTTCGCCCGGTTGATCGGGGTCCCGTTCATCGCGGTCATGGCGTCTGGGACGAGCAGGAACAAAATTGATCTCATCGAACTCCACGGTGGCCAATGCCATTTCGTCGACCGTGCGAGCGAAGTGTACGACGTTGCGGCATGGCTGGCGGAGGAAACAGGCGGCCACTACATGGACCAGTTCACCTACGCCGAACGAGCCACGACTGGCGGGGGAACAACTACATCGCCGAATCCCTCTTCGCTCAGATGGCCCGAGAGCCACACCCCGAGCCCGAGTGGATCGTCGCGACCGCGGGCACCGGTGGCAACTCCGCTACCCTCGCCCGCTACGTCAGCTACACCGACAAGAACACCGGGGTCTGCGTCGCCGACCCCGAGAACTCCGCCTTCCTTCCCGGCTGGCAGGCGCAGGACACCACAGTCACCACCGGCGTCGGCTCCCGAATCGAGGGAATCGGACGACAACGTGTCGAACCCAGCTTCATCGGCAGCGCGATCGACCGAATGATCCGGGTACCCGATGCGGCCGCGATTGCGACAGTCCGCCACCTCGATACCATGACCGGCCGTAAGGCAGGAGCCACGACAGGCACCGGCCTGTGGGCGGCGTTCCGCATCGTCTCGCAGATGATCGCCACGGGTCGAGCCGGCAGCGTCGTTGCCCTCCTATGCGATCCCGGCGAACGGTACATCGACAAGTACTACTCGGACACCTGGCTGACCGACCAGAACATCGACATCAGCACCCATCTCACCCGGCTGCAATCTTTCATGCAGACAGGGCAACTTGCCTGAGACAGCGTCTCAGCAGATCGGAGAACCAGCGTCATGAGCTCGACCACAACCCCCTCCGTCGACGATCGTCTCACGAGCCGTGGGATCACCATTCCCGATCCGCCGTCACCGGTCGCGATCTATGTTCCCGCCGTCCAGACCGGCAACTACATCTACACGTCCGGGCAGCTTCCGACGGTGCGCGGTGAACTCGTGGCGACCGGAAAGGTGGGCGCCGAGGTCAGCCCGGAGCAGGCGGCCGAAGCCGCACGCCAGTGCACGCTCAACGCTCTCGCCGCCATCCGTTCCCTTGTCGGCGACCTCTCCCGCGTGATCCGCGTCGTCAAGGCCGTGGGTTATGTGGCCAGCGCCGACGGATTTACCGGTCAATCGGCGGTCATGAACGGTGCCAGCACCCTCCTGGGTGAAGTCTTCGGCGACCATATCGGCTCCCACGCCCGCAGCGCCGTCGGTGTTGCCGCCCTTCCCCTCGGCGCGCCCGTCGAGGTCGAACTCGTCGTGGAAGTAGCACCGCCGCGCTAAATCGGAAAGCATGGAGTCAAAAGATTTACATCGGAATACTGACCCTTCAGCGAACCGTCGCCACAACAGCTCGAAGGTGAGGCGGCTGTGGGTGTCCGTGATGGGATATGAAGGGCTGGGCTGGGGCCCCACTCACATGAGGTGGGTAGCCGACAGGAAACGGGTCCTGGCCGGTACAGCCACAAGATGTGGGAGGCCCCAGCGATGAATCAGGTGGTCAGCACTGGCTGCGATCGAGCCGACAGCGTGGTCTTGATGTTGAGGAAGGCGGAAACGGCGTCCCCGGCGGCGGAGGCGAGCTGTTTGGTGCTGCCGGCCCGGACGTCGCCGGCCGCGAAGACACCCGGTAGTGACGTGCGATTGGCGTTGTCGGTGACGATGTAGCCGTACGGATCGAGTTGCAGGACGTCGATGAAGGTGGAGGTGTTGGCGGAGAGGCCGATGAAGACGAACACTGCGTCGGGGGTGAGGTCGAAGGAGTTGTCGTCTGCCTTCCGTACCGTCACGGTTGCTCCGCTGGGTGCGGGTCGGAAGCTGTCGACGGTGACGCCGGTGTGGATTCGAATATTGGGGTGGGAGCGGATGCGTTCCTGCAGGACAGCATCCGCGGTGAGCTCAGGCAGGTTCTGCAGGATGTCGACTTCGTCGACGAGGGTGGCCAGGTACAACGCTTCTTCGCAGGCGCTGTTTCCCCCGCCCACCACGACCAGTTGGTGTTGTCCGCGGTAGGCAGGTCCATCGCAGGTGGAGCAGAAGTGGATCTTCTTGCCGATCAGGTCCGCCTCGCCGGGGACGTTCAAGGTGCGGTAGGTGGTGCCGGTGGTGATCAGTACCGCTCGGGCGCGGAGTGTCTGGCCGTGCGACGTGGTTAGTGCGATCTGATCTCCCTCGTCGCGGTTGATGCTGAGCACGGTGGTGGCGGAGAGTAGTTCGGTGGTATCCGAGTTGTTCTGTGCGACGAAGAGTTCCGCGAGTGTGCCTCCGCCGACGCCGTCGGGGAATCCGGGGTAGTTGTCGATCTGTTTGGTGGTGACGGCTTGGCCGCCGAAGCTGGCGGCGTCGATCACGAGGGTGGAATAGCGTTCCCGGCCTGCGTAGATCGCGGCACTGAGGCCGGCGGGCCCGCCTCCGACGATGATGATGTCGTAATCCGTCCGCCGGGCCTGCGGGTTGATGCTGAGTTTGTCGGCGAGTTGGTCGTGGCCCGGTTCGACTAGGAAGGTGCCGTCGGGGAATGCAACGGTGGGGATGCGGCGGGCGCCGTCCTGTAGCTGGCGCAGCATGTGGTCCGCGTCGGAGTCCGAGTCGACGTCGATTGCCCGGAACGGTAGTTGCTGGGCGGTGAGGAACCTCTTGGTGCTGATGCAGTCGGGGCACCAGTCGGTCCCGTACACGATGATTTCTGTCATTGCTGTGGTCGGCCTTTTCTTCTGCGTGGCTGGTGTATTCGACGGTGCTGTGGCGGGCTATGCGAGTGTGGTGATCTCGGCGGTGCGTGTGGGGTGCTGATCCGGCGCGGCGCTCGCGCCGATGCGCCGGTAGCGGATGAGGGCCCAGACTGTGCCGAGGGCGATCCAGGTCATTGCCGAGATGATGACCGCGGTCGTGAGATCCGAGGTGAGCAGCATGAATTGCCAGATGGAGATTGCAATGCCGGCGACCAGCAGCGCCCAATGGGTTCTGTATCCGATTTTGAACGGTGAGTTCGCGTGTGCCTGGGGGAAGATTTTCCGGAGGCGGATGGACGCGATCAGGATGATGACCGCGTTGATCTGCTGAAGGGCGGACGCGGCATTGGCGATGTTGGCCATGTCGATGTTCATCAGAATCGGGGCGATTCCGATGACGAACATGATGGTTAGAAGCCAGTGCGGGGTGCCGAAGCGGCGGTTGACGGCGCCGAGCTTCGTCGGGAACCAGCCGTCTTCGATACTCGCCAGAAGGGCTTTGGTGCCCCACAGCATGTTCGAGTTTAGGGAGCTGATCAGCGCGACGAAGCTGCCCCCGATGACGAAGAAGGTAAATCCTGCGGGGTTGAGGACATGTTCGGCGACCACGGACATCGGCTTGCCCGCCACTTCGGGGAGGGGCAGGACACCGGTGGCTGGCATGGCGAGCAGAACATAGAGCAGGCCGGCGAACATCGTCCCGCCGAGGCAGGCGATCGGGATGGTGCGGCCGGGGTTCTTCAGTTCGTCACCGAGCTCGGCGACCACCTGCCCACCGCGAGCGGCGAAGGACAGCAGTGCTGCCGCCTTGAACAGCTCGAGTGCTCCGTTGGGTATGGGGTGGGTGAACACGGACCAGTACTGGAGGTCGAGGAAACCGGCAATGATGTACAGGGTGAATGCGATCAGCATGACGACCGCGAGAATGACCCCGAGCCGGGCGGACAGGGCCGCGCCGAACAGGTTGACGAGGTAGAAGAACACCAGCATGGAAATCGCCACGACGGTGGAGTTCAGTGCGGGGAAGAGCGAGTTCAGGTATTCGCCGGCGGCCAGACCGTAGATGCTCAGTGACAGATTGCCCAGCGTCCACAACCACATATTGGCGAATCCCGCGCCGGGATGAATGAGGCGGGAGGCGTAGGTGTAAGCGCCGCCGGTCGCGGGCATCGCGGCGCCGAGCGCGGCGACCGGGACGGTCACGAGCATGACCAACACCGTCGCCAGGACGTAGGCGAGGGGAGTGCCGCCGCCGGTGATGGCGATGGCGGTGCCGGTGAGCGCGATGACACCGCCGCCGACGATTTGGTGGAAGCTGATACCCAGAGCTCCGGGAAGCCCGATCGTTCTCTTGAGATTGGTCGAGCCGGTGACGGCCGCGCCGTGGATCTCGGTCGATGACATTGTTCTCCTGCCGATCCCGAGGGGAAGAAACCAGTGAGAATTCAACTGGTGGTCGAAGTGGTCAACATAATGTGGCACACATCGCAATCGTTGTGCAATACTTCAACACAGATTTGAGATTTCGGTTCGAGAGTGAGGGGACAGTCAGTGACCGCAGACGAGCTCACCCCGGCGAAGCGCCGCCAGGCCCGCGCAATGCTCGACGTGCTCGCGCAGACGGTGGAACCGTTGGCGCAGACGCTCGGTGCCGGTTGTGAGGTGGTGCTTCACGACCTGACGAACCTGCCGACCTCGGTGTACGCCATCGGCGGCGACGTCACAGGCAGAACGGTGGGCTCACCGGCGACGGACCTGCTGCTCGAACACGTACACGCCGGTGCTGAAACGAACCTCATCGGCTACTCGACCGAACTGCCGGGAGGCCGGGACGGACGTTCGAGCACCATCATCGTCCGGCTCCCCGACGGCATGCCGGTGGCCGCGCTGTGCCTGAACATCGACGTCACCGACCTCAAACAGGCACATCAACTGCTCGGTGCCTTGCTAGGTTCCGCCGCACCCGCCGACGTTCCTTCCGTCACGCCACGAACGAAGGAAGCCTTCCCCCGCACCGTCACCGACTTGACCAACCACCTGGTCGAGGAATCCATCGCCGGCATCGGTGTCCCGGTGGAGCTGATGAAGAAACCGCACAAGGTCGAGGTCGTGCACAACCTCAAGCGCCGCGGAGTCTTCCAGGTCAAGGACGCAGTCGAAGCCGTCGCCGCCGCACTCGATGTCACCCGTTTCACCATCTACAACTACCTCAACGAGCTGGACGACCAGCCGCTGGAAGGAAGCGCATGACCGCCCCCACGACGGCCCCGTCACTGGACGTGCCCACCGCCACCGATATCAACCGGTACGACCCTGAATTTCGAGGATGGCTCGCCGAGGCGGTCCGCAAGGTGACCGCTGATGCGAACCGGTCTGCCGACACTCACCTGCTCGCTGTGCCCCTGCCACCGGAATGGGGGGTCGATCTGTATCTGAAGGACGAATCCACCCATCCCACCGGTTCACTCAAGCACCGGCTCGCGCGGTCGCTGTTCCTCTACGCGCTGTGCAACGGATGGATCCGCAAAGGCGCCCCCGTCGTAGAGGCCTCGAGTGGCTCGACCGCGGTGTCCGAAGCCTACTTCGCGCGGCTGATCGGCGTTCCGTTCATCGCGGTGATGGCACGCTCCACCAGCCGGGAAAAAGTCAAGTTGATCGAGTTCTACGGTGGAACATGCCATTTCGTGGACAACCCGAGTGAGGTGTACGACGTGGCGGCCGCCGTGGCCCGGCAGGGCGGTGGCCACTACATGGACCAATTCACCTACGCCGAACGGGCCACCGACTGGCGCGGGAACAACAACATCGCCGAGTCGATCTTCGAACAACTGGCACACGAACGACACCCCGAGCCGTCCTGGATCGTGGCGACCGCCGGCACCGGCGGTACCTCCGCGACCCTCGCCCGGTACGTCCACTACACCAATCGAGCGACCGGGATCTGTGTCGCGGACCCGGACAACTCCGCGTTCTTTTCCGGCTGGCGGGACAACAATTGCGCCGTGACCACCTCGACTGGCTCGCGCATCGAGGGCATAGGCCGACAACGGGTCGAGCCGAGCTTCATCCCCACCGCTATTGACCGGATGATGCATGTGCCCGACGGCGCCGCAATCGCCGCCATCCATCTGTTGTCCACCCTCATTGGCCGCAAGACCGGCGCCTCTACCGGAACGGGGCTGTGGGCAGCGCTGTGCATCGTCTCGGACATGGTGACGCACAAACAGCAGGGCAGTGTCGTCGCGTTGATCTGCGACCCCGGTGACCGATACCTCGACAAGTACTACTCCAGCGAGTGGCTCTCGGAGCAGAACATCGAGGTCACTCCCTACGCCGACCGGCTCCGCGCATTTCTCGACACCGGAATCCTCCGCTGACCGCGCCTAACACCTCGACCCGAAAGCGAACGCAGTGACCACCAACATTGATCTCCCACTGGCTACACCCGAGGATCGGCTCGCCCACTTGGGATCCCCGCTTCCGGTGGCGCCCTCTCCCGTCGCGATCTACGTGCCCGCCGTCCGCACTGGACGGTACATTTACACCTCCGGCCAGCTACCGCTGGTCGACGGCGAGATGCTTCATCCCGGCAAGGTCGGGGACGAGGTCGACCTCGCCCAGGCGCAGGAAGCCGCACGGCGGTGCGCACTGAATGCACTCGCCGCCGTTCGCGCGCTCCTCGGTGACCTCTCCGAGGTCAAGCGTGTGGTCAAGGTGGTCGGATTCGTGTCCAGCGCAACGCATTTCACCAACCAGCCGCAAGTGGTCAACGGTGCCAGCGAGTTGATCGGGGATGCCTTCGGCGCCGAAATCGGAGCCCACGCCCGCAGCGCGGTCGGCGTCGCGGTACTTCCTCTCAATGCCTGCGTCGAGGTCGAAATCGTCGTCGAAATCTAAGTACGGCTGCGGCGGTACATCGCTCGGGAGCCGCGTCACCCTAGGTGACGTGGCTCTTTCCGGTGTTGCACCAAACAATGTTGTGATCAGCGAACCCGGCTCAGTCGTCACTCGATGACAAAATGTCGATCGACGACAGCCGCCCGGAGTTGCCAGGATGACGACCTGGTGGGCGACCGACTCACACCGTGTTCGACGCCGACTGTCTTGCACACCCAGGGGAAACTGCGTGCGCACGCACCCGCAATGCGGGCCGCGCGGACGGCTCCCACGGCGAACGCGCTGTCCCAGCTCTGCGTTCGAGTTCGGTGGTTCCACCCCACACCCCGAACGGTTCGCCGGTGGTGAGGGCATGTTCGAGGCACTGCCGGCGAACGGGGCAGGGCTTACAGAATTTTTTGGCGCTGTGCTCGCGGCGGAGTCGGGCGCCGTGGCCTTCGCCCTCTCGAGAGAAGAAGAGGTCGCGGTTTGCATGGCGACAGTCGGCCCGCAGTTGCCAGTCCCAGTTCCCCGTAGAGGGTTCGGGAAGCTGTACCGAAACCTTCGTCATGGCTCCTCGATGTCGGTGTTTCGGCACGGCCGGGACGGATGATTCCATGCACGGTGGCATAGCACCGTCCGCACCGGCCGTGCGGAAATCAGGTGGAAAAAGGTGCTGCTCTACCGGGACGGGAACAATTGTCCGGGGGCGGTGCGGTAGTACTTTTCAGGCGCGGCCCTTGAGCATCATGTTCCAGTACAGGAACGGAAGACCGTAGCGTTTGAGGTACCACATGTCCCGCCTCGATTTCGTGGTGTCGATGAGCGGGAAGGACGGGGTGTGTTTGACGCTGTAGTCGAACTCGGCGAGCAGCATCGTCTTGCGGGACGTGGTCAGAGGGCATGAGCCGTAGCCGTTGTATCGGCCGGTCAACTCCTTCCCGTCCAGTGAGGCGAGCACGTTATCGACGACGACCGGTGCCTGTTTACGGACCGCCGCGCCGGTCTTCGAATTCGGGGTGGCGGCAACGTCTCCGAGCGCGAAGATGTCGGGAAATCGGCTGTGCTGCAGTGTGTGCTTGTCGACGTCGACGAAACCGGCGGTACCGCTTGGCTCGGCGACAGGCGAAGCCTTGATCCAATCCGGTGCGGATTGTGGGGCTACGACGTGGAGCATGTCGTAACCGATCGTTTCGGCGGTGTTGCTGGTGTGGTCGACGATGGTTGCCTGCCGGGGGTCGGGATCGACCTCGGTGAGCTCGCTGCTGGTGCGCACTTCGATGCCGTATCCGGCTGCTACCCGTTCGAGTTCGTCCGCGAATGCTGCGATGCCGAACATCGCCGGCGTGGGGAGGACGAGGACGACTCGGATGGCGTCGAGAACGCCGTGCTCACGCCAGTAGTCGCATGCGAGGTAGGCGATCTTCTGGGGAGCGCCTGCGCACTTCATCGGCCCGGGCGGCATCGTGAACACGGCGGTGCCCGAGCGCATGTTCCGGATCAACTCCCACGTCTTCGGCGCGAGCTCGCGGGCATAGTTGCTCGATGCGTACGGCGACGACAGGGCGGCGCGAACCCCGGGGATTGCGTCCCAGTCGGTCTGGATGCCCGGGCAGAGCACGAGGCGGTCGTACCGGACGCGTCCGCCATCATCGGTCACCACCTCGGCGGTGTCCGGATCGATAGCGACCGCGGCTCGCTGAACCCACTCGGCGCTTCTGGGCATCACCGCCGCCTGGGGTCGGCCGCTCTCGTCCATGCCGGCGCAGCCACCGCCGACCAGCGTCCACAGCGGCTGGTAGTAGTGCGTGACCGCGGGGTCGATGACACAGACGTCCCTGCCGCGGCGTAACAGGCGGGCGGCGACGCTGATGCCGGCGCTCCCGCCGCCGAGGACGACTACTTCGTGATGCACGGAACGAGGAGGCATTGCGGGTGACAGTCCTTCCGGTCGACACGAACTAAATGTCCGGTCATTGATTTTTCGAATGTCCGTACATTAACCTGTGGGGGTCGGCCGGGCAAGACCGAGGGAGGTGTCGTGCTGATGACGAAGACGACTCACGTTGTGGTGCGGTCGTTGCGGCGGGCGGCGGGCACGACGTTGTGGCAGCAGCTGCGCGCCGACCTGCAACGCCGACTGGCCGAGGGCGAATTCACCGAGACCTTCCCCGGCGAGCTCGAACTGCGCGAC
>Ga0247825_10002564_pt1 | contig 11985 bp, 6 predicted proteins | sample 13C_Vanillin_Day_FD_194413 | JGI IMG/M metagenome (GOLD analysis project Ga0247825, IMG submission 194413) | Soil microbial communities from agricultural site in Penn Yan, New York, United States - 13C_Vanillin_Day48 | ecosystem: Environmental > Terrestrial > Soil > Agricultural land | place... | reverse complement strand
GAGCTCCTCCGACCAGTAAAGCGCGATGTAAAAGGTGCTGCCGCGGTTGTCGATCTCGTTGACGCGGCGGCTCGGCGCCTTGTTTTCGTTCAGGTAGGTGGCCGTCGCGCGGTCCAGCGTGTCGCCAAGAATCTGTGCGCGGGCGTTCCCGCTCGTGCGCGCCAGGTGGTCGAAGCTGGCCGCCAGCGCCAAGTACTCGCCGAGGCTGTCCCAGCGCAGGTGGTTCTCGGCCTGCAGCTGCTCGACGTGCTTAGGGGCGGAGCCGCCGGCGCCCGTCTCGAACATGCTGCCGCCGGCGATCAGCGGGACGACGGAGAGCATCTTCGCGCTCGTGCCGACTTCCATGATCGGGAACAGGTCCGTCAGATAGTCTCGCAGCACGTTGCCCGTGACCGAGATGGTGTTCAGGCCCTGGCGGATGCGCTCCAGCGAGAGCTTCGTCGCCTCTTCCGGCGAGAGGATCTTGATCTCGAGGCCGCTGGTGTCGTGCTGCGGCAGGTACTTGTCCAGCTTGGCGATCAGGTTGGCGTCATGCGGCCGCGTCTCGTCCAGCCAGAACACCGCCAGGTCGCCCGTAATCCGCGCGCGCGTCACCGCGAGCTTGATCCAGTCCTGGATCGGGATGTCCTTCGTCTGGCACATGCGCCAGATGTCGCCGGCGCCGGCCTGGTGCTCCATTAGCGTCTCGCCGGCGCGGTTGACGACGCGCACCGTGCCCGCCTCCGGGATCTCGAAAGTCTTGTCGTGGCTGCCGTACTCCTCGGCCGCCTGCGCCATGAGGCCGACGTTCGGCACCGTGCCCATCGTCGCCGGGTCGTAGGCGCCGTTCGCGCGGCAGTCGTCGATGACCACCTGGTAGATCGACGCGTAGCTGCTGTCCGGGATGACGGCCAGCGCGTCCGCCTCCTTGCCGTCCGGGCCCCACATGTGACCCGAGGTGCGGATCATCGCCGGCATGGAGGCGTCGATGATCGTGTCGCTGGGCACGTGCAGGTTGGTGATGCCGTTGCGGTCGTCGACCATCGCCAGCCGCGGCCCGTTGTCGAGCCCTTCACGGACGGCGCGTTCGATGGCGATGCGCTCGTCCGCCGGCAGCGACTGCGCCGACTTGAGGATGCTGCCGAGGCCGTCGTTGGCGCTGATCCCCGCTTCCGCCAGCACGTCGCCGAACTGGTCGAAGAGCTTCGGGAAGAAGCTGCGCACCGCGTGGCCGAAGATGATCGGGTCGGAGACCTTCATCATCGTCGCCTTGAGGTGGACGGAGAACAGCAGGTCCTCGTCCTTCGCCCGCGCGACCTGCTGCCTCAGGAACGCGTCCAGTTTCGACGCGCTCATCATCGCCGCGTCGACGACCTCGCCGGCCAGCACCGGCACCGATTCCTTGAGCACGGTCGTGGTGCCGGAGGCGCGCACCAGCTCGATGCGCAGCGAGTCGTCTGCCTCCATGATGATCGACTTCTCCGTCGTTCGGAAGTCGCCCTCGTTCATGTGCGCGACGTTGGTCTTCGAGCTCGGATCCCACTTGCCCATCGAGTGCGGATGGGCGCGCGCGTACTGTTTTACGGAAGCGGGAGCGCGGCGGTCGGAGTTGCCCTCGCGCAGCACCGGGTTCACGGCGCTGCCGAGTACCTTGCCGTAGCGCGCCCGGACCGCGATCTCTTCGTCCGTCTTTGGCAGGTCGGGAAAGTCTGGCACCGCGTAGCCCTGCGACTGCAGCTCCTCGATCGCCTCCTTGAGCTGCGGAACCGAGGCGCTGATGTTCGGCAGCTTGATGATGTTCGCTTCCGGCCGCAGCGTCAGTTCGCCGAGCTCCGTCAGCGCGTCCCCGATGCGCTGCTCCGGCCGCAGGTTCTCCGGAAAATTGGCCAGGATCCGGCCCGCGAGGGAGATATCCCGTGTCTCGACCGCAACGCCCACCGTCGACGCATACGCTTCGATGATCGGGAGGAAGGCGTAGGTCGCCAGGAGCGGCGCCTCGTCGGTGTGCGTATAGATAATCTTCAAGTTAGACACAGGGCTCCTTATCGCGGGAATCTAGCTATCGAACCATTAAGCGCCGTTGCGGTCTCGAGCAGAAGTGGGCGGGGCGCGCTGATTTGCCGCATGTTTCGGCCTTTCGCCTCAGCAGATCGGTAGGTGCGGGATAGCATCGAAAGTCTACACCGTTAAGTCCTAACGCTCGATAGCCCAGCGCAGCGGCGATAGGCGAATCGAATCGTCAGACAGCTGACCGTCCGGGCTGCAGATCGTTCCCATGAGATCAGGAGTCAAGGTGTCACAGGAGAAGTGGCTAGGCAGGGCCGCTTACCGTAACACAGCTCCAGAGGGTTCCGGCGTAGTCTGGGTTCTTTCGCCGGCCAGGTCGCGCAGGACGAGTGCACCCGTCACAATGATTACCGCGTGCACAACAAGCCATGGAACATAGACACTTGGCTCGTAGTCCCTGGTAAGCATGTACAGGTCGTAGGCGATACCACGCGTTAACTCGATTCCAATGACCAGCCAGACGAGGACTCTTGCCAGGCTCGGGGTCGCTGACGCCAAGACCAAGACGACCCCTATCACAGCAACTTCGACACCGAAGCCAACCCATGTATCGACAAGGAAACGAGCCGTCGGGTCTCCCGCCGCGGCAGCATCGAGGGTCCCTTCCGGCCCAACGGACCGGATTGGCGCTCTGACTACTGCCATCATGATGCCGTTGAGTACGTAAACTGCACCAACCACTCTCAGCCACCACTTAAGCTTTGTCACTCTCGACCTCCTGTCGAAACTTCAGACTCAAGCCGGCGGGCCAGATAGTACCGCGCTTTGAGATTATGCCTCGCGCGATCATGTCCAAGGGAGTGCAGCGAGACCGTTGAGGCCGATAGGCAGTCACGCGCATCGTCGATAGAGCGTTCCTGCTTCGCGGGTATCGAACTACGAAGAGCGTCTTGCCCACTCGAAACCGAGACGTAACTTGACGTTTGCGTAAAGATTACCGAGACTGGAACCCGTCGCTTAATCAAGAAAAGAGGCTCGCCGGAGTTGCGTCTCCACCGCCCCCATCTGCCTGTTCTGAGCCTGTCGAAGGCGCCGCCGGTCTTCTCAGCCCTAAAGCACCGCAACTACCGCCTGCTGTGGGCGGGCAACCTCATCTCCCAGTCCGGCGACTGGATGGACCTCATCGCCTTCAACTGGCTCGTGTACAGCCTCACCGGCTCCGCCCTCCAGCTCGCCATCGCCAACGCCTTGCGCGCCGTCCCCGCCATCTTCTTCACCCTCATCGGCGGCGTCCTCTCCGACCGAATGGACCGTCGCAAGCTGCTGTTCATTACTCAGCTAACGATGATGGCCTTCGCCTTCGCGCTAGCGATCACGCTTTCATTCGGCATCGAGAACATCTGGCTGCTCTATGCAATCGCCTTCGGTCGCGGCGTCGCCACCTCCTTCAACCAGCCCGCGCGCCAGGCCATGATCTCCGAGCTGGTACCGCCGGACGACCTGCCGAACGCCGTCGCCCTTAACTCAGCCACCGTCAACCTCTCGCATGTCATCGGCCCGGCTATCGGCGGCATCCTCATCGCCACCATCGGCGTCACCGGCGCCTTCTACCTCAACGCCTTCAGCTTCATCGCCGTCCTCTACAGCCTCGTCCTCATGACGTTCCCGCCGCAGGAAATCAAGCCTCGCCGGCAACGCAGCATCATCGGCGACCTCGGCGACGGACTTCGATACCTGCGCCAGGAGCACGGCCTGCGCATGCTCGTCATCCTCGCCCTCGTGCCGATGCTCCTCGGTCAGCCCTACCAGACCATGCTCGCCGTTTTCGCCGCTGACGTGTTCGATGCCGGCGCCACCGGCCTCGGCCTCATGCAGTCGATGGCCGCGGTCGGCGCCGTCGCCGGCGCCCTCACAGTCGCATCATCGCGAGCATCTTCGAACTTCCATCGACAGATGATGACCGGCCTGCTCTTCTTCGGCGGCGGCCTCGTCCTCTTCGTCCTCTCCCCCTCGATCTGGGTGGCGCTGCCCATCCTGCTCGCCATCGGGTTCAGCCGCCAGACCTACCAGACCTCAAACAACACCCTCATCCAGATGAATGTCGACCCCGAATATCGCGGCCGGGTCCTCAGCGTGCTCTTCCTCCGCCGCGGCCTGCAGCCCCTCGGCACCGTCCTCGCCGGCGTCCTCGCTTCAGCCTTCGGCCCGCGCATCGCCATCGGCAGCATGGGTGCCGCCCTAGCCATCATCGCCATCCTCGCGATGCCCTATGCCCTACCTGCCCTCAAAGAGATGGGAGCCCGCATGCGAGGCGAGACCGTGACTGTGGAGGGCGAAGTCAAGCAGCCCATCCGGGCGTGACCGAACGGCAGCAGCGTGCCGTTCACCAATCCGCGACACTGCCGTCGTCGTCGTGGTAGTGCTCTCCGCCCAGTTCTTCGCTGTACTGCGCCATCCTGGACACCTCAGTCTCGTCCACCTCCACACCGAGTCCAGGGGTGTTGGACAGTTCCATGAAGCCATCCCTTAGCTTCCAGTCAAGCCGGATGGGTCCTTGCAGTTGCTGTGGTCCGACCATCTCCTGGATGAGAAAGTTGGGTACGGCCGCGTCCACATTCAGGCAGGCTGCGAGAGCCACGGGTCCGATTGCGCAGTGCGGCATGACATGGATGTAGTAGACCTCTGCCATGTTCGCGATGCGCTTCAGTTCGCTTATTCCACCCGCATGCGATCCGTCAGGCTGGATATACGCACACGCCTGTATCTCGAACAGGCGCCGATATTCCCAGCGGCTCAGCAGACGTTCGCCGGTAGCGATGGGGAAGGGCACATGATCGCTCACCAGCTTGAGTGCGTCTACGTTGTCCTGGGGCACAGGCTCTTCGACGAACATGGGGCGCATGCCTTTGATCGCATGGCAGACCTCGATCGCCAGCGCGGGAGTCATCCTGCCATGAAAGTCGAAGCTGATTTCGACCTCTGGGCCGAGCCATTCACGCATCAAGAATGCGGACTGCACGAGTTCATCGATGCGAGAAGGCGGCTCGTGGGCACGCCACTTCAAGGTCCTGGCCGGCCCGCTTTTGAATGCCGTGTAGCCGCCTGCATTCTGCAGGTATTCAAGGCGCTCTCTCGACCTCGCCTTGCCTTCCTCGCTCAGGTCATTGAGATTCCAGTGGGCATAGACGCGCACGCGGTCACGCACGGGCCCGCCCAGCAGCTTGTAGACAGGAACCCCGTAGAACTTACCGGCGATGTCCCACAACGCCTGATCGATGCCCGATAAAGCGCTCATCAGCACGTTGCCTCCGCGGAAGAACGCCGAGCGATAGATATGCTGCCAGTGGTGCTCGATGCGCAACGGGTCCTTGTCGATGAGATAGTCGCTCAGCTCCTCGATCGCCGCCATGACACTCCTCGGCTTGCCCTCGAGGGTGGATTCACCCCAACCGACGATACCGTCGCTGGTGGTGATCTTGACGAGCCGTATGCGCGGGCGAGGGAAGAACTGGTCAATCCTTGCAATCTTCACGGCGACCTCCAAACTTGTGGACCGGGAAGCTATCCGCCGCGCAACTCTCGCGCCCGTTCATGAATCAACTCGTACGCATGCTCCCACGACTCTGCGCGCGGCGATTCAAGGTGCTCGTTCGTGCTATTGCCGAAGCAGATCGTATGGAAGCCCGCCTCCCGCAGCCGCACGACATTATCCGGCGAGTCGTCCAGATAGATGTCCGCGCCCACCTGCTCCTTGTCGCGCATGAAGCAGAGGTCCCAGTAGGGAATGCCGAAGTTGTCCAGCCACTCCACCGTCTGCTCCACCGAGATGCGGTGCAGGAAGTACAAATACAACCGGTGCGTGATGATCCGGATGCGTGCGCCTTCGTACGACAGCATGCGCAGGTACTTGCGAGCGCCCGGCACCATCGGCGCGCTTCGAAAGAGGTCGCGCTGCAGCACGGCGAACCGATGCAGGCTCTCATAGGCAATGCGGCTATCGACGCCCCACTCTTCGAGCCCATACGACGGCGTCCTCGTCAGCTCATCGATGGGCCGCTCGAACCACTCCGACGCGATCTCCCGCATCCGCCCATAGAAGTCAGCACACACGCCATCCAGGTCCACCCCCAGGATCAACCCATCGACCGGAGAGCCCTCGATAACCGGCATCTCTATGCTCCCTCAACCAGGCGCTGCACCGCCGCGACCCTCTGCCGCAACACCCCCTCATCCTCCGCCACGACGTTCACATGCCCAATCTTCCGCCCCGGCCGCGGCTCCTTGCCGTACAGGTGCAGGTGGGCACCCTCGATCGCGAGAACTTCTTTAGACCCACGTAGCGTCCCAATCAGGTTCACCATCGCAGAAAGCCCCCGCGTCGCCGTCGAGCCCAGCGGCAGGCCGCAGACCGCACGCATGTGGTTCTCGAACTGGCTGGTCACAGCGCCATCAATCGTCCAGTGGCCAGAATTGTGTACCCGTGTCGCCATCTCGTTCGCCAGCAGGCGTCCGTCCAGCTCGAAAAGCTCGATCGCCAGCACGCCGGTGTAGTCGAGGCGACGCGCAATCTTGCGCGCGATCTCCTCGCCCGCCGCCTGCAGCTCGGGCGTGAGCCTCGGCGCCGGCGCGATGCTCAGCCGTAGGATGCCGTCACGATGGTGGTTCTCGGTCAGCGGATAAAAGCGCTCATCGCCGTCGAGACCGCGCACGCAGATAACCGATAGTTCTCGCTGAAACGCCACGAACCCCTCCAGGATCAACGGCGAACCGCCCAGCGCCTCCCAGGCAGCGTCTTCATCCGCCGGCGCTCGCAGCACGAACTGCCCCTTGCCGTCGTACCCCAGCCGCCGAGTCTTCAGCACCGCAGGCAGACCGACTTCCTGCACGGCGGCTTTCAGGTGCTCGCGCGAATCGACCGTCCGAAACGGCGCTGTCTCGACGCCGCACTCTGAGAACAGCGTCTTCTCCGATAGCCGGTCCTGCGCCGCCGCCAGCGCCTTCGCGTTGGGACGCAGCGGCGCCTTCTTCATCACGATCTCGGCGGCAGACAGCGGCACGTTCTCCCACTCGAACGTCACCACGTCCAGCCCGTCGACCAAGCTCGATAGCATCTCCGCGTCCTCGAACGCGGCTGCGATGTGGTTCGTCACCTGGCCGGCGCAAGCATCCGGCGCGGGATCGTAGACGGTCGTTTCGATGCCGATGGGGTGGGCGGCCAGCGCCAGCATGCGGCCCAGCTGGCCGCCACCGAGGATGCCCGCCCTCATTGCGCGCGCGGGTCCGGGTTCTCCAGCACACTGCGTGTCTGCGCCTCCCGATGCTTGCGCAGCGCCTCGCGGATATGGGGATGCTTCGCGCCGAGGATCGATGCTGCCAGCAGCGCCGCGTTCGCGGCCCCTGCGCCGCCGATGGCCATCGTGCCCACGGGGATACCGGCAGGCATCTGCACGATCGAGAGCAGCGAGTCCATACCCTTCAACGCCCGCGACTCCACCGGCACGCCCAGCACCGGCAGCACCGTCTTCGAGGCCGTCATGCCCGGCAGGTGCGCCGCCCCACCCGCACCGGCGATGATCACCTCGACGCCCCGCGCCTCGGCGGTGGACGCATACTCGAAAAGCAGGTCCGGCGTCCGGTGCGCCGACACCACCCGCGTCTCGTAAGGCACACCGAGCGCATCGAGCACATCCGCCGCGCGCGACATCACGTCCGGCCAATCAGACTTCGACCCCATGATGATGCCGACGAGGGGGTTGGGAGAGTTTGTCATGCAGCCTGCATTCTAGGGGAATGATCGGGCTTAGGATGCAGCTGTTCTTGAGTTCGTCTAAACGCGAAAACCGCCTGAGCCGGAGCTGAGACTGCGCTTCGCCTCTTCGGCACAAGCATCGGACCACAGCCTCGAAACCAATCTCTACTCCCCCTCTCCGAAGTCGGAGAGGGGGCCGAGGGTAAGGTCTACCGCGCAGCCAGCTGCCTCAGCACATACGGCAAAATGCCATCGTGCTTGTAGTAGTCCACCTCGATCGGCGTGTCGATGCGGCTGATGACCCCGAACGTCTTCACGCTGCCGTCCGGCGCCGTTGCCTTGACCTCGAACCGCTGGCGCGGCAGCAGCTCGCCCGAAATACCGGCGATGTCGAAGACTTCCTCGCCCGTCAGGCCGAGGCTCTCGACCGATGCGCCGTCTGCAAACTGCAGCGGCAGGATTCCCATGCCGATGAGGTTGCTACGGTGGATGCGCTCGAACGTCTCGACGATCACAGCCTTGACGCCGAGGATGCGCGGACCCTTCGCCGCCCAGTCGCGCGACGACCCGGTACCGTACTCCTTGCCGCCGAGGATGATCAGCGGTATGCCTTCGTCCTGGTACTTTTGCGCCGCCTCCCAGATCGCCATCTCCTCGCCGTCCGGCAGGTGACGCGTGTACCAGCCCTCGACGCCGGGGATTAGCCGGTTCTTCAGACGGATGTTGCCGAAGGTGCCTCGCCCCATGACCTCGTGGTTACCGCGGCGAGCACCGAAGGTGTTGTACTCGGACACTGGCACGTCGTTCTCCGTCAGATAGCGACCAGCCGGACTGTTCCGCACCATCTCACCCGCCGGCGAGATGTGGTCCGTCGTCACGGAGTCACCGAACACGCCGAGAGCACGCGCGCCCAGGATGTCGAGGCGCTGCGGCACCTCGAGCGTCATGCCCTCAAAGTACGGGGGCTTACGGATATAGGTTGAGAAGGGGTCCCACGCAAACAGGTCGCCATCTGGCACATCAAGGTTCTGCCACGATGCGTCGCCGGCGAATACGTCAGCGTACTTCGACTTGAACATCTCCGACTGCAGACCGTTACGCTGCGCCTCTTCGACCTCGATGTTGCTCGGCCACAGATCTCGCAGGAACACGTCCTCGCCGTTGCTGCCGGTGCCGATCGGCTCCGACTCGAAGTCGATATCCATCGTCCCCGCCAGCGCATACGCCACGACCAACGGCGGCGACGCCAGGTAGTTCGCCCGGATCTGAGACTGGATGCGCCCCTCGAAGTTGCGATTGCCCGACAGCACCGAGGTCACGATCAGGTCGCCCGCCTCGATGGCGTGCGACACCTCTTCAGGCAACGGGCCGGAGTTGCCGATGCAGGTCGTGCAACCGTAGCCGACGAGGTAGAAGCCCATCTGCTCCAGATAGGGCGTCAGCCCAGCGGCGTCGAGGTAGTCCGTGACCACCTTGGAGCCGGGCGCCAGGCTGGTCTTCACCCACGGCTTCGTGCTCAGACCCTTCTGCGCCGCATTGCGCGCCAGCAGACCCGCCGCCATCAGCACTGCAGGGTTGCTGGTGTTCGTGCAGCTTGTGATCGCCGCAACGACGACGGCGCCATGTCCCAACGAGTAGCCGGTCGGTGTCACGGCCGACGCGAAGTGATCCGCGTCGATGCTGCCATCCGCAACGTGCTCCGCGACGTGATGGTTGCCGCCCTCCGCCAGCCAGTCCTGATAGCGGTCCTGGTCGTCGTGGGGCGCCACCGACATCAGCTTGCCCAGGCTTTCCTCCCAATTCGCCTTCGCCTCCGTCAGCGTGACGCGGTCCTGCGGCCGCGCCGGACCGGCGATGCTCGGGACCACATCCTGCAAGTTCAGCTCGAGCACGTCCGTATAGACGGACTCCGGCGAGGAGTTGTCACGGAATAGACCCTGAGCGCGGCAGTACGCCTCGACGAGGCGCACCTGGTCCTCGTCGCGACCGGTGAAGCGAAGGTAGTTCAGCGTCTCTGCGTCAACGGGGAAGTAGCCCGCCGTGGCGCCGTACTCAGGCGCCATATTCGCGATCGTCGCTCGGTCGGGCAGCGGCAGGTCGTTCAGGCCGGGCCCAAAGAACTCAACGAACTTCCCTACAACGCCGCGACGCCGCAGCATCTGCGTCACAGTCAGGACGAGGTCTGTCGCCGTCGCGCCTTCGTGCAGCTTGCCAACGAGCCGGAAGCCGACGACTTCCGGGATCAGCATCGGGCTCGGCTGCCCTAGCAGCGATGCCTCTGCCTCGATGCCGCCGACGCCCCATCCGAGGACGCCGAGGCCGTTGATCATCGTCGTGTGGGAATCGGTGCCGATCACGGTGTCTGGGTAGGCCACCAGCACGCCGTCTTCTTCGGCCGTGAACACCACCCGGCCCAGGCACTCCAGGTTCACCTGGTGCACGATGCCGGTATCCGGTGGCACGACCTTGAAGTTCGCCAGCGCCTGCTGGCCCCAGCGCAGAAGGGCATAACGCTCGCGGTTACGCTCAAGCTCCAGGTCGGCGTTGCGCGCGAATGCCCGGGACGAGCCGTATTCGTCGACCTGCACCGAGTGGTCGATCACCAGCTCGGCGGGCTGCAGCGGGTTGATCTTCCGCGGGTCGCCACCGAGGGCCACCATCGCGTCGCGCATCGCCGCGAGGTCGACAATCGCCGGCACTCCTGTCAGGTCCTGCATGAGGACGCGCGCAGGCCGGAAGGCGATCTCGACGTCGCCGACGTTCTTGGCGTCGTAGCTCGCCATCGCGGCGACATCGCTGCTGTTGACCGTGACGCCGTCCTCGCCGCGCATGAGGTTCTCGAGCAAGATGCGCAGCGAGTACGGCATGGTGGCAACGCCCGGGAACCTGCCCTCCGCGAGTTTGGGCAGGCTGTAATAGGCGTAAGTCTTGCCGCCTGACTGCAGGGTCGCGCGCGTGTTGAAGCTGTCGAGGGAAAGAGCCATCTTCGTCTCCTGTCGTCGCACTCATCACCGGAAGAACGGCAACGGCACAACCGTGGATTGGATGGGCCCTCTACTGATGCAGTGCAATGCCGAGCCAGACTCGCCCGCGACTTCCCCTCAGACTGAGAAGGACCGTTGGGCCCGGGCTGAGTCCTCGATGCCCCGACCTCTAAATTATAGGCCGAACATTCACCTGCCAGAAGCCCGCACGCCTCCAGACGTAAACCAACGGGTGAGAGTCCGTCGTTCCGAGGCACATTCGTTCCAACACTCGATTCCTGTCCCTCTCTGTCGCTGCATGCCTTGAGCTTCAGGCCTGCGGGTGAACGCCAGCGGGACCCCGCTGGTTCCGTACGGAGACTCCTTCAGAACCTCGAACTTCGAACCTCAAACCAAAAGAGGGGGCTGACTTCCCTCAGCCCCCTCCACTAAGTGCCGTTACCCGGTGCTGCTACCTCTCGCGAGACAGCAGACGCCGCGTGCCGAAGAGCACCACCACCAGGAGCATCGCCAGCCCACCCAGGAGGGCGTAGTTCACGATGCCGTTGCCATTCGCGGTCTCGACGATGGAGTCGCCGGTACCGGTCGCGGGCAGCCGTGTCGGCAGGACCTCGCTGATTCGGGGCTGCTGGGGCTGCGTGGTCACACCCTGCACCTGGTTCACAGGCGTCGGGGACGGAGACGGAGTCGGCTCCTGCGGGTCTTCGTCATCCTGCGGCACACACTCGAGCTGGACAGCGTTGGAAGGCTGCTCACCAGTCTCGGTAGAGTCACCGAAAGCGCGGTTCGTAATCAGGTCGCAGTCATCGACGTCGACCTCGATGATCACCGTGTAGCTCTCGCCCGGCAACAGGTCGAAGCCGCTGCAGACGAGGTCGCCACCCACGATGTCACAGTTGTTGTCCGGGTCGCTGATGATGTCCGTCAGGGTGAGGTCGCCCGAGATCGGGTCCTCAATGACCACATTCGTCAGTTCCACGTCACCCGTGTTCCGGATGGTCAGTTGGTACTGGACCTCCGTGCTTAGGCCGACGCTCAGTGTGCTGGTGGTGAAAGCACCGCCACTACCGATGCGCTGACCCTTGTTCAGCTCGAAGTCCACGACACAGCCGGTGACCTCGACTTGGACCGCCTGGACTTCCGTGCCGAAGCCTTCGAAGTCCTCAGGGAAGGCCGCATTCACGACTTCCTCCTGCGGCTCCTCATCGATCAGGTAGCTAACGCGGGCGAAGTTGTTGATCGGGTCACAACTGTCGTTCGCAGTCA
>Ga0247825_10002562_pt1 | contig 11987 bp, 10 predicted proteins | sample 13C_Vanillin_Day_FD_194413 | JGI IMG/M metagenome (GOLD analysis project Ga0247825, IMG submission 194413) | Soil microbial communities from agricultural site in Penn Yan, New York, United States - 13C_Vanillin_Day48 | ecosystem: Environmental > Terrestrial > Soil > Agricultural land | place... | reverse complement strand
GTCATACTCTTCCCGTCGGTCCGCTCCGAATACCTCACGGCCACGACGTCATCGCCGCAACCGGCACGCCAGTACAGTGTCGCCGAGGTGGACGAAAAGAGCACCCTCATCGGCCGCGAGGCCGGGCGGGTGTCGTGTTGTCGTGACGACCCACCCCGCCCGGCCGAGTATCGGAACGCAGGAATGTCGCTGCCGTGTGCGGATTTACGACCCTACGGCAGTTCGCGCAACCTCCTCGATACCGGCGGCGTCGAGCTTGTAGTGCCGGTACAGGTGGGTCGGCGGTCCGATCAGCGCGTATTCGTCCTTCACTCCGTGTCGGACGACACGAGTGCCGTACCCGTACTCGGCGACGACCTCCGCGACCGCTCCCCCGAGCCCGCCGATGACATTGTGTTCCTCCACGGTGAGGACTATGCGGGACCGCTGTGCGGCGCGGGCGACGGCTTCAGCGTCGAGGGGCTTGACGGTGTGCATGTCGACGACTCCGGTGGAGATACCGCCGGAGTTCAGAGCCTGCGCCGCCTCGAGAGCGGGATGCACCATCGACCCCGTGGCGATGATCGTCAGGTCGGTGCCGGTGCCGTGTTCGATGGCGGTGCCGATGGTGAAGGGGTGAGTGCCGTCGGCGTAGACGTCCGGATCCTGACCACGGCCGATCCGGAAATAGATCGGTGCCGGATGATCGACGGCGGCGCGGAGCGCCGCCCCGAGCTGAGCGGTGTCAGCGGGGGCGATGACCGTGAGCCCGGGGATGCTGCGCGTGATGGCGAGGTCCTCGGTGGCGTGGTGCGAGGTGCCGTAGAACCCGAGCGTGATACCGGCGTGATGGCCGATGAGCCGGACGGGCTGCTTGGTGTACGCGATGTCGGTGCGGATCTGCTCGCAGGCCAGGTAGGCCATGAACGACGCGAAGGTGGCGACGTACGGCTGGAGCCCAGTGGTCGCGAGTCCTGCGGCGGTGGAAACCATGTGCTGTTCGGAGATTCCGAACTGGACGTAGCGGTCGGGGTGCCGCTCCTGGAACGCGACCAGGCCGTTCGAATACTTGAGATCGGCGGTTCCGGCGACGATGGGATGACCCTCGTCCACCAGATCGGCCAACGTGTCGGCGAGTATATGGAAGCCGGGGGCCCGCTCGATCAGGGTAAGCAGGTGCCAGGACTCGGCCTGCAGGCCGGGTGCGACGCTCATCGGTTGTTCCTCAGTTCTTCGATCGCGTTGATTTCGTCTTGTTCTGCCAGCCAGCCGAGATGCCAGCCGAATTCGGATTCCATATAGGAGATGCCCTTGCCCTTGACGGTGTTCGCGATGATCACCGCCGGGCGTGTTCGTTCGGGGTCCTCGACGATCGCGCGGAAGGTCGCGAGCAGTGCACGGACGTCGTGTCCGTCGACCTCGTGCGCGTCCCATCCGAAGGCGCGCCATTTGTCGCCGAGCGGCTCGATGTTCGTCACGGTGTCGATGCGGCCGTCGAGGGAGTGGTCGTTGCGGTCGACGATCGCGATCAGGTTCGCGACGTCGTGGTGGGCCGCACCGAGCGCGGCTTCCCAGATCTGCCCTTCGTGCAGTTCGCCGTCTCCGAGGAGGACGAAGACGTTGGACGGGCGGCCCTGCAGACGTGTGCCGAGCGCGATTCCGGTGCCGGTGGACAAGGCATGCCCGAGCGATCCGCTGCTGAAATCGATGCCGGGGATACGGGTCATGTCGGGGTGGTCGCCGAACGCGTTGCCGAGGCGGGTGTACTCGTCGAGCTCGGCGGGGTCGAAGAATCCCCAATCCGCCAGGAGCGGATAGAGCGTGGCCGCGGCGTGGCCCTTCCCGAACAGGAAACGGTCGCGGTCGGGCCAATCCGGTTCGCCTTTCCGAAGCCGCATGACGCCGTAGTACAAGGTCGCGAGGATCTCGGCGCAGGAGAACCCGGAGGCGTAATGGCCGGTCTTGGCGATGGAGATGAGGCGGACGGTTTCGAGGCGTGCGAACAGCGCGCGTTCGGAGATCAGGTCGACGAGCTCGTCGTCGTGGTCGGTGACCGGTGGGGTTGGTGTCAGCATGGACGAAAAGTACCAACTGTCGGACGCTATGTCCATAGAGCAATAAAACTATTTGATGGACTGTTTGTCCACTGAGCGATAATCTGGACGTATGGCAAATGACGGAAGTTTGATGTTGGTACGCAAGGTCGCGGAGTTGCTCGACTTCCTGGCCAAGGGGGAGGCAACCGCCACCGAAATCGCGGAAGCGATAGACGAGCCGCGCAGCTCGATGTACCGCCTGCTGGCGAGCTTGCAAGAGGAAGACCTCGTGGAGGCGGGATCGCGGCGCGGCAAGTTCCGCCTCGGGTTCAAGTTGGTGTCACTCGGTTCGGCAGTGGTCGAACGGTTCGACGAGCGCCAGTTCGCACAGCCGGTCATGGAACGGCTGCACGCACTCACCGGCGAGACGGTATTCCTCTGCGTTCCCCGCGGCGACCAGGCAGTCTGCATCGAACGCCTCGACGGCAAACGCGTGCAGTCGCTGGCCCTGCGGCTGGGCGGGTCCCTGCCGATGCACACTGGTGCCGCCTCCCGCGCCATCCTGGCATTCCGAGATGAGAGCGAGTGGGAGGCCTATATCGCCCGCAACACGCCGCTGACACGACTGACGCCCTCCACCCCCGCCGAGCCATCCGAATTGCGGGCACTTCTGCGGCGCACCCGCGACGAGGGGATCGCGACCAGCGACCAGGACGTGACGGTCGGCGTGGCCGCGATCGGCGTCCCGATCATCGACTACCAGGGCCGGGTCCGGGCCGCACTGTCGATCAGCGGCGTTCGCGAATCCATCCTCGGAGCCGATAGCGACCGCTGGAAGGCGGAGGTGATCAGCGGCGGACAGGAGATTTCTCGTGCCCTCGGCGTAGATCTCGCCGGCCAGAAGGTCGCGAACTTCGGGTAGCACCCCACCCATTCGCGTCCTCCTTGGTTAGTTTGTCTCGCCTACTAGACATGTCGTCCGTGCCGTGAGACAGTGGTGAGCACCACAGTCAGTGGTTCAACTCACCAGCAGGAGGCAAGGACATGAGCGGCGAGCTTCACGACCGCGTGGTCGTGATCACCGGTGCAGGGGGCGGCATCGGCGGGGCCTGTGTTCGACACATGCTCGCAGCGGGGGCCGAGGTGGTCGGCGCCGATCTCGACGTCACCACCTCGGACCTGCCCCACGATTCCGAGCACCTACGCCTGACGAACGTCGACCTCCTCGATCCGTCCGGCGCCCAGACGATGATCGACTTCGCGCTCGACCAGTTCGGGCGCGTCGACGTCCTGGTCAACAACGCCGGTGTCGCACCGGTACGCGACAGCTTCCTGACGACGTCCGACGACGACTGGGCGCTCACGCTGGACCTCAATCTGATGGGCTATGTCCGGGCGTCCCGTGCGGCGATCACAGCCATGCGCCGGCACGGCGACGGCGCCCTCGTCCACATCGCATCGGAAGCGGCCCGGATGCCCAATCCCCGGCTGCCCGACTACAGCGTCTCCAAAGCTGCGATTCTGATGCTCTCGAAAGTCCTCGCCGCGGAGTTCACCTCCGAAGGCATCCGATCGAACGTCGTGTCGCCGGCGTTCATCCGATCTCCGATCTACGACCGGCCCGGCGGTATCGCCGATTCGCTGGCGGCCGAATTCGGCGTCGACAAAGAGACTGCGCTCGCCAAATACGTTGAACTGAACAAGATCCCGGTTGGACGGCTGGGAACCGTGGACGAGGTGGCGGGCATCGTCGTCTATCTCGCGTCCACCCGCGCAAGTTTCGTGTCGGGGGCGAATTTCTGCATCGACGGCGGCGTCACGCCCGTCGTCTGACCGATCCAGACCAGCAAGAAGGAACAGCCAGATGTCAGTTCTCGATAGAACCTGTCCGCGTGCGAAAACGCCGTCGAAGATCGCCGCTGCCCTGGGTACCGCGCTGATAGCGGCCGGCACCATGACGGCGTGCGCGTCCGGCGCGGGTGCCGGAGACGACGGCAGGACCACGATCGGCGTCACCCTCAACGCGGCGTCGAACCCCTTCTTCCTCGCGGAAGGCCAGGCGATCGAAACGGCCGCCGCCGAGAAGCGCGTGGAAGTGTCCGTCCAGTACGCCAATGCCGACGTCGCCGTGCAAAGCGACCAGATCGATACGTTCATCCGGCAGAAGGTGGACTCGATCATCGTCGACGCCGTCGATTCCGACGGCATCGGTCCCGCCTTGCTCCGGGCGACACAGGCGAACATCCCCGTCGTCGCCGTCGATGTCACCGCGATCGGCGCCGACGCGACCGTGACCAGCGACAACGTCCAGGCAGGCCGCGAAGCGTGCACGTATCTCGTCGAGCAACTCGGCGGATCCGGCAAAGTGGCCATCGTCGACGGGGCCGCCGTATCCGCGATCTCGGACCGCATGCAGGGTTGCCAGGAAGCGTTCGACGCACACCCGGATGTCGAGGTCGTTGCCACTCAGCGCGCAGATCTCACCCGAGACAAGGCCATGAACGTCGCGAGCACCATCCTCACCGCGAACCCCGACGTGGACGGCTTCTTCGGCGTCAATGATCCCACCGCGATCGGAATCTCCCTCGCTGCACAGCAAAAGGGTGTCGACGTGAAGGTCGTCGGAGTGGACGGCGCGAAACAACTGACCGACCTCCTCGGCAAGAGTTCCATCATCGCCACCTCGGGGCAGGACCCCGCCCAGCTCGGCCGCTCGGGACTCGACACCGCCGTTCGTCTCGCCGGCGGCGAGAAAGTCGACAGCGCACCGACATTGATTCCTACCGTCCTCGTCACCGCCGACACCATCACTGCCTACAACACCTGGGGATGAACCATGGGTACGCTCACGAAGGTCCCCGCAGCGCATCTCGAAGGCATCACGAAGTCCTTCAACGGCAACTCGGTGCTGCGCGGGGTGTCATTGTCCTTGCATTCCGGATCGGTCTCCGTCCTCGCCGGTGAGAACGGTGCAGGAAAATCGACCCTGATCAAGGTGCTGACCGGAATCTACCAACCGGACTCGGGAACGATCCACATCGCCGGCGCCCCAGCGCACTTCAGCGGCCCGGGCGACGCGCGCGCACACGGACTCACGGTCATCCATCAAGAGCTCAGTGTCGTTCCCGAACTCACCGTCGCCGAGAACATGGTGCTCGGCCGCGAGCCACGGCACCGCCTGGGTCGATTGGACCGCGGTGCCGCCCGCCGACTCGCGGTCGCGGCCCTGGCCCGGGTGGGATCGGCTATCCGGCCCGAAACCTATGTGGCCGAACTCAGTACGGGTCAGCAACAGTTGGTCGAGATCGCCCGCGCCCTGTCCGAGGAGCCCCGGATCCTCGTTCTGGACGAACCGACCGCCGCACTCTCTCAGGACGAGGCCGACAACCTGCTCCGCCTGGTCGCCGAACTCAAGGCGCACGGTCTGGCCATGCTGTACATCAGTCACCGGATGGCGGAAATCGACCGCATCGCCGATCACGTCACCGTCCTCCGCGACGGCGTCGTCGCCGACTCGATGGCCCGAGCGGACATGACCCCGGACCGGATCGTCACGTCGATGGTGGGCAGACCGGTCGAAACGATGTACCAGCACCGGCGAGCCACGACATGCACCGACGTCCGCCTCCAGGTCAGCGATCTCTCCTCCGACAGAGTGCAACCGTGCTCGATCGAGGTCCGCGCGGGCGAGGTCGTCGGATTGGCCGGCATCGTCGGCGCGGGCCGAAGTGAACTGTGCCGCCTGGTGGCAGGCTTCGACAAAGCCGCGGCCGGCCGCGTCGAGGTCGACGAACGACACGTCGACCTCGGCAACCCCCGCTCGACGGCTGCAGCCGGGATCGTGATGCTCCCGGAGAGCCGTAAAGAACAAGGCTTGTTCCTCGACATGTCGATCGCCGACAACGTCTGCCTCGGTACTACGTTCGGCCGCAACCGTTTCGGCCGGACCTCACCGGCAGCGTTGAAGCGCGCGGCCACTCGATACACCGAGCAGATGCGCGTCAAGACCACCGGCGTCGACCAGCGCGTCGGGGACCTCTCCGGCGGCAATCAGCAGAAGGTCCTGCTCGCACGCTGTCTCGCCAAACAACCGTCGGTACTCATCCTCGACGAACCCACCCGCGGCGTCGACATCGGAGCCAAGGCCGACATCTACGCACTCATCAACGAGGTCGCATCGAAAGGCGTTGCAATACTGTTGATCTCCTCCGAGCTTCCGGAGGTCATCGGGCTCTCCGACCGCATCCTCGTCATGCGCGAAGGCGAGATCGTCGCCGAGGTCTCCGGCGACGGCATGACCGAGGAAGACATCATCCGGCACGCCACCGGAAGCGCGACTGCCCCTCCATCGCTCACCGAGGTAACCTCATGACCACCCGACTTCCCTCCCCCACCCTGCCGGCGGCGCCGCACCCGCGCTCGAACGGCATCCGCCACCACGTCGCCGCACTCGCCGATCGGCTCGGTGTGGCACTTGCGCTCATCGTGCTGATCGTCGTGTTCTCCGCGGTCGCACCGTATTTCCTGTCGGTGGACAACCTTTTCGACGTCGCCCGGCAGATCTCCGTGACCGCCATACTCGGTGCGGGACTGACCTTCGTCATCATGACCGGAGGCATCGACCTGTCCGTCGGTTCGGCGGTGGGCGTGACCGCATTCGTCGCCGTCGCTCTCTCCATCAACGGCGCTCCCGCCCCGGTCGCCCTGCTCGGTGCGCTGGCCGCCGGCCTGATCATCGGATTGATCAACGGTGTGCTGGTGGCCGGGCTCGGGCTGGCGTCGTTCATCGTCACCCTCGCCGCGCTGACGTACCTACGCGGAGTGACCTACGTCGGTACGGGCGGCAAGACCCTGTTCTCGACCGACCTCGGCTACGCCGTCCTCGGCCACGGCTCCCTTCTCGGCGTGCCGATTCCGGTGCTCGTCATGGCCGCGGTCTTCGCGGGCGGGTGGTATCTGCTCAATCGCACCGTCTTCGGACGCTGGGTTCGCGCAGTCGGCGGCAATGCCGAAGCCGCCCGGCTGGCCGGCATCCCCGTCCGGCGAGTGCTCACCACCGTGTACGTGATCTCCGGCCTCTGCGCCGCCGTGGGCGGAATCATCGCATCGGCCCGTCTGCAGAGCGCGGTGCCGGACCTCGGCGCCGGATACGAATTGTCCGCGATCGCTGCCGTGGTCCTCGGCGGGACGTCACTGATGGGTGGGCGAGGCTCGTTGATCGGCACCTTGGTGGGTGCGGCGATCATCGGGGTTCTCGTCAACGGTATGACGCTGCTCGACGTCTCGACGTTCTACCAGCAGATCATCCAGGGCGCGGTCATCGTGCTCGCGGTGGCGCTGGACCGGCTGCGCATGAAGTCCTCGGGGGCGCAGCATGCTTGACACACGATCAAAGGAAACCATGACGTACGAAACCATGAAACCCGATGCCGCACTGGCAAAAGTGCCCACCGATCTGTTCATCGGAGGCAGGTGGGTGTCACCCGGTACGGGTCAGACCATCGCGGTGGAGAACCCCGCCACCGGCGACGTGATCGCCGAGATCGCCGACGGCGGGCTCGCCGACATGGCCGCCGCTGTCGACGCCGCCGCGGCCGCCCAACGAGACTGGGCACGCACCGCTCCCCGGGTGCGCTCGGACATCCTGCGCCGCGCCTACACGCTCATGCTCGAGCGATCCGACTACCTCGCCACCCTGACCACGCTCGAGATGGGTAAGCCCTACGCCCAGGCCCAGGCCGAGGTGACGTACGCAGCCGAATACCTGCGCTGGTACTCCGAGGAAGCGGTGCGCATCGGCGGCCGCTACACCCCCACCGAATCGGGGGTCGGCAGGATCGTCACGATGGCCCAGCCCGTCGGTCCGTGCCTGTTCGTCACACCGTGGAACTTTCCCCTGGCGATGGGCACCCGCAAGATCGGCCCCGCGCTGGCGGCAGGCTGCACCTGCATCGTCAAACCGGCGAAGCAGACTCCGCTGAGCATGCTGGCGACGGCGTCGATCCTCGAGGAAGCCGGTGTTCCCCCCGGAGTGGTCAACATCGTGCCCAGCAGTGATTCGACCCGAATCGTGGCCGCGGCGATGAATGATCCACGGCTGCGGAAGATCTCGTTCACCGGCTCGACCGAGGTAGGACAGTCACTGGTCCGGCAATCGGCCGACCAGTTGCTGCGCGTGTCGCTCGAACTCGGAGGCAACGCCCCGTTCATCGTCTTCGACGATGCGGACATCGGCTCGGCTGTGGACGCCGCGATACAGGCGAAACTGCGCAACAACGGGGAAGCCTGCACCAGCGCCAACCGCCTGTACGTCCATTCCTCGATCGCCGGCGAGTTCGCTGCCGAACTCGCCGAACGGTTCTCCGCGCTGACCATCGGCCCGGGCATGGACCCCCGCACCGACATCGGCCCGCTCATCGACGACAAGCAGCGGCGCCAGGTGCAGAGGCTGGTCGACGACGCCGTCGCCAAGGGCGCACGCGTCGAGACGGGCGGGCACGCCCTCGACCGCCCGGGCTGCTTCTTCGCGCCCACTGTCCTCACCGACGTGCCCGGTGACGCGCTCCTGATCCAGGAGGAGATCTTCGGGCCCGTCGCGCCGATCATCTCCTTCGACGACGAAACCGCGGTTCTCGAATCCGCGAACTCGAGTCGGTACGGGCTCGCGGCCTATGTGTTCACCCGCGACCTGGACCGCGCGTTCCGCGCCGCCGAACAACTCGACAGCGGAATGGTCGCGATCAACCAGGGAACGGTGTCGAACGCGGCAGCACCCTTCGGCGGTGTCAAACATTCCGGCTACGGGCGGGAAGGCGGCCCGGAAGGCCTCGCCGAATACCTCGAGACGAAGTACGTCGCACTGGGCGCGGGCACCGCACCCACGAGCACCGGAGGCATCGCATGAGCGACGGAAAGACTCTGGTCGTCGGCGCCCACGGAGTGATCGGCAGCGCAGTGGTACGCACGCTGACCGACGAGGGCAGGGACGTGGTTACGGTGGCACGCCGCGGCCCGGTCGAGCTGCCGGGCAGGACGACAGCCGCCGACCACATCCAGGTCGATCTCCTCGACGGCGCGGCCACCTCGGCTGCCTTGGCCGGCCGTTCCGACATCGACACGATCGTCTACGCCGCGTACGCCGAACGTGAGTCGATGGCGGCCACCGTCGCACCGAACGTCGCGATGCTTCGGCACGTGCTCGAGGCGGTCGGCGGGTCACCCTCCACCCTTCGGCACGTCGTTCTGATCGGCGGTGGAAAGTCGTACGGCGAGCACCTCGGCTTCTACAAGACACCCGCCAAGGAGACCGACCCCCGCCACCTCGGTCCCATCTTCTACAACGACCAGGAGGACCTGCTCTTCGCCGACGCCCGGCAGCACGGGTACACCTGGACCGTCCTCCGACCGGATGCAGTGCTGGGGGTGAGCATCGGATCACCGATGAACATGCTGACCGGTGTCGGCGTCTACGCAACCCTGTGCCGACATCAAGGTCTGCCCCTGCGCTTCCCCGGCACGCCGAAAGCCTGGACGGCGCTGCACCAGGCAACGGACAGTGGCGTCGTGGGCGCAGCTGTGCACTGGGCACTCGAGGCCGAAACCGCGCGCGGAGAGGTCTTCAACGTCACCAACGGTGACAACTTCCGCTGGCAGCATCTGTGGTCGGACATCGCCGGCTTCTTCGGCATGGACGTCGCACCGATGCAGCCGATGACGCTCGCCGAGCAGATGGCGGACAAATCCGCACTCTGGGACGACGTCGTGGCCCGGCACCAGCTACGTCCGCTGCCGCTGTCCGCAGTGGCAGCCTGGCCGTTCGTCGACGGATGGTTCGCCATGGAGTCCGACATGGTGCAGAGCACGATCAAGATCCGCCAGGCCGGCTTCACCGCGTGCATCGACACCCACGAGAGCTTCGTCGCCAACCTCGAGCAGCTCCAGCATCTTCGCCTGATTCCGTAACCCATTTACACTTTCGACAGGACTACATCATGACCACCACTTTCAGTGACACCGATCTTCGAACCGACGCGCAGGCGTGGCTCGACGGATTCTCCCGGTTCCTCACCGCCGAACTCGCGCCCACCGCTGTCTTCGCCCCGCAGTCCTACTGGCGCGACGTGCTGGCATTCACCGGGGATCTGCGCACGTTCAGCGACGAGATTCCCGCGGAGTTGCTCCGCCGCCAGAAGCTCACGAAGGCGACGAACATCCGGATCGCCGAAAACCGGACGCCTCCCCGTCTGGTGGAGCGGGCGGGTATCCCCTGCCTGGAGGTCATCTTCGAGTTCGACACCCTCGCCGGGTCCGCGGTCGGGGTCGCACGGCTGGTCGACGTGCCGGAACGCGGTCTGCTCGTACGCTCCCTGTTCACAACGCTCGACCAGCTGGCCGACCACCCCGAACGCACCGGCGAGCACCGGCCCGTCGGACAGGCGGACTCGTCCAAGTTCGGTGGCCCCAACTGGCTGGACCGCCGTGTCGCCGCGCAAGCCTACGAGAGCCGCGACCCCGACGTGCTGATCGTCGGCGGTGGCCAGTCGGGACTGACCCTCGCGGCCCGGCTCGGACAGCTCGACGTCGATGCCCTCGTCGTGGACACCCATGCGCGGCCCGGCGACAACTGGCGCACCCGATACCACGCCCTGACCCTGCACAACGCGGTGTGGCTCAACGACCTCCCGTACATGCCCTTCCCCGCAACGTGGCCGCAGTTCGTTCCCAAGGACAAGCTCGCCGGGTGGTTCGAGGCGTACGTCGAGGCCATGGAAATCAACTTCTGGGGTGCCACCGCCTTCATCGGCGGAGACTACGACGAACAGTCGCAGTCCTGGGTTGCGCGGGTTCGTCGCGGCGACGGCACCGTTCGCACCCTGCGCCCCAAGCACGTCGTGATCGCGACGGGTGTCAGCGGCATCCCGTACGTCCCGGAGCTACCCGGACTTTCTCAGTTCGCCGGTCGCACGCTGCACTCGAGCGAATACGACGACGCCGGCGAATTCGCGGGTCAGCGAGTCGTCATCGTCGGAACCGGGAACAGTGCCCACGATGTCGCCCAGGACCTGCATGCTCACGGTATCGACGTGACGATGGTGCAGCGCAGTTCGACCACCATCGTGAGCGTCGACCCCTCGGCCGCGGCGGCGGATGCGTCGTACCTGACTGCACCGACCCTCGAGGACTGCGACCTCCTCTCGATGGCGACGGTCTATCCCGACCTCTACACCGGCAGCCAGATGATCACCGCAACGATGAAGGAACTCGACAAGGACCTGATCGCCGCCCTCAATCGCATCGGTTTCCGAACCGATTACGGCGAAGAGGACACCGGCCAGCAAATGAAGTTCATGCGCCGCGGCGGCGGCTACTACCTCAACGTCGGCTGTTCGGATCTGCTGATCTCCGGGCAGGTCGGGCTGGTCCAGTACGCCGACACGGCAGGCTTCGTCGCCGACGGTGTGAGTTTGACCAACGGTGACGTCGTCGAGGCCGACGCCGTCATCCTGGCGACCGGATACCAGACCCAGCAAGAGGGTGTCCGCGCGCTGCTCGGCGACGAGATCGCCGACACGGTCGGCCCCATCTGGGGATACGACGACGAGGGCGAGGTCCGCAACACGTGGAGGCGGACCGCACAACCCGGACTGTGGTTCTCCGCCGGCAACTTCCAGCTGTGCCGGATCTACTCCAAGGTCCTGGCCATGCAGATCCGCACCGAACTCGACAACGGCTGACTCCGACCGGCCCGGGCGCGATATCGGTGCGACGATGACGGGGAGGTCGTCTCGAAGTGCGGCTGAAGTAGTCCACGCGGGATCGGGTTTCGCGGATATCTCCGCGGCGGCTCTCTCCGGAGCCCTACCCTGGACACGCCGGAATGCACTCCCCTGGATGCCTGCGCACAGTGTGCGGGGCCAGCGCGCCGAGAGGTCGTCACGATGCTGCTCAGATCGAGTGTGGTCGTCTTGTCCT
>Ga0247825_10002561_pt1 | contig 11987 bp, 12 predicted proteins | sample 13C_Vanillin_Day_FD_194413 | JGI IMG/M metagenome (GOLD analysis project Ga0247825, IMG submission 194413) | Soil microbial communities from agricultural site in Penn Yan, New York, United States - 13C_Vanillin_Day48 | ecosystem: Environmental > Terrestrial > Soil > Agricultural land | place... | reverse complement strand
GTCGCAAAGTGGGCGAAAGTGGTCAAGGCGGCCAATATCAAGGCTGATTAGTGGGAACTGCGTGACGTGATGAAGCGTGACGATACCTGCGTGACGCGATGCTGCGTGATGCGGAAAGCCGGAACGCTTAACGACCCGCGCTTCATCATGTCACGCCTCATCGTGTCACGCCTCATCGTGTCACGCCTCACCATGTCACCATAACGCGCAATGGCCAGTCTGACCGCCATTTCGGGTCTCGGGGCGAAGGGGCCCGCCTGTTTCCTGCTCGATACGGGCGAGGCACGGCTGCTGCTCGATCTCGGCTATGGACCGGCGCCGGGTTTGTGGCCCGACGTGAGCCACGTGGGACGGGTGGACGCGCTGCTGCTGTCGCATGGTCATCGCGATCACGCCGGTGCGCTGCAGCTGGCGCCCGACGTGGGCGATCCGCCTGTGCATGCCACCGCCGCGGTGCTCGACCGGATCGGGCGCAGCGGGGACGGCACGGAATTGCCCACGCAGGGAGAGGCCACGGTCTGCGGGATCCGCGTGCGCACCGGCCGCAATGGTCACGCGCCGGGTGGCGTCTGGCTGCATTTTGACGTCGGCGGCGGCTTCCTCTACACCGGGGACTATGGCGTCGAGTCCCCGATTTACGCCTATGACGCGCCGCCGCCCGCGCGCACCGTGGTGCTCGACGGGTCCTATGGCGACTATGGTGATTCCCTGAAGGAGGGCATGGCGCGCCTCGCACCCGTTTTCGAACGGCGCTCGGCATTGATGCCGGTGCCGCCCGACGGGCGCGGGCCGGAGATCGCGTATCACCTGGCCACGGCGTGCGGATTTCTGCCGTGCATTGGCGAAGATCTGCGCCGATCGCTCGAGCGCATGGCGGCAGCCGAGCGGGGAAGCTTGCGGCCGGGCGCCGCCGAGGTGCTCGCGCGGATCGCGCGCGAGTCGTCCCGGGCCGTTGATCCGGCGGGCATACTGCTGACCGGGCGCGCGGACGCGAGCGACGGGGAGGCGGGCGCCCTCGCCGCGCGCTGGGAAAGTGAGGCCCGGCTCGAGATGATCTTCACCGGCTACTACGCGCCCGGCTCGCCCGCGCAGCGGCTCGTGGACTCGGGCCGCGGGCGCTACGTGCGCTGGAACGCCCATCCGCGGCTTGCCGACAATGTGGCGCTCGCCCGCGCGATCGAGGCGGAGACGGTCTTGCCTGCGTTCGGTGATGCGAAGCATCTTGACGCGTGGCGTGCAGCGTTCGCGCCGGCGCGGGTTATCCTCGATGCCTCGGTCCAGTTTTGACAGTGACAACATCTTTGTCCGCCGATGAACGCAGATGAACGCCGATAAATCACGATTCCTCCATAAGCGCTCCGATTTAGATCGGCGTGTATCGGCAGTAATCTTCTCGTGATTTGAGTGAGCGGCGATGCCACCTGATGTGCCGCTATTTGCGATCTCGTTTTATTTCCTCCGGCACGGAGAGACGGAGAGCAACCGCCTGCAGACCATCGCCGGGTCGACCGACGTCGATCTGAACGAAACCGGAAGAGCGCAGGCGCGCGCGGCCATCGAATGCGTGCGGCCGCTCGGCATTACCCACATCGTGTCGAGCAACATGAAGCGCGCGCGGGAGACCGCCGGCACCGTCGCAAGCGCGTTGGCGCTGCCGCACGCCGTGGCGCCCGGGCTGGCGGAGCGCAGCTGGGGCTCGCTCGAAGGCCAGCCGCGCAAGCTGCGCGTGCGCAGCGCCCCGCCGCCGGACGCCGAGTCCTACGAGGCCTTCGCTGCGCGCACCTGCGCCGCCCTGGCCGGCGTGGAAGCGCGCGGCCGGCCGCTCATCGTGGCTCACTCCGGGACGTTTCGCGTGCTGTGCCGCACGCTGGGCATCGAAGAGCCTGCCGAGCAGGTTGCCAATTGCCGGCCGGTGCGCTTTACGCCGCCGGCGAGCGCAAAAGGGAAGTGGTCGCTGGAAATTCTCTGACGTCGCTCGTTCGGCTGGGGAGGCGCTCACGCGCCTAGAGCGCGAGCGGGGTCCCCAGCTTGTGCGCCTTCGCGAGCTCGTAGGCCTGCGCGGCCATCGCGACGTCGGTCGTGGACAACCCGTGCGATCCGAACAGGACGGTCGCCTTGCGCAGATCGGGGACTTCGACCCGGCCGGCGACGACGTTTCCGAGCTCCTCGACGCGCTGCCACGCCATGAGCCCGTGGGCGGCGGCCCATAGCAGGTTGCCGCCCTCGGTCTTCGCCTGCTCCTTGTCGTCGACCACGATCAGATCGGCGCGCTCCACCAGCTTGCCGTCGATCTCGCGCTTGTACCAATGGTTGGCGCCCGCGGCCACGACCAGGCAGGGCCGGGTGAGCCACTCGCCGAACAGAATAGGGACTTCCGAGGTGCTCGCCGTAATGAGGATATCGGCCTCGCGCGGCACCTCCTCCGGGGCATTGGCGGCAATGACCTCGATGCCGAGGCGCTCCGACATGCGCCTGCAGAATTCCTCGCGCTCCTTCGGGCGGCGGCTGTAAACGCGAACCCGCCGGATCGGCCGCACGCGGGCGACCGCCTCGAGCTGGCCCTCGGCGATGCGGCCCGCGCTGTAGAGCCCGATCGAGGCGGCGTCGGGCGGCGAGAGGTACTTCGCGGCCACCGCGCTCACCGCGCTGGTCCGGTACTTGCCGATGAGGTAGGCGGGCATGATGGCGAGGAGCTCGCCGTTATCCATGCTGTAAAGAAAGTCGTAGCCCTGATGGCCCTTGTGCACTCCCGTGCCGCGCCCGAAATTGGCCCAGAGCTTGAAGCCGACGACGCGCTTCGAATGCAGCGCGGCCGGGCCGAACTGCAGGAAGCCGTTGCGAAACGGCATCCGCACGCGCGGCCCGTTTTCCGCGGCGGCCGTCGCCGCGAGGCGGAAGGTCTCTTCCATCACCGGTATCGCCGCTTCGATGGACAGCGGCAGCCGGCCGATGTCCTGCTCGGAAATGAACAGCGCCATGACTCAATCCTCCCGTATGCCCGCGGCGCGGAAGAGCTGGCCGACCGTCGCGACATCGCGGTGAATGCGCTGGCTGAACGCCTCGGGGGAGCCGGCGACCACGTCCGCGCCGGTGGGGGTGAGCTTCTCCCGGGCCGCCGGGGCGGTCAGCACGCGGCGGATCTCCTCATTCAGGAACCGCACGATGGCATCGGGCGTCCTGGCGGGCGCGAACAGGCCGGAAGCCTGGATGGCCTCGTAGCCCGGGACGCCGGCCTCGGCGATGGTAGGCACGTCGGGAAAGGCCGGCTCGCGCTGCGTCGCGGTGACGCCGAGCGGGCGCAATCGTCCGGACTTGATGTGTGCCGTGACGGCCGCGGAGACCGCGAACATCATCTGGACCTGGCCCCCCAGCAGGTCGTTCAGCGCGGTGCCGGTGCCCTTGTAGGGCACGCGCACGATGTTCACCTTGGCGAGGTGCTTGAAGAGCTCCGCCGACACGTGCGTGGCCGTTCCGATGGCGGCGGACGCGTAGTTCAACTTCCCCGGTTGTGCCTGGGCCAGCGCGATCAGGTCCTTGACCGATTTGGCGGGCACCGAGGGATGGACGACCAGTATGGCGGGCGTGCTCACGGCCTGGGTAATCGGCCTGAAATCCTTCAGCGGGTCATAAGGCACCTGCTTGCGCACGAGCGGAAGCAGCCACAGGGTGCTGCCGTAGTAGAGGATGGTGTAGCCGTCGGCCGGGGCGCGCGCCACGATGTCCCCCGCGATGACGCCGCCGCCTCGGTTGTCCACGACGACCGGAACGCCGAGATTCGCATTGAGGCCCTGCGCGATGATGCGGGAAACGAAATCGCTGCCGCCGCCGGCCTCGGCGGTCACCAGGCGGATCGGCTTGACCGGAAACTTGTCCGCGGCCGGCGCGGCCGGGCTTGCAAGAGCGAGCGCCAGGGCGAGCGCGCGCCAGGCCAGACCACCGCGGCGTGCTTGATGGGCCGCTGGCCCGGAGTGATGGCGATTCCTCATGGTTCTACGCATCTGGTTATCCGTGGTTGGCCGTCGTTGATCAGAAAAAGATTCCCGGGGATCAATTCTCGACGATGCCCGCTGCCCTGATCACCGCGCCCAGGCGGGCGACCTCGTCCTTGATCTCCTTGGCGAACTGCTCGGGGGTGCCGCCGCCGGGGTCCGCGCCCACGGTGTCCAGGCGCTTGACCGTTTCCGGCTGCTGCAACACCCGGTTGATGTCGCGGTTCAGTCGCGCAATGACCGCGTCGGGGGTTTTCGCGGGGGCAAAAATGCCATGGGCGGAAACCGCGTCGAATCCCGGCACCCCCGCTTCCTCCATGGTGGGCAGGTCGGGGTACGTCGGTGAACGGCTGCGCGTGCTCACCGCGAGCGGCCGCACCTGGCCGGACTTGATGACGGGAAAGGCCGGCGCGGCCGGCGAGAACATGAACTGCGTCTCGCCGCTCAGCACCGCGGTCATGGCCGAAGGGCTGCCGCGATACGAGATGCGAACGACGTTGATCTTCGTCATGTGCTTGAACAGCTCGGCCGCGAGATGGTTCATGGTTCCCGGCGCGGCCGTGCTGAAGTTGAGCTCGCCGGGACGCTTGCGCGCGAGCGCGATGAGATCCTTGACCGACTTCACCGGCAGCGAGGGATGCACCACGAGTATGTTCACCCCGCGCGCCGCCATGATGATGGGCACGAAGTCGCGATGCGGATCGTAGGGCATTTGCTTGCGCATGAGCGGCAGCAGCCAGAGCGTATTGCCGTAGAGCAGCAGGGTATGGCCGTCCGGGGCGGACTTCGCGACGAGATCGCCCGCGAGGACGCCGCCCCCGCGATTGTCGACCACGACCTGCTGGCCGAGGACCGGCGTGAGCCCGGTCGCAATCACCCGCGCGGCGAAATCGCCGCTGCTGCCGGCCTGCGAGGCGACCAGGCGTACCGGGCGGGTGGGATATTCCTGCGGATAGGCGGCCGGGACGAGCAGCAGGGCGGCCAGGCCGCCGGCGGCGACGCTCAATGCATTGTTCATATTAAGATTCTCCTCGATTTAATGGCCTCCGGCGGCCGTTATGGGTGACTGCCGCGGACGTTCAGCCCGCTCCCCGTGCGCCGAGAAACCGGATCGGCGCCGGCATCGGATTGTCAACGCGCCCTGGCAAAGCGCTGGTTGAAGCGCGGATAGACACGCCGCACGTTGTCCTCGAAGATCTTCTGCCGATCGGCAGGGCTGACCCATTCGATCGCGTCGATGTAGCGCTTCGTGTCATCGTAGTTGAATCCGGTTTCGGGGTTTACGCCTTTCACCGCCCCGTAGATTTCCTGCGCGAAAAGGATGTTCTCGGCCGGCACGACCTTCAGCAGCAGCTCGATGCCCGGACGGTGATAGACGCAGGTATCGAAGAACACGTTGTTCAGCAACAGCTCCTTCAGCGGCGGTCGCTTCATGTCCTGCGCCAGGCCCTGGTAGCGTCCCCAGTGATACGGCACCGCGCCGCCGCCGTGGGGAATGACGAACCTGAGCTTGGGGAAGTCCTTGAACAGGTCCGACGTCAGGAACTGCATGAACGCCGTGGTATCGCCGTTGATGTAGTGGGCGCCGGTGTGGTGGAAATTCGGATTGCACGACCCGCTGACGTGGACCATCGCCGGAACGTCGAGCTCGACCATCTTCTCGTAGAGCGGGTACCACCACTTGTCCGTGAGCGGCGGGTCAGTCCAGTATCCGCCGGGCGGGTCGGGATTCAGGTTGCAGCCGATGAACCCGTATTGCCTGACGCACCGCTCGAGCTCGGGAATGCAATTGGCCGGCGATACGCCCGGCGATTGCGGCAGCTGGCAGACGCCGACGAACTTGTCCGGGTAGAGGGTGCAGACGCGGTGGATCAGCTCGTTGCAGAGGCGAGACCATGTTTCGCTGGTCTTCGCGGTGCCGATGTGGTGTCCCATCAATCCCGCGATCGGGGAAAAGATCGTCAGGTCCACGCCGCGCTCGCGCATGGACTTGAGCTGGGCCCCCTCCAGGCTCTCGCGGATCTGATCGTCGGTGATCCGCGGCGCCCCCTTCGGCTCCAGCGCGGGATTCTTCAGTGCGTCCGTCTGTTGCTGGCGGTAATCGCGCAGCGACTGGGGAACCGTGGTGTAGTGGCCATGGCAATCGATGATCATGCCGCCGTCCTCAGTCGAGCGCGCGCGTGGTCGCGTCGAACAGGTCGTCCAGCTTGAGCTCCTTGCTGGTAATGCGCTGCCGCCAGGCGTACTGCGCTGCGACTTCGAAGTTGCGCTTGTTGGCGGAATAGCCGATTGGCCGCTTGTCGATGCCGTCCTTGGGCGCCGGCTCGGTGGAGGCCTTGAGGCTTTCCTTGACCAGGCGATAGACCTCGCGCACCGCATCGGGGTCGGACTTCGAAAGGCCGGACTTCACGACCATGATGTGGTTGACCATCAGCGCCCCGTACTTCGCATGCCAGGCCTTGCCGGCGGCGGCGGGGTCGGAGATCAGCGACTTCACCTTGGGGTGCTTGAGGTCCTCGCCGGAAAGCACCGCGGCGTCCACGTCGCCGTCGAGCAGCATCTGGAGCAGCTTCTTGCCGGACTTCGAGCGCTGGCAGTTCGCGGGGTCGCGGTACTCGGGCACGTGGCCGTCGTCGAAGGTGATGAACTGGATCTTCGACAGGTCCACGTCGTAGTCGTTTTGCAGGATGCCGCGCACCCAGGTCGGCGTCGTCTGCGGGTAGGTGCGAACGCCGACGCGCTTGCCGTGGAGATCCGCGGGGGTGAGCGTGCCGCGATCGGCGTTGTAGGCGATCTGCGCGTGCTGGAACCGCCCGTGCAGCGTCACCGGCAGGGCGACGAGCGGCCGGCCCCACGAGACGGCCTGGAGATAAGTCATGATCGCGAGCTCGGCGACGTCGAATTCGCCCTTGACCACCTGCTTGAAGTGATCATGGGGCACCTTGGCTTCGGCGAAGTTGAGCTGCAGCCGGTCGCTGCGGACTTTGCCCTGCTTCAGCGCCACCGTGTTCGGGTAGTCGCCGAGCATCACGTTGAGTTTCAGCGCTTCCTTTGTCGTGCTCATGGCGTGCGTTCCTTTCGGGTCAATCGGCGAGCGCCGGGTAGAGCGACTGGGCGGTCTTCGCGAAGATCCATTCCTGGTCGCTCTGCTTGAGGCACGAGAGGGCCGACTTCGCCTCGTCCACCATTTCCTTCAGCGAGCCCTTCGAGGCCGGGTAGTTCGAGCCCCAGGCGATGCGGTTCGCGGGAATCTCCTGCACGAGCTTCGGGAAGAACTTTTCGGGCGAATTCCCGCCCTCCCTCGAGAAGCGCACGTTATTGGTGGAGAGCTTGAAGTAAACGTGGGGATACTTGGAAAGCTCGAAGAGGAAAGCCGCGCGATCGTAAGGCGGCTGATCGTTCTGCGGCACGCGGATCAGGTGATCGACGATGATCTTGACGTTGGGGAACCGGCGGATGAGCGTGTACAGCATGTAGAGCCCCTCGCGGCGCAGCTGCGTGACGACGGGGATCTTGAGCTCCGCGCACGTCTCCCACGCCTTGAAGGTCCTGGGATCGTCGAGCGTGTCGGCCTGCTTGTCCATGGTGCTGCCCGCACTGAAGATGCGCAGCCCGGTCACGCGCTTGCCGTGCCAGTAGCGGATCTTTTCGGAGGCATCGGGCGCGGCGAAGTCCACCGAACCCACGCCGGTGAAGCGCTTCGGCTGGGTCGCGATGGAATCGCACATGTACGAATTGTCGTAGCCATAGGTGGTGGAGGAGTGGACGATCGCCGCCTTGTCCACGCCCGCTTCGTCCATCGAGGAAACCAGCTTCTCGAAGTCGATCGGCCGCTCGCTCGACCACACCGAGCGCTTGCCGCCGATCGGCGTGATCGGGTATTTCTTCTCGTCTTTCGAAATGATGTGCGGATGAATGTCGATGATCCTGGAAGCCATGGTTGTTTTCCGGTGAGTGAAAATCGTCGAATCAGGCCGTGGGGTCCACGAAGAGCTCGCTCACGGCGTAGCTGCGCTTGAGCATCCCCTGCTGGTGGACGTACTGAATCAGCGCCTCGATCGAGGCCCGGTTCTTTTCGATGCCGTAGGGTAGCGGATCGCCGACGATCTTCGCCAGCTCGGCGAGCTGCCTGTCCTTGCCGGACAGCTGGTCGGGCGACGGCAGGTTCTTGAGGTAGCGTTCCTTCGCCTGCGTGAACGCCTTGAACAGCGACCGGGCGACCCAGGGATGCTCTTTGAGGATTGAGTCCTTGACCACGATGAGTCCGTGAAAAGGGTAGATCCCGGTCCGGCGGTACCACTCGGCCTCGAGCTGCTTGGAGTCCCTGAAAAACTCGACGTAGTTGGTTTCCGCGGGCTTCACGGCTCCGGCGGCCCAGCCTTCCTTGGGCGCGCCGGTGCGGCCCAGCCCGGCGTTCCCGGTGAAGCCGGCCTGCAGCTCGCCCGAGGCCATCATGCTGACGAGCGACTTGCCCGCGGGAACGTGCTTCACGAACGAGGGCAGCTTCAGCGTCGTCACGTGCTCCTCGTCGTCCACCCACCAGGTGATCTTCGTAATGTCGATGCCGTACTCGTTCTGGAGGATGCCGCGCCCCCAGACGCCGGTGGTGACCGAGTAGGCGCGCACGCCGGCGTTCTTGCCCTCGAGGTCCTTGGGCTTGCCGATGCCCGCGTCCGGCCGGTAGACGAAGCCGGAGTGATGAAAATTGCGCGAAACGAAGATCGGCAGGGCCTTGAACGGCGCCCCGTGCTCGCGCGCGATCATGTAGGTCGACGGCGCGATCTCGCAGACGTCGAACTCGACGTTGCGCACCATGCGGCGGTAGGCGGCGATCTGCGGGTCGACGTTGACGAACTCGGGCTTGACGCCCTCGATGGGGACGCTGCCGTCCTTGATGGCGGCCGTGTGGCCGTAGGTGGCGATGCAGATCTTGAGCGGGAGCGGCGAAGCGGGCATCGGAATTCCTTGCTGGCGGCAGGTTGAAAACGGGATTGATCTCTTGGCGCGGCTTCGCTTGCTCGATGACGCAGCTCCAGCGGGCGACGCTCGCCGCCATCAGCCGGGTCGCACGGCTCGATGCCATGCCTGTAACGGTGGCTAATATCCGGGGCGGCCGCGGCTTCCAGCGCCTGGCCCATCATCGCGCATCGCCCGATTCCTTTCTAGTGAAAAATGGGGCGACATCCATGACCATTTGGTAATATCGGTCCCCGCCAGCGGAGATCGAAATGAGCCAGCTCGACGCCTACGTGCGCACCAGCTTCAAGCCCAGGCACCTGCAGCTGCTGGTCGCGCTGGATGATATCCGTCACATCGGCAAGGTCGCGGCGAGCATCAACGTGACTCAGTCGGCGGTATCCAAGGCGCTGGCCGAGCTCGAGCGCGGACTGGGCTTGAAGCTGTTCGAGCGGACGTCGCGCGGCGTGCATCCCACCGTCTACGGCGAGTGCCTGATACGCCACGCGCGCGTGATGCTCGGCGAGCTGGCCCAGGCCCGCGACGAGCTCCGCGGCATCCTCTCCGGGAGCTCGAGCCATGTGCGGGTCGGCGTCCTGGGCACGGCCGCGCTGGACCTTTTGCCGCGCAGCATCGCGCTGTTCAAGAAGCGTCATCCGGCCGTCACCGTCCTGGTTCGAGAAGGGACCATGGAAAAGCTGCTGCCCGAGCTGTGGCTCGGCCATCTCGAGCTGATCGTCGGACGGTTGCCGGACCGCGGCATGGCGCACGGACTGAGCCTGAAGATCCTGATGGAGGCGGGCGTGAATCTGGTGGTCGGCCCGCATCACCCCCTGGCCGGCCGGCAGCGCCTGCGCTGGTCCGATTTCAAGGGCTATCCGTGGGTCATTCCGCCCCTGAACACGTTGCTGCGCGAGCCGCTCGAGCGCGCCTTCGAACGGCACGGCCTGTCCATGCCGCTCAACCGCATTGAAGCGCTGTCGGCGCACGTCATCCGCGGTTACCTGAATCACAGCGATGCCATAGCTGCGCTGGCGGCGGAAGTCTCCAAGTATTACGCCTCGCTCGGGTTGCTCGCCATTCTGCCGATCAAGCTGCCCCGGCTGGTGCGGCCGGTCGGCGCCATCTGGAGCCGGCAACGCGCGCTGGCGCCCGGGGCTCGAGCGCTGATCGAGTGCCTCGAGGAAGTGGCCCGGCCGCATCGAGCCCCGGGCAAGGCGATATCGCCGGAGACGAAAAGAGCGAGGGCATCGCTCGCGTCGAGCGACCGTGGGCCGCGTTTGAGCGACCGGCAGGAGCCGGCGCTCGCGCTTCGGGCGCGATAGCCGCTACGATGAAACGGAGTAGGGCAGCCGCAGGAGGGTAACCGGCGGCCCGTCCGGCGCATTCCAGCGGACGTCGCCTTGCCCGGCTGCGGCAATCTGTATGGCAGCGAGGATGTCGCTGCCGCCCTCGGGCGAGCGCGCGGCGTTCAACACCGTGCCGCAAGCCTGCTCGCCGAAAGCCGCGCTGTAGAGCTTGCTGCCGGGTGGGACTTGCTCCGGCGTGCCGACGCGCGCGCGGTACATCCGCTGCTTGAGGGTGCCGCGGTAGTGCATGCGCGCCACGATCTCCTGGCCCGGGTAGCATCCCTTCTCGAAGCTCACGCCGCCGATCAGGTCGAGATTGGCCATTTGCGGCACGAGCTGCTCCTGGGTTTCCGGCAGCACGACCGGTACCCCGGAGGCGATCTCCAGCCAGTCCCAGTGTTCCGCGTCCTTCCGTTCGCCGCCCTCGTCGAGCGCGGCGAGGATGTCCGGCGCCTTTGCGCGCGCGGCAACGACCTCGTAGCGATCGAGCGGCAGGCGCAGCAACATCGCGTCCGCCGACACCGCGACTCCGTGGGTATCCTCTGGCGCCTGTCCGGCGGCGCGCCTGATCGCTTCCGCGGCGCCGCTGCCCGCCACGCCGATGGGCGTCCAGTCGCCGGAGGCGCCGGCGGCCTGCACCTTCGATCTCAGGATGAACCTGGTGAGCTGCTTCTGGATGGGCTCGCGCAGCGACGAGGGGAGCTGCATGTAGAAGGCATCCCCCGCGCGCCACAGCAGGAAGCTCGCCAGCATCCGCCCTTTGGGCGTGCAGTACGCGCCGTACGTGCTCCGTCCCGGCTTCAGCGCCGCGACGTCGCAACTCAGCTGGCTGTGAAGAAACGTCTGCGCATCGGGACCGGAGAACCGGATCAACGCGAGGTGCGGGAGTTCGTGGATTGTGTGCATGGATCGATTGGCCTGGCCGGCCCGGCCCGACTCGCCGCTCGCGCGGTCATGCCTTCTGGGCCCGCTTCTCGAACGCCTCGAAAAACTTTCCGGCGAGCTGCTTTGCCACGCCGTCGATGAGGCGCGCGCCGACTTGGGCGAGCTTGCCGCCGACGTTCGCCTGGGCCGAGTAGGTCAGGCGCGTCCCGGCGCCTTCCGGCGCGAGCGAGACGGTGGACTCGCCCTTGGCGAACCCCGCCACGCCGCCCTGGCCCTCGAAGCCGAGCTTGTACGAGTGCGGCGGGTTGGAGTCGGTCACCTTCATCCTGCCCTTGAACTTGGCGCTGACCGGGCCGACCTTCGCCGTCAGCACGACGTCGTACTCGTTGTCGGCCACACGCTCGATGGATTCGCAGCCCGGTATGCAATCCTTCAGCACGGCGGGGTCGTTGAGCGCCTTCCACGTCGCGTCCTGGGGCAGCGGGATCAGCTGCTCGCCCGTCATTTCCATTGCGTGTGCTCCTTCAAGCGGGATGATGTGCCCTATTGTACGGCCTTATGCGATCGGGCTCGGGGTTCGACCCACCGCCCACCGTTCACCGCCCACCGTTCACCGATCACCAGCTCTAATGGCTTGATCTCCACCGCCCCCTGAACTACCCTACGGCGTCGGCGTCATATTCCTTGGTATATAACGGGTTGGATATCATCATGGATAGCGTGGACTTGCAGGTCTTGAGAAGCGCCAGCGAATGGGTGAAGGCGGGGCGCCGCGTGGTCATGGCGACCGTCATCCGGACGTGGGGCT
>Ga0247825_10002560_pt1 | contig 11988 bp, 11 predicted proteins | sample 13C_Vanillin_Day_FD_194413 | JGI IMG/M metagenome (GOLD analysis project Ga0247825, IMG submission 194413) | Soil microbial communities from agricultural site in Penn Yan, New York, United States - 13C_Vanillin_Day48 | ecosystem: Environmental > Terrestrial > Soil > Agricultural land | place... | reverse complement strand
TCGAGGGGTACTGGTGCTACTGGCACGGCGGGAAGGGGTACTCCGGCGTCGGATTACATATTCGCAAGGCGAGCTTTCCGGAGAGACCCGATTTTCATCATCCCGAATTCGACTACGAGCACCGTATCGTCGCGGCACGGCTGGCGTTGCCATCCGGCCCAGCCGGAGCGCCTGTGACGGAGAACGGTTCGCACCTGACCGTCGCGTCGATCTATGTGCCGAACGGCGGCAAGGACTTTCCCGCCAAGATGCGGTTCCTCGAATCGCTCGACGCCTTCTCCGCCTCACTCGAGGCGGCGGGGCAGCCACGCGTCCTCTGTGGTGATCTGAACGTCGCGTTGACGGATATGGACGTCCACCCCAAGGAGCGGCGGCCGAACATCGTCGGCCAGCGGCCGGATGAACGCGAGCTGATGCAGCGCATCCTCGGCCGCGGACTGGTTGACGTGCATCGGAGGTTCGAGCCCGACAACGCCGACCTGTTCACGTGGTGGGCGCCGTGGCGGAACATGCGTCAGCGAAATATCGGCTGGAGACTCGACTATGTGTTCGCCAGCGAAGCGCTCGCGCGGCATGCGACGTCCTGTGTCGTGCAACGCGAGACCGGAACGAGCGATCACGGACCGGTGATCGCGACCTTCGATGTTGGCAGTCCTGAAGGAGTGCCCGCCGACGCGCCATCGGTGACGTAGGGCGCCCCTTCAGGGGTGCCCTCCACTCGCGACCAGACGGCAGCCAGATCCTCGCCGACCGCGAGGTGGTTGAGCGCGAAGTCGGCGGCACGAAAAGCCTCGAGCAGCAGATCGCGGTCGAGCATGCGGGCAGCGTCGCGACATTGCCGCGCGCTTTCAATTCGCACCAGGGCCAGCGCCGCATCGAGGCCGCGCACGATCGTGGCGAGCCCTCGACCCTGATAGGCCGTCCACGAGGCGAACGCCTTCGCCGCCAGGTAGCGATTGATCGGACGCGCAAAGGCGCTCCATGCCGGGCGCACGTGGACGCGATAGGCGTCCTCGAGGCCCTCGTCATCTGACGCGGGCTTGAGATCGTCGGGAATGGCGTTGATGACTTCGCGTCGCAGGTCGAGACTTCCGGCAAGCGACAGATGAACCGTCGCCGGTTCTAAAGCTTGAGGCAGCAAACGGATCGTCTCCGTCAGCGAAATACCGCCCGGCCGCCAGTTCCTGAGGCGTGAGGCATCGGCGGCAAGCGTCGCGACGACCGATTCGGGCAATGCGTCCGCGGCGCATCGGCGCACCGTGTGGCGCTCCCAGGCGAAGTACCCCTCGGGATCCATCAGCATCGACGGCGACAGCAGCGGCGGCAGATCGTCCGCTGTTACCGTGAGCCCGTCGTAGTCAGCGGGCGGAAATGCTGCCGGTCTCTCGACGATCTCCAGCCCGACGTCCTCGCGAAACAGCATCGACGCGGCCGTCGGACAGTAGTGCGACAACGTCACGAAGGTGCCGCGCGAGTTCGCAACCGACAGACGGGGAAAGTGACGGCACGTGGCTGGCAGCGACTCCTCACCGGCGTCGCGATGGACCACGCACAGGTGGGAATCGCGTTCGAAGAAGACGCAATCGCCGCTGTGCGTCCGTTCCAGCATCGCCGCTGCTCCCTCGGGCAGGTCGGGCTCGACAACGAACGGCGGCAACTGTTCCGCAGCCGGCGCCACACGAAGCGAGCCGCGGCGCATCTGATCGTCGAGCGACCGGTAGACGGGGAGCTCGACGGGCACGTCCCAGTCAGCGGTGCAGCATGCGCCCGAATGACGGCACTTGTAGTCGGCGTGAATGCTCAGCGAATAGACCGGCGAGCTCATCGCTTTCAGCATAGCGAAGACGGCGGCGGGTTCAGCATTTGCACTTCAACAGCGCATGAAAACTCTGGTGACCATCCTGTCTCTTCTGATCGGAACGGCTGGGCTCGCGCAGACGCCATCGGGACGCAGCGGAGCCGCCCGCCCGGTTCCAACCAGCGGCGCAGCGGAAGATACGTTAGCGGTTCAGGTCATGCTCGACCGCAGCGGCTTCTCGCCGGGTGAAATCGATGGACGTGCCGGCGCGAATCTCAAACGCGCCATCACCGCATTCCAGCGCGCCAGAGGGTTGGGGGAGTCCGGACAGATCGATGAGCAGACACGGCAGCAGCTGACCGAGGCGACGGGCAACCAGCCCACGCTGATCGAATACGTGGTGCGAGAGGCGGACGTCGCCGGGCCGTTCACGCCGAACATCCCGGCGGACCTGGTGGCGCAGTCGAAGCTCGAACGGCTCCACTACCGGAACGCGCTCGAAGCGGTGGCCGAACGGTTCCACGCAAGTCCCCAGCTGCTGCAGCGGTTGAACGGCGGAGCGGCGGTCGCGCAGGCGGGCGCGCGACTCATGGTTCCGAACGTCGAACCCTTCGAGCTGCCGCAGCCGCCGGCGCCTGAGGCACGCGGACGCGGCAGAAACGCCGCGGATCAGCAGGCCGCCGGCAGGACCGCCGGCCGCGGGCGCCGCGGCACTACCGAAGCACCTGCTTTCACGATCACCGTGACGAAATCGACCAGCGCGCTCACCGTCGAGGACGCGACCGGGCGCGTCGTCTTCCACGCGCCGGTGACGACCGGGAGCGAGCGCGATCCGCTGCCGATCGGAAACTGGAAAGTCACGACCGTGCAGGTAATGCCGAAGTTCCACTACAACCCGGACCTCTTCTGGGACGCGAACCCGACGCATTCGAAGGCGACGATTCCATCCGGCCCGAATAACCCCGTCGGCGTGGCGTGGATTGACCTGAGCAAGGAGCACTACGGCATTCACGGCACCCCGGAGCCCTCGCGCATCGGACACGTGCTGTCGCACGGCTGTGTGCGTCTGACCAATTGGGACGCGGCACGTGTGATGACCTGGGCGCAGCCGGGCACGCCCGTGGTGTTCCGGGAGTAACGCCGTGCGGCGGGTCGACCGCGTCCGCGTCGAGAAACGCCGCCGCCTGCTCGTGGCGGCCGGGCTGGCATTCACGCTCGGAGCGTTGACGGCCGGGGCGCTGATCTGGCGCGTCGATCATCTGGCTGCGCTCGCCGCAGTGGGGGCGGACGCGCAGCCGGAAGTCGCATCGGCTGCCGCTGTCGCCGCGCCTCGATCGCCAGACGCCGTCGCAACCGGCGGCTCGACCGACGGTAACAGCAACGTCGTGCAGCTGCTCCAGCGGCGCCGTCTCGACGTGCCAGTGGACGGAGTTTCACGAAGTCAACTGCACGATACGTTCGATGAGAAAAGGGCTGGAGGCCTGCGCACGCACGAAGCGCTCGACATCATGGCGGCCCGGGGAACACCGGTGCGCGCGGTGGAGGACGGCCGTGTCGCCAAACTGTTCACGAGCGTCGCCGGCGGCCTGACGATCTATCTGTACGACCCCGGCGAGATGTTCAGCTACTACTACGCTCACCTCGACCGCTACGCCGACGGACTTCACGAGGGCCAGCAGCTGCGCCGGGGCGACGTCATTGGCTACGTCGGTGCCACGGGGAATGCCGACGACGACGCACCGCACCTGCACTTCGCAATTTTTCAACTGAATGCCGATCGCAAGTGGTGGGAGGGCACGCCAATCAACCCCTACCACGTGCTCCGCTAGCGCCGCACAACCCGCACAAGCCGAACGACTTATCCCGGGTACAGAAGTATTACAGTGCGCCGCGCCGCGCCCCTGATATCGTCCCCTAGGCTTTTTCCCGATACCACCTCCATGGAGGGGACGTTCGTCCGATGGGCACACCGACGCTGATGTACGGCCGCAAGTACCAACAGGGGGTCAACGCGATCACGACCGTCGCGATGACTGCGTTCCACCTGCTCGCAGTGGCGGCGTTCTTTTTCATCGACTGGGGCGCGATTGCCACCGCAGTCGTTCTCTATTTCGCCGCCGGCATGCTCGGGATCGGGATGGCCTATCACCGGCTTCTCACCCACCGCAGTTATAAGACGACCAAATGGGTTGAATACTTCCTGACCTGGTGCGGCACGCTCGCGCTCGAGGGCGGTCCGATCTTCTGGGTCGCGACGCACCGCGTCCATCATCAGAAATCGGATCACGAAGGCGACCCGCACACGCCGCGCGAGGGGACGTGGTGGGCGCACATGGGGTGGATCATCACCGGCAGCGGCCTGCATCACGACGCCTACGTCCTGTCCAAGTACGCGCCCGATCTGTCCCGCGACCCGGTCCACATCTGGCTGTCGAAATGGCACTGGACGTCCAACGTGATCGTCGGCCTTGTCCTGCTCGCCGTCGGCGGTATCCCATACGTGCTCTGGGGGATCTTCTTCCGAACGACCGTCGGCCTTCACGCCACGTGGCTGGTGAACTCGGCGACGCATAAGTGGGGCTCCCGCCGCTTCACCACCAAGGACGATTCGACGAACAACTGGTGGGTCGCTGCGCTGACCTTCGGCGAGGGCTGGCACAACAACCACCACGCCCATCCAACCAGCGCCCGTCACGGCCTGGCCTGGTACGAAGTCGACCTGAACTGGATGGGAATCAGCACCTTGAAGGCGCTCGGACTGGCGTGGGATATCAAGCTGGCGAAGATCAAGCAGCCGCTGCCCGAGGAAACACCCGACGCGCTCGCAGAGGAGGCGGTCGCGTAATATCTGTCCATGACCCGTCGCCAGAAGGCGATCGGCTTCTTCATCACGCTCTGCGTCCTGCTCGTCGGCGCGGCGATCCTCCTCAACATCTACTGGATCGTCATTACCGAAAAGCAGCTCGTCGAGCTGCTCGTCGGCATCCTGCTCTTCGCGCTCATCATCGCCGGGATCATCGTCTACACGGTGTTCCTGGTGATGGAAATCAAGCGCAATGAAGACCACGACACCTTCATCAACGCCGTCACGCACGAACTGAAAACACCGCTGGCGTCCATCCGCCTGTACCTCGATACCCTCAAGGCGCGGCCGGTGACAGACCCGCAGCGCCAGGAGTTCTACGACGTCATGCTCGCCGATGTCGAGCGGCTGCGGCACACCGTCGATCAGGTTCTCAAGGCCGGTGTCGTACGCGAGAAGCAGCGCGCCGCCATCCGCACGCAGCTCGACATGGGTCTGCTGGCCCGCGAATGCGTGGACCTCGCTGTGACGCGGCACCATCTGCCGCCTGGCGCCATCGCGCTCGAGGCGCACGATGGCGCCTCGTTGATGGTCCGCGGCGATGCCGAGGAGCTCCGCACGGTCATCACCAACCTGCTGGACAACGCCGTCAAGTATTCCGTCAGCGACGTCCGCGTGACCGTCTCGCTCGCGGCGCCGGCGCCCGACACGATCTGGGTGCGTGTGCAGGACCGCGGTGTGGGCATCCCGCGCAAACAGCTCAAGCGGATCTTCAACCGCTTCTATCGCGTGCAGGCGCGCGGGATTCGTCAGGTCAAGGGCACGGGGCTCGGCCTCTATATCGTCCGGGCGATCGCGCGCAAGCACGGCGGCCGCGTCTTCGCGCAGAGCGAAGGGGAAGGCCGCGGCGCCACCTTCACCGTCGAGCTCCCGCGCGCCACGTCATGAGCCGGGTCCTCGTCGTGGACGACGAACAGCACATCGCGGAAGGCGTCCGATTCAACCTGCAGGCCGATGGGCACGATGTCGTCGTGGCGGATACCGGAGAACGGGCGCTCCAGTTACTGCTCGACACCCCGTCGCCCTTCGACGTCGTCGTCCTCGACGTGATGCTTCCGGGGAAGGATGGATTTGCCGTCGCCGCCGAGCTTCGCGCCGCCGGCCAATACGTTCCGATCCTGATGCTGACCGCCCGCGGCCGGCCCGAAGACGTGCTCCGCGGGTTCGAGTCGGGCGCGGACGACTATCTCCCCAAGCCATTCGAGCTGGGAATTCTGCTCGCCCGCGTGGGCGGCCTGCTGCGGCGACGGCGATGGAACGAGCGCGATGCGCCAGCGCCGGCCGAAGCCGTCGGTGACACGTTCACGTTCGCCGGCCGCACGCTCGATTTCAGCGCGATGGAAATCAGGGCACGGGGCGAGACACACCGGCTTACGCAGATGGAGTGCGAGCTGCTCCGCTACCTCGTCACCCATCCGGGACAGGTGATCTCCCGTGGAACCCTGCTGGAAAACGTGTGGGGACTGCGCGAGGGGACCGACACGCGGGCCATCGACAACTTCGTCGTGCGCCTCCGGAAGTACCTGGAAGACCGGCCGTCCGCCCCGCAGTTTCTGCTCACCGTCCGCGGTGTGGGATACAAGTTCCAGCCTTAAGATCGATTCATGGGCAGACGCCCGCGCGCTGTTCGACTGGCGATCCCGGCCGCCTTCGTTGCCGTCCTGACGCTCGTGGCGCTGTGGCGCGTCAGCGGACCGGTGATACCGGCATCCGGCAGCGCCACGGCGCGGCCCGAGCCGCTCGAGCCGTTGACACAGCTCGCCGAGGTGCTGGCCGACAACTCCATCGGCCGCCGTGCGTCGCTCGAACGCGTCGTCGTGCGTGAAATCCCGAGCCCGCGCACGCTGTGGATCGGCACCGGGGACGAGCGGGTATTCGCGGTCCTCGATCCGGACGTGAAAAACCTGTCGGCCGTGCCGGTGCAGGTGGGTTCGCGCCTGACATTGATCGGTCTTGTGCGAGCGGCCCCGCCGGAAGAAACCGCCATCCGCCAATGGGCGCTCGACCCGGCTACCGCGAAGTCCGCGCGCGACAGCGGGACGTATCTTCACGTGACGGAGATACGGCCCGACTAGAATCTCTACATGTCCGCCAGCGATACGATCGAGGCGCGGGGGCACCTGATCGACTCGGGTCTCCTGTCCGCGATCTTCGACAAGATCATCGAGCACAAGGCCGCCTACGAAATCCTGAAGTTCGACATCGGCCGGACCAACGACGACGTCTCCAGCATCGAGATGCGCATCACGGCCGGCGAGCAGGTCGTCCTCGACGACCTGCTGCAGCAGCTGACGACCTTCGGCTGCCACCCGGTGCGGGAGCGCAACGCCTCCGTGAAACCCGCGGAACGGGACAAGTGCGTGCCCGACGACTTCTACTCGACGACCAACCACCGCACGCACGTGCGTCTGAAGGGCCGCTGGGTCGAGGTCGGAAAGCAGCGGATGGACGCGGTCATCGTCGCCGCCGGGAGCCAGGCCGAGTGCCGCAAGCTGCGCGACGTCAAGGCTGGAGATCCGATCGTGTGCGGACATGACGGCATCCGGGTCACGCCGGAGTTCCGCGAGCGCGACCGCCTCGGCTTCGCCTTCATGAACAACGACGTCTCGTCGGAACGGCGGGTCGAAGGGAGCGTCGCGCGCATCGCGCAGATGATGCGCGAGGTGAAGAAAAGTGGCGGCCGCATCGCCGTCGTCGCCGGCCCGGTCGTTGTGCACACGGGTGGCGTCGAGCATTTCTCCGAGCTGATCCGCGGCGGCTACGTGGACGTGGTGCTCGCCGGAAACGCGTTGGCGGTCCACGATATCGAGTTCGCGCTGTCTGGAACGTCGCTGGGAATCGATCTGGTCGCCGGTGCACCGGTCGAGCAGGGGCACCGCAATCACATGGCGGCGATCAACACCATCAACCGCGCTGGCAGCATCCGCGCCGCGGTTGAAAGCGGCATCCTCAAATCGGGCGTCATGTACGAGTGCATCACGCACGGCGTGGACGTCGTGCTGGCGGGAAGCATCAGAGACGACGGTCCCTTGCCGGAGACCGTGATGGATCTCGTCGACGCGCAGGAGCAGTACGCCGCGGTGCTCACCAGCAACGTGCAGATGGTGCTGATGCTGTCGTCGATGCTGCACAGCATCGGGGTGGGCAACATGCTGCCATCCTGGGTGCGCGTCGTCTGCGTGGACATCAACCCCGCGGTGGTGACGAAGCTCAGCGATCGCGGCTCGGCGCAGACCGTCGGCGTGGTGACGGACGTCGGCCTCTTTCTGCACCGGCTCGCCGAGGCGCTCCGTAACTGAACGACTCGAACGATTCGAACGATTCGAACGACTCGAACGACTCGAACGACTTCACACCGCCCGTGCGGCGACAGGCTGGCCGGCGAGCGACTGCTTGATGATCGTGAACGCCTGCTCCATGCCGGGACGGGTTCGCGGCGGGCCCAGGCACACCCGTACGGCACGCGCGGGCTGATCGGTGACGGCAAACTGCGTGGAGGCGTTCAGGATGACGCCGCGCGAGCGCACGTGAGCGGCAAACGACTCTGACGACCAGCGTCCGGGCAGCTGCAGCCACAGATGGGGGCTCGACGAGTGCGTCTGCATGCGCTCCCCTTCGAACAGACGGCGGGCCATGGCCTGACGCGCCGTGAACTCGTGCCGCTTCCAGTCGGCGATCCGCGCCGCCGTCCCGTCCTCGATCCAGCCGCTCAACAGGTCGGCACCGATCGGCGACGCCATGATCATCGAGGCCCACACCGACCCGATGATCGCCTCGAGCGTCTCCGGCGGGGCGGCGACACACCCGAGCCGCATTCCGGGGAAGAGACTCTTCGACAGGCTGGTCATGTACACCGTACGGTGCGGGATCAGCGCCGCCAGCGGCGTGCTCTCCGGCGACAGGAATCCGTAGACATCGTCTTCGATGACCGTGAGGCGGTACTTCTCCGCCAGCGCGGCGATCTGCCGCCGGCGCCGCTCCGACATGACGGCGGACGTGGGATTCTGGAGCCGCGGCATGCAATACAGCACGCGCGCCCGCGTGGCGCGGCACGCCGTTTCGAGCGCGTCCGGACGCAGTCCCTCCGCATCCATGGCCACGGCGCGAATCTTCAGGTGCTGCTGCTGCGCGACGGCCCGCGCGCCGGAATACGTCAGCTCTTCCATCAGCAGCGTGTCATTCGGTTTGAGCAGCGCGGAAACCGCCGACGACAGCGCGTGCTGGGCGCCGGCCGTGAGCACGATCAGATCCGGATCGACAGTGAGGCCGCCTCGCGCGAGCCATGCGGCCATCGCCTGCCGGTGGCGGAGGTGCCCCTTTGCCGGAACGTACCCGAGTATCTGCGTCCACGGCAGCACGCGCCGCTGGAACAGCCGCGGCTGCAGGTTCGCGACCTCCTTGTCCGGCATCAGGATGTTGATGCTCAGATCGAACGGGGCGTTCTCGGACGTTCGCTCCTCAGCTTCGTTTCCACGAATGAACGTCCCGCGCCCGACGTAGCCGGAGGTGAGGCCGCGGCGCGCCGCTTCCGCGTAGGCGCGCGTGATGGTCGTGACGGTCACGCCAAGGTGGTCGGCCAGGTCGCGATGCGGCGGCAGGCGCATCCCGGCGCGCAGCGCGCCATTCTGGACATCCTCGTCGAGGGCGTCCGCGATGGCACGGTAGACGGGGCCGCGCCGGGTCTCGAGTTTCGGCAGCCACATTGTCATGGCTCGCAATATAGACAATCGAGCGCCATCAATCCAATTGTCCTACCAGCATTGCATTGCACGGCCTGGCGCAGGGTGACCGTTTGCGCATGGCACCTGTTTCGGGCGCCTCGGTTATCCTGATCCCATGGGCAAGCGCATCTTTCTGTTCATCCTGACCAACCTCGCCATCGTCGCAACGCTCACGATCGTGGTGAGCCTGCTGGGGTTGGACCGGGCGGTTACCGACCAGGGCCTCGACCTCCGCGCGCTCGCGCTGTTCTGCTTCATTTACGGCATGGGCGGCGCGTTCCTCTCGCTGCAGATGTCGCGCTGGATCGCCAAGCGGGCGACCGGTGTGCAGCTGGTCGATGGGCGAACCGGAAACCAGGATCTCGACTGGTTGTACGCGACCGTTCGCCGCCTGACTCAGCAGGCAAATCTGCCCATGCCTGAGGTCGGCATTTACAACTCGCCGGAAGTAAATGCGTTCGCGACCGGGCCGAGCAAGCGCCGCAGCCTCGTCGCCGTGTCACAGGGACTGATGCGGGCGATGCGCCACGAAGAAGTCGAAGGCGTGCTCGCGCATGAAGTCGCCCACATCGCCAACGGCGACATGGTGACGATGACGCTGCTGCAGGGCGTGGTCAACGCGTTCGTGATGTTCGCCGCCCGGGTGGTCGCGCATCTGGTGACGCGGTCGGGCGACAGCCGCCAGAGCAACGGCGGTATGTACTTCCTCATCGTGATCGTGCTGCAGATCGTATTCGGCATTCTCGGATCGCTGATCACGAGCTGGTTCTCGCGGCAGCGCGAGTTCCGCGCCGACTATGGCGGTGCCAGCCTTGCCGGCCGCGATCGGATGATCGCCGCCCTTCGCCGCCTGCAGGCAAATAAAGAGCTTGTCGATACGAGCCACGAGGCGCTGGCCACGATGAAGATCAATGGCGCGGGACGATGGATGGTCTTCTTCTCCACCCATCCGCCGCTCGAGGTCCGCATCGCCACGCTCGAACAGGCGCGCCTGGAACGTACTCTGTAAGCAGCCCCGGGCCGCGTAGAATCGTTTCGCGGCCTTCGCACTTCGGCTTCACCCACCATGCACAGCACGATTGTTTCTACAGATCTGCTCGCCGCGCATCTCGACGAGTGGACGATCGTCGACTGCCGTTTCGATCTGCAGAACGAGCACTGGGGCCGAGACGAGTACCGGCTGGCCCACATCCCGGGCGCCGTCTACGCGAGCCTGAACGCGGACCTGTCTGGCGCGCCGGACGGGACCAACGGCCGCCATCCGTTGCCGGCCGTCGATGCGCTCGCGGCGACGCTTGGCCGGCTCGGCATCGATCGCTCCTCGCAAGTGGTCGCGTACGACCAGGACGCGGGGCCGTACGCCAGCCGCTTATGGTGGATGCTGCGCTATCTGGGACATGACGCCAGTGCGGTGCTCGATGGCGGCTGGGCGAAGTGGCTTCGCGAAGGCAGGCCGGCGCAGAGCGGCGACCAGACGCGGCCTGGCGCGACGTTCACGCCGGCACCGAGGCCACGGAATCGCGTGGAAATCGGCGAGGTCGTCTCGCTCTCCGCGGTTGGCGAGACGCTGCTGATCGACGCGCGCGCGCCGGAGCGATTCGAAGGACGGTCCGAAACGATCGATCGCGTTGCCGGGCACATCCCGGGTGCAGCCAATCATTTCTTCAAGCAGAATCTGGCTCCCGACGGCACGCTGCTGCCGCCCGAGACGCTGCGCGCGAATTTCGATCGGCTGTTGTCCGGGCGTCCGCCCGGTGACGCGGTGATGTATTGCGGCTCCGGTGTCACCGCCTGTCAGAATCTGCTGGCGATGGAACACGCCGGATTGCCAGGCGCACGGCTGTACGTCGGCTCCTGGTCCGAGTGGTCGAGCGACCCCTCGCGCCCCATCGAAACAGGCGCTTCCCGGAAATGACAACCGAGCTCCTTCCGCCTGAAGGCGGAAGCCACGGCGTGTCAGTCGCGACGCGTCACTCGGTCTGGTCGACGCTGCGCGAAGCGATCCGCGGATCCCGCCAGGACTACACCGAAGCACCCATCGGCCGCGCCGTCGTGCTCCTCGCGGTGCCGATGGTGCTCGAGATGATGATGGAGTCGATCTTCCTGGTGGTCGACGTGTTCTTCGTCGGCAAGCTGGGCGCCGACGCCATCACCACCGTCGGCGTCACCGAGTCGATGATGACCATCCTGTACGCCGCGGCGATCGGCCTGTCGATCGGCGCCACCGCCACGGTGGCGCGCCGCATCGGCGAAAAGGATCCCGAAGCCGCCGCCCACGCCGGCGCGCAGGCGATTCTGCTCGGCGTGGCCTTCGGCGCGATCGTCGGCATCATCGGCGCGCTCTTCGCTCCGCAGCTCCTGGCAGCCATGGGCGCCAGCGACGACGTGATTCGCACCGGCAGCACGTTCGCGCGCGTGATGCTCGGCGCGAGCGTCAACGTCGTCCTCCTCTTCCTGATCAACGCCGTGTTTCGCGGCGCCGGCGATGCCGCCATCGCGATGCGCGTGCTCTGGTTCGCCAACGCCATCAACATCGTGCTCGGACCGCTCCTGATTTTCGGCATCGGCCCGTTTCCGGAGCTCGGCGTGACCGGCGCGGCACTCGG
>Ga0247825_10002559_pt1 | contig 11989 bp, 11 predicted proteins | sample 13C_Vanillin_Day_FD_194413 | JGI IMG/M metagenome (GOLD analysis project Ga0247825, IMG submission 194413) | Soil microbial communities from agricultural site in Penn Yan, New York, United States - 13C_Vanillin_Day48 | ecosystem: Environmental > Terrestrial > Soil > Agricultural land | place... | reverse complement strand
ACGACGTCGTGGATCTCCTGGGCGGTCGGGCTGAACGCGCCCAGGTTGTAGGCCGTGCGTGTCAGCGCCGTTGGCGGGGCGTCCGCCAGCGTCAGCAGCGCCGCAATCGCGTCGGGCATGGCCATGAACGGAATGCGGGTGTCCGGCCTGACGAAGCAGTCGTAGCGTTGGCCCTGCGCGGCCGCGTGGATCATCTCGGGCGCGTAGTCCGACGTGCCGCCGGACGGCACCGTGACGGCGGAAATCAGGCCTGGAAAGCGCACACAGCGAAAGTCTACGCATCCTGGCGGCTGCGCCGCGAGCTGCTTGTAGAACCGCGCGTAGTACCGGCCCAGATGCTCGCAATAGAGCTTGTTGCACCCGTACATCGTCCGCGGCGTGTTCCACTCGTCTTCGTGCACGCGTCCGGCGCGCATCTTCGTTTCGATGTCTGGCAGGCCGTAAGCGGCGATCGACGACGGGTAGAGGAAGGTGACCGGGCGGCCATGCGATTCCCCTTCGTGCTGCGCGAACTCGAGCAGGTTGAGCGTGCCCTCGACGTTGACGTGGTGCGCGGTGATCGGCGTGAACTCGGCGCGTGTCGACAGCAGGGCCGCCAGGTGCACGACGAGATCGACCTCGAACTCGGCGAGGATCCGCTCCAGCAGGTTGGGATCGGTGATCGAGCCGGTGAACTCGCGGAAGGCCAGGCGTCCGAGCGCCGGATCGAGCGGGGCGATGTCTACGGTGACGATCGGCCGGCCACCCTGAGCGAGGCGGGTGATCAGGCCATGGCCGATCTCGCCTCCGGCACCGGTGACCAGCGTGACTGGGCGTCTCATCTATGAACGATGAAGGATGAAGGATGACCTGATCGATCCATCGATGATCGAATCCATATCATCATTCATCGATCATCGATCATCGATGGCCTAGTTGTCGCCGTCCAGCAGTCCACCGAGGCCGCCAAGGAGGGAGCCTTCTTCACGGCGCCCGCCGGCGGCCGCCGGAGCGGCCTTGTAGATGCGATCGGCCATTCTGCTGAGCGGCAGCGACTGCAGCCACGCGCGTCCGGGGCCGGTCAGGGTCGCAAAGAACAGCCCCTCACCCCCGAACAGCGCCGTCTTGATCTTGCCGACGAACTGAATGTCGTAGCCGACCGACGGCTGCAGCGCGACGAGACAGCCGGTGTCCACGCGCAGCGTCTGTCCCGGGGCCAGATCCACCGGGTGCAGCGTGCCTCCGGCATGCACGAAGCTGAGACCGTCGCCCTGCAGGCGCTGCATGACGAAGCCTTCACCGCCGAACAGCCCGACGCCGATGCGCCGCTGGAAGGCGATGCCGATCGACACCCCCTTCGCCGCGCAGAGAAACGAATCCTTCTGGCAGATCAGCTCGCCTCCGAGCTGCTTCAGATCCATCGCCAGAATCTTGCCCGGATATGGGGCCGCGAACGCCACCTGCTGCTTGCCGCCGCCCCCGTTCGTGAAGACGGTCATGAACAGGCTCTCACCGGTGATCAGCCGTTTGCCGGCACCGAGCAGCGCTCCCATGACACCGGAGCGTCCGCCGGCGCTGCCGTCTCCGAACACGGTCTCCATCTGGATGCCCGGCGTCATGTACATCATCGAGCCGGCTTCGGCGACCGCGCTCTCGCCCGGATCGAGCTCGACTTCGACGAACTGCATCTCGCTGCCGACGATACGGAAGTCGATCTCGTGCGCGGTGCGTCCAGGGACGATCGGCGGCGGAACGGCGCCGACGCGCGTGGCGCTGCCTCCGGCGAGATAGGCGGCAAGCTCCGGCACATCCTTGAGCGGCGTCCAGTTCTTCATGCCCGCCGTGAACACCAGCGTGCTGCCGTCGATGGTTCCGTTCCGCAGGTTGGTGATCACGTCATCCTGCGAGACGGGTCCGACCTGATGGCCGCCGATCGCCATGTACCACTGCTGCTGTGACATCGATACTCCTGGTCCGGCTGAAGCCGGACACTACGGCTAACCGCCCAACTGTCCCTGATCGCCGAGCGCGTCGATACGCTCGCCGGCGTCCTTTTCCAGCTTCTGCACGTCCGCCGGATCGAGCTCCAGCAGGTGCGCCAGCTGCGCGAGATAGATACGCTCCGCGCCGGTCACCTGTTCGTCCGCGCGGAGCACGGTGAACGCCAGCACGTAGAGCGTGGCGCGCTGCGCGGGATCGCTGATGCCGGCGACGATCTCGGCGAGCGGCCGCGGATGGTTCATCTCGCGTTGCACGATCTCGCCCACACCGGCCGACTGCGCCTGCTGCAGGACCGCGGCACGCTCCTTCTCGCTCATCACGCCGTCCGCATTGGCCGCCGAGATGGCCAGCTGCACGACGCGGAGTGCCTCGCTATCGACGTCTGCGGCCGGTACGCCCGGGAGCGGCGGCAGACCGCCGGGCGCAGCGCTGGCCGGTGCGCCCCCGAACCCGGAATCGCCGCGCTGCTGCAGCGTCTCGAAGATGCCCCATGCGACGCCAGCCGCCGTCAGGAGCGTCGTCGGATGCGACCAGATCGAGCCGCCGCTGCCATTCAGGTAGCGAAGCGCGCGGCGCGATCGCTTGCGGCCGCCGCCCAGCACGCTGGACAGCACACCGCGGACCAGGAAGTCTGGATTCACAGCGCCGTCCCCACTCGCGGCATCGGCGACGCCGGCCGCTCCGGCTCCGGAGTGAAGTCCTCTCCAGGATTGATGAAGCGATCGCTCTCGAACGTGTACTGCTTGTCGTAGAGCTGACGGTAGCGTCCGTTCTTCGCCAGCAGGTCGGCGTGCGAGCCCCGCTCGACGATCTCCCCGGCTTCGAGCACGAGGATCTGATCCGCGCTCCGGATCGTCGACAGCCGGTGCGCGATCACGAACGTCGTGCGGCCGGATCTGAGGTTGCGCAGGCCGTCCTGGATCATCTGCTCGCTCTCGCTGTCGAGGCTCGACGTCGCCTCATCGAGGATCAGAATTCGCGGGTTGGCGAGGATGGCGCGCGCGATGGACACGCGCTGGCGCTGCCCGCCCGAGAGCTTGATGCCCCGCTCGCCGACAACGGTGTCGTAGCCGTTCGGAAACTGGAGGATGAACTCCTCGCAGTGCGCGATGCGGCAGGCGCTCTTGATCTCGTCGAGCGTCGAGCCCGGCCGGGCGTAGCCGACGTTCGCGGCAATCGTACCGTCGAACAGGAAGTTCTCCTGCAGCACCGAGGCCAGCTGCCTGCGGTAGTCCATCAGGCGCAGTGACGCCAGGTCCTTTCCGTCCACGAGCACGCGTCCCTCCGTCGGACGATTGAAGGCCATCACCAGGCTGATCAGCGTGCTCTTCCCGGAACCACTGGATCCGACCAGCGCCGTGGTCGTACCGGCCGGCGCACCGAACGACACGCCACGCAGGACCGGCTGGCCGGGCGTGTACTCGAACCAGACGTCCTCGAAGGCCACGTCACCGGTAATGGGGCCGGCCGGCTCGCGTCGCGCGTCCTCGTCCACTTCGGTCGGCATGTCGAGGATTTCGCGGATCCGATCCAGGCCCGCGAACGCCTCGGTGATCTGCGTGCCGATTGAGGCGATCGACACGAGCGGCGCCGCGACCAGCCCGATCAGGAACGTGTAGCTGACGAGGTCGCCCGCCGTCATCTCACCATTGACGACGGCCTTGCCTCCCAGCCAGGTCATCAGCACGCCGACGATGCCGACGATCACCGTGCTGCCCGCGGTCGTCGCGGAGACGCCGGTCATCGACTTGGCGATGTTCCGGAACAGCCGGTGCGCGCCCTTGGTGAACACGATTTCTTCACGCTTCTCGGCCGTGTACGACTTCACGACGCGGATGCCGCCCAAGGCTTCGGTGAGACGCCCGGTCACTTCGGCGTTGATCTTTCCGCGCTCGCGGAAGAGTGGGCGCAGCGTGCGGAAGGCGTAGGCCATGCCGACGCCGAACACCGCCAGCACCAGGATCGTGATGACCGTGAGCTGCCAGTTCAGCCAGAGCAGCAACGCGATGCCGATCCCCGCGCCGACAAAGCCGCCGACGAGCTGCACCAGGCCGGTGCCGACGAGATTTCGTATTCCCTCGGCGTCGCTCATGATCCGCGAGATCAGCACACCGGTCTGTGTGGAATCGAAGTAGCGGACTGGCAGCCGCATCACTCGCGCCTGCACGCGCTTCCGCATGTCGGTGATCGCCCGCTGCGCGGCGACGCCGAGAATCTGTGAGAGCGCAAAGGAGGTAATCGCCTGAACCACCGTGGCCGCGACCACGGCCAGCGCGATCGGCGTCAGCAGCTCGACGCGCTTGTTGACCGCGACCTCGTCGATGAGCGGTCTCGACGACAGCGGCAGCACGAAGCCAGCCGCACGGCTGACGAGCATCAGCGCCAGCCCGATGCCGAGGCGCCGCCGGTGCATCCAGACCAGCTCGCGGGCCTCGCGCCAGGCGGCGGAACGAGTGACCTTCTTCTTCGGCTCGGGCGTACTCACCGGGGCGTGAACTGTACTACGCCGCCCGTGCTCGCCGGTTCCCCGCATGCCCATGCTCAGATGCCGTGCCATGCCATAATGTCAGCGCCGTGCGCCGTGTTGCGCGCTTGACGCAGATCCCATGAGTGAAGCCAAACGACCGCGGACGGATACGGCCGAATCAACCGAAACGCCATCGCGTGGACCGCGGACGGCCAGTGCCACGACGACGCGGGGCATCCGCATCGACGTGCGCAGCGAGTTCCTGCCGGAGCGCAGTTCACCCCGCGACGGATCGTACCTGTTTCAGTATGACGTGCGCATCTCGAACGTCGGTACGGAGACGGCTCAGCTCATCTCCCGTGAATGGATCATCACGAATGCCGACGGGGAGGTCGAGCGCGTGAAAGGCCCGGGGGTCATCGGCGAGCAGCCGGTGCTGCCGCCCGGCACCTCGTTCGAATACACCAGCTATTGCCCGCTGAAGACGGCTGTCGGCTCGATGCAGGGCAGCTACCAGATGGTGACGGCCGAGGGCGACCGGTTCGACGCTGCCATCTCGCCGTTCACGCTCGCCGTCCCCAACGCGTTGAATTGAGCGTCGCAGGGTCCGGCTGAAGCCGGACGCTACGAGAAGCTTGCGAGCGCGTCCTTTTCGCTGTCGTACGAATCGAACACCGTCACCAGTTTGGTGACGACGAGCAGATCCTTCAGCTTCTTCGTCGTGTTGGCGAGCCGCAGCGCCCCACCCTGATTCTTGGTCGTCGCGTGAATCTGCACCAGCTGGCCGAGCCCTGCGCTGTCCACGTACGCCACGCCACCGAGGTCGAGCACGAGCTTCTTGTGCCCCTGCTGCAGCAGGCTGTGAATCTTGTCTTTCAGAAGGACGTCGCCGCCCTGGTTCAAGGTAATGTCCCCGCTGACGTGGACGACCATTACGTCGCCCGACATCTTCTGGTCGATGTTCATTCCGTCCTCCTGCCCCGGCGCGCCAGGGCACCGCGATTCTATAACAGCGTGACGCCCTAATTCGGGCGCCCCCGGTAGCGCAGCACCAGGCCGGTGATGTCGTCCCCCTGAGGAGTTCCCTCAGAGAACCTCTTCACGGCGGCGAACAGACGCTCCAGCACGGCGTCCGGCTTCGAGCCGTGGCATCCCTGCATCGCCTCGATCAGCCGTTCGCGCCCGAATTCGTCGCCTGCGGTATTTCTCGCTTCCGTCACACCGTCGCTGCAGATGACCACCAGGTCGCCCGCCTCGAGCGCGATGCTGTCGAATTCGTAGGTCGCCCCGGGCAGGAGTCCGAGCACCGGGCCGCCGGTTTCGAGCCAGGCCATGCCATCACGCTTGAGAACCAGGGGCGGTTCCTGGCCACCGTTGCTGTAGCTCAGATGCCCATCGGGATCCACGACACCATGGAACATTGTGGCAAAGCGTGCCTCGATTGCCCGCCGCAGGAGCGCGTTGTTGACGCGCGTCATCGTGTCGGCAGGGTTGCTGCTGACGGGCGCCTGTGCGATGAAGTTGCTCTGAACGGCGGCCGCGAGCAGGGCCGCCGGCGCGCCCTTCCCCGCCACGTCTCCCAGACCGAAGCCGAATCCCCGATCGCCGAGCTCGAGGTAGTCGAAGAAGTCGCCGCCGACCGTCCGGCACGGCAACGACGACGCCGCAAGATCGACGAACGTCGTCTCGAACGAGCCGGTCGGCAGGAGCGCCTGCTGGATCTGCGCGGCGACCAGCAGGTCGCGCTCGATGCGCGCCTTCTCGGCCGACTCGGCGTAGAGGCGGGCGCTTTCGATGGCGAGCGCCGCCTGTGTCGCAAACGCCTCGAGCGACGACTTCGTCTGCTGCGACAGGATGGTGCTCCGCTCGCGGCCGTCGAGATACAACACGCCGATCACGCGAGATGCCCCGCTCAGATCCGGTGCCGCTCCCGCTCCCATCGGGTTGACGCTGAGCGGCACGCAGATGACGTGGCGGATGCCGATGGCGATCGTCCCTTCGTGGTGTCCCGCCAGATTGCCTTCCATCAGATCGCCGACGATCCGGCTTTCGGCGGTCTGGAAGACCTCCCGGGGGATCTTGGCGCTGGTGGTAAACGAGGTGCCAGGCAGCGTGATACGGCCGCGGCCGCGGGCCGTCTTGAACTCCAGCTCGCCATCCGGCCTCGCCAGCATGATGAAACCGCGCTCGGCCTTCGTGACGTCGAGCGCCGAGTCGAGCACCAGCGTGAGCACCTCTTCGAGCACGCGGCCGGATCCGAGCGCCCGGAGGCCGTTGAGGATCGCCGCCATCTGCCGGAGGTCGGCGTCGGAGCCGATGTCGCGGAGGCCCGAGATGTGCGTGCTTGAGCTGGCCTCGGTCATGAACACCAGCTCGATGGCATCGGTGCGGCCGAGACGGATGCGATCGCCGTGCGACAGCTCCCGCTCTGTCACCTGCTCGCCATTGACGAAGGTGCCGTAGCGCGAGCCGCGGTCGCGCAGCAGATAGCGGATGCCGTCGCGGCTGATCTCGGCGTGCTCGCGGGAGACGTCCGCGTTCACCAGCTGCAGATCAGCGGCGGTCCGGCGGCCGATCAGAAAAATCGTCTTGTCGACGGGGACGACGCGGCGTCCGTTCGCGTCGGTGACCTGGAGTCGTGCGTCCATCAGACGGGTTTGGCCTTCAGCAGTCCCACCTGAATCAGCAGACCCGTGAAGTCGTAGACACGCCGTTCGCGCGAGATGGCCCCGTCGCGAACCGTGTGAAAGAGGCCGCAGCGGAACGTGATCTTGCGCCGTGTCGGCGCCATGCCCATGAACCCGCCGTTGTCGGTGCCGGTCACGCGCATCAGCTGGGCGACGTTCTCTCCGTCAACGATCATCATTTCCTGCTCGACCTTGAAGTCCGGAAACGCCGCGAAGTAGGTCACATACAGCTTCTCGATCGCGTCGCGACCGGTGGCCGAACCGCCGGCCAGCGGGCTGTCCACGGTCGCATCGTCCGTGTAATCCGCCGCCAGGGCTGCCGCGTCGAGCTGGTCCCATGCCTGTTGACGGCGCGCAAACAGCACGGCGATCTCATCCCGGGTCATCGCGTCGCTTCCTTTCTAGTGGGGCCGGGCGGGCGGCGCATCGTCGTCGCGGACGATGGAGCGAACGGCGGTGGTCACGATGCGGCGGCCCTCGGCCAGAATCTCCATGCGGAGCCCGACGCCGATCCACCCAACCTTCAGCAGGTTCCCCCCGAAGCTCGCCCCTTCGACGTGGGCGCGCGTCGGGTCCGGAAAGAACGTCCCGCCCTGAATGACGATGTCGGCGTCGCGCGAGATCACGATGCGGTAGCAGGTATTGCGCGTCTGGACCTTCAGCTCGGTGAGCGGCTCGAGCGTGCCCAGGGCCACGCCGGGGCCGCTGGCAGCGAGCGCAAAACCGTCGAGCGTCGCGGCCTGGGCGGGCACCGGACGGTCACGGACGAGCGGACGGATCGCGCTGGTATCAGACATCCCGTGATTGAGAGACTCGAGGATTATAGGCCCGGTCAATCCAAGTGGGCGCGGTCTGAATCCCCCATCTCGACGCCACCCGCCGGGAAATACTCCTTCCAACGCGAGGCCACGAGCGCGGCCGTGTCATCCCGCGCGACGAGCTCCCGCGGAAAGCCGGGCTTCAACCGGGCGTCGATGAGGATCGGTCCTGTGTACGCAATCTGATTGCGGACGATGCGGCATCCGGCCGCATGGATGTCCGCGGCCGGCTCGAAGCGCGTGAACGTCGTCCAGAGGAAGTTCATGTCGCTGCGTGCGGCGCGCGCCGGCTCGTCGGTCAGCACGAGCAGGGGCCACCCGGCGAATGCCGGGTCGCTCGCCAGGCGCCCGGCGGCGCCGGCGTCGCTCGCGTACGACGGTCCACCAACAACAAGGCAGCCGCCGCAGAACACCCGCACGTCGGTGACGCCATGAGGCGCCGGTCCGTTGAAGTTCCGCGGGAGCTCGCGCACGGCGTCGCCAAGGCCCAGCCAGACCCCTTTCGAGCCTTCGTTCACTGCGGGGCCCGTGTAGTCCAGCGTGTCCATCGAGAGGTTGGAGAAGACGTAGAGATCGGTTTCGGGATGCGTGCGGGCAAGGATGTGCTCGAGCGTCGTCCTGAAGTTGCGGACGTCCACGTGCTGGTCGGTCACGAACAGGAACTTCGTCAACGACAACTGTCCCTCGCCGAGAATCCGGAAGGCGCTCGCCATCGCCTCACGTTTGTAGCGCTGCTTGACGACGGCAGTTGCGAGGGAGTGGTAGCCCGTTTCGCCGTACGACCACAGCTGCTCGACCGCCGGCATGACCATCGGGAACAGCGGCGAGAGCAGCTCCTGCAGCAGGTCGCCGATGAAGAAGTCCTCCTGCCGCGGCTTTCCAACGACGGTGGCCGGATAGATCGCGTCCGTCCGGTGCGCGAGACGCGAGACATTGAACACCGGATAGTCGTGCTGCAGCGAGTAGTAGCCGTAGTGATCGCCAAACGGACCCTCGGGCCGGCGGACACGCGGCGGCACGTCACCGATGAGAGCGAACTCCGCGGACGCGATGAGCGGATGCGCCCCGAGGCCGTGGACCTGCGGCAGCTTCTCGCCCGCAATCAGCGATGCGAGCATCAGCTCAGGGACGTTCTCCGGCAGCGGCGCGATCGCCGAGAGAATCAACGCAGGAGGCCCACCCAGGAACACCGTCGCCGGCAGGCTCTGTCCGCGCTGTTCCGCAACGGCATAGTGATAGCCACCGCCCTTTCCGATCTGCCAATGCATCCCGGTGCTGCGCGCGTCATGGACGTGCAGGCGATACATGCCGAGGTTATGACCGGGTTTGTCCGGGTGCGTGGTGTAGACGAGCGGCAGCGTGATGAACGGCCCGCCGTCCTCGGGCCACGACGTAATCACCGGGAGCTCGTCCAGGCGAACCTCTGACGTCACCTGATCGAGCAGTGGCCCGGCGGACACGCGACGGGTGCCGACCCGGAGCAGCTCACGGCCGACGTCGCGCGCGTCCCAGAGCTTGGCGGGCGTCGGCGGAAGAATCGTTTCCGCGAGGTGGACCAGCCGCTTGATCAGGCGGAGCGGCCGGGTGCCAAAGGCCAGCTCGGCCCGGCGGGCGGTGCCGAACAGATTCGTCACCAGACGGAACCGCGAGCCCTTGACGTTGGTAAACAGCAGCGCCGGTCCACCGGCGGCGATGACACGCCGATGGATCTCGGCGACCTCGAGATAGGGATCGACGGCTGCGTCCACCGTGACAATGGCGTTGTCACGGCGGAGCAGCTCGATGAACGACCGAAGGTCGGGGAACACGGAAGCTATGAACGAATGATCGATGAACGAATGATCGATTGCCAGATGTGTTCAATCATCGATGTTCACATCGATCATCAATCATCACTCTCGAGTCCATCGATTCATCTACCGCGTCAACTTCCTGTATTTGATCCGGTGCGGCGTATCGGCCTCGGCGCCAAGCCGGCGCTTCCGGTCCGCTTCGTAATCCTGGTAGTTGCCCTCGAACCAGACCACCCGGCTGTCGCCCTCGAACGCCAGCATGTGCGTCGCGATGCGATCCAGGAACCAGCGGTCGTGGCTGATGACCACGGCACAACCGGCGTAATTCACCAGCGCCTCTTCCAGCGCACGCAGCGTATCCACGTCGAGGTCGTTGGTCGGCTCGTCGAGCAGCAGCAGATTCGATCCCCGCTGCAGCAGTTTTGCCAGGTGCACGCGGTTCCGTTCGCCACCCGACAGCGTGCCCACTTTGCGCTGCTGCTGGCCGCCCTTGAAGTTGAACCACGAGACGTAGGCCCGCGACGCGACGGTGCGCCTGCCCACCTGCAGTTCGTCCTCTCCGCCTGTGATCTCTTCCCAGACGCTCTTGTTTGGGCTGAGCGCATCGCGGCTCTGGTCCACGTACCCGAGCTGCACGGTCTCACCGAGCCGCAGCGTGCCACCGTCCGGTGTTTCCTGTCCGGTGATCATCCTGAACAGCGTCGTCTTGCCCGCACCGTTGGGACCGATGACGCCGACGATGCCGCCCCGCGGGAGCGTGAACGAGAGATCGTCCATGAGCAGCAGATCGCCATACGCCTTCCGGACGTCGCGCGCTTCGACCACGATGTCGCCAAGCCGCGGGCCGGGCGGGATGTAGATTTCGACCTGCTCCAGCTTCTGCGCCGTGTCCTCGTTGAGGAGCTGCTCGTAGGCGTTGAGGCGCGCCTTGCCTTTTGCCTGCCGGGCGCGGGGAGCCATGCGGATCCATTCGAGCTCCCGCTGCAGCGTCTTCTGCCGCTTCGTTTCCGACTTCTCCTCCTGGGCCAGGCGCTGCTGCTTCTGATCGAGCCAGGACGAGTAGTTCCCCTTCCATGGGATGCCAGAGCCGCGATCGAGCTCGAGGATCCACTCGGCGACGTTGTCGAGGAAGTAGCGATCGTGCGTGACGGCAACGACGGTGCCCTTGTATTCCTTGAGGAAGCGTTCGAGCCACGCCACCGATTCCGCGTCCAGATGGTTCGTCGGCTCGTCGAGCAGGAGCAGATCCGGCGACGTCAGCAGCAGACGGCACAGCGCGACGCGGCGGCGTTCACCTCCCGAGAGCGTCTTGACGTCCGCATCGGCGGGCGGGCATCGCAGGGCGTCCATCGCCAGCTCGAGCTGCGAGTCGATCTCCCACGCGTTGGAAGCGTCGATGCGGTCCTGCAGGCGTCCCTGCTCCTCGAGCACCTTGTCCATCTCCTCCGGGGAGAGGTCTTCGCCGAGCTTCATGTTCAGCTCGTCGTAGCGATCGAGCAGCGCCTTGATCGGCGCGACGCCTTCTTCGACGTTGCCCTTGACCGTCTTGTCCGGGTTGAGCCGCGGCTCCTGGTGCAGGAAGCCGACGGTGATGCCGTCGGCGGGAAACGCTTCGCCGATGAACTCGGTGTCTTCGCCCGACATGACCTTCAGCAGCGAGCTCTTGCCCGCGCCGTTGAGACCGAGGACGCCGATTTTTGCGCCAGGGAAAAACGAGAGCCAGATGTCCTTGAGGACGACCGAGTCGGGAGGATGAACCTTCCCGAGTCCCTTCATTGTGTAGATGTATTGCATGGATTCCGCGAAGACTGATCCCCAGTATATCCTCGCTATACTTCGCGCATGCGCAGCAGAACGGCTCGCTCGAAACCGGGCATGACCATCGCCGCGGCAATGCGGATCGGCGCGGCGTTGCCGGACGTCGAGCGGACCACATCATGGGGCGCGCCGACGCTGAAGGTGCGCGACAAGATGATCGCGTGCCAGGCGATCAACAAGCAGGCCGAGCCGGGGACGCTGGTCGTCTGCATGCCGGTTTCCGATCGTGACGAGCTGATCGCGGCCGACCCGGACACCTACTATCTCAAGCCGCACTACGAGGGCTACCCCTGCGTCCTCGTGCGGCTGTCACGCATCCAACCCGACGCTCTGCGCGATCTGATGCGGATGGGATGGGAGTTCGCGCGGTCACGCGCGAAGCGGAAGCGGGCACGCCCGGCAAAGAAAGGCGCCAGTCTGTCGTAG
>Ga0247825_10002558_pt1 | contig 11990 bp, 2 predicted proteins | sample 13C_Vanillin_Day_FD_194413 | JGI IMG/M metagenome (GOLD analysis project Ga0247825, IMG submission 194413) | Soil microbial communities from agricultural site in Penn Yan, New York, United States - 13C_Vanillin_Day48 | ecosystem: Environmental > Terrestrial > Soil > Agricultural land | place... | reverse complement strand
GACTGGGAGCGCGCGGGCGAGGGCGGCCAGCGGGTCGGGCTCCAGCAGCGGCGCGGTGGCGTCGACGGCGTTGAACGAAGCGCTGTTGAGCCGCCAAGAGGCCGACGCCGTGAAGGGATCGTCCAGGTCGAAGCCCAGGGGCTCGGCGTCCGGCGGCTCGGGCCGGGTGCGGTCCGAAGGATCGGCGGCGCGGGGCGACCAATCGGCGGCCAGTTCGGCCCAGGGGTCCTTTTCCGGGCTGCCCGGGGCGGGCGCCGCCGCGCGCGTGTCGGGGCCCACCGGCACCGGCCGCGAGCCCATGCCGGAGAAGCTGGTCGAGTCCAGGTAGTCGTTGGCCGGCACCGCCGAGACGATCATGAAGAACGAGCCGATGCGCGCCGACTCGCCGTCGGCCAGCACCACTTCGTCGCCGGAGAACCAGTCGCCCTGGTCGGTGCTGATGCCGTTGGCCGAGAGCACCTGCACGCGGGCGCCGCCGTCGCTCCACTCGATGGAGAGGTGGCGGCGCGAGACCAGCCGCTCGGTGTCGGGCAGGTAGACCGCGGCTTCGGGGTCGCGGCCGACCACCACGGCTTCGCCGCCGGGCTTGAGAGCGATCGTCTGCTCGAAAGAGGACGGTCCTGAAAAGTGCAGCAGGTAAGACAAGCTGGGACCGTTTTGTAACGTAGAACGGACCGGGCGAGGGCGCCCGGCGGGGTTGCTGTCGAGTGGGAGAGCGAGTGTAGGTGAAGCTTTCCGGTCACGCGAGGGGGCCGCTCCCGGTGGCATGCCTACGAAACGATTGACACAATAACTGACGAATGTAAGAGTGGCGGTTGTCAGTCAAAAGGCTGATGCGCACCCGCCCGAAGTCCCACAGAGGAGTCCGAGTTGTTCAAGAAGACATGGGTGGCCGCCGCCGCAGCGGCGGCTTGCGCGTTCCCGGTGCTGGCCCAGCAGGCGCCGCGCCCGGACGCCGGCATCCTGCTGCAGCAGGACCGGCAGGCCCCGGCCGCGCCCGCCGGCACCGCCGCGCCCATCACCGTGCCGCAGCCGCCCAAGGTGGCGCCGTTCAACGAGGCGGTGCGGCTGGAGCCCGCCGCCTTCCGCGTGCGGGGCAGCACGCTGTTCCCCGAGTCCACGCTGGTCGCGCTGCTGGCCGACATGGTGGACAAGGAAACCGACATGGAAGGCCTGGTGCAGGCCGCCGCCCGCGTGCGCCGCTACTACCGCGAGCGCGGCTACCTGCTGACCGAGGCCTACCTGCCCGAGCAGCTGTTCCCGGCCCGCAACGGCGCCATCCAGATCCACGTGGTCGAAGCCAAGGTCGGCAAGGTGACGGTGCGGCGCGAGGACGAGCGGGTGTCGCAGTCGCTGGCCGAGGACATCGTCGACACCCACCTGCATCCCGGGGAGCACATCACCGAGAACATGCTGGAAAAGCCGATCCTGCTGCTGCGCGACCTGGTCGGCTTCGACGCCACCGCCGCCGTGACGCCGGGCGCGCGCACCGGCGAGGCGGACATCACGGTGACCATCAAGTCCCAGGGCTCGAAAGCCGACGGCGTGGTGGGCGTGGACAACTTCGGCGCGCGCAGCGCGGGCGCCATCCGCGCCGGCGGCACGGCCAACCTGAACAACCCGACGGGGCGCGGCGACGTGCTGAGCGCCAGCGTGCAGGTGTCCGAGCGCTCCGGCTCCGAGCTGTTCCGCGTCGGCTACTCCACCACGCTGAACGGCTACGCCACCAAGCTCGGTTTCACGCTCACGCGCACCGAGTACTCGCTGGGCAAGCAGTTCGAGACGCTGGGCGCCACCGGCACGGGCGACATCTACGCGGTGACGGCCACGCATCCGCTGGTCCGCTCGCGCACGCGCAACCTGATCGGCGCGCTGACGTACGAACACAAGGTGCTGGACGACGAGACCAGCCTGCCGCCCACGGACAGCCGCCGCCGCATCAACGCCGTGCGCGCCAGCCTGCTGGGCAACTTCGTCGACACCGCGCTCGGCTCCTCGTTCAACAGCTTCTCGGTCAACTACACCCGCGGCGAGCTGTCGCTGGACCCGGCGACCCGCGCTTCGGACACCCTGCGCACCTCGGGCTCGTTCGGCAAGTTCAACGCGGATTTCCTGCGCACCACCTTCCTGTCGGCGGAAAGCCGGATCTCGCTCGGGCTGCAGGCGCAGCTGGCGTCCAAGAACCTCGCCTCGGCCGAGAAGATCGGCCTGGGCGGGCCCAACGGCGTGCGTGGCTACCCGGTGGGCGAGGCGGTGGGCGACACCGGCGCCATCCTCAACCTGGAATACCGCCGCCAGCTGCCCGACCTGTGGAAGGTGCCGCTCTCGGCCGGCGCGTTCTACGACTGGGGCTACGTCAGATACAACGAGGCGGGCGCGCCGTTCCCGGTCAATCCGGCCAGCGAGTCGCTCGGCTCGATCGGCCTGGGCCTGACCGCCGGCCGCTACGGCGACTACCTGCTCACCACGCAACTGGCCTGGCGCACCGACCGCGCACCGGCGTCCGACCCGGACCGCCGCCCGCGCCTGTGGCTCTCGCTGCAGAAGTGGCTCTGATCCCGTCCGCGCCGTTCAAGGAAGTCGCATGAACACCTCCGCCGCCGCCCGCCGCCCCGCGATCCGCACGCTGGTCGTGCCGCTGTCCCGCAAGCTCAAGGCGGTGGTGCGGCTGCGCGAAGGTGGACGACGCGTGCCGCGCCTGCTGGTGCGGCTGCTCGCCGGCCTGTTCGCGGCGCTGGCGATGCAGGTGGCGCACGCGCTGCCCAATGGCCTGCAGGTGCAGTCGGGCACGGTGACGGTGCAGAACCCGAACGCCAACTCGATGGTGATCCACCAGGGCACGAACAAGTCGATCCTGGACTGGAACTCGTACTCCATCGGCGCGGGGCAGTCGGTCCAGTACCTGATGCCGGGCGCGAGCTCGGTCTCGCTCAACCGCGTGCTGGGCGGCGACGTGTCGTCCATCTTCGGCACGCTCTCGGCCAACGGGCAGATCTTCCTGGTCAACCCGGCCGGCGTGCTGTTCGCGCCGGGCGCGCAGGTCAACGTGGGCGGCCTGGTGGCGTCCACGCTGAACATGAGCAATGCCGACTTCCTGGCCGGCAGGTACACCTTCAGCGGCGGCAGCGGCGCGAGCGTGGTCAACAACGGCGCGCTCAAGGCCGGCTACGTGGTGCTGGGCGGCGCGCAGGTGGCCAACAACGGGACGATCGAGGTCACGCCGGGCGGCTCGGTCGGCCTGCTGGCCGGCTCGCGCATCACGGTGGACCCGAGCGGCGAGGGCCTGGTGAAGTTCTCGGTCGACGCCGCCGCGGTCAACGCCGCCGCCGCCAACACCGGCACCATCACCGCGCACGGCGGCCAGGTCGCGATGCTGGCCAGCGCGGTCGGCGACACGCTGCCCACCGTGGTCAACCAGGCCGGCGTGATCCGCGCCAACACCATCGCGGAGCAGGGCGCCTACATCAACCTGAGCGGCGGCGCCCACGGCGTGGTGAAGGTCAGCGGCACCATCGAGGCTCGCGGCGACGGCGCGGGCGAGAAGGGCGGCACGATCAAGGTGCTGGGCGACAAGGTCGCGATCGCGGGCACGGCCACGCTGGACGCCGGCGGCCAGGCGGGCGGCGGCACCGTCCTCGTCGGCGGCAACTGGCAGGGCAAGGGGCCGGAGCAGAACGCCTCGGCCACCCATGTGGCGGCCGGTGCGAAGCTGAAGGCCGATGCAATCACGCAAGGCGACGGCGGCACGGTCGTCGTGTGGGCCGACGGCCAGACGAAGTTCGGCGGCGAGATCAGCGTTCGCGGCGGCAGCGCGGGCGGCGATGGCGGTCGCGTCGAGACCTCGGGCAAGGAAAGCCTGCAGGTCGCGGATTCGGCCCATGTCGACGCTTCGGCGCCGAAGGGCGAGAAGGGCCGGTGGCTGCTCGACCCGAAGAACATCAACGTGACGTCCGGCGCCGCCGCCGTCGGCGACGTCGACCAGTTCAGCGACACGCCCGCGGCCGATGCCTCGGTCTCCGCCGCCACGCTGGTGGCCGCCGACGCGAACATCACGCTGCAGGCCAACAACGACATCGCCTTCAACGAGGCGCTGACGCTGAACGCCGGCCGCTCGCTGAGCGCCGAGGCCGGCCGCAGCATCGTCGTGAACCAGAACCTCTCGGCGGACGGCATCTCGCTGACCGCCAACGTGGCGGTGCCCAGCGACCGCGATGCCGGTCCGGGCCACATCGTGCTCGCGGCGGGCCAGTCCATCGACGCCCGCACCGGCAGCCTCGACCTCACCATCGGCACCGGCACCGCGCCGGGCGCGATCCAGCTGAGCGGCGACCTTCGCGCGGGGACCAGCGCCACGACGGCGGGCACCCTCTTCGTCAGCGGCAATGCGCTGATCGAGGCTTCCTCCATCCAGCTGCAGAACGGCGCGACCATCGCCGGTGGGACGCTGGAACTGCGCAACGGCGCGGTGAGCGGCGGACAGATCGACGTCGGCGCCAACACGCTCAAGGTCGATGGCGGCGCGAGCGTCGCCAACGCCATCACCACCGCGTCCGGCGGCACGATCGCCAATGACAGCGGCACCGGCACCCTGGCCGGCGGCATCACGCTGGGCGGCGAGACCCGCTTCTCGGTGGGCGCCGCCGGCGCCCTGCGGGTGGATGGCGTGATCGACGGAGCCGGCGCCATGCGCAAGGACGGCGCGGGCACGCTGACCCTGACCCGGACCAACACGCACGCCAACACGCTCATCGACGCCGGCAAGGTGGAGCTGAGCGGCGCGACGGCGGGGCTGGTGGGGCCCGTGCTGGCCGGCACGGGCTCGACCCTGCAGCTGACCAACGCGACCAACGCCGCCATCGTGCTCCTGGCCAACGGCGCCTCGCTGCTGGCCAGCGGCACGTCGACCCAGATCGGCGCGGTGACCCTGTTCCCGGGCGCCAACGCGACGATCGGCACGGTCGGCGCCGACACTTTCACGATCGCCGGCGGCGTCAACGTCTCCGGCGGCGGCGCGGGCAACGTCGCGATCGCCGGCCAGGATGGCGCGAGCGTCGCCTTCACCGGCGGCATGAACGTGGGCAGCCTCTCGACCAGCGCCACCTCGCAGTCCATCGCCTTCACCGGCACGAGTCACAGCATCGGCGGCACCACCGCCTTCACCCACACCGGCGGCCTGACGCTGGGCGACGCGGCGGGCGACAGCTTCAATTTCAGCAACGGCCTGATCGCCACCGCGCCTTCGCTGACGACGGTGAACGGTGCGGTGACCGCGGGCGGTCCGGTCGTCCTGGGCCGGGTCACCACCGGCGCGGGCGCTTCGGTGGACGCCGGCGCGAACACCATCACGATCAACGGCGGCGGCGGCGCGCTCGACCTGGGCCAGGGCAGCTTCAGCAGCTCGGCCGCGGGCGATTCCATCACCATCGACAACGCGAGCTCGGTGGCGCTGTCCAACCTGTCCGCGGGTACCGTGCGCATCGGCACGGCGACCAACGTCGGCGCCGTGACGCAGAAGGCCGGCACGGCGATCACCTCCGGCACGCTCACCGTCGACAGCAGCGGCAACGTCAACCTGGGCAACGCCACCAACAATGTCGTCACCCTCGGCTCGGTGAGAAGCAACGGCTTCACGCTCAACGACACCGCCGGCCTGACGGTCACGGGTCCGGTGAACGCGGGAACCGGCGCGGCCTCGATCTCCACCGCCTCCGGCACGCTGGCGGTGAACGGCAACGTGACCGGCACGGGCGTGAGCCTGGCGGCCACGGGAGCGGGCAGCAACCTCGAGCTCGGCGCGGCCGTCATCGCGGGGGCGGGCACGCTGACGCTCTCTTCGGGCGGCTCGATCACGCAGTCGGCGGCGCTGAGCGCGGGCACCCTGACGGGCAGCGCGACCGGAGCCGCCACGCTGGACAACGCGGGCAACACGGTCGGCACGCTGGGCGCGTTCAGCGCGGGCGGCGGCTTCTCGCTGGTCGACGGCGCGGGCGGACTGGCCGTGACCGGACCGGTCAGCGGCACGAGCGTGGCGCTGACGGCCGGCGGTGCGGGCTCGGACATCACGACCACCGCGGCCGCAACGATCACCGCCACGGCGGGCAACGTCACGCTGAACGCCGGCCGCAACGTCACTCTGGGCGCGAACGTCAACGCCACCGGCACCACGGCGATCGCCATCGGCCAGGCGGGCTCGGGCGGCAGCTTCGGCGGCGCCGCGGCGGTGAACACGGCCGGCATCGCCCTCACGGGCGGCGCGGGCGACGACCAGTTCGACCTGAGCGGCATCACCGGCGCGATCTCCGCCACCGTCGCCGGCGCGGGCGGCACCAACACGCTCACGGGCCGCAACGTGGCCACCGCCTGGACGCTGGGCGCCACGCCCGGCGAAGGCAGCACCAGCGACGGCATCAGCTCGTTCACCGGCATCCAGCGCATCGTGGCCGGTTCGGCGACCGACACCCTCGCCGGCCCCGCGAGCACCACCTACACGCTGACGGGCGCCGGCAACGAGGTGTCGGCGCAAGGCGTGCTCGCCGGCGGCATCGAGCAGATCAACGGCACCGGCGCCGCCAACGTGCTGGTGGGCTCCAACAACAACACGAGCTGGCAGCTGAACGGCGCCAACAACGTGACGGTGGGCGGCATCACCGCCAGCGGCATCGCCACCATCACGGGCGGCAGCGGGACGGACACGGTCACCGCGCCGGCCGCGACCTCGTTCGCGCTGGACGGCACGAACGGCCACGTGTCGGCGCTGGGCGTGGCGGCCACGGGCATCGAGGCGGTCACCGGCGCCGGCACCGCCAACGCGATCACCGGCTCGAACAACGCCACGACCTACACGATCACCGGCGCCAATGCGGTGACGACCGCGGGCATCGCCTTCAGCGGCATCGGCACGATCAACGCCGGCACCGGCGCGGACACGGTCGCGGGCTCGGCCGCCGGCCGCGGCTGGGCGCTGACCGGCATGAACAGCGTCTCCTCGCTGGGCATCACCGCCAACGCGATCGAGACCGTCGCGGGCGCGGGCACCACGGACACGCTGACGGCGCCCGCCGCGACGACCTACACGCTGACCGGCACGAGCAACCAGGTGCAGGCGCTCGGCATGACCGCGACCGGCATCGGCACGATCACGGGCAGCGGCACGGCGAACGTGCTCGCGGGTTCGAACACCAGCACGAGCTGGCAGCTGAACGGCGCGAACAACGTGACCGTCGCCGGCATGACGGCCAGCGGCGTCGGCGCCATCAACGCCGGCACCGCGACGGACACGCTCGCCGCACCCGGCGCGACCACGTTCGCGGTCAGCGGCACGGCCGGCCAGGTGTCGGCGCTCGGCGTGGCGGCCAGCGGCATCGAGGCGGTCAACGGCACCGGCACCACCAACGTGCTGGCGGGCTCGGACAACGACACCACCTACGAGATCACCGGCGCCAACAGCGTGCGCGTGCACGGCGTGGCCTTCAGCGGCGTCGCCACGATCCACGCCGGCGCGGGCACGGACACGGTGGCGGGCAGCACGGCCGGCCGTGGCTGGATGCTCAACGGCGCCAACAACGTGTCGTCGATGGGCATCACGGCGGACGCGGTCGAGAAGATCGCGGGCGCGGGCACCACCGACACGCTGCTGGCTCCGGCCGCAACCACCTTCACGCTGAACGGCACGAGCAACCAGGTCAGCGCGCTGGGCGTGGCGGCGAGCGGCATCGGCACGATCACCGGGAGCGGCCTCGCCAACGTGCTGGTCGGCTCGGGCTCGGCCACGAACTTCGCGCTCACGGCGAACAACGCGGTGTCGGCGGCCGGCATCGCGGCCAGCGGCATCGGCACGATCACCGGCAACAGCGGCGCCGATACGCTGGCCGGCCCGGCGGGCGGCGCCACCTGGACGCTGACCGGCACGCCCGGCCAGGTGCAGGCGATGAACCTGCAGGCGAGCGGGATCGAGACCATCGCCGCGACGGGCACGACGGACATCCTCACCGCGCCCGCGGCCACCACGTACGCGCTGACGGGCACCGCCAACCAGGTGTCGGCGCATGGCGTGACGGCTAGCGGCATCGAGCAGATCGCGGGGACCGGCACGGCCAACGTGATCGCCGGATCGAACACCAGCACGACCTACGCGCTCGCCGGCGCCAACGCGGTGACCGCCGCGGGCATCGCGGCCACGGGCATCGGCTCGATCGCGGCCGGCACCGGCTCGGACACGCTGGCTGGAGGCGCGGCCGGCATCGCGTGGCGGCTCAATTCCGCCAACAACGTGACGGCGCTGGGCGTGACGGCGAGTGGCGTGGAGAAGATCGCCGGCGCGGGGACGACCGACACGCTGATGGCACCGGCCGCGACGACGTTCACGCTGACGGGGGCGAACAACGCGGTCAACGCGCTCGGCGTCGGTGCGACCGGCATCGGCAGCATCGCGGGGACGGGCGCGAGCAACGTGCTGGTGGGATCCGCGACGAACACGACCTTCACTCTGAACGGCACGAATGACGTCACCGTTGCGGGCATCGATGCGATCGGCATCGGCGCGATCAGCGGCAACGGCGCGAACGATGCGCTCGTCGGACCGGCGGCGACCACGTACACGCTGACCGGCACGGCCAGGCAAGTGCAGGCGCTAGGCGTAGTCGCCTCCGGCATCGATGAGATCAACGGCTCGGGGACCGCGAACACCCTCGTCGGATCGACGACGGCGACGCGGTTCCAGTTGACCGGCTTCAACGAGCTGACGGCAGCGGGCATCACCGCGCGCGGCATCGGCACGCTGACCGCCGGCAGCAGCTCGGGCGACACGATGGCAGGCGGCATTGCGGGGACCGCGTGGACCGTCTCGGCCGCCAACACCGTCTCGGCCAAGGGCGTCAACGCCACCGGCATCGAAGCCATCGCGGGCGCCGGAACCACCGACACGCTCAACGTCGCACCCGCCGACATCACCTACACGCTCACCGGCGCAGCCAACGCCGTCGCGATGAACAGCCTGGGCCTGACCGCCACCGGCATCGGCACCCTCAACGGCACGGGCACCGCCAATGTCCTGGCCGGCTCGAACGCGAGCACGACCTACACCGTCACAGGCGCCCACCGCGTGGCAGCCGCCGGCATCACCGCCAACGGCATCGGCACGATCAACGCCGGCAGCGGCGGAGACAACACGCTCGCAGCCACCGGCGGCACCAACATCTGGAGCATCACCGGCGCGAACGCCGGCACGCTCAACGGCAGCATCGCCTTCAGCAACATGCAGAACCTGTCCGGCGGCGCCGGCGCGGATCGCTTCAACCTGGCCAATGCCGGCTCGGTCACCGGTTCCATCGCCGGCGGCGACGGCTCCGACGCGCTGGACTTCAGCGCGAAGACCGGCCCGATCACGATCGCCGCGACCGGCAGCACCGGCGTGGCGGGCGGCTTCAGCGGCATCGAATCGGTCATCGGCAACGGCAGCGCCACGCTGGCGGGCAGCGCCTTCGCGCTCACCGGAGCGGGCATCGGCACCGTGGACGGCATGGCGTACAGCCGGGTCAGCGACCTGCGAGGGCAGGGCGCCGCGAGCTTCGCGGGCAACGGCGGCAGCGTGACCGGCGCGATCACGGGCGGCGCGAGCAACGCGATCAGCGGCACCCTCAGCAGCGGGGGATCGCAGACCTATGCGTCGGCCACGGTGGCTGACGGCACGACGGTCTCGGCCGGCAGCGGATCGGTGGACGTCCAGGGCGACATGCAGGGCAGCATCGGCGTCGCCGGCAACGCGAGCAGCATCACGCTGCAGGACACCAGCGCGGCGACCGGCATGGTGGTGTCGCAGCTGCGCGGCGCGGGCAATGCCAACGTGGTGGTCACCGCAGCCTCGTCGCTGGCCGTCGACGGCTCGCGGATGTCGGCGTTCTATCCGACGGGCTCGCTCGCGTTCACGGCGAACAAGGGCAAGCTGCTGATCCACAACACGGCGAATCCGGCGAACCGGGTCAGCGCCGGCCAGCTCAGCCTGACGGCGGCGGAAGGCGACATCGGCGCCTTCGACAACCCGATCTACCTGAGCAACAGCATCGGTCCGGTGAACGTGACGATCGGAACGCTGTTCACGAAGTACTTCGCGGGCAACCTGAACGCGGACGTCACCACGCGGGCCATCCTGAACGCCTCGTCCAGCCAGACCGGTGCCACGCAGGCGGAAATGGCGCGCTTCTTCCTGCAGGAGCTCAAGAAGAACGTGGGCATCGGGATCATCGAGGACCTGGTGCTGTTCGGCCGGACCGACGCCGACGGCATCACGGCGCCGCTGTCGTTCCGCAGCCTGCAGGCCAACATGCCGCGCTGCACGCTGGAACAGCTGCAAGGCCTGCCCTGCCAGTGACCGTCGCCAAGAAGTTCGGCCGCTACGACATCGTCCGCACCCTGGGCAAGGGGGCGATGGGCATGGTTTACGAGGGCAGGGACTCGGTGCTGCAGCGCCGGGTGGCGATCAAGACCATCATCGTCGAGAACCTCGACTCCAAGTCGGCCGAGGAGTACGAGGCGCGCTTCCGCACCGAGGCGCTGGCGGCGGCACGGCTGCTGCACCCGAACATCGTGCCGGTGTTCGACTTCGGCCGGCACGACGACATCGCGTTCCTGGTGATGCAGTTCATCGAGGGCGACGACCTCAAGCTCCACATCGACCGCGGCGACCGCTATTCGCCGCAGCACGCGGTGGCCATGGCGCTGGACCTGCTGTCCGCGCTGGACCACGCGCACGAGAACAACATCGTGCACCGCGACATCAAGCCGGCCAACATGCTGATCGAGAAGGGGCGGGTCAAGCTCACCGACTTCGGCGTGGCCCGCATCCAGGATCCCGACGCGGCCAACAAGACCCAGGTGGGCGCGGGCGGCATCGGCACGCCGCGCTACATGTCGCCCGAGCAGGCGCAGGGCCAGCGGGTCGACGCGCGCTCGGACCTGTTCTCGGCCGGCATCGTGCTCTACGAACTGCTGGCCGGCGTGCGGCCGTTCGACGGCGACAACCCGTTCGCGATCATCCACCAGATCGTCAGCGCGACGCCGCCACCGCCCACGTACCACAACCCTCGACTGCCGCACGCGATCGATGCCGTGGTGTCCAAGGCGCTGGCCAAGAACCGCGACGAGCGCTTCTCGTCGGCGCGCGAGTTCGCGGTGGCGCTCAAGGCCGCGACGAAGGGCGTAGCCGGCGGATCGGGCACCGTGCCGGGCGTGGCATCGCCGGGCGCGGCTTCGCCCGGGGTGACGGTGCCGGGCGTCGGCGGACGGTCCGCCACCATGCCCACGATGCCTTTCGCCGACGACGCCGAAGCCACGCGGCTGCCGGGCCAGACCCTGCCGGACGTCGCCGGCAGTTCAGGCATCTCGGGCCTGTCGGTCCCGTCGTCCGGCGGCTCCGGCGCGCTCAGGCTGCGCGAGCGCGAGGTCGTTTCGCAGGAGCAGACCGTCATCAGCCCGCAGACTGCGAGGCTGATCGGCGAAGCGGCGGTCGCGGCCAGGCTCGAGGCCGACCAGCAGGCGAGGGCGGCCGAGGAAGCCGCCGCGGCCCAGGCGCGCGCGGCGGCGGCGGCCAAGGAGGTCCAGCGGCTCGAGGCGGAGAAGCAATTCTTCGTCGCCAAGGCCGAGGCGGAAGCCAAGGCGCGGTTGAAGGCCGAGGAGGCCGTGCGCCAGGCGCCGAAGAAATCGAAGGCGGTGCCGATGGCTGTCGCCGGCGTGTTCGCGCTCGGCGCGATCGGCGCGGTGGTGATGTTCATGGGGAAGCCGGCGGAGCAGGGCGGCGAACCGCAAGCCAGGCTCACGTCGCCGACCGCGGCCACCCCGGCCGCGCCCGCGCCCGTGAAGGAGGAGAAGCCGCAACCCGCGCCGGCCGCGAAGGTCGAGCCTGTGGCCCCGGCGAAACCCGTGCCTCCGCCCGCTCCGACGCCGGCACCCAAGTCCGCGGCGCCCACGCCCGCCCCGGTCCCGGTGCCCGCGAAGCC
>Ga0247825_10002557_pt1 | contig 11991 bp, 10 predicted proteins | sample 13C_Vanillin_Day_FD_194413 | JGI IMG/M metagenome (GOLD analysis project Ga0247825, IMG submission 194413) | Soil microbial communities from agricultural site in Penn Yan, New York, United States - 13C_Vanillin_Day48 | ecosystem: Environmental > Terrestrial > Soil > Agricultural land | place... | reverse complement strand
CTGCGTGCGCCAGTTCGCCGACTTCGGCGCCGACGTCATCAAGATCGAGTCCCCGCCGGGAGTCGACCCGAACGAGGGCATGGGCGGGCCGCGCCACGGCCCCGACGTGCAGAACCTGCACCGCAACAAGCGCTCGCTCACGCTCAACCTCAAGCTGCCGAAGGCGCGCGAGGTGCTCGAGCGCTTGGTGAAGACCGCCGACGTGCTGGTCGAGAACTACCGCCCGGACGTCAAGTATCGCCTCGGCATCGACTACGAGTCACTGGCGAAGATCAATCCGAGGATCATCCTGGCGAGCATCTCCGGCTTCGGCCAGGACGGCCCGTATCGCGACCGCCCGGGCTTCGACCAGATCGCGCAGGGGATGAGCGGCCTCATGTCCGTCACCGGCGCGCCGGGACAGGGGCCGATGCGCACCGGCGCGGCGATCTGCGACCTCGCCGCGGGGCTCTTCGCCGCGCTCGGCGTCATGACCGCGCTCCTCGAGCGCGAGCAATCCGGCCGCGGCCAGTGGGTGCAGAGCTCGCTGCTGCAGGCGGGCATCGCCCTGCTCGACTTCCAGGCGGCGCGCTACCTGATGAAAGGCGAAGTGCCCCCGCAGGTCGGCAACGATCACCCGACCAGCATGCCCACCTCCGCCTACCGCACCGCCGATGGCTACATGAACGTCGCCGCCTCCGGCGAAGGCCAGTGGCGCGCGCTCGCCAAGGCAATCGGCCGCGAGGAACTGCTCGCCGACGAGCGCTTCAAGGGCGGCGAGAACCGCGCGAAGAACCGCCAGGCGCTGAATGCTCTTATCAACGAAAGTCTGTCCACGCGGAAGAGCGAGGAGTGGATAAACCTGTTGAATGAAGCTGGCGTGCCCTGCGGCCCGATCAACACCGTCGAAAAGGTGTTCGCCGACCCGCAGGTGCAGCACCTGGGCGCCGCGACCGAGGTGACGCACCCGAAGCTCGGCCGCTACAAGCTGCTCGCCCAGCCGGCGCGGCTCTCGCGCACGCCCGCCACGGTGGCGGCGCCGACGCCCGATCCGGGGCAACATACCGACGAGATCCTGCGCGAGCTCGGCTACAACGAGGGACAAATCGAGGACCTGCACAAAGGAGGAGTCGTCTGATGAAAGCCAAGCTGTTGCTCATCGGCCTTGCACTGGCCGCCACGTCCGCGTCGGCGCAGTACCCCGCGAAGCCGCTCACCTCGGTCGTCGGCTTCGCGCCCGGCGGCGGCACCGACACCGTGTCGCGCATCGTCGCCAAGACGCTCGGCGAGCAGCTCGGCCAGCAGGTGCTGACCGACAACAAGGCCGGGGCCGGCGGCAACATCGCCACCGACCACGTCGTGAAGGCGCCGCCCGACGGCTACACCATCTACCTCGCGAACGTCGGCGCGATCGCGGTGAACCCGCACCTGCTGCCGCTCACCTACGACCCGCTGAAGGACCTGGCGCCGATCACCATGGCGGTGGTGTTCCCGAACCTCGTGGTGGTGCATCCCTCGGTGCCGGCGAACACGCTCGCCGAGTTCATCAAGCTCGCCAAGGAGAACCCGGGCAAGTACAGCTACGGCTCCTCGGGCATCGGCGGCGCCGGGCACCTCGCCGGGGAGCTGCTGAAGATGATGGCGAAGATCGACATCGTGCACGTGCCGTTCAAGGGCGGCGGCCCGGCGATGCAGGCGATGCTCGGCGGCCAGATCCACGCCTACATGGCGACCCCGGTCGCCGCCGGCCCCCACGTGAAGGCGGGGAAGGCGAAGGCGCTCGCCAGCACCGGCCCGAAGCGCGATCCCTTCATGGCGGACGTGCCGACCGTGGCCGAGATGTATCCCGGCTACCAGGCGACCAACTGGTACGCGTACTACGCGCCGGCGAAGACGCCTAAGGACATCGTCGTGCGCCTCAACAAGGAGATCGTCAAGGCGCTCAATTCCCCGGACGTGAAGGGGCTTCTCGCCAAGCAGGGCCTGGAGGCCGCGCCGGGCACGCCCGAGGAGCTCGCCGCCTTCGGCAAGGCCGAGCACGACACCTGGGGCAAGGTGGTGAAGCAGGCCGGCATCAAGGCCCAGTAGCCGGGACAGACCCGGGACAGACCCGGGTCCGTCCCGGGTCAGTCCCTGGTCAGTCGATGCGCACGACCAGCTTGCCGGTCTGCGCGTCCGCTTCCATGCGCGCCTTCGCGGCAGGCAGGTCCTTGAAGTCGTAGACCTTGTCGACGAGGGGCTTCAGCTTGCCGCTCGCGAAGAGCGGCAGGAAGTCGCGGATGAAGCCCTGCACGGTGACGGCGCGCTGCGGGCCGTTCCTCAGCTTGTTCGAGACGCCGAAGAGCTTCAGGCGCTTCGAGTGCAGGGCGTCGAGGTCGATCTCGCTCTTCATCGAGCCGTCGAGGTAGCCCACCGTCGCCAGGCGCCCGCCGTAGCCGAGGCAGCGCACGCACTCGGCGAACACGGTGCCGCCGACGTTGTTGACGACGAGGTCGACGCCCTTGCCCCCGGTCGCCTGCATCACCGCGTCGTGGAAGTCGGGTTTCCTGGTGTGAATGGGCACATCGAGGCCCAGCGCTTTCAGACGATTCAATTTCTCGGAAGAACCGGAGGTACCGATCACCTTTGCGCCCAGGGCCTTTGCCGCCTGCAGCGCGGCGACGCCGACGCCGGAGGAGACGCCGGTGACGAGCAGCCACTCGCCCGGCTTGAGGTCGCCCTGCTCGAGCAGCATGTCGTGCACGACGAGGAAGGTGAGGGGCACGGCCGCCGCCTCTTCCCAGGAAAGCGAAGAAGGGACTGGAATCAAATCGTGCTGGTCCATGCGCGCGTACTCGGCGAACGCGCCGGGGAGCCGCCCCATCACGCGCTCGCCGGTGCCTTCGACCTCGCCCGCGCCGTCGGTGCCGGCGGGCTTGGCCGCGCCGGGCTTGGTCAGCCCGTGGGCGGCGAGGAACTCGCCGCGGTTGAGGCTCGCGGCGCGCACCCGCACCAGCACCTGCCCCGGGCCGGCCTCAGGCCTTGGCACCTCGCGCAGCTCGAGTGTCGTCTCTTTGCTACCGGACTGGATGAAATAGGCTTTCATGGGGGGCATTGTGCCAAATGCCCTATGTTTCATGTCATTTGCCGCCGCTATAGTGAAAGTCCCTACTCACAGCGGAGCTGACCCATGAAGCGATTCCTGAGCATGCTGGTCCTGGGCCTCGCCATCGCCTTTCCCGCCAGCGCGGGAATGATCGCGACGCCGGCGCAGGACGAGCGCAGCCGCGTGAAAGCCATGCTCGAGCGGCCGGAGCTGCAGACCGAGATGCAGAAGATGGGCATCGTGCCCAGCGAGGCGGCGGCGCGGGTGGACGCGATGAACGACGCGGAAGTGCTTCAGCTCGCCGGCAAGCTCGACCAGGCCGCGGCGGGCGGGCAGGTGGGCGACAGGACGCTGCTGCTCATCCTGCTCATCATCCTGCTGATCATCATCATCTAGGCGGCGAGCGCCGCCGTCGCGGCGGCTTCAAGCCGCTAGCTCTATGGGTTCGGCTCGCTCGTTGACGGTGGCGAGCCGGACCGGGCGGCGCCAGACGCGCCGCACGTACTCCAGCACCTTGCGCCCGCGCGCGGCATCGAGGCCGCGCCCGTCGCTCGCCGCGTCGTGCGCGAGCAGCAGCGAGCCGTCGTGCCGGGTCTCGACGGCGGCGACGCGCGGCGCGCCGAAATTGAACTTGGGCGCGAGGATCGCCTCGCGCACCGCCTCCAGGCTGCGGCTCGCGACGCGGATCTCGTCGCCCGGGCGCGTCTCGTAGACGAACAGGCCCGAGCTCTCGGCGAGCTCGCGGTCGAGCCAGTTGCGGATGAAGCCGAAGTCGTCCTCGTCGCGGCGCACTTCCATGGCGCGCTCGAGGCCGTGTCTTTCGACGATGTGCTCCCAGATGGTGAAGCCGAGGTGGTAGGGGTTGATGCCGAGCGCGGTCTCCTCGCCGCTCGCGAAGGGGCGCACCACGTCGGAGTGCGCCTTGATCGCCGCGAGGTAGGTCTGCTGCGGCAGGAAGTCCGCCTCGCGCAGGAGGCGCGCGTGCCAGTAGGACGCCCAGCCCTCGTTCATGATCTGGCAGGCGAACACCGGGTAGAAGTACAGCGACTCCGCGCGCACCGCGAGGAAGATGTCGCGCTCCCACTGCTCGAGCTCGGGCGCGTAGTTGGCGATGAACCACAGGAGATCGTATTCCGGGTGCGGCGGCACGGAAGCCCGGATGGGGCCGAGCGGCGGCACGGCGGGCTCCTCCGAGCCGGGGAGCTGATCGAATTTTTTCTGGAAGAAACTTTTCTTGGTTGCCTGCTTTTCCGCCACGAATTCCGGATAGCGCGAGCGGTGCAGCTCGCCGGTGACGTCGACGTGCGACTCCAGGGCGAGCGCCGCGTCGAGCACCAGCTCGACGCGCTCCACGCCGACCGCCTCGATGGCGAGCTGGATGCGGTGCGCGTGCGCGGCGGCCTTCTCGACGATGTTGCCGCCCGCCATCTGGTGGAAGCGCGCGAAGAGCTGGTTGTTCTTGGCGAAGTCGGCGTGGCCCAGGACGTGCGCGGTGACGAGCGAGTTCTCGGCGAGGGAGTTGCCGTCCATGAGGAAGGCGCGGCAGGGGTCGCCGGGGAACATCACCTCGAAGATCTTCGAGTGCCCCATGCTCTGGCGCACCAGCTGGTGGATGTAGCGCACGCCGAAGGACCAGTGCGGCATGCGGATCGGCAGGCCGTAGACCGCGATCTCGGTCATCAGGCTCGCCGGGGCGATCTCGAAGTCGACCGGGTAGTAGTCGAGGCCGAGGCGCTGCGCCAGGGCTTCGAGCCCCTGCGCGTACTCGTCGAGCTCAGTCCTCACGCGCCTGCTCCGTGAAGAAGGCGCGGATCGCGCGCCACACGTCTTCCTGGGCGTTGAGGTGGCTCACGCCGACCGGCAGCTCGCGGCCCTTCAGCTCGGCGAAGATCTCGGCGAGCTGCGTGTCGCGCGGGCGGAAGGTCGCCACGCCGCCGGTCTCGACGTAGCCGGCGTAGTTGGCGAGCGCCGCGATCTCGGCGAGGGTGCCGCTCGCCTCGTCGCGGTCCTCGGCGGCGTTCTCGCCGTCGGAGGCGTAGAAGAAGTAGACGTTGTAGCGCGAGGGGTCGTAGCGCGAGGCCATCACGTCGAGGGCGAGGCGGGCCACGCTCGAGCTCACCGTGCCGCCGCTCGAGGAGGCCTGGAAGAACTGGCTCTCGTCGAACTCCCAGGCCTGCGCGGCGTGCGCGAGGAACACCGTCTCGACCTTGGCGTACTGGCGCCGGATGCCCTGCAGGGCGAAGAAGAAGAACTGCTTGGCGAGGCGCCGCTGCGCCTCGTCCATGCTGCCGGAGACGTCGAGGGCGAATATCACCGCCGCGCTGGTGGCGGGCGATGCCCGCTTGACCAGCTGCCGGAAGCGCAGGTCGTCGTTCGTGAAGGCGACGGGGTTTTCCTGGACTGCCCGGCGCTTGACCGCTTCCTTCAGGGTACGGCGCCGGTCCAGGCGGGCGCGGGCGCCGCGCTTGTCCCAGCCCTCGCGCACGTAGTCGGGCTCGTCCATCACCGCGGAGCGCTTGGGCTTCAACTCGGGGAGCTTCAGCTCCTCCCACAGCCAGTCGACGATCTCGTCGATCTTCAGCTCCACCACGAAGCGGATCTCGCCGTCCTTGGTGCTGCCCGCCTGCGCGTCCTGGTCGCCTTCCTCGCGGCCGGGCTGCAGCACGTCGCCGGGCTCGCCGCGGCCCTGGCCCGCGCCTTGCTGCACCGCCGCGTCGGCAAGGCGCAGGCGCGCGTGCTCGAGGAACTTCACCGGCACCAGCACCGTGCGGTTCCCCGGGCGGCTCATCAGGTCGGCGCCGGCGAGCAGGTCGGGCAGCCCTTCCTTCACCGCGTCGCGCACCTTCTCGTTGTGGCGCAGCCAGTCGCGGGCGCCGCGCGAGAACAGCTCGTACCAGGGCGTCTCTGCGGCGATGCGAATCACGCTATTCCTGGGCCAGCAGCGTGGTGACGTAGTTCAGGGCTTCGCGGGCGCTGTGCGCGTCGTAGCCGTACTCGTCGACCAGGCGCTTCTCCACCACGGAGATCTTCTGCCGCGTCTCGTCGTCGGGGCGCGAGCTCGAGGAGACCAGGCGCAGCACGTCGCGGCGCTGCTCGAAGAGGTACTGCTCGACCGCGTCGTGCAGCGGCGCGTGGGAATCCAGCGTGAACTTCTCGCCGCGCTTGTAGGCGCCCATGGCCTTGCGCACCACTTCCTGGCGGAAGGAGAGCTTGCCCGACTCGGAGATGCGGATCTTCTCCTCGACCGAGCGCAGGAAGCGCTCGTCGGGCTTGCGGTCCTCGCTCGTGATCGGGTCGCGGATGGTGCGGTTGTCGAGCTGCGCCTCGACCTCGTCGAGGTACTTGTCGAGGAGCTGCTGCGCCTCCTGCTCGAAGGAGACGAACAGCGCCTTGTGCACGTCCTCCTTCACCCAGCGGTTGTAGAAGTCCTTGCGCACCGCGACCAGGAAGTCGACCCACTTGCGCTTCTTCTTGCCGTCGATCCTCACGTCGGACTCGATCGCGTCCTTGAGGGCGATCAGCACATCCATGGTGGTGAGGCTCTTCGCCTGCGACTGGATGATGGCGCCCGACAGCGCGTTGATGACGAAGCGCGGCGAGACCCCGGCCAGCCCCTCCTCGGGGTTGCGCGCGCGGATCTTGTCGACCTCGGTCGCGGCCACGCCCTCGACGTCCTCGCCGGCGAACAGGCGCAGCTTCTTGCCGTTGTCGGACTCGCGCTCCTCGCCTTCCTGCAGGCGCGTCAGCACGGAGAACACCGCCGCCACGTGCAGCGCGTGCGGGTCGAGGTGCACCTCGCGGAAGGCCTGCGTCGAGGAGCACAGCTTGCGGTAGATGCGCGCCTCGTCCTTGTAGTTGAGCGTATAGGGGACCTGGATGATCACCATCCGGTCGAGCAGCGCCTCGTTCTCCGCCTCCTGCAGGAACTTGCGGAACTCGGCGAGGTTGGTGTGCGCGATGATGGTCTCGTCGAGGTGGATGAGCGGGAAGCGCGACACCTTGACGTTCTTCTCCTGCGTGAGCGTGAGCAGGAGGTAGAGGAACTCGCGCTTCACCTTGAGGATCTCGATCATCTCGAGCACGCCGCGGCTCGCCGCGAAGACGGCGCCCGACCAGGACCAGGCGCGCGGGTCGCCCTCGTCGCCGTACTCCGAGACCTTGGAGAGGTCGACCGAGCCCACCAGGTCGGCGATGTCGGCGGTGGTGGGGTCGTGCGGCGCGTAGGTGCCGACGCCGGTGCGCCCGGCTTCGGAGATGAAGACTCGCTCGACCGGCATCTGCATGAAGTCGCCGCCGAGCTCGCCCGCCACGCGCTGCGCGCAGTACGGGCAGAGCTCGCCGCCGATCTCCACCCCGTAGGTCTGGCGGAACTGCGGCCGCAGGCCGTGCGGGATCAGGTGCAGCGGCGACTCGTGCACCGGGCAGCCGTGGATGGCGTAGAGGGCGCCCTCTTCGGTGTGGCTGTACTCCTCGAGGCCGCGCTTGAGCAGGACCACCATGCTCGACTTGCCCCCGGAGGGCGGCCCGAGCAGCAGCAGCAGGCGCCGGCCGACCTCCGACCCGGCGGCGGCGGCCTTGAAGTAGTCGCGGACCCTCTCGAGGGTATCGTCGATGCCGTACAGCTCGTCGTCGAACAGCCTCTCCTCGCAGCGCATCATGTCCCACATGTACTGGTGGCTGGTGCGGGTGATGCCCTTCGGGTCGGTCGGGAAAACCCCTTCGAGGAACGCGGCGAGCGTGCCGGTCCAGCGCGCGGCGCGGTGTTCCTTGGTAAAGTCCACGAGTGACCGGAGGAAATCGGAGTGCCGTTCCTGTTCCGCAAGAGCGTTTTTCATGTCGAGCACCTCGTCCACGGTGGAACCTCTCAAGGAGTTAGAGCAAGAATTCAGCCGGTGTTCCCTGAATCTGCGCCGTACTCCTCTTGTGTCACAATTTGTTGCATGCGGACTAGCGCACGCATAAGGCGTGCAACGGTCCGCTCGGCTTAACGTTGACGCGAGATGCTTAAAGAAATTCACGGCGTCGCCGACGATCCGCCCGCGCGGCGGCGCTGGTTTCACGACGACTATTTCGATCTTTTCGTCTGGCAGGCCGACGGGCGCGTGATGCTGTTCCAGCTCTGCTACGGCGTCGCCTCCAGCGAGCGTGCACTGGTTTGGGACGCCGGGCGCGGCTTCTTCCACGACGGTCCTCCCGCATCGCAGGAAGTCGTTTCACGCTTCGACGAATCCGCCGCCGAGCTGCCCGAGGACATCCGCCGCGAGGTGCGGGAGAAAATGCACGAGTTCGCCGGCAGCCGCATCGCCGTCACCGCGCGGCGCAAGAAGTTTCGCCGTGCGGAATGGCAGCAGTAGCGACTTCTGTAGCGGATCATTGACAGGGAGGGACCATGAAACCGGAATTGATGCTTCTCGCGTGGGCGGTGCTGCTCGCGTTCGTGCAGATGCTGGTGGCGGTGTCCGGGCATACGCTTCAGGTCGGGCTGCCAGCGCTCGCCGGCAACCGCGAAGGCGTGCTGCCGGCCACCGGCTGGGCGGGGCGCGCGGCGCGCGCGCATCGCAACATGATCGAGAACCTGGTGCTGTTCGCGGCCCTGATCCTGATCGCGGCCGTGGCCGGGAAAACCGGCGACATGACCCTGCTCGGCGCGCAGATCTTCTTCTGGGCGCGGCTCGTGTACGCGTTCGTCTATCTCGCCGGCATCCCGTGGCTCCGCACCGGCGTGTGGTTCGTGTCGGTCGTCGGCATGGCGCTCGTATTCTTCGCTCTGCTCTAGCACTAGCGCTCGCGGCCGCGCTCGGGCTGGCGCACGCGGCGAGCGACCCGCTCGCCGACGTGGTCGGCCGCGGCGGCGCCGGCATGGGCCTGCTCGGGCGCGTCGAGCGCTCGCCCTACCGCGGCATCGGCTCGCGCCAGGACCTGATCCCGCTCTACGTCTACGAGGGCGGCAACGCCTACCTGCGCTCCTACCGGGTCGGGCTCAAGTTCGACGCGCGGCCCTGGCGCCTCGACCTGTTCCTCACGCGGCGCTTCGAGGGCACGCCCTACGAGCTGACCCCGGACGAGCTGCCCGGCCTCACGCGCCGGGAGCAGGGGGCCGACGTCGGCGTGGGCTTCGCCTGGCGGGGCGAGCGCAACGAGGCGCTTTACGTCGAAGCGATGCGCGACGCCACCGCGGTCTCCCACGGCGGCGAGCTGCGGCTCGGGTACCGCCATGAGTTCGGCGCCGGCCGGCTGCGGCTGCGCCCGCATCTCATGCTCGGGTGGCGCAATTCCGCGCTCAACGACTATTACTACGGCGTGAGCCCCGCCGAGGCGGCGCCGGGCCGGCCGGCCTACGAGGCGGGCGCCGGCAGCGAGGTGCAGCTCGACCTCTATGCCGTCTACCGCCTGCCCAGCGACTGGGTCGCCATCGGCGGGCTGACCATGACGCGGCGCTCCTCCGGCGTGCGCAACAGCCCCATCGTCGAGGGCGACCGGGTGCAGCTCGGGGCGTTCGCCGGCGTCATGTACGACTTCTCGCCGCAGACCCGCAAGTGGCCCGAAGGCCGCCCCACCATCGCGCGCGTGTTCTACGGCGCCTCGAGCGACTGCGACATGCTGCAGATCGTGCGCCTGGCCTGCACTTCCACGCACACGCAGGACCCGACCAACGTCGCCGGCTACGAGATCGGGCGGCCGCTGGTGCAGCGGCTGAACGACTGGCCGCTCGACATCGCGGTCCTGGTCGGCGTGGTGCGCCACAAGGAGTACGGCCTGCAAGGCGACTTCTGGCAGGTGAACGGCTACATCAAGGCCTACTACTACGGGCTGCCGTGGTCGCACCGCGTGAACACGCGCCTGGGCTTCGGCGCCGGCCTTTCCTACGCGCGGCGCGTGCCATTCATGGAGCAGCGCGACCAGGCGGTGCGCAGCCGCGACACCTCGAGGCTGCTGAACTACATGGACCCGACCATCGACGTGAGCCTGGGCGACGTCATCGGCTCGCGGCGCCTGCGCGACACCTATGTCGGCCTGGGCGTGTCGCACCGCTCCGGGATCTTCGGCTCCTCGCAGCTCCTCGGCAACGTCAACGGCGGCTCGAACTACATCTACAGCTACCTGGAAGCCAACTTCTAAACGGCAAGGCGGTGTTCTAGCCGGCGACCGAGTAGCCGCCGTCCACCGGGATCGCCGTTCCCGTCACGAAATCCGAAGCCTTGCTGGCGAGAAAGACGGCGATGCCGGCGAGATCCTCCGGCTCGCCCCAGCGGCCGGCGGGCGTGCGCGCGAGCACGCGCTCGTGCAGGCCGGCCACGTCCTGCCTCGCCCGCTGCGTGAGCGCGGTATCGATCCAGCCCGGCAGCACCGCGTTCACCTGGATGCGGTCGCGCGCACAGGCGCAGGCGAGCGCGCGCGTGAGCTGCACGATGCCGCCCTTGCTCGCGCCGTAGGGCGCGACGAAGGCGGCGCCGAAGATCGACATCATCGAGCCGATGTTGACGATCTTGCCGCCGCCGGCGCGCTTCATGTGCAGGTAGGCGGCCTGCGAGGCGACGAAAGCGCTGGTGAGGTTGGTGTCGAGCACCTCGCGCCATTCCTCCAGCGCGTACTCCTGCGGCTGCTTGCGGATGTTGATGCCGGCGTTGTTGACCAGGATGTCCAGCCTGCCCAGCTTCTCGGCCGCCTCATCGACCATCGCCCTGCAAGAGGCTTCTTTCCGGATATCGGCCCGGATGGTCAGAACTTCCCCGGAAAGCGCCTTCGCCGCAGCGGCGTTCTTCCCTTGGTCGCGCCCGGCGATCGCCACTTTCGCGCCCGCCTGCGCCAGGCCGCGCGCCATGCCCAGGCCGATGCCGCCGTTGCCGCCGGTGACGAGGGCCGTCTTTCCCTTCAGGTCGAACAAGCTCATGTCTTCTCCCACTTGGATGGATCCGGCGACCACGACTTCGGCGTGTCGCGCTCGAGCAGCGCGGTGGCGACCTCGCCCAGATCGAGGCCGAGGCACTCGCGCGCGGCGGCGGCGCCGCCGTCCTCGGCCCTGGCGCTGCGCACGAAGCGCGTGAAAGGCGTCCAGTCCGCGGCGAGCTGCTCGACGATGATGCGCGCCAGCTCGTAGGACAGCTCGTTCGAGTCGCCGGGGCGGTGGAACGATTCGCCCGACCAGAAATCCTGGATGCTGAGCACCGACCAGAAGCGGCGCATGCGCTCGTGCAGCTTCTCGAGGGCGCCGAGCGGCTGGTGCGCCGCGCCGGCGAGGCGCCGCTCGGTGTTGACCGCCAGGCCCTCGTTCAGCCACAGCGGCAGCGGCACGTGCCGGAGCGAGGCGTGCGTCATCTCGTGCACGATCATCGCCTCCAGCACGCGCAGCTCGTTCTTCACCGAGACGAAGTGGCTGCATCCGCCGCCGAGGTGCATGCCGCCGCTCGTCGCGAACTCGCCCGTCTCCGGGTAGTAGTGCGAGACGTAGCGGTAGTAGCTGTCCCCGTCGTCGAAGAGGATCAGGATGTCCTTGCCCCAGGGCGCGGCCTCGACGAGGCCCTTCAGCACCGCGCCGATGCGGCGCTGCGTCTTCGACATGAATTCGAGCGTCGCCCGGGCGAGGTTGGGCTCGAGGGAGGAGACGAGCACGGCGGACGCGTTCTCGTCCAGGCGAAAGCCGGTGCCGAGCGCATCGCGGAAGTGCAGCAGCCACGCGCGCTCGCAGGCGGTCCAGGCCGCGCCGCGCCGGGGCTCGTCCAGCCCCTCCACCCAGGCGCGCACCTTCTCCCAGTCGGCGATCGGATAGCCCTCGTGCCTCGCGAGGTGCTGCGCGAGCGCAAACTCGAAGCCGCCCTTCAGGCTCACCCACTCGGGGGCGCGCTCGGGCCTCGCCGCGGCCGGGGGCGAGGGGCTGATGAGGGTCCTGAGGAAACCCAGCATGGGCAGATTATGCGATACTAGACAAA
>Ga0247825_10002556_pt1 | contig 11994 bp, 17 predicted proteins | sample 13C_Vanillin_Day_FD_194413 | JGI IMG/M metagenome (GOLD analysis project Ga0247825, IMG submission 194413) | Soil microbial communities from agricultural site in Penn Yan, New York, United States - 13C_Vanillin_Day48 | ecosystem: Environmental > Terrestrial > Soil > Agricultural land | place... | reverse complement strand
GTCCGGAGGTGACCGCATGAGGCTCGGGCGGCGCGTGGGGCTCGGCCCGGATTGAGGATGTTAGCGGCCCATGTGCCCGACCGTGGGGCGAAGAGCTTCACTGCCTGGGCAGGAAGTAGCCCTTGATGCAGCTCGGATCGCGCACAGCGATCTGGATGTGCGTCTTCGAGCCCAGTACCCAGCTCGGCAGCCGCTGATACATCAGCCGCCGTACGTCTTCGTCAGCTTGCCGCCGGGTGTGAGAAGACCACTCTTGACGTACTGAGCTCGCAGCTTCTCAGGATTCTTGCGAAGTTCCGCCTTCGACTTGGACAGCGACTTCTTGACGCTCGGATCGTTGAGAGTGGGGCCGACCAGTCGACCATTTTCCAGGCGGAGCATCGACTTGCGCAGTTCGGCATGAGCCTCCGGACGCTCTGGCGCGCCAACGCGCGCCTGCTTCGAGGATCGCTTGTCCATTGCACTCCATTGCTGCCCCGGATACGAGGCGCTTCGGGCAGCTCCGATACGCTCCGATCGCCCACTTCGGTTGCGATACGGATCAGTTCCGTATGGCGCGATGGTACCGAAGCGTTACGGAGAAGCAATCGGCGCCTTCCTACATCCGGAACACAGGCTGACGTCGCGAGGCCATCTCCCAGACCGCCTCGAAGGCGTGGCGCCGACCGAGCTGCCCAAGCATGCAGGCCATGCCGGAGTGGAAATTGATCAAGTTCCACTACGTCACGAAGTCGGTTCCGTCGCCGGTCCCCTCCGCGTTCTTCTTCCCCAGCGAGGCGAAGCACCTGCAACCCGTGCTCGCCGCGGCATCGAGCGGCTGGTCCGGATCACCGCACCAGGCGATCGTCGTCGACGGCAAGGTCGTGGACTACTGGTGGGGGACGGACAAGGGCGATCCGCAGCAGCTTGCCGCGATGTTCCGTGCGATCGACGAGGGCAAGCCGCTGCCGCGCGAGGTGTGCACGCAGCTGCATCCGAACAACCGGAGGCGGTGCAACCAGGGAAGTTGACCGGCTCACTTCGCCCGCGGCGCTAAAGTCGCGGGCATGAGTCGTACCCAAGCCCTGCAGCGCGCGCAGCAAGTCCTCGATTCCGGCGCGCTGGCCGCCACGCTGGCGCGGCGCGTCCGCTACGCGTCCGAGAGCGAAGAGCCGCAGGCCGCCCCGGTGCTGCGCGCCTACCTCGAGGAAGAGATGGCGGGTTCGCTGGCGCCGCTCGGATTCCAGTGCCGCCTGCATGAGAACCCCGTTGCCGCCGGGCTGCCTTTCCTGGTGGCCGAGCGCATCGAGTCCGCCGACCTGGCCACCGTGCTCATGTACGCGCACGGCGACGTCGTGCGCGGCCAGGCGCCGCAGTGGCGCGAGGGCCTCGCGCCATGGGAGCTGCGCATCGAGGGCGAGCGCTGGTATGGGCGCGGCACGGCCGACAACAAGGGCCAGCACACCATCAACCTGGCCGCGCTCGAGCAGGTGATCGCGGCGCGCGAAGGCCGGATGGGCTTCAACGTGAAGCTGCTGGTGGAGACCGGCGAGGAAGCCGGCTCGCCCGGCCTGGCCGGGTTCTGCGCGCGCGAGCGCGAGGCGCTGCGGGCCGACCTGTTCCTGGCGAGTGACGGCCCGCGCCTGCACGCGCAGCGGCCCACGCTGTTCCTCGGTTCGCGCGGCGCGCTCAATTTCGAGCTGCGCCTGCAATGCCGCGAGCGCGCCTACCACTCGGGCAACTGGGGCGGCCTGCTGGCCAACCCCGGCATCGTGCTGGCGAATGCGGTGGCGTCGATGGTGAGTCCGCGCGGCCGCGTGCTCGTCGAAGCGCTGCGTCCGCGCGAGGTGCCCGCGCCCGTGCGGCAGGCGCTGGCCGACATCGAGGTCGGTGGCGGCGAGGACGATCCGGCCATCGACACCGACTGGGGCGAGCCGGGCCTGACGCCGGCCGAGCGCGTGATCGGCTGGAACAGCATCGAGGTGCTGGCCATGGTCGCGGGCAACCCGGCGCAGCCCGTGGGCGCGATCCCGTCGAGCGCACGGGTGTTCTGCCAGTTGCGCTTCGTCGTCGGCACCGAACTCGACAGCATCGTGCCCGCGTTGCGCGCGCACCTGGACGCGCACGGCTTCGAGGCGGTGCAGATCCATGCCGGCGCCGGCGGCGCGGCCACCCGGCTCGATCCGCAGGACCCGTGGGTGCGCTGGGCGCTCGAGTCGATCGAGCGCAGCACCGGCAAGCGGCCGGCGCTGCTGCCCAACCTGGGCGGCTCGCTGCCCAACGACATCTTCGCCAACACGCTGGGCCTGCCCACGCTGTGGGTGCCGCACTCCTATCCGGCCTGCGCGCAGCACGCGCCCAACGAGCACCTGCTGGCGCCCGTGGCCCGCGAAGGCCTGGCCGTGATGGCCGGCCTGTTCTGGGACCTCGGCGAGAGCGCGTCCGCCGTGCGCGCGGCGCGGGCCGCGTGAACCGTTTCCACTTTGCTTTTCGACCGATGAAGTTGCTTCGATCCCTGTTGGCCGTCAGCGCCGCTGGCCTGGCTTTCGCCGCTCCCGCTTCCACCTTCGCGCAGGAGTGGCCCACGCGCCCCGTGACGCTCGTGGTGCCGTTCCCGCCCGGAGGTGGCACCGACATCGTCGCGCGACTGATCGCCAACCGGCTCTCGCCGAAGCTCGGCCAGCCCGTCGTCATCGACAACCGGCCCGGCGCCGCCACCGCCATCGGCGCGGCGGCCGTCGCGCGCGCCGCACCGGATGGCCACACGCTGCTGCTTTCGGGCTCGTCGACCTATTCGATCCTGCCCGCGCTCAAGCCCGGTTTGCCGTACGACCCGATCGACAGCTTCTCGCACGTGGCCGTGGTGGCGAAGGCGCCGCTGGTGCTGGTGACCGGCGCCTCGACGCAGATCACGTCGGTGGCCGACCTGCTGCAGCGCGCGCGCGCCGATGCCAACGGCCTGATGTACGCCACCTTCGGCAGCGGCTCCGGCCCGCACCTGGCGGGCGCGATGCTGGCCGAGGCGGCCCAGGCGAAGATGACGGCCGTCCCGTACAAGGGCAGCGCCCCGGCGCTGACGGCGCTGATCTCCGGCGAGCTGCCGATCGGCTTCGACACCGTCGCCGCCGCGGCGCCGCAGGTGAAGTCCGGCAGGCTGCGCGCGCTGGCCGTCACCGGCGACCAGCGCGCCGCGTTGCTGCCCGACGTGCCGACCTATGCGGAGGCGAAGATTCCCAAGGCTTCGCTGGTGAGCTGGTACGCGGTGGCGGCGCCCGCGCGCACGCCCGAGTCGGTGCTGGCGCGCCTGAACCGGGAGCTGGCCGCCGTGATGGCGGAGCCCGAAGTGCGCAAGACGCTCGAGAACGCCGGCCTGGAGCCGGTGATGCTCGGCCCGGAGGCCTTCCGCCGATTGATCCGCGACGAGGTCGGCGCCTTCAAGGCCGTCGCGCAGCGCGCGCAGATCAGCCTCGATTGAAGTTCACGGAACGCGCTACGGGTCGTTGACCGTGGCGTGTTCCGCGGGCATCAGGATCTCGAGCAGCTCGCAGTCGTCGGACCAGCCGACGACGGTGTGGCGGATGCCCGCGGGCTGCACCCACGACGATCCGGGCAGCAACCGCTGCCGCCCCACACCTTCGAACTCGGTCTCGAACCACCCGCGCAGGCAATAGACCATCTGGAACCGCACGTCATGGTGATGGCGCACGCTCAGCTCCGGACGGAAGGGCGTGATCATGCGGATCACGTGCGCGTGGGCCAGCCCGTTCGTGGCGTCGGCCACGCCGAGGTCCCGGTAGGCCGAATACGCCCTCAGCCCACCGGTCTTGAAGTCGGACTCGCGCAGGTGGCGGATGACGAAGTGCTGCTGCTGCTCGGCCGCGACGGATTCGGTTTCCATGGGCACCTCCATCTGGAAGCTGCAATCGAAACGCAAAAGCGGCTTCGATTCAAGCTTCAGCCGGACAGCGGCTCTATGGCTCAGCTGCGTCGTTCTCCCGCAAGACTCCGTTGATCTCCGCGCCGAAGATGAGCGTCGTGGCGCTGATGTACAGGAACACCAGCGTGCCGACCACGCCCGCGAAGCTGCCGTAGATCAACGCCAGCTTCCCGGCGCTGCGCAACGTGTACGACAGCGTCGCGGCCGCCGCGACCCACAGCGCGGCGCCCACCAGCGCGCCCGGGATCACCGTGTAGAGCCGCTGCGGGATGTCGGGCAGCCAGCCGTAGAGCAGGGCGTACAGCGTCACCAGCACCAGGTAGGCCAGCCCGTAGCGGACGCTGAGGTGGACGAAGATCGTGTCCTGTCCTCCACCCGTGGTCGCCTCCACCAGCTGCCACACGTACGGCATGACGACCACGGAGCTGAACGCCGCCAGGACCGCGCCGCCCACGATGATGGTGAACAGCGTGACCTTGATACGGGCCTTCCAGAAAGCGAGGCCGCGCTCGATGCCGTAGGCGCGGTTCAGCGCCGAGCGGATGGCCTGGACGCCCGACGAGGCCGTCCATACCGTCACCAGCAAGCCGATGGCCAGCAGCGCCTGGCTGCGCTGGGCCAGCACTTGCTTGATGACCGGCTGCATCGCGTCGCGCACCAGCTGCGGCGCGTATTCCATGACGCGATCCGCCAGCGCCGCCGCGTCGCCGGGCTGGCCGAAGAAGCCGGCCGAGGCGGACAGCAGGAGCAGCAGCGGAAACATCGCCAGCACCGACGAGAAAGCCAGGCTGCCGGCCTGGTTGGCGCTCTGGTGCAGGATGTAGTTGCGCATGGCCCGCGCCGTCACGCGCAAGCCGGGGATGGCCAGCACGGCTTCCCGGATGCGGTGCAGGGCTTCGCGAAATCCGCTCATGGGCGGAGTTTGACCGCGCCGCCGGGCAAGCGGCGTCGGCTCAGCGCTCAACGTGATGCGGGCGTCAGGAGAGCGGTCTGCATCTCGCCCGGGCCGACCGAGCTCAGGGGCTGCCAGGTGATCGCGACGGCGCCATCGGGCAGGGCCAGCCGCGCGGCGCTCCAGCCGTGGGCGGCGCCGCCGAGTTCGATCGGCGCATCGAGCGCGGCGCCGTCCGCGGCGAAGTGCTGGATGCGCAGGCCCGCCCGCAGCGCGTCGGTCAGGCCGAACTGCAGGTAGCCACCGCCCAGCGCTTCCACGCGCGCCTCCCGGCTGGCCGAAAGGTCCTCGGCTGGTGCGGCGATGGCGGTCTCGCCGCCCACGCGCTGGCCGGCGGCGTCGTAGCGCTGCTCGAAGTAGTCGCGCTGGACGGCGCCCGCGGCGTCGAAGGTCGCGGTGAACCACACGATGCGATAGCCGCCGTCACCGGTCGCCGACATGCCCACGAGCGTCTGGAAGTCGACCGTCGTGGCGTTGGCGGTCGACGTGGGGCCGAGCGTGTAGCGCACTTCAGCCGCCGGGGTGGACGATGGATCGGGCGGCGTGGAGGCCAGGCCACCGGATCCGGAGGCCGCGCTGCTGGGCGCCGGATCGACGGCGGAAGCGCCCGCCTGTGCGGTCGGGTCGCCGCCTCCGCCTCCCCCTCCGCCACCACCGCAGCCCGCCAGCGCGAGCGCGACCATGAGCCCGACCACAGATGACGCCTTCATGAAAACCCCCTGAGCGTTCAAGTTCAGGTTGTAGAAAAAGGCCGGGCACGGTGGGGCTCGTACGGCCCGGCATCCGCAACCGGGTGTTGGGCGCGGATACGCCGTCGCGTTCAGGAAGCGCGCGGGCCGTTGCGGTGGGTTCGGCGATGCCGGACGGCAGTTACGCCTTGGCACCGCGCCAAGTCACTCAACCTTGATGCTGCCCAGCAGCGGATCCCCGTCGGGGTAGTGCAGGTCCAGCGAACGCAGGGTGTCGCGCAACGCGAGCGCGATCATCAGGTTGCGATGCGTCTTGGAATCCGCCGGCACGACGGTCCAGGGCGCCCAGGCGGTCGAGGTGGCCGCCAGCAGTTGTTCGTACGCGAGCTGGTAGGCGTCCCATTGCTTGCGCACGTCGAGGTCGTCGCGCTGGAATTTCCAGCGCTTGTCCGGATCGTCGATGCGCGCCTGCAGTCGCTCGCGCTGCTCGTCGCGCGAGATGTGCAGCATGAACTTCAGCACGACGGTGCCGGTCTCCACCAGCAGGCGCTCGAAGTCGTTGATGTGGGCGTAACGGCGCTCCTTTTCCGCGGCCGGGATCGCGCCCGACACCACCGGCACCAGCACGTCCTCGTAGTGGCTGCGGTTGAAGCAGACGATCTCGCCGGCGGCCGGCACCTCCTGGTGGATGCGCCACAGGAAGTCGTGCGCGAGTTGCACCGCGCTCGGGGCCTGCCACGCGACCGTGCGCACCCCGATCGGACTCATCCGGCCGAGCACCGCGCGCAGGGAGCCGTCCTTGCCGCTGGTGTCCAGGCCCTGCAGCACGAGCAGCAGCTTGTGGCGGCGGTCGGCGTAGAACAGGTTCTGCAGCGCGTCCAGCTCTTGCGTGAGCTCATCGACGCGGACGCGATCGGCGGCCTTGTCACCGGAGGAGAAAGGCTTGTCGCCGGGGTCGAGAGCGGCGAGGGAGAAGCGCTCGACGGGCGCCACGATCCGCCACCGCGCCCAAGGGTCCTGGCCCGCTTTCTTGTTCTTGCCTGCCATCGGGCCAGTGTAGGGTGGCCCCGGCGCGCGTGCGTACCATGACGGCCATGTGCCGGAACATCAAGACCCTCTTCAATTTCGAGCCGCCGGCGACGGAGCTCGAGATCCGCGACGCGTCGCTGCAGTTCGTCCGCAAGCTCAGCGGTTTCAATGTCCCGTCGAAAGCGAATGAAGAGGCCTTCGAGCGGGCGGTCGAGGAAGTCGCGGCATCGGCGAGGAAACTGATCCAGTCGCTCGTGACGAGCGCCGAGCCTCGGACGCGCGAGGCCGAGGCGGCCAAGGCGCGCGAGCGTGCGATCGCGCGTTTCGGCGCGAGGTGAGCGATGGACGATCCGAACCAGATCGAAGTGCCGCCTTCGTTCACCGCGCTGTTCACCTCGCCTTCCGGCCGGCTGACCGAGCCGATGTCGGCGGTGCGAGAGCGCTACGAGCTCTGCGAAGACCTGGCCCAGCTGCTGACGGAACAGGCGTCCACCATGCAGTTCAGGACCGGCGCGCCGGAGGTCGAGTTGCTCAAGACCATCCGGCTCGGGCTCTCGGAGGCGGACGGGCCGGTGACGGCCGTCGAGGCCCGGTGGGTGGTGACGCGCCTCGCGGAGCTCCTCAACTGGGAAGCTCCGGGGCCGGACTGATCAACGTCCTGCCGGTCCGCTCAGCGCCTCGGCGAGCTGGGCCTTGTACCACTTGGCGTTGCCCGTCGTGCCGTGGCCCGCGGTGTCGGCGCTCGCCGGGATGAGGTACAGCTTCCCGTTCTTCACGCGCTTCATCTCGGCCTCCATCACGCCGGTCTCGGGCGGGTTGCGCTCGTCGTCCGCCGCGTTGATCGCCAGCACGGCGGCCTTGATGCGCTCGAGGCCCGGCGACGGGTTGTAGTCGCCGGACGAGGACCACTGGTACAGCGTGTCGTTGGCATCCGCGCGGAACGGCGCCTTCATGCGCGCATCCAGCAGCGCATCGGCCTTCTCGCGCGTGGGCGCGGCCTTGGCCAGCGCCTGGTTGCCGCCGTTCGTTCCGATGGCGTAGAAGACCGAAGCGAACTGGGCGGAGCGCGGCTGCTTCGTGTAGTTGCCGCCGTTCCACTCCGGGTCCTGCGTGATCGAGTCGATGATCAGCCGCCGCATCATCCAATTGCGGCTGGACATCGCGCTGGGCTGGCTCGCCATCGGCACCATCACGTCCATCGCGTCGGGGTACTTCACGCCCCAGATCCAGGTGTGCATGCCGCCCATGCTGTTGCCCATCACCAGGCGCAGCCGCTTGATGCCCAGGCCTTCGGTGACCAGCCGGTACTGCGCTTCGACCATGTCGTCGTAGTCGTACCGGGGAAACTTCGCGCGCAGGCCGTCGGAGGGCTTGCTGGACTGCCCGTGGCCGATGCCGTCGGGAATGATGATGTGGTAGCGGCTCGCATCCAGCGGCTGGCCCGGACCGAAGAGCTCGCCCGCGAAACCGGGCGTCAGCATGGACTGCGCCGAACCCGTCGTGCCGTGCAGCACCAGCACCGGGATGCCCGTGGGCGCGCCGACGGTGACGTAGTGGATGCGCAGCTCGGGCAGCACCTCGCCCGTGTGGAAGCGGAAGTCCTTGAGGGTGAACACGCCGTCCTTGGGTGCGGGATAGTCCGCGGCCATCGCGGACAGGGACAGGACAGAGAAGGCCAGTGCGGCCAGGAAGCTTTTCGCGACGCGCATGCATGTCTCCATTGATCGTGACGTTGGCAAGCTAACGTGCCGGCCGCGCATTCGCAATGGGGCTTGCGCGAGCCCGCCTAGACTCGCGCGCATGAAGTTCCTGCGCTCCAGCTCATCCGCTGCCGTCGCGATGGTCCTGGCGCACGCCGCGATCGCCCAGCCTGCAACCACTCCCGCGCCTTCGTTCGAGGTCGCCTACCGCGCGTGGGACATCGTGACCGAGCTCGCCCGCGGCACGGGCGACCCGAACATCAGCGGCGAGTGCGGCAAGACGTTCCGGCCGTTCGTGATCCCGGGCCTGCGCAGGCAGAGCCGGCCGGAGGAGGACGTGTCCGCGGCCGCGTGCGTGAAAGCCGCCCGGGCCGCTTGCGCGAACACCGGGCCGCGCAAGTCCGCGGAGACCGCGAAGAAGTGCGAGGAGTTCAGGTAGGCCGGCGGCATCAGCGAAACGCAAGGCGACCACGCAGCCGGGCCCGGCACCCCGTTCAGCGCCGGTTCAGCGTGGACGCGACACAGTGCGTTCCTCGCTCAGCCATCCCTGTTCCCTTCGGAGTTCCCCCATGACCCGCCCCAAGACCCCGGCCCTCGCCGCCGTCGTGCTCGCCGCAACACTAGTCCTCGCCGGTTGCGGCGGCGGCGCGGACGTCGAGGTGGTCGCCACGAACCTCGACATCGGCGTGACCGTCGCCGGGTCGAACCTGGCGCGTGCCTCGAACGGCCAATGGCTGCAGGTGGCCGCGAGCGTGGGGCAGACGATCGAGTTCGACGCGAACGAGCCCGTGACCTGGAGCTTCTCGGTGAACGGCAGCCCGCTGTTCGTGAACGGCACCACGGTGGACGTCGGCGGGGTGACGATCACGCAGGTGCAACTCGACCCGGGCCGGGTGGTGCTGCAATCGAATTTCTACGGTCCGGCGCTCCTGCCCATCGACGTCGTCCTGGTCGCCACGTCCAGCTTCGACAGCGCCCAGGTGAGCACGATCCAGCTGAGCCTCCAGTAGCCCCGGTTCAGCCGGCGTTCATGCACCGGGGCGCACCATGCCCGCTACGATGCTCACCATGCGAATCCTGCTGCGCCTGCTCTGTGCCGCGCTGGTCGTCTCGGCGGCACCCGCCTGGGCCGACGTGGGCGCCGACCAGGCCGCGGCCATCGCCCGCCGCCAGACAGATGGCCGCGTGCTGTCCGTGGACCGCGTCGAGGGCGGCTCGCGGGGCGTCTGGCGCGTGAAGGTGCTCACGGCCGGCGGCCAGGTGCGGGTGGTCTTCATCGACGCCGCCACCGGCCGGCCCGGCTAGGGCACCGGAGCGGACCCCCGCATGCGCCTGCTGCTCATCGAGGACGATGCCGCCCTGCGGCTGGGACTCGCGCGCCGGCTCGAGGCTGACGGCTACCGCGTCGACCACGCCGCCGACGGCGAGGACGGACTGTTCCAGGCGCGCGAATACCCGGTCGACCTGGTGATCGTGGACCTCGGCCTCCCCCGGCTGAACGGGCTGACCGTGGTGCAGCGGCTGCGCGCCGAAGGCCGCACGATCCCGATCCTCGTCCTGACCGCCCGCTCGAGCTGGCAGGACAAGGTGCTCGGCCTGGAAGCCGGCGCCGACGACTACCTCGTCAAGCCGTTCGAGTACCCGGAGCTGGCGGCCCGGGTGAAGGCGCTGCTGCGGCGCTCGCTCAAGGCGGCGTCGGACGTGCTGACGTTCGGGCCGCTGGCCATCGACTTCGCCGCCCAGTCCGCGCAGCTCGCCGGCGCGCCGCTGGACCTCACGGCGTACGAGTACCGGGTGCTGGAGTACCTGGTGCGCAAGCGCCCGGGCGTCGTCACCAAGCAGGAACTGTCGGACTACCTGTACCCGCACGACCAGGACCGCGACAGCAACGTGCTCGAGGTCCTGGTGGGGCGCCTGCGCCGCAAGCTCGCCGCCGACGGAAGCTTCGCGCCCATCGAAACGTTGCGCGGCCGGGGCTACCGCTTCACGCCCGAATGAGGCCGGACCGCTCGATCCGGTCCCGCCTGCTGATCGGCGCCGCGCTGGTGCTGGTCGCCTTCCTGGCCGGGGTCGGCCTGGCCGTGCAGCGGGCGCACACGGAAAGCAGCCGCACCGAGCGCTTCGCCCGGCTGCAGGGCACGGTGTACCTGCTGCTGGCCGAGGCGGAGATCGGCGCGGACGGCGCGCTCGTCATGCCGCAGGCGTTTCCCGAGCCGCGCCTGTCGCTGCCGGGATCGGGCCTCTACGCCAGCATCGCCAACCTCACCCGCGGGGAATCGTGGCGATCGGCCTCCGCGGTCGGACTGCCCATCCCGTTCCAGGGCGGCCTGGACGTGGGCCGCTGGCGCCACGAAACGGTGCGCGCGAACGGCCGCACCTACCTGGCCTCCACCTACGGCGTGAACTGGGAGATCCGCTCGCACGCGACGCCGCTGGTCCTGTCCGTGGTGGAGGACGCGGAAACCTACCGCCGCGAGGACGCCGTCTTCGAGCGCGCCCTCTGGTCCTGGCTGGGCGGCGCCGGCGTGCTGCTGCTGCTGTCGCAGACGCTGCTGCTGCAGTGGGGACTGGCGCCGCTGCGCCGCGTGCAGCGCGAGATCCGGCGCATCGAGGAGGGAGAGCAGGCCGAGGTCGAGGGCCGCTATCCGCGCGAGATCGCGGCGATCACCGACAACCTGAACACGCTGATGAAGCAGGAGCGGGAGCGCCAGACGCGCTACCGCGAGGCCCTGAGCTTCCTCGCGCACAGCCTGAAGACGCCGCTGGCGGTGCTGCGCACGGCGCTCAACGAGCCGGCGACGCTCCCGGGCGCCGTCACCGAGCAGGTCCAGCGCATGGACGACATCGTGCAGCACCAGCTCGGCCGGGGAGCGGCCAGCGGCGCGGCCCGCTTCGCACCGCGGCTGGCGATCGGTGGGGTCGCGCAGCGGGTGCGCGACTCGCTGGAGAAGGTGTACGCCGGCAAGCAGCTGGCCTTTGAACTCGACTGCCCGCCCGACCTGCAGTGGCGCATCGACGAGGGCGACGCCTTCGAGCTGCTCGGCAACCTGATGGACAACGCGGCCAAGTGGGCGACGGGCCGCGTAGTGGTCCGCGCCTGGCGCGAGGGCGGCCGACTCAGGCTTCGCGTGGACGACGACGGCCCCGGCTTCGGCGACACCCGCTCCATCCTGCGGATCCATGTGCGCGGCGACGAGAAGGTGCCGGGCCACGGGGTTGGCCTGGCGGTGGTGAACGACCTCGTGGCCAGCCATGGCGGCGAGCTGGCGCTGGGCCGCTCCGACCTGGGCGGCGCCCGGGTCGATCTCACGCTGCCGCCGGCCTGAGGCGGCGCGCCGGCGGCGCGACTTTCCGCATTCGGTTCAGCTTGCGTTCATGGCCCGGCGCGCACGATGGCTTCCTGTCTCAACGAAGGAGCCACCATGTTCCCCTCGATCTCCGGCAAATTCCTCCTGGCGTGCGCCATCGCCGGTGCGGCGGGGCTCGCTCAGGCCCGCAGCGACGTCCAGTGGTCGATCGGCGTGCAGACCGGCCCCGTCTATGCCCAGCCGCAGCCGGTGTACGTGCAGCCGCAGCCCGTCTACGTGCAGCCCGCGCCGGTCTATGTGCAGCCGAGGCCGGTGTACGTGCAGCCGGCTCCCGTGTACGCGCAGCCCGCACCGGTCTACATCACGCCCGGCTACGGCGGGTGGCGCTACCGTGACGACG
>Ga0247825_10002555_pt1 | contig 11996 bp, 6 predicted proteins | sample 13C_Vanillin_Day_FD_194413 | JGI IMG/M metagenome (GOLD analysis project Ga0247825, IMG submission 194413) | Soil microbial communities from agricultural site in Penn Yan, New York, United States - 13C_Vanillin_Day48 | ecosystem: Environmental > Terrestrial > Soil > Agricultural land | place... | reverse complement strand
CCTCGGGACAATGCTGCCCGGTCGCCGCCGGCCCGTTCAGCACCTTGCACTTGCTCCGATCGAAGCTCGCCAGGTGCCCGCTCGACAGCACGGTCCAGACGACACCCTTGCTGTCCACGTCCATCCCGCGCGGCGCGAAGCCCTGCACCGGCGCGCGCGGGTTGTTCCACGGCACCTCGTAGAACTCGCTGAGCGCCGTCTCGGGCGGCCGCGCCCCCGGCGACAGGCGCAGCAGGCCGCCCGGCATCCCCTGCACGCTGCCCCACACCGAGCCATCGAATCCCGGCGTGTCACCGTAGAGCGTCACGTTGAGACGGCGATCCTTCGCGGGATCGGCCGCCACATTCGGTTCGGTGAATTCGTCGCGCTTCCCGTTGCCGTTGTGATCGACGACGAAGGCGGTCCATCCCTGGGCCTGCTGCTCGTCGTGGGTCTTGTCCCAGATGCGCGTATCGAACCACCCCTCGATCCCCGCCGGCCCGAACGACGACCACAGCACGTCGTTGTCGTCGATGTTCACGTGCCCCCACGTGTAGCACGTGTCGATCGTCGTCGTCTGCTTCGTCTTCGGGTCGTACATGATCAACCCGCGCTGGCCCTGGTTGATCGGCATCAGCTTCGCGGACGAATGCTCGGATCCCGCGCGGCAGAACGCCGGCGTCTGCGGCTTGCGCACGCGCGCCGCCGCCCAGACGCGGCCCTGCTTGTCCATGGCGAAGCTGTGAACAGTGGTCTGGCTCGTCCAGATCTTTTCGTCACCCCAGTAGGGTGATGTCGCGGCCGGCGGGATGTCCGCGGCACTTGGCGTGTCGGGATCGCGCGGCGCCACCTTGATCTGGCTCGCGGTGTTCGTCGCAGGATCGAGCACGGCGAGGTAGTCCGCACTCTCCTCGAGCGCGCCGTAGATCGGCCCGTTCGGGTTGACGTTCGGATTGCGCTTGTCGCTCGCAATCGCGTCGTGCATGTAGGCCTTCGGGTCCGACCAGTCCCACAGCGTGACGACCGCGTTGCGTTCGCGGCCCTGCGGACGCGGCGGTTCGACCGCCGGCAGTTCGCCCTTCGCAACGCGATCGGTCCAGTCCGCGTACATCGAGAGGACGCGATCGCGTCCGACCTGCGTGAACCGCGCGTTCATGCCGCCGCCAGCCTGCCCGGCCTGGATGCGGCGATCCCACGCCTCCTTCGAGCTCTTCACGGAACTGAGGATGCTTTGCGGAATCGTGCGCGTCGCCTCGTTGCCGAGCTGGTGGCAGCCGGTGCAGCCGTCGGTATTGACGACGTTGCGGATGAACTCGCCCTGGCTGCGGACGTTGGGCGAGAGGCCGTTCCCTTCGGGCCCTGTCCCCGGGAAATCGCTCTTCGGCGGCAGCTGCAGCATCGCGAACCAGTACTGCGCCGGGTAGTACTGCGCCGCCGCCTTCTTGTCCGGCGCCACCCTGGCGCTCAGCGACAGCGCCTGCCCGGGACTCGCCTTCACCTTGGCGGAATCGACCAGTCCGTAGCCGCGAACCCAGACGTCGTACTCCGCCTTCGGCAGGTCCGGGACAACGAAGCGGCCCTGGTCGTCGGTGACCACGATCCGGATGAAGCGCGTCGGCAGCGACCGTGTTTCGGCGATGACCCAGACGCCCGCTTCAGGCCCGCGCGCACCGGTCACCACGCCGCCGATGTCGTCCGCATCCACGGCCACGTTCGGGCGCGGTGCCTGGGCTCCACGGAGGATCACGAGAGAGCTCAGCGCGATCGTGAGCGACACGACCACGCGGGCACTGAAGATTTTCGTCATAAGTCCTCGCAGCGCCCGAGTGTCCTCCGACCCGCGCCACGGGTCAAGTCGCAGAACGTCGCAGCCGAGGATGAAGTGCCGACTCCCAGTTCCCAACCACTGCCGCGTGCCCAACTCCCACGGGCGTCCGCGTGCGAACGGTTGAGAGTTGGGAAGCGGCAGCCGTTGCGAGTTGGAGATTTCCTACTGTGCAGGCGGAGGCGGCAATGGCGCGCGGCCGGGCCCTTCCCTGGCGCCGAGCTTCTTGAGCAGGACGACGGTGCTGTCGTGCGGCACGGGAAGTTGCGCCGTGACGGACTTGCCCATCGCCATGTCGAGCGGCGTGAATCCCTGGCGGCTGATCGCATTCAGGTCCGACCCCTTGTCGATCAGGAACTGGACGATCGAATCGGCGCCGCGGAAGGCGGCACCGTGGAGCGGCGTCTCGTCGCGGCCGTTCTTCTGCTGAAGATCGAATCCCGCCGCAAGGGCAACCTTCACCGCTTCGAGCGCATCGCCCTCGCTGCCCTTGGTGTTCTTGTCCCGGTAGCCGATGCCGGCCGCCAGCATCAGCGCCGTGTTCCCGTCCTTCGTCGTCAGCTTCGAATCGGCGCCCTTCTCGAGCAGCATCCGCATGACCGCATGATCGCCGGCACGGGCGGCGCGCAGCAGCGGCGTGGTCCCTTCGTTCAGTGTCGTGTCGCCGCCGTCCATGCCACTGCGGCCGGCGAGGTTCCGCTTGAGCGGCACGTTGACGTTGGCTCCGCGATCCAGAATCGCCTTGACGATATCGAGCGACGGCAACTGGTCCTCGAGCGGACGGTTCGGCAACGCCGAGTAATCCTCGTTGCGGATGTCGATGATCGCGTAGAGCGCGGTGCGCCCGCTGGCTTCGACGGCGTTCACATCGACGCCGCGCTCGATCATGAACTTCGCAAAGGTGAAGTGCTTGTTCATGATGGCGACCACCAGCGCCGTGGCGTTGTCGACGTCGCCGTAGTTGATGTCGACGCCCCCGTCGAGCATGACCCGCGCGGTCTCGATGTCTCCTTCGCGGGCCGCGAACAGCAGCGCCGTGAAGCCGCCGCGCGGGATCGGAGAAATCGACGATGCCGCGCTCAGCTTCGGCGGCTTCGTTTCACGATCAGTGGAGCGGACCTTCCAGTCGGCGCCCCGCTCGAGCAGCAGCTTGACGACCGCGGGGTGACGCTCGGCGGCGGCCCACATGAGCGCCGTCTGCCCCTTGTACTGCTCGCGGGCGTTGACGTCCGCGCCGCGGTCGATGAGCATCCGCACCGCGTCGACGTTGCCGGCGCGGGATGCCGTCATCAACACCGTTTCGCCATCCGCCGTCGAGAGCGCCGTCGCGTCGGCGCCCGCCTCGAGCAGCACCCCTACCAGCTCCCCGCTGCCGCTCGCGGCCGCCTCGGACAGCGGGGACGCACCAAAGCGATTGCGCGCCATCGGGTTCGCGCCGGCCCGCAGGAGCATCCTGGCGGATTCGACGTCGTTCCAGTGCACCGCCCAGTGCAGGGCGGTGGTGCCGTCCGCCTGGGGCGTGTTGACGTTGATTTTTTTGCCGAGCAGCGTCCGGAGACTCGCGGCGTCACGACGCTCCGCCGCGTCGGCCGCCTCCGAGCCCGCACCCCTTGCGACCGCCGGCACGGCAAGGGCCATCAGCATCACCGCCACGCACATTCGTCTGCTTGTGCTCATATGGTTCTGGCTCGGTTTGTCGTTGGTCCAGCCCAAAGCCCAAAGACACGGCCCTTCTCACAGGCCACTCAACAACCCCGTGCTGTCGCCCACCTTCTCCTGCGGCACGCCGGCCTTGTCGAGGATCGACAGCAGCAGGTTCGACATCGGCGTCCCCTCGGCGTACGAGAGATGCCGTCCGCCCTTCAGGCGGCCGCCGGCGCCGCCGGCGACCAGCACCGGCAGCGGGGCGTGGTTGTGGACGTTGCTGTTGCTCATCGCGCTGCCGTACAGGATCAGCGAGTGATCGAGCAGCGTGCCATCGCCATCGGGCGTCGCCTTCAGCCGGTCGAGGAAATGCGTCACCAGCGACACGTGGTGCTGATTGATCTTCTGCAGCGTCTCGAGGCGGGTCGGGCTGTTCTGGTGATGCGAGGCAGGATGGAACGCTTCGGAGATCCCGAGCTTCGGGAACGTCCGGTAGCTGACCTCGCGGGCCATCATGAACGTCGAGATGCGCGTGATCTCCGCCTGGAACGCGATCGCCATCAGGTCGAACATCAGCTTCGTGTGCTCTTCGTAATCCTCCGGGATCCCGGCGGGTGTCGTCGGCACATCGATGTTCGGGTTCGACGCCTGACGCTCCGCGAGCTGGATGCGGCGCTCGATCTCACGCACCGAGTCGAGGTACTCGGCCACGCGGTTCCGGTCGCGCACGCCGAGGTCGCCCTGCAGTCGCCGCACCTGGCCGGTAATCGCGTCGAGGATGCTCCGCTGCGTTTCGATGCGCTGCAGGCGCTCCTGGGCGCTCGCCCCGTCGCCGAACATCCGGTCGAAGACGACGCGCGGGTTGATCTCCATCGGCAGCGGCGACGTCGGCGTCCGCCACGAGATCGTGTTCATGTAGGTGCAGCTGAACCCGACATCGCACGAGCCGACGAGCCCGCTGTAGTCCTCGATCGCCAGTTCCAGCGACGGCAGCAGCGTGTCCTGGCCGATCTTCTGCGCCGCCATCTGGTCGATGGTGATGCCAGCCTGGATGTCCGCACCGTCCGTCCGCTTGGGATGGACGCCGTTCAGGAACACCGCCGGGCACCGGGTGTGGTCGCCGCCGTTGTCGCCAGGGCCTTGCGGCCCCGCCATCGCGTGCGCCAGGTTGCTGAGCACCACGACCTGGTCGCGATAGGGTGCGAGCGGTGACAGCGTCGGCGACAGTTCGAGCGGACCCACCGAGGCGGGCGTCCACTGGTTCATCACCGCGCCGTGCGGGATGAAGCAGAGCCCGAGCCGGACCTGCGCCCGCGCCGCCGTCTGCGCCAGCGCCGTGCTGGCGGGCACCATCGCATCCAGCAGCGGCAGGGACATCGTCACGCCCATGCCCCTGAGGAAGGTGCGGCGTGACAGGTGATTCTTGAAGATCATGCTCATCGACGATCCGTCCTCTAGCAGGTTGAGATTCGTACGCTTGCGCCTGCCGGGCCTAAAAGGCCCGCCCTGCAGCCCGCCCCACGGATGCCGTGGTTGCGGCCGGCGGCGCGATTTCCTTCATCTGGAACGGCACGCTGCGCGCCACTCCGGCGACGATGGCGGAGAACCTGTAATTGCTCGCCTTGGCGTCGCTGACAATCTTGCGGACGGCCGGCATGTCGTAATACTCGAGACCGCGGCCGAGCGCATACGTCAGCATCCTCTCCGTGATGACGCCAACGAATACGTCCGGGCGCCGGGCGATCTCACGGCGCAACGCGACCACGCCGTCCAGGGCGGCGCCCGTGAACAGCGTGCCGGACGCATCGATCGCCAGGCCCTCTTCCCGCTCGCGCCAGCGGCCGATCCCGTCGAAGTTCTCGAGCGCGAACCCGATCGGATCCATCAGCCGGTGGCAGCCCGCGCAGGTCGGCGACGCGCGGTGACGTTCCATGCGTTCGCGCAGCGGCAGCACCCGCCCGTCGGGGGTGGTGTCCTGTAATGGCGGGACGTTCGGCGGCGGCGGCTGCGGCGGCACGCCGAGCAGGTTCGTCAGGATCCACTTGCCGCGCTCCACCGGCGACGTGCGGTTGGGATACGACGTCACCGTGAGGATGCTCGCCTGCCCCAGCAGCCCGCGGCGGCCCTCGTTCGTCACCGGCACCCGGCGGAACCGGCTCCCGTACACGCCCGGTATCCCGTAGTGACGGGCCAGCCGCTCGTTCACGAACGTGTAGTCCGCGTTGAGCAGGTCCATCAGGCTCCGGTCCTCGCGCATGATGCTCTCGAAGAACAGTTCGGTCTCCTCCTTCATCGCCTGCCGGAGGTTGTCGTCGAAATCCGGGAACGCGACGAGATCGGGATTCGAGTTCTTCAGGTTGCGCAGGTGCAGCCACTGCTCGGCAAAGTTGTCGATCAGCGTCTTCGACTTCGGATCGGCCAGCATCCGTCGAATCTGCTGTTCCAGGACGGCCGGCTGCTTCAACTTGCCCTGCTCCGCCGCCTGCAGCAGCGGTTCGTCGGGCAGGCTGCTCCACAGGAAGAACGACAACCGCGACGCCAGCGCCACGTCACCCAGCCGGTAGACCGAACCGCCCGACACAGTCGGACCGACAGCCGCCACCCTGGCAACCGCCTGGGACGGATCAGGTTCGACGCGGAAGAGGAACTCGGGACTTGCCAGAACGAACTGCAGCGCCGACTCGATGCCGCGATCGAAATTGCCCCCGTTCTCGCGTCCGCGCGTGTAGAAATCCATCAGGACGCCGAGCGATGTGGCATCCACTGGCTTGCGGTACGCCTGCCGCGCCAGCGTCGTGAGAATGCGCCGGGCGCACGCGAGGTCGTTCGCGTCGGTGCCCGTGGGGCGGACCTTGTCAGGCCCGCCAGGCGAGGCTGACACGCCTCGTTCCCCGTTGCAGACGAGGATCTTGCGGCGCGATGGCGTGTCGCCGGGTCCCGACGCCTGGAACGGACCTTCCACCGTGAGTCGATCGACCGACGGATCGCCCATGATGTCGAGGCCGTCGACGGTGGTGCGCAGGAAGGGCTTGATCAGATCGTCGCGGGACGCCTGGCTCTTGAGCACGGTCGTCGCCCAGATCTTGTGGGTGCCAGCCTTGACTGGCAGCCGCACGGTCAGCCGGCGATCGAGGTCCGCGCCAAACGTCCCCGGGTTCTCGGCCATCCGGCTGAAGTCGTCCCGGCCGCCAACCGTCACCGCCTGCAGCCTGACACCATCCATCGCGATCTCGATCTCGTGCGGATCCTCCATGCCACGCATCAGGTCGAACGTGTTGCGCCACAAACGCAGCTTGATGACGTACTCGGCGTCGACCGGAAAGGTGTGCTCGATCACCAGGCCGCCACGGGTTCCCGGCGGCAGGCCGTCGATGTGCTGATCCTGCGACAGGTCCGGCCTGACGCGATAGGTCGCGGTGCTCGGCGCCATCGCGGTGTTACCCATCGCCATCCGGCTGATGTTCCAGGAGGCAGACAGGTATCGCTCCATCAACGACGGCGACACGGTCAACACGTCCGCGATGTTGTCGAACCCGCTGCTTTCGTCGTCCGGCGGGAGGAGCGCCGCCGCGTCGATGTCCAGCGCGAGGAGATCCCGGATGGCGTTCGCGTACTCGGCGCGGTTCAGACGATGCAGGGCGGTACGGCCCGGGCGGGGCTTGGCCGAAGCGGCGCGGTCGATCGAAGTCTCGAGATACGTGACGAAGCCGTCGAGCGTCGCGGCATCCGGTCGCGGCATGCCAGCGGGCGGCATCATGCCCGCTCGAACCTTGCGGATCACCTTCTCCCACATGGCCGCTGAGCCAGGAATATCGCCCATGTCCGCATGCTCGAGCGACAGATCGCCGGTGCGCGCGCGATCGTTATGGCATGTGACGCAATAAGTGGTGAGAACGGCGCCGTGCGGGGTCGCCGCAGCCGTGGTCGGGACAGGCGCCTGCGCGGACCCCGGGGTCCCGGCGAATATGAGGGCAAGAAGGAAGACGAGAGCAGCCGACGACAGGGCGGTGCGCAAAAGGGACCCCTCCGACCAGCGGATGATACGCGATAGTCAGGGGTGATGCGTCAGCGATTCACTCCCCGAACGGGTTATTCCTGGTCGTTCTAAGTCATTGACATGAATCGGGATGGCTCTGGGCGGCGAAGTGGTGGGCGGGCTCACGCACGCACCATCGCGCTCAGCTGTGCTTGGACCTCGACCGTGACGCGCGGATCGCGAAAAAACAAGGAGAGCCGCGGCACGATCGCAGACGAGAATTCGCCTGTGACCAGGCGTTGCGGGGTTCGCCACCGGATGTCGCGTTTAGTGGCAACCGGGATCCCGGGCATCGTCCGCCCTTCCGGTGCGCCATGAACTCGACACAGACAGACGACGCCTTGATTGCGCGGCTGCTCGACCTCAGCCCTTTCCCGATCGTGGTCAGCAGGCTCAGGGACCACATGGTCCTGGCGATCAACGACGCGACGGCTTCGCTGTTCCGCGGCCCGAAGGAGGCGGCCATCGGCCGCCATGTGCCTGACTACTACGTCAACCCCGGCCAGCGCGAGCAACTGGCGGCGCTCATCGGTCGCGACGGCCGCGTAGACCGGTTCCGCACCCATCTCCGCCGCGACGACGGCAGCACGTTCTGGACGTTCTCGTCAGCACGCCTCGTGACATACCAGGGGGAAGCGGCAGTCCTCACGGCATTCAACGAGGTCGAAGAACAGCTCGCGGCAAGCGATCGCCGCCTGGCCGCGCAGAGCAACGCCCTCAAGGAACTCACCGAGCGGCAGGCGGATACCACCGGCCGCTTCGAGGGACGCCTGCAGGAAATCCTGGTCACGGCCGCCCGCACGCTTCACGTCGAGCGGCTGAGCGTCTGGCGGCTGGCGTACGACCAGCGCTCCATCCGCTGCGTCGACCTCTATTCACCGGGCGCCGATCGCCATGAGGAGGGCGGGGCGCTGGGCTATTTCGACGCGCCGGCCTACTTCGACGCGCTCAGCAGCGATCGCGTCATCGCGGCCCACGATGCCGCTACCGATCCGAGGACTCGGGAGCTGCAGGACAACTACCTGGCGCGCCTGGGAATTGGCGCAATGCTCGACGTCCCGCTCCGCAAGGACCGGGCAACGGTTGGCGTGCTCTGCGCCGAGCACGTCGGCGGCGCCCGGACCTGGACGGTCGACGAGCAGAATTTCGCGATCTCGGTCGCCAACCTGATCGTCGTCGCCCTCGTGGACGACGAGCGGCGGCAGGCCATCGCGAAGCTCGCCGACAGCGAAGCACGGGCCCGGATGATCGTCGACACCGCGCACGATGCGTTCATGGGAATCGATTCACAGGGCCGGATCGTCGACTGGAACGCCGCCGCCGAAGCCACGTTCGGCTGGTCGGCCGCCGAGGTCCTCGGCCGCACGCTGTCGGACGTCATCATCCCGCTCGAATTCCGCGAGGCGCACGTACGGGGCATCAAGCGGTTTCTCGAAACCGGTGCCGCGCCGGTCGTGAACAAGCGGCTCGAGTTGAGTGCGCTGCATCGGTCTGGCCGCGAGTTTCCGATCGAGCTGACAGTCACCTCGCCGACCCGCTTCGGCGACGGCTACTTCTTCGGCGCGTTTCTCCGGGATATCTCCGAACGGCGCGAGCGCGACGAGCAGTTGCGCCACGCGAAGGAGTCGGCCGAGGCCGCCACGCGCGCCAAGAGCGAGTTCCTCGCGAACATGAGCCATGAGCTGCGGACGCCGCTCAACGGCGTGCTCGGCTACGCACAACTGCTGCAGCGCGACGCCGGAATGAGCGCACGCCAGCGCGAAGCGCTCGACGCCATTGCCAAGTCGGGGTCGCACCTGCTCGACGTCATCAACGAGATCCTCGACCTCTCGAAGATCGAGGCCGGGCGCGTCGACACGCACGCGACGGCCACGGACCTGTTCCAGCTGGCCGCGGACCTGCGGCAGCTGCTCGGCGAGTCCGCACAGCGCAAGGCACTGCGGCTGCGGACATCCGTGGCGGGTGACGTGCCGCGTGCTGTCTGCCTGGACGGCCGGCATCTCCGCCAGGTGCTCCTGAACCTGCTCGGCAACGCGATCAAGTTCACCAACGAGGGTGAAGTCCGCCTCGCTGTCACGCGAGCCGGCGAGGATCGACTGCTGTTCGAGGTCATCGACACCGGCGTCGGCATCGAACCCGAGGGACTGGCGACGATCTTCGACGCGTTCACGCAGACAAAGACCGGCGCGACGGCCGGCGGGAGCGGCCTCGGCCTGACGATCAGCAAGCACCTCGTCGGCATGATGGACGGCGACCTCCAGGTGGACAGCCTGCGCGGCAGCGGCAGCCGGTTCTTCTTCACGCTGCCACTCGCTGTGAACGACGCCACCTGTGCGGCGTGCCAGGATGCCGATGGCGCAGCCGAGCCCTCGCTCGATGCGGTGCTCGCCCCTGGACAGACGCTCACCGCGCTGGTCGCGGACGACAGCACGTTGAATCGGCGCATCCTCGGCGACCTGCTCGAGAGCGCCGGCGTGCGCGTCATTCATGCGACCGGTGGCGAGGAAGCCATCGCGCTCGCCGCACAACATCGTCCGGATGTGATCTTCATGGACCTGCGGATGCCCGGTCTCGATGGGCTCGAGGCCACACGCCGCCTGAAGGCCAACCCTGCGACGCTCCACGTGCCGGTTATCGCGGTGACGGCCAGCGCACTCGGCGATGCGCCGCAGGAGGCGAAGGAGGCGGGGTGCGTCGACTATCTCGCCAAGCCAATCCGCGCGCAGGCTCTCTTCGCCGCGCTGCAGACGCATCTCGGCGCGCAATTCGTGGTGCGTGCACAGACGCCGATCGCCGCCGAGCCCCAGTTGCCGCTCGAACGGCGCGAAGCGATCGCCAGCCGGATCAGGAGTGCCGCCGCCTTTGGCGATGTCACCGCCGTGGAGGCCCTCGTCGCCGAGCTCGCCTCACGCGACGGCGAAGCGGCGCTCGCCCGTCGCATCGGCAACCTGGCGACGAACTTCGACTTCGACGCGCTGCTGTCGCTGGCGGACAGGTTGAGCGGGGAGCCCGACCATGCTGGAACTTAGACAGCCCTCGTCTGTCGGTCTCGTGCCGCCGGCCACCATCCTGGTGGTGGACGACAACCCGGTGAATTTGCAGGTGCTCGTGCGCACGCTCGACGGGTTCGGTCATCGCATCCTTGCCGCGAGGAACGGGCGGGCGGCGCTCGATATCGCCCACCGGATCAACCCGGATCTGGTGCTGCTCGACGTGATGATGCCGGAGATGGGCGGCTTCGATGTCTGCAAGGCGCTGAAGGCGGATCCCGCCACGCAGGACAGCGCGGTGATCTTTCTCTCGGCGCTCGGCGATGTGGAGGACAAGGTCTCCGGCCTCACCCTCGGCGCCGTGGACTACATCACCAAGCCGATCCAGCCGGAGGAAGTGCAGGTGCGCGTCTCGAACCACCTGATGCGCCTCCACCTCGAACGCGAGCTGCGACGCAGCCGCGATCGGCTCGATCGCGAGCTGGCCAAGGCTGCACGCCTCCAGCAGCAACTGCTGCCGCGTGCGCTCCCGTCGCATCCGGCCCTCACGTTCGGGCCGTACTACCGCACCAGCCGTCACGCCGGTGGGGACTACTACGACGTGCTGGATCTCGGCAACGAGCGGTTCGCGGTGATCGTCGCTGACGTCTCGGGTCATGGCGCGGCCGCGGCTATCGTGATGGCGATGATCCGAACGGTGCTGCACACACCGGCCGGCTGCAGTAACGACCCGGCCCAAGTGCTCGCCTACATCAACAACCACTTCCGCTACTTGTGGGACGACCGCATTTTCGCGACGGCCGTTTACGCGGTCATCGACGTGCCCACGCACACGATGCGCGTCGCCTGCGCTGGCCATCCGCCGCCGCTGATCGTTCGCGATGGTGAGCCGGTGGGGCGGTTGCCCCTCGACGCGACGATTCCGCTCCTGCTGATGGCCACGGGCCAGATTCCGACGTCGGAGCACACGCTGCAGCCTGGCGACCGGCTCCTGTTCTTCACTGACGGAATCACCGACCGGGAGAATGCGGACGGTGTCCCGTATGAGCTGGAACGGCTCTCTGCCGCGCTCGACACCGCCCGCGGATTCACCGCGTCAGCCGCCGTCGACGGCATCGTCGCCGACATCGAGGCGTTTACGGGCGGCGAAGAGCCGGACGACGATCAGACGCTGCTGCTCGTTGGGTTCAAGTAACCCGGCGATGGGCGGGGGCGGGCCTTGTCATTCCCGCATGAGGCAAGATCGCATCGGCATGTCGAACCCGATCCCGGACTGGCTCGAACCGATGGCCGCGACGCTGACCCAGGAGCGCTTCGCCGGCGGCGACTGGTTGTTCGAGCGAAAGTTCGACGGCATCCGGCTGCTTGCCTACAAGGACGGCGACCAGGTGCGGCTCTACTCCCGCAACCGCCTGCCGCAGCAACTGCCGGTTGTCGCGCGCGCGATCGCGGCACTCCCGGTCTCCAGCGTCATCCTCGACGGCGAGATCACCTGGGACGGCCACAGCGGCTACCACGTTTT
>Ga0247825_10002554_pt1 | contig 11997 bp, 12 predicted proteins | sample 13C_Vanillin_Day_FD_194413 | JGI IMG/M metagenome (GOLD analysis project Ga0247825, IMG submission 194413) | Soil microbial communities from agricultural site in Penn Yan, New York, United States - 13C_Vanillin_Day48 | ecosystem: Environmental > Terrestrial > Soil > Agricultural land | place... | reverse complement strand
CTCCCGCTGAAATGCCGGCGATGCCCACCGCTTTGTGGATGTATTCGCTCAGACAACTGTCGAGCACGTGCTTCAGCAGCCCTGGAAAGCTGTGGTTGTACTCGGGCGTCACGATGAGAAGGCCATCAGCTTCCGTCATCGCTTTCGCGAACACCGGGTCCTTAATCGCCTCCCCCGCATCGTCTACCGGCATCCGCACAGTCGCGATGTCGATCAGATGACTCGTCACGCCAGCGCGGCGATTCAACAAATCGGTGAAGAGTCGAGCGGCATGCTCTGACGCGCGTCCCTTGCGCGCCGTGCCGAGGATGACAGGGATGTTCAATAGACGCGGCTCAGTCACAGTCGATCTCCCGCTCTTTGATGCCCCTACGATGTCACGGTTTCAGGATGGTGTGCGCACGACTGCTCCCTTGCGATTCGGCGCTGGAATGTTCCAGTCGTAGACAATCAGATCGGCGTCTCGATCGTGTGGGCAAGGCGTTGGTGGTAGCGCCGCGCCAATCGAGCCAGACCGCGACCTGCTAGCTTCGTCATGCCGAGCACGATGCCCGCCGTTACCAACGACCCCAGCATTCCAGCCCGGATTCCTGTTACGGCGTGCATGACGACTGCGTCGCCGAAGTACACGGTGGCGATCACGAGCAGAGGTGTCCACGCGACAACGGCAACGAGCGACCAGGCGGCAAACGCCAGCGGCCTCCAACCCCAGACGCCCATCGCCACATACATCGGGAGGCGGCTCCCCGGAACAAATCGACTCACGAGGATAGCGGTACCAAATCGCTTCTCGATCTGGTCCCTGACGGCCGAAGCGTTCGTCGAGGACAGCGCGCGTGACAACCACGGAACTCGCAGCGCGCGGACTCCAAGGACACGCCCCATACCCCACAGCCCCAGATCGCCCACGTAGACGCCGACGATGCACGCGACGACTGCGTGGGTCAGCGGAACGTATCCCTCGCGAGCGAGGAGTCCGGCGCCAATCGATGCCAGGTCCTCGGAGACCAAGGTTGAGAGAGCGAGACCGGCGAGGAGTGCGGTCATGCAGCCACCGTGATCGCGACGCTCTCCGCCGCCTCCGCGGGTCGATACCTAAGGCTGACGGTATGCTCACGAACCTCGACGACCGTGTGACTCACCGTGCGTGCGTCGGCTCGACGCATACGCACGCTGACCTCTTCGCGGCCTCGCCACTGATGCAGGTGAAACAGATCCTCGGCTGCGACCTTGTCGCTCGTGGCAGCGAGGAACTGGCGAAACAACGCAGCACGGGGCCGTGCGACGAGCCGATCGCCGAGGCCCGATGACGTTCGTATCACCGCGTCGTGAAGTGGCTGCCGGCGACGATGCAGGGCGTGTCCGTCCGAACAGCACTCGACAAGCTCGCGGCCATCGACGATGAGGAGCCGGAACGGCTGGAAATGACCAGGCTCCAACTGAGAAGCCCACATCAAGGCCGAGTCGACGTCCGCAGAGCGCAGGAGAGGCGGGATGATCGTGCCGCGGCTCACTGGCGCTCGCGTCGCCGTCGACCCGTTGCAGACGTTCAGGAGCGAACAGACGAGACCGGCGTCATTGACGCCGATCCACGTGCCGCCACTCTCCGGATCGACCGGCATGATTGCGAGCCGTGAGCCGGCTCTCGTGATGGCAGGCGGCAATGCCGCGGGCCGAGTGGTCAACTCGTCGCGGTTGCAGACGAGCCGCCAGCGCAGCGGGTCTTCAGCGTCGGCGTTCACGGCCGACACGAGCGACGCCGGCAGTATCGTTACCGTGCACATGCGAGGACCGGTGTGGCTGGTGCGAGACCGAAACGTGGACCCATGTTGATCGCGCGTTCATCGAGCAGACGAGTGATCAGCGCGTTGTGATGAATCGTGTGGCTGATTACGAACATCAGCTCCCGACCGACGGTTGACGTCGTCACGAGGAACGCGCCGCTGGTATCGACCTGAGTCTCGACATCGACCGGTACCTCGAGGAGGTGGCAGTCGAGCCGAAGCAGATCGGCTTCGAGGTCGCGGATGTAGTGAATGGCGGCGAGCCGGCACGTTTCGACGGCCGTGCCGCGTGCCCGCCGGTCGTACGCGCACAGGCCGGTTCGCGTACCGGTGAGGAGCGCGCTGACGTGATCGAGACAGTGGCGCACGTGGCCACCGATTCCGCCGCCAGACCGGCCCCGTGCCGGGGCCGCGTAGCTCTCATCGTCGATGCGCTCGATCATCGAGCGCATCTCGTCGAGGAGCTCGCGAAGTGAATCAACAGCGATCATGAGCGTCGATCCGGGCTACAGAGTCGCCGAGCCCGTACGCAACCACATCCCGATGAGCGGAATCTCACTGCGCCGGAGGACGAGGATTGCCGCAGCGAAGACGAAGACGATCAGCGCGAGCCCGAACAACAGGCCGCCGTCGCCCATGATTGCGATGCCGAGAACGGTCAGGTGACTGCCGATTGCGCCGGCCATGACCGCCAGCGCGAGCACCGCTCCGATCGTCGTGGTCGCCGGCACCAGGAGCAGAATCGCGGCGACGAGCTCCACTATGCCCGACAGGATCCGTCCCCAGGGTTCAACGCCCAGCGTCGAGAAGATGTAGACCGATTCTGCCGCACCGGTGAATTTGAAGAAGAGGGTCTGGAGCAGGATGCCTGCGACGACCAGTTGAAGCCCCCAGCTCACGATCCCCTGCATGTTCCAACCCTTCATGACAGCGCCTCCAGGCCGATGCACTCGATCGGCATCCTAGTGCCGGTTGGATGACTGCCTCCAGTGCCGCGTTACAACTGCAGGTCGCGAAACCTCGGCCCACCCGCGGCATCAAATGGGGGTGGCACTCCATCGAACGTGGCGTCTGTTCTTGTCGTCGTGGATTCGTTTGACGAAGTGGGAGTATTGGCCGCCGTGGCTGTCCTATCTGCCGCTCGTCGGATGGATCGGAGTGCTCGCGATCAGGCATCGGAGCCTGGTGGTGTTCACCGGGGCTAATCCGGCGATTCCGGCCAGCGGCTTCATTGGCGAGTCGAAGGTCGCGATCCTGGAAGGGCTGTCGAGGTCGCGAGATCGCGTTGCCAAGAGCGAGCTGATTGCCGGCTCGTTATCCGAGATCGCGAAGCGCGATCGAATTCATACGTGGCTGCAGCGCGAGCGGCTGTCGCTTCCGATCGTCCTGAAGCCGAATGAAGGCCAGCGCGGGTCCGGCGTCGTCGTCGCCAAGTCGTCTGACGAGCTGCGTGCCTATCTGCGCCAGTCGACTGTGGACACGATCGCCCAGGAATATGTGCCGGGCGTCGAGTTTGGCGTGTTCTATTGCCGCAAGCCGTCGGAGGCACGCGGCAGGATCATCTCTGTCACCGAGAAGCGACTGCCGTTCGTCGTCGGAGATGGCCACCGGTCGCTCGAGCGCCTGATCCTCGACGACCGCCGCAGCCTGGGCATGGCCCGCTTTCACCTGCGTCGCCAGCAGATGCGACTGAACGAGATTCCTCCGACCGGTGAAGTCGTGTCCCTCGGTGATCTCGGCACCCATTGCCGCGGCGCCCTGTTTCTCGACGGGCGCGCGGCGCTCACGCCCGCGGTCGAGCGTGCATTCGACGACATGTCGAGAGGCTTCGATGGCTTCTACTTCGGGCGTTACGACGTTCGTGCCCGGTCGGTTGAGGACTTCAGTGCCGGCCGCTTCACTGTCATCGAGCTGAACGGCGTCACGTCAGAAGCGACGCACATCTACGATCCGCGAATCGGATTCCTCGAGGCGTATCGAGCATTATTCGAGCAGTGGCGGTTGGCGTTCGAGATTGGCGCAGAGAACGTCAGGCGTGGTGCAGAGACGACGTCGATCCGGGAGCTCGTTCGACTGCTGCTCCAGTATCGGGAGACGGCGCAACGTCACCTCGACGAGTCTCCGGCGATGACACGCGACCGATCACCCTCAACGCCATCGTCACGAGCGCCAGAGCCGGGCAGAGGATCAACACATCGGCGCGATGAAGGGATTCTCGCGTCACGGTCGTGATGAAGTGCTCGACACCGACGCCGGCGACGGCGATGCCGAGATAGAGCGGCAGATGCGCGTAGCTCCAGACGTGGAACCGCACTGCGTCGCGTGACGATCGCACGAAGCGTTCGGCGACGGCCTCGACGCCGTCGAAGTACCACCACCAGATCGTGAACACCAGCGTGATGCCCAGGACCGCGGAGGAAGCGGCGACCGGACTCCAGTACTCCTGGTGGCTCATCCCTGTCATCACGGCCACCATGGACTCGCCCAGCAGGATGATGCTGAACAGGCCATATCGCTCGGGCAGATGCGCAGCGTCATGCGGCACCTCGATGAGATGGCGGGTGGACACGAGCGGTGTGCCGAGGTCGATAGTCAGCGCGAGCGCCCAGAGCCAGAAGCGCTCTGGCGCTGCGACGAAACAAGAGACCAGCCAGAGCAGCGCGGCACCCGCTGACGTCGATGCATAGCGAATGGCGAGGGTTCGTGACCGCAGGACTCCCCGGACCCGACAGTACTGCAACGCCAGCACGAACCGCATCGCGGCGTACGCAGCAACGAAGCCGGCAGAGTCGCGCCCGTCGAGCGGTCCCGTAGCATTGATCGCCATTACGGCCACGAGAAAGATCTGCAGCGCCGTGAGCGAGCGCTGAATGAGATCGTCAGTATCAAAGCGGTTGGAAAAGTTGGTGTGCCCCAGCCAGCTCCACCAGATCATCACGAACAGCAGCGAGAAACGGAGCAGACCGGCCGGCGAGTAGTCGTCCCGCAGGTGCGTCCCAACCTGCGCGACCGCAGCCACGAAGATGAGATCGAAGAACAACTCCATCCACGTAACGCGTCGGCCTGGCTCGAGACCGCCCTCCGAGCGAAGTCGCGGTGGCTGAATCAGTCGTTGGAGCACAGGCGGCATGGGTCCCTCATGACTGAGATGCCGCCGCCTTCCTCAGGTTTCGTGAGCCTGCGGACGACGTTCCCGCGACCCTCCGATGATGGACGCGATCACGGCCCCGACGAGCAGCGCGGCAATGATGCCGAGCGACCATTCAATCGGGAACTTCCCGCCGTACAGATCATTCAGCCAGGTCATCTTCAGCCCGACGAAGATCAGGATCAGCGCCAACGCGTACTTGAGCAGCTCGAACCGCTGGAGCGCATCCGCCAGCAGGAAGTACATCGCGCGCAGGCCGAGAATGGCGAACACGTTCGACATGTAGACGATGAGCGGTTCGCGCGACACCGCAAAGATCGCCGGCACCGAGTCTACGGCGAAGATGATGTCGCTCATCTCGAGGAACAGCAGCGCGACGAGCAGCGGCGTGGCGTGCCAGCGGTTCTCGAGATAGACGAAGAATCGTGGACCGTGCAGCTCCCGCGTCACCGGCACCAGCCGGCGGAAGAGGCGAATCACGGGATTTCGCTCAGGCGCGATCTCGTGATGGGGCGACCAGAGCAGCTTTATGCCGGTCAGCAGCAGGAACACCCCAAACAGCAGGACGACGATGTGGTACTGCATGAGGACAGCGCCAACGCCGATGAACAGCGCCCGGAAGACGAGCGCCCCGAGGACGCCGTAGAAGAGCACGCGGTGCTGATAGGTTGGCGGGATGGCGAAGTAGTTGAAGACCAGAACGAAGACGAAGATGTTGTCGACCGCGAGTGACTTTTCGACGATGTAGCCGGTGAGGAATTCCAGTGCGGCTTGTCGCCCGGCCTCGGGCCCGAGCACCGACGAAGCGTACTGATAGAACGCAAAGTTGAAGATCAGCGCGAGCGTCACCCAGACGATCGACCAGCCCAGCGATTCGCGGAACGACACGACGTGGGCGTGCCGATGGAATACGCCGAGGTCGAGCGCCAGCAGCACGAGGACGAACCCGGTGAACGCACCGTAGATCCACCAGTAGTCGGCAAACGGAAAAACCAATTCCAAGGGCGTTCTCAGGTCCGGTTGCCAAGGTAACGGACCGCAGCGCCAATAGACAAATAGATAGTTTGGACGCTAGAGTGAGCTTTTATCTATGTATCTGGCAGAGGGTCGCCATGGAGTGGCCGAACGATCACTTGCGATCACGTAAAGGGCGCGAGCTTCTTGAACGTCGCAAGCACCCAGCGATAACCGTCCGGATCGGTAATGACTGATGTGCGATCGCCCCACGGCTGATCTTCCGCATCGGTCACCCCAGCGCCTGCTTTTCGCGCCTCGGCGGCGGCTCGATCCACGTCGGTGACATACGTGTACAGCGCGGCCGCTCCTCCGCTTGCCGTCGCTGGATCGCCGCGGCGAACCAGCATGATCGCGGAGTCGCCATGACGCATCTCTGCATACCGCACCTGGCCGTCGGCGTCGGGAAGCACGACGCCGCGTGTAAAGGCGAACGCTCGTTCGAGAAACTCCATCGACGCGCTGACGTTCGCTACCGCCAGATACGTATTCACGGCCTGCATACCGGGAGCGAGGCCGCTTGTCGCCGCGGCCGTTCTGGATTCAGTTGTCTGTGAGGAAGTGGCAGCGCTCCGAGAAAGCCGGGCTTTCGCGCCGCGCCGGCGTGACGCCCGGGCGGTGGCAGTTCGTTTTCGTGGCGGCATGGCAGAGATATGAATGGTAGCGATTGGGCTATGAATTTGCACGGGTGTCGTGCGGATCGCGACACACCTTGTTTCGAAGAAACAGGCGTATCTTACGTCGTGACCGATGGCGAGATCCTAGGTTCCGAGGCGGATCCGCCAGATCTGTTGTTCTGCGAAAGGCTGCATCATGGCACGAGACGAACTGGGCGTCGAGCATCTCCTGCGGCGGGCGGGCTTTGGCGCAAGCCGGGACGATCTGAAGCAGTTCGAAGGCACCTCCGTGTCCGGCGTGCTGCAGCAGTTACTCGACTACGAATCGCAGCCGGACGACGTTGACACGAAGATTGGAATGCCCGGGTATGCGTCGATCAATCCGGGCAGAGGCTTCTCTCCAAACCTGAACATCGAGCATGCGCGCCAGCGCTGGCTCTTCCGGATGATTCATACGAAGCGGCCGCTCCAGGAGAAGATGGCGCTCTTCTGGCACAACCACTTCGCGACGGCGTACTCGAAGATCTCGAACGCGGTCACCCCTGCGCAGGCGACGCGCATGCTGGCGCTGAAGGCGGGGGAACTGCCCGGCCCGCAGGGCCAGATCGAACTGTTCCGCTCGATGGCATTGGGAAGTTTTCGCGATCTGGTCATCGAGGTGGCCAAGGATCCGGCAATGCTCGTCTGGCTCGACGGCCGTCTCAACACCCGCCAGCGGCCGCAGGAGAATTTCGGCCGCGAGATCATGGAGCTCTTCACGTTCGGCCTCGGTCACTACAACGAGTTCGACGTCTACGCCGCGGCGCGCGTATTTACCGGATGGAATCTGCGCCTCATCGGGCGCGGCGACGAGCTCGACACGTATTACGAGTTCGTCTTCAATCCCAATCAGCACGACACCGGAGCGAAGACGTTTACGTTTCCAATCTATCGTGACGGCAGCAACACCATTCCTGCACGTGCCGCAGCAGATGGCATGCAGGATGGCATCGACTTCATCACCGCGCTCGCCACGCACCCCGACACCGGACGACGGCTGGCGCGCAAGCTGTGGGGCTTTTTCGTCAGCGAAGTCGTCGAGCCCGACGAGGCCACACTGAGCGGCGCCGCGAGTGCCTACCTCCAGAGCGGCACGCGGATCGAATCGATCGTGCACTTCATGCTGCGCTCGCGTCAGTTTCAGAACCCCGGCAACTGGCACACGCGTTACAGCTGGCCGGTCGAATTCGTCGTCCGCGCGGTGAAGGAGGTCGGCTGGGCCGGCTTCAACGTCGATACCATGCGTGGTCCGCTGACAGCGATGGGGCAGATGTTGTTCGAGCCACCCGATGTCAACGGGTGGGAGCTGGGGCCTGGATGGTTCACAACGGGAGGCATGCTCGCGCGAATGAACTTCGCATCGAGCCTCGCGCAGAATCAGCGGGGGAATCTCGTCCGCGACCTCTCTGGGTCCACCTCGTCTCCCGAATCGGTCCTTGATTTCTTTCTCGATCGACTGAGGCCCGCGCTGTTCTCTCAAGAGGCGCGTAATGAGTTGCTGGCGTATCTCGAGGCTGGCGGCGCGTGGACCGGATCGAATGCCCAGATTCAAACGAAAGCGGCCGGCCTCGCGCGGCTCATCGTTGGATCCGGCGAGTACCAAGTTGTCTAGTTAGTGGTTAGTGGTTAGTGGTTAGTGTTAGTGGTTGGTGGTTGGTGGACGAGAACTGAGGACTGACGACCGAGGACTGAGGACCGAGGACCGAGGACCGACTGAGGACCGAGACCATGCCCGTTACACGTCGAGACTTTATCCGCGGTGGCGTTGCGGCGTTCACCGTCAGCTTCACGGCGCCGGCGTTCCTGAGTGACATCGCGCGCGCGCAGGGAGCGCGGTCTCGCAGCCTTGTCGTCGTGTATCTCGGGGGCGGGAACGATGCGCTGAATACCGTCGTGCCGTATCAGGATCAGTTCTATTACAGCCGCCGGCCCACCATCGCCGTGCCCGCCGGTCAGGTGCTCCAGATCGGAAGCGACTCGAGCGGTCGCGCGCTCGGTCTGCATCCGCGGTTGACCGGGTTGCACAGCCTCTTCAACGAGGGGCGCCTTGCCATCATTCAGCGAACCGGTTATCAGAATTCGAGCCGGTCGCACTTTCAGGGGTTCGACATCTGGGGGACGGCGAATCCGTCGCAGCCGAACACGACCGGGTGGCTTGGGCGTTACCTCGAATCGATTCCGCGTGACGCGCTCGCTGGATGGAGCACGACGCGCGAAGTGCCCCGCGCACTGACGTCGCACGAGCTCAGCGTGCCCGGCATCGGCGACGCGCGCGGTTACGCATTTGCCAGCCCGAACGGCCCTGCGGAGGCACTCAACGAACGAGCCGCGGCCACCCGCATCGCGTCGCACCTGCCGGTCGAGCTTCCACATCTGGCGTTTGTGAACGGCGCCGCGACTGCGACGTTCGAGACACTCGATCGCGTGGCATCTGTGGCGACGTATGCCGGCACGGTTGCATATCCCAACAACGGTTTCGCGCTTGCCCTTCGCACGGTGGCGGGATCGATCGTTCGTGGCACGGGCACGCGGGTCTATTGGGTGCAGACCGGCGGCTTCGACACGCATGCGGGGCAGGGTGCTCAGGGCGGCGGGGCGTACGCGGCGCTCATCGGCACGTTTGGGGACGGGATCGCGGCGTTCTATCAAGACCTTCGCAACCAGGGCCTTCTGTCAGACACGCTCATGCTGCAGTTCTCGGAGTTCGGCCGCCGCATCTCGGAGAACGGAAGCGCCGGCACCGATCACGGCGCCGCTGCAGTCATGATGGTGATGGGCGGAGCCGTGCGAGGTGGCATCTATGGCACGGCGCCTTCACTCAATCCCGATCCCAACAACCCGACGCTGGAGAACGCCGGAGGCGACGTGCGATACGAGACGGACTTCCGGTCGGTCTACGCGCGTGTGCTCGATGGCTGGCTCGGTGCGAACTCGCCCTCGATCCTCGGAGGAGACTTCCGTGCCGGCGCGCCGCCGGTGGTGTAGCGGCTCGGGACTCGGGATTCGGGACTCGGGACTCGGGACTCGGGATTCGCGCCTTAATTCGGTCTGTCGTAGATCTCTTTCAACGCTGATTCCACCGTCGGATAGCGAAAGACGAATCCGTGCCGCCGCGCGACCTCGGGGATCACGCGTTGACCGCCAAGGACGAGTGCGTCCGCCATCTCACCGAGCACGAGGCGCAAGGCGAACGATGGCGCTTTCAGCCACGACGGACGTCCGAGTACTCGACCGATCGTTCGGGACAACTCCTCATTCGTGACGGGCGTCGGCGCGGTGACGTTGAGGGGCCCTGCGATCGTCGTGGTGGCGAACGCCCACTTCACCATCGCCACCCAGTCGTGCACGTGGACCCACGAGACGAACTGCCGGCCGCTGCCTACGGGTCCACCTGCGAATAGCTTGAACGGCCGCGCGAGCTGCGGCAGCGCCCCGCCTTCCCGCGCGAACACGACGCCGCTCCGCAACATCACCACGCGCGATCGGTTCGCCGCCTGACTGGCGATTGCCTCCCAGTCGCGACAGACCTCCGCCAGGAAATCCGAGCCTGGAGGCGTCGTCTCAGTTGCGGGCTCGTCGCCTCGCACACCGTAATAGCCAACTGCCGAACTGCTGATGAACGCAGCTGGTGGTTGCGCCGCCCCCGCGATGGCTCGCACGAGCGCGCTCGTGGCCTGCGTACGACTCTCGCGAATGGCCGCCTTGCGCGCGGCGGTCCAGCGTCCTCCGGCGATCGACGTGCCAGCGAGATTGATGACGGCCGTCGCGCCACTCAGCATCGGGGACCACGACGAGTCGTTCTGTCCAGGCGACCAGCGTACCTCGTGCTCTCGCGTCGGGTGCCGTGTCAGCACGACCACTCGGTATCCGTCCAGTCGGAACGCCTCGAGCAGAGCCGTGCCCAGCAGACCTGTACCTCCCGCGATGACGACTGTGCCCATATCGAGGGTCTCCCGGTCCCCGGCTCCAGTCTAGGCGGTCCCTGACTCGGGGTTTCTCCCAAGTTGACAGCCAGCCGCGCCCCTGCTGTAGTAGTAACTAACCGGTTGGTTAACACAGCCGGTGACATCGAACGATGGCAAGACGCACCATGCGTGATTCCCGGGCCGCAATCTTCCGCGCGGCGGCGCTCGAGTTTGCCGAGCGCGGCTACGAAGCTGCCGGGACGGACCGCATCGCCACCCGCGCTCGGGTCAACAAGGCGATGCTCTACTACCACTTCGGCAGCAAGGGCGAGCTCTACGCCGAAGTCGTGCGCGACATGGTGGGGGCGGTGCGTGCGCGCGTGCGCGCGATCGCGGACGGTCCCGGATCCGCCGAACACAAGCTCGACTCGTGGGTCAGCGCGCTCGTCGAAGAAGCGGCCGCCAGGCCGTGGTTCCCGCCGATCATGCTGCGCGAACTCGCCGCGCGCGCGCCGCATTTCGATGCCACGACCTTTCACATGATGAACGCCGTGCTCGCGGGCGTGACCGACGTCATCGCGCAGGGCAAACGCGAAGGCGCGTTCCGCGACGTCGATCCGCTGCTCGCGCATCTGTCGATCATGCCCCCGGTCCTCATCTTCTTCGCTCGACAACGCGTGCTGGCTGGCCGGAAGCTTCGCGGCGGACTTGCCGAGCCGCGTCAACTCGACCAGTTCGTACGTCATATGCAGGCCTCCGTGCGAGGCATGCTGCGGAAAACATCATGACCGTCCCTCGTCTGCTCGTGCTCGCTGTGCCTGCCCTCCTGGTGGCGTGCGCGCCTGCTCCACCCAGCGATCGACTGCGCGTCTCCGGAAACGTCGAGGCGACCGAGGTCCACACCGCTGCCGAAGCCAGTGGCCGCATCGTCGATCTGCGCGTGGATGAGGGCGATCGAATCGAGGCCGGTGCCGTGATCGCCCGCCTCGACACTGAAGACACGATGTTGCAGATCGCACGCACGCGCGCCGACCGCGCCACGGCCGTCGCGCAACTCCGCCTGCTCGAGGCCGGCTCACGCGCGGAAGACATTCGACAGGCACGTGCGCAGGTGGACGCGACCGCGGCGGATGCAGCAGCCGTCGACGCGGAGGTCACAGCCGCACAACTCGACCTCGATCGCTTTCAGGCGTTGCTGACCGCGAACGCAGGCTCCGTCAAGCAGCGAGACGATGCCCAGGCGCGAGTGGATACGGCAAAGGCCCGTCAACGCGCAGGGCAGGATCGCGTGCGATCGGCTCGCGAAGCGCTGGCGCGACTCGAGGCGGGCACGCGCCCGGAGGAGATTCAGACGGCTCGCGCGCGCGTCGCCGCCGCTGATGCGCAGGTCGCCGTCCTCGAGAAATCAGAGCGCGATGCCACCGTCATCTCACCCATCGCCGGCATCGTCACGCAGAAGTTGGTGGATGCGGGGGAGATCGTGGCTCGCG
>Ga0247825_10002553_pt1 | contig 12000 bp, 13 predicted proteins | sample 13C_Vanillin_Day_FD_194413 | JGI IMG/M metagenome (GOLD analysis project Ga0247825, IMG submission 194413) | Soil microbial communities from agricultural site in Penn Yan, New York, United States - 13C_Vanillin_Day48 | ecosystem: Environmental > Terrestrial > Soil > Agricultural land | place... | reverse complement strand
TGGCCAAGCCGTGCCGCCGGCTGTTTGCGGGCCGGCCGATGCCCGACCTCGTGATCGCGCGTCCGCCCGTGCAGGGCATTCCGCTGCGCGTTATCTAGCGTCCTCCGGCGGCGGCTCTCATGGCTGCAGCCGGACGACTTCGTAGTCGCCGCGCCGTGGCCCTTCGCGAATCACAAATCCCGGTTTCACGGTGAACGTCCAGCCGTTTCCAACGAGGGTCGTGTCGTCGCGGCGGGCGGGTGCCGGCACACGACGGACGCTGCCGCTGCTTTCGACGAGCACGCCCTTTTGGGCCTGCAGCATGCCCGACTCTGAGTTGTGGCTATAGGGGCCGACGAACACGGTGCCGACGTCCGGAATCACTACCGCGCCCCTGGAATTGAACCCGCCGCCGCCTCCGCCGCGAATCACCAGCACTGGACCGTCCACGAACTGCCGGCGCAATTCGGCCAGGCGCTCCTGCCGCCCTCGTTCGCGCTGCTCCTCGGCAGCACGGACCTCGGCGCCGCCGTAGCGGGAGGCGGAGGCCACGGCGTCGGTGGCTGGTTGAACGGCGAGCGCGCCGGCCAGGAGCGCCGCGAAATCGTCGGTGTTGCGGATCCGCTGACGCCAGGCCGGGGACGAGGCGTCGAGCAGGAGGCCATACGCGGGACCAGTCCAGTAGGCGAACGTGCGAATGAAGCTGTCGTCTCCATCGCACGCGGCAAGTATCTCGATCCCACGCGTGACCGCGCCGGCCGCAGAATCGGCCGCGGCGGCGACGCCCGTGTACGAGGCGACGCCTTCGTTGATCTCGAGCGCTCGCTCCTTTTCGGCGCTGCCCGTGTAGAACATGCGCCGCGCCTGCCGGAAGGCGAGCGCATCGCGGACGGCCGTGTTGCGCTGCGCTCCGGACTCCCGAAGCCCGCGTGCCAGCGCGCGGCATTCGAGCCGCAGCCAATAGCGCCCTTCCATCAGGTCGAGATGTTCGTTCAACTGCTCCGAGGCAGCCAGCCCGAGCTTCAACTGGACGATGCCGTGAAACAGCTCGTGGAGGAGTATCTCCCTGGCGTGAAGCGGCGGCGCGCTGACGAGGGTGTCCCACATGTACGCCGCCCACGTGGCGCCGCCCCACTGTATTGGCGCGTTCAGCCCGAGCAGGCGCGGGCGGGGCCCTTCCGGAGCGGGCTGGCTGGTGGCGATCGTCTGCGTCCGCGAGTCGTGGATGACCATCGGGCCGCAGAGCGACATGCCCCAGAGGCGTTTGCCCTCCCGTTCGCAGACCGCCTGGACGTCCTTGAAGTACTCCTGTGCGCGTTGCTGATCGACCTGTGCCGCCGCGGGCAATGCGAGCACTGTCATCACGCTCAACAGAAAGGCGACGCCACGCGTCCGCGCCCTCATCGTCCAGGGAATGTCCATATGGATCGTCCTCCTAGAACAACAGTCGGCCGGCAACCATCGGAAACAGCATCATGGCGATGACCAGCAGCCACGCGCGCCAGTTGCCGAAGTTCAGCGTGTAGCCAAGGCCGAAACGATTCTCGACCCACATGGCCGGGTCGTGCGGGTTGACATAGTAGAGGCCACCGACTTTCCACGCGTGGTCGGGGGTGCCGTCTCCGTGAACCTCCCGCCGCGCGGCAGGCGCGACTGCGCGATGGCCGCCCTGGCCGACGCGGAACATCCAGTAGTTCAGGCCGAAACCGAACAGCATCAGCGGCACCGGCACGAACCAACCCCACCCGCTCAGGGCGCCGCCGAACGCCGGTATCGATTCGACCGTCCAGGCGGACGTCAGAATCGCAGCGGCGTAACCGCCCAGAACAAGGCCGAGAGCGTTGACGCGCCGGAACCGGTGCTCCGCTGCCGCGGCCGGGCCGTCGACCGCGATCTGTCGCGACCGCCGCGTCAATGTCACGGCCATCGTCAGCCCCATGGCGACCAGGATGGCGCCGAACGCGAGCGGCCCGAACGGGTTGGCCATGTCGGGATCATCCGGCACGTCGTCCAGGTAGGTGTAGCGGAGCAGCGCGGTTGCTAGCAGGATCGCAAACGGTCCGGCGGCGAAGAGCGCCCCACCCGGCAGCGACGTGTCGCGCGTGACGAGTGAGGCGACGCGCACGTCAGATGGCGGGACGGCGTGCGGGCGCGCCTTCAGGCGCGCCCATTGCCACGCCCCATGAGCGGCCACAATGTTGCCGGTCATGACAGCCGTCATCAGCATGCCCCATCCTCCGAATTCGTCCGGACGCCCCTGAAGCAACAGGAGAATCGCGAGCGTTGCCGCCGCACTGATCCAGACAATCGTCCGGTAGCGGGAGACGAGCGTGCGGCCGGCGCCCGTCACGAATGCCTCGGGCACTGTCACCCCGAACAGGATGTCCGGCCGGCTGAGGCGAGGCATGAAATGAAAGACGAGCGCGGTCGCCGTCACCATGAGCATCAGGGTCCAGACTACGGACGTCATAGTGACTCTCCTTGGGCGAGGCGGCGCAGCGCTGCCGAGATCTGTCGTGAGCTCATGCCGGCGCTGCGCAGCTGCGCGGCAATCTGCGACACCTGCCGCAGCAGCTGATCGACCTGGCGCTGGTCAACTGCCCGCGGTGCGTTCCGCGCGATCACGGTCGCCCCGCGGCGGCGTTTCAGCTCGAGCCAGCCTTCGTCGGCGAGCAGCCGGTAGGCGAGCGCCACCGTGTTGAAATGCACCCCGAGATCGAGGGCCAGCTGGCGGATCGGCGGCAGCAGGTCGCCGGGCTTGAGCCGCTCGTCCACCAGATGCCGGCGCAGGTCGTCGGCGATCTGCCGGTAGGCAGGAATGGGGGACTCGAGGTTGAGCGAGACGCGAAGGGCGCCAGCCATTGTCTAATGTCTATGTACAATATACATTAGCAGGGACGGACGCAACTAGTTGGTAGTTGGTGGTTCGTAGTTGGTAGTTGTTCGTGGCCCCACTCCAGTTGGTTGCAACTCGGGTTGTGGTAGAAGATGCGCATGCGCGAAACCACCGTCGCCACGACGATCTTTCTGCGGATTGCGCTGTGCCTGCTGGCCCTTGCCTCCACGACGACCGCACAGGCCGATCCGACGGACGATTACATCGCAGCGCAGATGCGCAGCCAGAACATTCCCGGCCTTTCGCTGGCGATCATCAAGGATGGAAAGATCGTCAAGATGCAGGGTTATGGGCTGGCAGATGTCAAAGGCAAAGTCCCCGCGACGCCTGAGACGGTCTACGACATCGCGTCCATCGGTAAGTCCCTGGTGGCAACCGGCATGATGCTCCTCGCCGAAGAGCGACTGCTGAGCGTCGATGACCCGATCACCAAGCACCTGGACGGTCTGCCGCAATCCTGGGGCGGCATTACCATCCGGCATCTTCTGACCCACACGTCCGGCGTGGTGCGCGATTCACCCGGATACGACCAATATCGCGACCGCGATGACTCCGAGGTGATCAAGACTGCCTATTCGTTGCCGTTGCGGTTCGCGCCGGGCGAGAAGTGGGAGTACAGCAATGCAGGGTATTCGCCACTGGCGATGATCATGGCGAAGGTGAGCCGCCGTCCATGGACCGAATACCTCGCGGAAAAGATCTTCAGGCGAGCGGGGATGATCTCAACGTACCCATTGAGTACAACCGTGCCTCTGCCCAACCGCGCGCGTGGCTATGCGGATAACGACACGCCGTTGAAAGAAGCGAATCAGCGCCGCGCACTGCTGCCGGCGGGCGGATTTCTCTCAACCGTCGTGGACTTGGCAAAATGGGACGCGTGGCTGGACAGCGATACCGTCCTCAGCGACACGACACGGCGTCAGATGTGGACTTCGGTGACGCTCAATAACGGCACCACGTACCCGTACGGCCTCGGTTGGGAGCTCGACGGTCCGGTGCTGGGCCGGCGCGTCGTTCGTCACGGCGGGAGCGTGATCGGGTTCCGGTCTGAGTTTGTCCGATTCGTGGACGATCGCCTGACGATCATTCTCCTGATGAACCTGCACGACGTCGATTGGCAGACTATTCGCCAAGGCGTGGCCAGACTTCACCTGCCCGCAGCCCCGTCTGGACCGCGTTAGCGAGTGTAGGCCCGCCATCAACGAGGGGGCCAGACCGATTCCGGCCCCGCTCTAGTTGGCAGTTCGTAGTTCGTGGCGCGAACCCTTCGGGTTCGCGGATCAGTTTTCGGAAGGCTTTTCAGCTTTCTCGATAGTGATCACGTCCAGTGGCACCGCCCCTGGGTCGAGTCTCAAGCCGATGGCCTTGAGGGCATCGGCAAAAACGGTAAAGTTCACGCCGCCGATTGCCGCTTTCCGCGCGTCGTCCGAGTCTGTTCCAGTCAGGGCGGCGACTTTGAAGTCGAAAGCGCCATCAAGGCCCGTCCGGTTCAGTACCGGTCGATCGATGCCCTGCAGATTTAACAGGTAAAGCTGCAGATCGTTCATCGTGACGTTTTGAAAAGCGATGCCTGTCGCATCGGGCTGCACGCGACGGGGATCCTTCGTTTTCGAGGGCTGGAGCTTGTGCCCCTTCGGGTCAATGGTGAGGAAATAGACTGAGCTTTCTTTCTTGTCCGCGCGTACTAGCAGCTTGAACCGCTCCGCGAGCAGTGCCCGCAGCATGAGCCGCAGCTGACCGTCGGACGAGGCCGTGGCTGGCCGGGCAACGATGTCGTATCGAACGGTATCGGCCCACTCGGGACCTCCCAAAACCCCAATCCGGGCGCCCGGTTCATCGTAGGCCCAGCGGATCGCCTCCCTCAGCGTCGTGTTCCGGAGGGTCACGCTGCCTGGATTGGGTGCGATTATGCTTCGGAGTCCTCCCTTGGTAGCTTCCGGGTTTTCACGAATCGACGCAGTTTCAAAAGCCTGGCCATAAACGACTCCGGTGAGCGCCGACACAACAAGCGCGACTCTGATTGCATTCATATGCGTCCTCGTGTGAGAGGTAGGTTTCAAGCTAAGAGTCACGCGCGTCATCAAAGGTTCGCATGGACTTGGACGTTCGTACTTGGTAGTTCGTTGGTCAGGCCGCTTTAGCCCGGCTGGACAGGTGAGCTCTTTCGTCCCCAGTTGCCCATGACGGAGTATTGGAGGGATCGAAAATGCTCCGCGTCTTCGCCGGTCAGCTTGTCATAGGCCCGCAGCAAGGCAACGCGTCTGCCGGCGGCGTTCGTATGCACGCCGCCATCGCCGGCAACCACCAGTTCTTTGTCGTCAGCACGCCGATCTGTCCTTGGTGATTTGATCCGCAGGCGAATAGCGGTGGCTCGCGAGGTTGCTGCCGTATGTCGGCCAGTTGGTGCTCTGACCAGTGGCGCGTCCAGCCTGCGCATCCGCATCCGAACCGCCGACGCTGAAGACAAACGTGGCAACCGCCACAAACAGGAGCAAGATTTTCACAGCGGGTCGTCTAGTCGAGGGCAGTGCCGGAAATGCACAGCACTGACGCGCCGTATGGAAGAGGATCCGCCGCGGAGGATGATATGCGTCAGATTCAACTTTCGATTCCTGAAGTGGCGTTCATCGCCGGGACACGGGGCGCCCTCGGCGCAGGCCTGGGGCTTCTCGCGGCGGGCCGGATGAACCAGACGCGGCGACGCGCGATCGGATGGACGCTGCTCGCGGCCGGCGCGCTGGCAACTATCCCTGCGGCGCAGAGAGTGCTCGGCCGGCGCTTGAACGGCAATCCTGCGGAAAAACTCAACGGCGCGCGTGGCGTCGTCACGGCGACGCGCGGTGTCCCCGATGTGGAGACTCCACTCGTTCCGGAACGAATGTCCGAATACGTGCGAGGCCGCGTCGAAGTAAGCTGAATTGATGAGCGATCGGAGCGCGCGGACGGTCTACTCGACCGGCGCGGGGCGGATGTGCCCGACATGCGGCTGGCCTGCGGCCGACTGCAAGTGCAGCAGCACGTTCGCGCGCGACGAGCCGGTGCCCGCGCGAGTGACGGCCAGGCTGCGCATGGAGAAGAAAGGCCGTGGCGGCAAGACGGTGACGGTCGTCTACGGCCTTCCGCGCAACGCCGGATTCCTCAAGGAACTGGCGCAGGAGCTGAAGCGCGTGTGCGGCACCGGTGGTGCACCGGGCGAGGACTGCGTGGAGCTGCAGGGCGACCTGCGTGATCGCGTCCGCGAACACCTGGCGAAGAAAGGCTTCTCCGTGAAGGGATAGGCTACTCGTATGGGTAGCCGATCATCAGAACAGGAACTGCGGGACGAAGGCTTCCGCCATGTCTACGTCTGGCAGGATGGCCCGCACGCATCGTATCCCGACCACACTCACGCTGTTGATACGGCGCACATCATTCTCGATGGCGAGATGACACTGACGTGCGGCGGCGCGACCAGGACGTATGTCGCTGGCGAGCGCCCGCCCGACGTGCCGGCCGGCGCCGTGCATTCGGCGCGCATGGGTCCCAGGGGCTGCCGGTACATAATCGGGGAGAAGTAGGACGCCATTGCGCCTCCGCCCCCAGATCGTCCGCCTTCGCTCCTTCGAAGCTGCGGCGGGACTAGTCGTGCTGCTGCTGGCCATGGCGCTGCCGGTTCTCGCCGGGCAGTTTGGCCGCTTCTTTCTCCCGCCGACGACGACCGTCGACTATGACAGCCGCTTCGCCTTCACGCGCATCCGCTATGGAACCAGGACCGGAGGGAATTTCGGGTGGGAGCATGACTACCCGCAGGCCGATCGGAACTTTGCGGCGATCCTCGACTACATGACCCATATGCGGGTGAATCTGAACGGCTCGAACATCCTCGATCTCGACGACCCGCGCATCTTCCAGAACCCGGTCATCTATCTGTCCGAGCCGGGCGGCTGGACGACCGACGAGGCGGAAGCGGAGAACCTGCGCAAGTATCTGTTGAAGGGCGGCTTCATCATCTTCGACGACTTCGACGGCGAGCCCGAATGGCGCAACCTCGTCAGGCAAATGAGGGTCGTGCTGCCGGATCATGATTTCATCCAGCTCGACGTGAGCCATCCGATCTTCCATTCCTTTTTCAGCCTGCGGACGCTCAACGTGCCGCACCCGATGCTGCGCGGAATCGAGCCGCTCTTCTTCGGACTGTTCGACGACAATTCGACCTCCGGGCGCATGATGGCAATCGCCAACTTCAACAACGACATCGGCGACTACTGGGAGTGGTCGGCTGAAGGGCTGTACGGCGACGCGCCGACGGCCGACGCCTATCGCCTCGGCGTCAACTATCTCGTCTACGAGATGACGCACTGACGGACGGCGGCTCACCAGGCAAGCCTGTTCGCGGCTCTCGGATGCGGAGCGACATACGGGGCTGCCCCGCATACTCCAGTTACCGCGGGAATACGTAAACCGGATCAGACGATTGCCGCCGGCTGGCCGGCCGCCTTTGGCGGCGAGCTCTTCGTCAGCCGGTGGAGACCCGAAAGGAATAACGCACGCTGCAGGGCGCGGAGCGCGTTCTCCTGCTTGTTCGCCTTGTCGCGGCTCCAGTAGCTGGTGTGCGCCATCGGCGTCCGCGCGTGCAACCCCCACCAACGCGACGATGTGACGGGCACATCGCGGATCCCCAAGCCAAACACGTCGCGCAGAGGCCCACCGACGAAGTCGCCAAAGAGCCCGAGCGCGGCGGGGAAGTAGAGATTCGTCCAGCGGGTGACGGCGAACGGCGCCGCGTGATGCAGCAGGAGCGGCGAAAATTTCTTACCGAAGCCGACCGCGACGGCAGGGGCGCTGAAGGCAAATCCTTTGTCGTCGCGCAGCGGCGGGCACGTCGGCAGTTCGCGCTCGTTACGGCGTTCGGCGAAGTCGCGCTTGCTGTCGGCCATCAACAACATGGCGTGGGCGAGCGGGCTGCCCAGCGTGACGAAGTCGGTGATCAGCCATGGGTTGCCGAAATACCGCTGCTCGCGCCAGGTCTCAGCCTGGCAGCGTTGGAACTCGACCAGTCCTTTCCCGCCCTCACCCAGCGCCTTTGCCGCAGCGGGCAACGAGTCGCGCACCATTGGCTGCGGATTGGTTGCGTTCGCCATGCACGTCCGGATTTCGGCCTGCCGGTCCGCACGCGCCAGGTGGGGAAGCGACTCGTGATACTGCTGCCACAGATGCGTGATCGCGTCGAAGCCGATGATGCTGCCGAGGCTATGACCGACGAGGATGATGCGGTCGTATTTCCCGGAGTCGTGCAGCGACTTCAGCAGGGCGATGCATTCCCGGCGAATCGTCTGACGCAGCTTGATGTTCTCCGGCCGCGGGCTGAGATAGCGCGCGGCATCGCCCAGATAGGAGATGACGATTGACTGCACGATCAGCAGGATGCCGATCACGGCGACCCAGACGATGCCGGCTTTCGGCAGCGCCGCGAACCAGTTCAGGCCGACGGTCGGAATCCCCAGCACCACGCTGGCGAACAGAAGGAGGATCGTGAGGCGGCCGATGAGCCAGAGCGACTTCGCGGACGTGGGCACGTTCTCGCCGCGGCGCATCGCCAGCCCGAACAGCCATCGTCCAAGCTGTGTGAGCGTCGTGCCGGACAGGTTATAGGCCCAGTAGTACTCGTAGAAATCCGCCGACGTCCGGCCGCGCCCCCGCAGCAAGCGAAGCTCGAACAGCTGCGACATGTCGTCGGGCTTGCTCCAGTAGGCGGGCCGATCGGGGTTGTCGTCCGCGAGGACCGCCTTGACGAAGCTGCGCACCGTGCTCATCGGCTTCTGCTCGCCGATGCCGTGAATCAATACGACCGCCTGTCTCACTGCGTCTCCGCCATAGCGGGCCGTATTATGTCGCGGGCCAGCGGGTGGCGCCGGGAGGGGCATCCCCGCGCCCTTAGCGAACCGCGGAGGGAAGCCGTTCGTATCCTCCAGAAGGAGTGGCCAGCACATGCGTTTGATCCGCAGACTTCTGATTCTGACGTTCCTGGGAGTCGCCGGCGTAGCCGCGTATGCCCAGTGGTCCGACAACGGCGCCGCGCTGCGGGCCAAGGCCGCAGGGTTTGCCAGGGAGACGGCGAAACGCGAGGCTGGCGAATTCGCCAGTAAGGCAGCCGACAAAGCAAGCGGCACCTTCTCTGACGCCGCGCTTACCGCGAAAATCAAGTCAAAGATGGCCCTGGACGATCACGTGAAGGCGCGCGCCATCGACATCGATACCTCGGGCGGCGTGGCGACCTTGAGCGGCGTCGTCGCGTCTTCGGACGAGCGGAAGCGCGCGCTGCAGCTGGCTCGCGATACCGAAGGGATTACCAAGGTGGTCGACGAGCTGGAGGTCAGACGGCCGTAGCGCGCGCCTCACCGATCGAGTGGGTTGTCAGGCGCGCGACTATTCAGGCTGCAGCCAGCGCTGACGTCGCCACGTGCAGACCGTCCGGACGAGATCCCATTTCGTCCACTCCTCGCTGTCCGGTTGGACGTTGGCGGCCGGGTGCGTGATGAGCCGCCCCCGGCGATCGGGGCAGGTGAGTGCGACCGAGGTGATGATGTTCGTCACCTTGTCGCGTTCGTATTTGAACGTCAGCGGCTGGTATCCCTCTGCGCCCCAGCTTTCTTCGACGGTGTAGCTGTTCGCGTAGGCACTTCGACTCCAGGTGGTGTCGGCGCGTTGAGTCTCGGACTGGACGACCCGGCCATCCACGACGTTGTACTTGAACGCAAACCAGTACGGTTCGTATTCGCCGTTTGGATACGTGTTGACCTGCCTGGTCACGCGGCCCGCCTCGTCGTAGGTGTTCTCGATCAGCATCGCGGCGGTGTTGATGACCGTCATTTCATCGCGGTCCGTGTAGTTGTACGAGTTGTCGGTACCGTCGCTGCTAAGCGAGCGAGAGAGCCGCCCCCGATCGTCGTATTCGTATCGCACGTCCTCACCGTCGCTGCCATAGGCGCGGCGGATCCGATCCTTGTCGTCGTAGTCGAACGCAATGAAGCGATCGGGCGAGGCCTCGATGCGCAGCAGCCGGCCGTTGCCGTCGCGCTTGTAGTCGATGCGGTGGCCATCCTCGTCGCGTTCCCACAGGATCCAGCAGGCCGGCGCATCGCCGTGGCCGCACCCCTGAAACATCATCACGGTGCCGTCGCGCCGCCGCAGCGCCCACCCGGTCCCGGTCCAGCCAAGCCGTGCGCCCTGCCATTCCGACGGCGAGCTGCGGTGTTCGAAAAGCGCATTGGAATAGGACGTTCCTGGCGAGATCCGTTCGAAACGCACGAGCACCCCGCCCCGGACACCGAGCTGTACCCATTGAAAGCGCTCCGGATCGCCCTCCAGGACGAGCCCTCCGTTGTGGGTGGTGCCGATGCCGAACTCACGCTGGACGTGGAATCCCGAGCGGTAGCTCCGCCGGAGGAACAACGTCGGCGTGCCGCGGACGATGAGGTCTTCGTCCTCGCGGATGTAGAGTCCGGTGCTCAGGCTGATATAGCCCTTGTGCAGCGGCCGGTACTCCGGATCCAGATCGTGCGGCTGCGGCGTCATCGGCGCGGGCCGCAGGAGCAGCAGCGCGCCGGATCGAATCGGGCCGATGAAAGGCGTCGCGGCCAGAAGCGCGCAGCCCATGACCCCGCCGACAAGCAGTTTCAGCATCAGGCTCTCAGATCACGATTCCGAGCGTGAATCACCAATTTTTGTCGCTGGAAGGCCGCTGGCCGGATCAGGAGGGGCGGCAGTGCGAAACCTGTGCCCTCTATTCCGGTCCGTAGCGTCGTGGGACCGGCAGATCGACCGCGTCCCACTTGTATTCCTGTTGGATCAGCCGCAGCACTTGCGGGATGAGTGTGTCTCCTGCTGCGCCGTTCGTCATGATGGCAGCGCCATAGCCTTTGGTGCTGTGCGCCCACAAGGAGGCGCGGAATCCAAACGTGCTGCCGTTGTGCATGAAATACCAGCCCTCGCCCTGTTTCAGGAGGGCGAAGCCTACGCCGTACCCACCAACGCCGACCGGCGTAATCATTTCCCGCGCCACGGCGGGCGAGAGCACGCGAGAAGGACGACCTCGTAGCGCGAGTTGTACCTCGATCGCGAACGTGGCCAGGTCCGATGGCGTCGTCCAGAGTCCCGCTGCCGCCTGCTCAGGAAAGACCCGCCACGGCTCATTCGTTTGCGGTTTCGCCCCCGTCGGAGTATGAGCGCGGGCGGCCTGCGACTGGCGTGCGACAGGCAGCGGCTGCTCGAACGTACTGTCAGTCATCTCGAGTGGAACGAAGATCCATTCCCTGGCAATTTGCGCGAATGGTTTTCCAACCGCGTCCATGAGCGCGAGCTGCTGCACCATCACGCCGCCACCGGAGTATTCCTCTGCCGTCATCGGCGCGCGTTCCAGCCGAACCGCCCGGGTATTCGACGGCGGGAGCCCGTCGAGGAGTTGCTGCAACGTGGGCAGCGGAGTACCTGGTGCGTAGCCGGGGAAGCCGAAGCCGTCGCCCGTACCCGAGACGTGACTCATGAGGGTGCGAGGCGTGACGGGACCCGCTGTGGTGAATTGGCCAACAGGGAGCTTCCACGATTTGAGAATCGTGTTGACGTCCTGATCCAGCCGGAATCGCTTCTCCTGAACGGCTTTCAGCGATGCCATCGCGGCGACGGTTTTACTGATCGAACCGGCCTGGAACATCGTTCGGGTCGTGACCGGCGCCCGCGTCTCGGAATCGGCGACGCCATGCGCAAAAGCCCCCACCACCTTGAAGTCCTTGATGACGGCTATGCTCACGCCCGGCACGTTCGTCTGCCTGAGTAACTGCTGAATCAGAGCGGCATCCGACGCGCTGCCGGTGAGCGCCTCGACGCGAGTGACCCGGCGCGCAACCAGGTGGATCGGCTCGGGCGAGAGGCCGACGGCCGCGAAGACGATTTCGGTGCCCGATAGCTCGCCCGTCAGGGTAATGGGCTGCTTATTGTCGGTGTTGAGGCCGTTCAACGTGACGGAGGTTCCCTCGACGCGTCCTCCACTGATCACAATCGGAGCCCCCGTGACGGTTCCGGTGACGGAAGCGCCCTCCCCCATGAGCTCCATCGTGAACTGGAGGACCGCACCGTTTGGCGTCCCGTCG
>Ga0247825_10002552_pt1 | contig 12001 bp, 10 predicted proteins | sample 13C_Vanillin_Day_FD_194413 | JGI IMG/M metagenome (GOLD analysis project Ga0247825, IMG submission 194413) | Soil microbial communities from agricultural site in Penn Yan, New York, United States - 13C_Vanillin_Day48 | ecosystem: Environmental > Terrestrial > Soil > Agricultural land | place... | reverse complement strand
CGGACCTCGCGGCCGAGCATAGCGGCACGAATCGCTCGTGGTTCGCGTTGCACCACTTTGCCAGGCCCTCGTCGTGGACCGCGACGATCTGTTTCGCGGTCTCGCGATCGGCCGAGTACCACCAGTAGGTGTTGACGCTGAGCGCCTGCACGTCGACGCCGCGCTCGTCCATCGCCTTGAAGCGCTCGGGCCCGAGCACGAGGGTGGACGGAGTGGCGCGCGGCGCGTTGGCGCCCGGCACGCGCTCGGCGACCTCTGGAAAGACGCAGTGGGCGTGGATGTCGACGACTCTGATGTTCCTGCCGCCGATGCGGATGTCCTTGCGGACGTTCTGCGCGCGGGCGCTTGGCGTGATACCCAGCGCGGCCCACGTCGCCGCCGCGGTTCCCCCCACGCGCAAGAAGTCTCTGCGACTCGTCATGTGGATCCCGTCATTCCGGTTGCGGGAGGCGCGGGCGCAGGCACCTGGTCTCGAAGATGAGTCAGGCGGCTTCGCGGGCGCCTGCTGAGGCGACGCTTCCTGAAGCGAAGGCGCTGCGACTCACCGCCGTACCCTGAAGGGCACTATCGTCTCCGCACGGTGCCCTTCGCTTTCGGCGTCGCACGCGACGGCATACTCGCCGGCGCCGATCGATCCGATGGGCAGCTCGATCTGCCACGTATCCTCGGATGCGACACGCGCCACCGGCAGACTGGCGCGCGTCACCCCGCGCCGATCCACCAGCCGCGCCGTGACCACGGCCGTGGACGCTGACGTCCCGGCGAGCGAGGCGCGCACGAACACGCGATCGGTTCGCGCGAATTCGCGCCCGGCGTCAATCGGCACAGCAGGAGCCGGCTGCTGCATGGCGCGAACCTGGGCGACGGTGCCGGTGCGGTACACGGTGGGCGTGGCGAAGGCGAGCGGTGCGCCGAACAGCGTCGAGGCGTCGTGCGTTCGCACCTCGCGATCGAGGACCTCGCCAGCCGCCGACAGCACGGTGAACGCGAATTGCAGGCGTGTCGCGCCGGTCTCGAACACGGTTCCGCCTGGTAGCACGTCGCCGTCGTAGACCACGTCATTGCCCCGGGCGGTCACGGTGACGCGCGACGGCGTGTTTCGAGGATCGTTCGAGCGGCGGGACCACGCGAGCGTCACCTGTACACGGCCGTCTCCGAGCGGCTTGGTACCAGCGAAAATGTCGACCTGGCGCGGGCTGCCGGTCTGTGGAAGCGAGGCAAACGCGTCCGTCACAGGAGCGGGCAGCACTGCCGATTCCGCTTCGACCCTGGCGCGCTCGATCTCCGCGGCGCTCGGCGCCCAGTAGCCGGAGCGCGCGCGAACCTCCAGCCCGCGACGTTTGACGTTCACCTTGATCTCGTGGAATCGCCCGTCCTCAGGCTTCTCGCGCGCGTAGCCAAGCAGGTACAGCGCGCTCGCGGCCTTCACCGCATTGGTAAACGGAGTCTTCAAATCGTTCGTGCGATACAGCTGGCCGCCGGTGTCCTCGGTGATCGTCTGAAGGAAGAAGTTGGGACGGGTGGACATCTGGAAACCCCTCGGATCGATCACCTGGATCGACACGTTGCTGTCGCTCGCCAGGCGCACGAGATCCAGGGCGGGATCGTCGGAGCCCCGCCGCTCGCCGGGCGCGGAACGAACGGCCAGGTCACGGCCCTCGCGAACGGGCGTGAATCCTTCGGTCATGAGAATCAGGGTCTTGTGTCCTTCACCCAACGTTCGCAGATGGATGGCCGCCGCCTTGATCGCGTCGACGGTCACCAGGCTGCGAATCCCCTCGATCCCGCCCGGGTACGACGTGGCCGCGCGCATCTGCGCCTCTTCCAGCGGGCTTCGCGGAATGTACACGCCGCGGCGTCCGTTCAGCTTGCGGGCGCGATCCGCCATCGCTCGACGATCGCGCGTGAACTCGATGGCGGACACCGGCGTCAGCTGATCGATCAGCGCCACCAGGTCCGTCTCGCCAAACGCGGTCAGCACCGCGCGTTCGAGAGCCTCACGAGCCCGGAATTGCGACGCGAATTCTTCGATGTGATATTCGTCCCACAGAATCAGGAACGTCCGCACGTCGTCACGCTCCGCTTCGCTCGCGGCGTGTGCCTGGCTGCGAATCGGCAGCGAACGATCGTCGGTCGCCCGGCCGTCAGCGACGACGAACTTGAACGACGAGATCGTCTGCAGGACGCCGTCCTCGCGAACCTCGAAGTCCTCGGCCGTCAGAGAAGGAACCGGATTGCCATCACGATCGAGCACGGTCGCGTCGACGCGGACGATGTTGGTGCTGGTCCGGAATGTGGGAGGCGCCTGCGGCTCCTGGGCGGCGAGCAGCACACATGCCATCGCCCAGCCCGCAACCGTTGCGGCAGTCCGCCGTCGGGCCTGAAACGTGCGTTGGAGGGCGGCGCCGATCATCTGGCTGGATTATACGAGCGGCACCGCCACGGACCCGCTGACGGAGGTGCGGTCCAGCTTTCTTCGGTGCGGATCCGAGCGGGGCCAGGTTCCGGCGTCATCTGGGCACGATTCTACGCGTCAAACTCGATATAGAGTCTGCAGATGGTCGGTCGCACGTTGATGCACTACAAGGTCCTCGCCGAGCTCGGTGCCGGCGGCATGGGCGTGGTGTACGAAGCGGTCGATCTGCGCCTCGATCGGCGCGTGGCGCTCAAGATCCTTCCGGCCGACAAGTCCGACGACCAGGAGCGCCGCGCCCGCTTCCTGCACGAAGCCCGGACCGCGTCCGCGCTCAACGATCCGCACATCGTGACGATCTTCGACATCTTCACGGTCGACGACACCGACGCGCTGGTGATGGAGCTGGTCCAGGGACGCACGCTCCGGGAGATTCTCAACGACGGCCGGATGCCGCTGAGCAAGGCGCTCGACGTGGCCATCCAGGTAGCCGAAGGCGTCGCCGCCGCGCACGCCGCGGGTATCGTCCATCGGGACATGAAGCCGGGCAACGTGATGGTCACCGAGCGCGGGCGCGTCAAGGTACTCGACTTCGGGCTGGCCAAGTTCCTGGGCGGCTCGCTCGCCGATCAGCCGACGACCTTGGCTCCGGCGACGGTAGCGGGCATGCTGCTGGGCACGGTCGACTACATGTCGCCCGAGCAGGCCCGGGGTGATGCGATCGACGCGCGCACCGACGTCTTCTCGCTCGGCGCGATGCTCTACGAGATGATCGCGGGCGTGCGGCCGTTCACGGCGGGGCATGCGCTTGGCGTGCTCCACGAAATCGCGTACGGCGCGATCGTCCCGCTGCGCACCAGGCGTCCGGAGGCGTCCGCGGACATCGAGCGCATCGTGCTGCGCGCGCTGGAGCGCGACGCGAGCCGGCGCTACCAGACGATGGACGAGTTCGGGAGCGACCTGCGGCGAGCGCACCGCGATGTCCTGGCCGGGGCGCCAACCGAGATGAACACGCCAGCGGTGGCCTTTACGCCACCGCCGCTTCCACCGCTGCCGCTACCGCCGGCTCAACCCGGCCTGCAAGCCAGTGCGACAGATCAGCCGCCGGCGCGCCCGTCCGCGCCCGCGCCATCAGTGGCGGCGCCGTTCCCGCGCGCGGCTCGAGGGCCGCGCTCTGCGCGGCGCATGCGCAAGCGGGGCTCGCGCTGGGTGACCTTCGGCATCGTCATGACGATCCTGTTCTCGGTGAACGGGACACGCAACTGGCTGTTCCATCGGACGGGGGTCGAGCGCAGCAGTGATGGCGCAGACGAGGCGCCAGCGGCGGATTCGTCAAATTTCGGTGACAACATCGAGGACGCGATCGCGCGCGGCCTCCTGTCGGTGGCCTCGCGATCGGCGGACATCCAGTTTGCCAGCGCGAACATTTACTGGAAGCGTGCGCAGCGAACGAAGGAGCCGGCCTATTTGAGACGCGCGGAGGATGCGTTCAACGAGGCGCTTCGGCTCGGGTTGAAAGATGCGAACGATGAAAAGGAAGCCCGCGAGGCGCTACGCCAGATCGCGGTGCTGAAAGCATCGCCCGTCGACGCCCCGGCGGGAGACGATGTGCCACCAGTTCCAGAAACACCACCGCGCTGAGCCGATCGTGCGCGTGCTGGTCCGGATGATGCATTCGGCTGAATTCATCGAGTCGACCTTCAAGCAGAAGATCGAAACCGCCTGTTGATCGCCGGAGTGGTTCGCGGCGAGGAGATCTCCATTTGCGTGTGTCGCATCGCATGCCCGAAGGGCCTGCGGATGAACGAGTTGTGCGCGATACGCTGGCCGTCAGCCAGGTGTCGTCCCGCTCCCGCCTCGAAGCCATCGACGTCGTGCGCGGCGTGATCATGATCTTGATGGCGCTCGATCACACGCGCGACTTTTTCGGAATCCCTGGACCGAGTCCTACGAATCTGGCGCAAGCGTCGGCTCCGCTGTTCCTCACGCGCTGGATCACCCACTTCTGTGCGCCGGTGTTCTTCCTGCTCGCCGGTACCGGTGCGCGACTCAGTCTTCGCCGACGATCGATCAACGATCTGTCGCGGTTCCTGCTCACGCGCGGCATCTGGCTGATCGCGGCCGAACTCGTGCTGGCGCGCTGCTTCGCGTACCAGTTCAACGTCGACTACCAGATCACGTTGTTGCTGGTGCTCTGGGCGGCTGGCTGGGCGATGATCACGCTGGCGGCGCTGGTGTATCTCCCCGTGTCGGTGGTGACGGCGATCGGCGCCCTGCTCATCGCCGGGCACAACCTGTTCGACTCGGTGAAGTCGGCCAATCCGCTCTGGACGGTCCTGCATCAGCAAGGACCCGCGCTGAGCGGTGACCATGTCGTGTTCGTGGCCTATCCGTTGATTCCCTGGATCGGCGTCACGTTCGTCGGCTACGGACTGGGGCAGCTCTATTCATGGACCGCTGAAGAGCGTCGAGCCTGGCTCCTGCGGCTCGGCCTCCTGGCGACCGTGGCGTTTGTCGTCATCCGCGGCATCAACGGCTACGGCAATCCGTCCCACTGGACCCCGCAACCGACTGCGCTGTTCACCGTGCTCTCGTTCATGAACGCGACCAAGCAACCGCCGTCACTGCTGTACCTGTTGATGACGCTGGGCCCGGCCATGTTGTTTCTGTGGGTCGTGGACGGGCGGACGCCGCGTCTGCTGCAGCCGGCCGTGACGTTCGGAAGGGTGCCGCTGTTCTACTACCTGGCCCACTTTGCGCTGTTGCACACGCTCGCCGTGGCCGTCTGCTACCTACGGTACGGGACCGCACATTGGATGTTTGAATCACCCGACCTCGCGCACTATCCCTTCAGCCCACCGCCCGGCTGGGGATTCACACTGCCTGTCGTCTATCTCTGGTGGGCGTCAGTGGTGCTCGCGATGTACCCACTGTGCGCATGGTTCTCGCGGCTCAAGCAACGGCGGAGCGACGCGTGGCTCAGCTACTTCTAGTCAGCGCGAGTCCTTGCGAACGGCGGTCAACTGGCTGTCGGTCGTGCGGATGATGACTTGCGTCGCATTGCCGTTCGCGTCGGTCACGAACTCGAGTCCCGTCGGGGTGATGCCAGACACGAACTGGGTCGCGGATCTCGGCATCAGCGGCAGCGCCGGCTCGTTGATCCCCTGCGTGATGATCAGGCTGCCGCTGTTCACGGTGATCACCAGATCCTTGCCGGACGGCAGCTGATAGAGGCCTGCGTAGCGGTTGAGCGTCTCGAGTGGCACCGCAACCGTTTCCGAGCGGGTGAAGTGCGACAGGTCACGCTCGTTGTCGCAGAAGCTCTCGAGCAGTTCGGTGTCCGGCTGGAGAACCAGCTGCGTTGCGACGGTAATCGGTTTCGTGAAGACGTGGGAATCGTCGAGCGTCATCTGCACGTCGATATGGCCGAAGTCGCGGCGGTGCAGCCGCTCTGTCAGGCGCAGCGTGCCGCTCTGCGGATGTCCGCCGAAGTCCAGCCAGCCGAGTTCGTTGAACCCCGTCGACGTGATCACGAGGGTGTCGCCATCCCATCGGCCGATCGAATACCCGAGCCACGTCGGGTTCGGATCCGCCGGCAGGTCGCGGCCGTCGGTAAAGACGGTTCGAAACACGTTGTTCGGCGCTTCGTACATCACGACCGTCAGCGCCGGCGTCTGGACGATGCGGAGCAGGTCGAAGACGTTGTGGAACGGCACGCTGAGCGGCAGGCATCGCGCGCGCGGACTGTCGGCGCGTACGTCGCCGAGGCGCTTGTCGAAGAGCGCCTGCGCCCACGGCTGCACGGCGCCGGCGTTGGCTCCCTGCGCGATGTTGGCTTCGAGCCGATCCGCGTTCGGACTCTTCCAGACGCCGGAGAGGTCCGGCTTGCCGTCAGGTGTACGCGGCGCCGGCGCAGCGAGATTCACCTTGCCATCGGTCGTGCGCGGGACGCCTGGCGTTGGATAGTTCAGCCACTGCGCACGCGCACTGGCGCAGAGTGCAACCAAAAGCGCGCCGGTTGTCGCCGCCACTCTCACCGCTCTCATGCCATCTTCTCGTGATGTGGGGTCAGGTCTTGAATCGATGGTTTTTTCACGCTCTGACCCCGTGTGTCAGGTGTGGTGCCAGAGCGTGAAAAAACCATCGATTCAAGACCTGACCCCGCCCGCTCATCGCCCGCGCAGGAGTTGCGTCACGGGCGACGGCTGTTCATCGGCGGCGATAACCGCCTGGAGATAAGCCGTGTCGTCTACGGTGCCCGGCTGCGGAAACTCGATCTTCGTCTGGCGATGCCACACGTGCGCTCCCCCGTTCTCCAGTACGAGGCATGCCGGCGGTCGAGCGTAGAACCGCGACAGGCCGATATCCACATTGATCACGCGGGCCTTGTACCTGGGAAGGATAGCCGTGCGCGTCACGGTGTGTCCGATGACGATCCTGCGGACCCCCTGAGCCGCCAGCGCCCGCTCGACGTGCGAATCGGGGGCCTTGTCCTCGTCCTCGGCGAGGCCGCGGTACCGCAACGGCCCGACCACCTCATCCGACAGCGGTGCCGGTGAATCGGCAGGCTGCGCGAGTTCCCGCCGAATCGTGTCGTTGATCGTCACGGGGCGCGCCGTCGCGTACTTGGGTGAGAGGCCTCCGTGCACGAAGAGCGTGTCGTTGAGCCGGATGATGGCGTTGTTGCGCCGGATCCAGGACCCGTACATCCCCGTCGGGGCGAACGCCTCGCGATGCTCGGCCCAGCCAGGCGGGTGCCGATCGAACCACGACGCCCGGAACGCGTCTCGCCCCGCCGTCGTGGCCGGCCACTCGCCGCTGCGCCGCGCCCTTTCCACTTCGCGCTCGTAGGCCACCTGGAGGCGTTTCTCGGAATCGGGTGTACGAAACTCGTCGAATTCAGCCGGCAGGACGTTACGAAGGTCGCCCCGCATCACGCCCGCTTCGTGATTGCCAATCAGGGCATGGATCCGGCCGCCTGCCGCGAGCGCTTCGCGCTCGAGGCGCATCAGGAGGTCGAACGCCTGGCGCGTCTGCGGTCCGCGGGCGGGCACGTCTCCGGTCTGGACGACATGAGCCGTCCCGCCGGTCCATCGCTCGGTGGCGTCGATGAGACCCGCCATCCGGAGCACCGCCGCGAGCGCATCCTTGTCGCCGTGCACATCGCCAATCGCGACAATCCGGCTCACGCCCTGCCAGTCGGGACCCGCCGAGCCCCCCGTGGTGCCCTGGCCGCGGGCGACTCCGGACATCGCCAGCCACGCCAGGAAGGAACGGCGGCCGAGTGTCACAGCGTCACACTCCTGGCGTGAGCAGCGCCGGTGGCGTCGCGAGCGTCGGGGCGGCCAGACTGAGCCAGTGCCATCGGCCCTGTCGTTTCTCGAAGAAGGCGCGGTGGCCTGCGGGGCTGTAGACGTCCGTTCCGGCGACGTAACAGACGCCCCGCTCGGGATGTCGCACGGCCACTCGGGGGAGTTGAACCAGCATCGCCGGCGGCGTCAGCGGCGTCACGAGGGGCACGATGGCATGAGTCAATACGCCGACCCGGGCACCGGCCGGATTCGGGTCAGCGTACATCGGGACCTCCCCGGCCGCCACGACGTAGCTCAATCGATCGAGGTCGAGAGGGAAACGCGTGTACACGTAGGGCAGGGCAAAGAGCGAATCCGAGTAGAACGTGCCGCCGAGGGAAAGAAGCCGATGCAGCACGGCCCACACCGGGCTGGTGGACGCGTCGGGACTCCACTGACGCCGGAACATTGCCGGTCCTTTGCCGGCGTCGAACTCCACCTTGAAGTCCGGTGGCATGAGTGCACACAGCGCCTTGCTGTCCCTGCGTCGAACGATCGCGCGGATCTCGTCGAGGAGTGCCTGCAGCGACGTGTCGCGCACCGACCGGTCGACGGGGAGCAGCGATCGCAGGCCGGTTTCCGGCGGCGCTGCGTACGCGGGAGCCACGACGGCGCTCGCAGCCAGTTGGAGCCATGACCGGCGCGTCAGCCTGAGGCCTGCGGGTTCATCCGAAGAGGACATTCGTCTCGCCCTTCGTTTTCACCTCGTCGTTGAAGAAGGCCACGATGCGATCGCGGCGCGCGAGCAGCGCCGTGATCTCGACGCGGGTCAGAGACGTCCCGACACTCTTCGTGATCGCACCCTCGGTGAGCGCCGACATCTGCGCCAGCAGCGGTCGGCTGCAGCGCGTGAGGTTGGCCTGGTTGCGGATGTTCTTGTACGGCGTGAACGTGCGTGTGTGGTCGATGAGGACCACCTGCCACGCGTTGGTGATCAGGAGGTTGCCGAGGTTCCGATCGATGTTCATGATCAGTTCGTCGAACACACGGCCTACGGCCCGTTGCTGCTCGAAGCGTTCGGCGTCTGGAGCGGTCCACTGTTCGCGGACACGCTGCGTTTCCTCGCCCTTGACGTCGTCGGCCCACCAGGTGAAGGCGGCTGGAGCCCCTTTGTACGGGCGCGCCACCGAGACCGGCACCATGTTGAGGTGAAGAAGTCTATCGACCCGATACGCGGCGACGTTGAAGCGCCAGGAATCACGCATCGGCAGCACGGTGCCGTCCTGGCCGAAAAAGTCCGGCAACGGCCGATCGACCCGCTGAATCTGCGCGGAGTGCGTCACGCCCTTCCAGCTCAGCTCGGCCCGGATCGGCTTCGTCACGCCCGCGGCGATGTCCTTGACGGAGGTGACCGTTGCTCCGCGAAGGAGCACCTCCCTGTCAGTATCGCTGTAGGACGCGAAGTCCGCCTGGGCGCCCACGCCGGCAAAGGGCGCATACGAGACCATCCCGCCAAGTGCCACCAACAGATCGCGCCGAGAATATTCCACGATCTACTCCTGTGAAGGGGTGGGCGTCGTGTAATAACCGGTCCGGGTGCGCACCGTCAGCTTCCGCTTCTTTGGATCCTTCACCTTCACCTCGACGCGGTGGTACGTCGGTTTGCTGTCCAGGGAGGGAGGGGAATACGACAGGGTGTACTGGTTGCGCATCGTCAACGCGATTCGCTCACAGAGGCTGCGTATCTCGTCCAGTCGTTCGGGGAAGAACGATTCTCCGCCGGTCCGATTGGCGAGGTTGCGCAAGGTCCTGGGGTCGGCGTCGCCATCGGTCGGGTCATAGATCCCGATCGCGAAGAATGACGCGCCCGAGAGATCCGCGCGCCTGACCACATCGTCGAACCGCACCTGGCTCGCGTTGTCGCCGCCGTCGCTGATGACGACCAGCGCTTTCTTGGTCAGGCTCGACTTGCCCAGGTGCTCGAGCCCTTCGGCGATGGCGGAATACAGCGCGGTCCGCCCGTCGAGCCGCATCCTGTCCAGCGCCTGGCCCAACATGCCGCGGTCGCTGGTGAATGGCACGTCCCTCGGGAGTCCATAGGCCAGTTGCTCGTTGAAATGCAGGACGAAGATCTCGTCCTGGGGATTGGTTGCGCTGACGAACGTCTTGGCGGCTTCCACCACTTCGGGCCGCTTGTTCAGCATGCTGGCGCTGTTGTCGACCAGCAGCCCGATGGCAACGGGCACGTCCTCACGCATGAACTCGAGGATGTCCTGCCGCTTTCCATCCTCGGTGACCGTGAAATCGGCTTGCGCCAGGTCGGCCACGAAGCCCTCCGGGCCCCGAACCGTCGCGTACAGGACGACGCGACGCACCGATTCCACCGACGAGAACGTCGGCAGACCCTGTCTGTCCTGCGTAGACGCCGGCGCCTGCGCAAAGACGAGGATGGCGCATGCGACAGAGCAGGACACAACGGCGAATACGAACGAGCGATTCCGGACGGGAGTCATGGCTGGTACCCCCACTGACGCCGCACCGCCTCAGCGCGACTGGACCTGCGCGCTCGCGATCAGTCTCGTCCGCGTCGACTCGTCGGGCAGTGCCCGGACGATCAGCCGCAGCGGCGCGGACCCGACGTATTCGAATGGGAAACAGGTGATTAATGTGATTGCAGGGCCGTACGAGTCGTCGAGCACCTGGATGTCCCCGGGCTTGAACAGCCGCGACCACTCGACGCGGTAGACGTCCCGTGCGCCACCGGGAGAGGTCAGCACGATTTGATCGTCCCGGTGAATCCACTCCAGCTTGCGGAAGTGCCGGTCACGATGCCCGGCGACGGCGATGTTGCCGGCGCTTCCGGGCAGGCTCGTGCCCTCGACATGTCCGACGCTGCGATCCAGCGTCCGGCTGTCGGTTCCCTCGAGCAGCACATACGACAGCCCGAGGCGAGGCACGTCGATCTGACCCAGCACGGTACCTGCAGGCATCGTCGAACCCGGAGTGGTGCCAGGTTTTCGGACGACGATCGTTTCATCCTGATCTTCACGCACGGTTGTCTTCGCGGGCATGGCACGCGCCGCCTGGGCCGCACGCGCCAGTTGACGATGACCGGACCACTGCGCAATCGCAGAATCGGTCGCGACGTAGACCGGCCACGCGATCAGCGCGAGGCCGCTCAGGATCAATAACCGGGACACACTGCGCACCGGTCCTGAAAGACGCATCATGGTGAAGCGCCCGAGTCCATGCCGGAAGTTCGCGAGGAGACGCACACGTGCGGTGCGTCTCCTCAGTGCACGATGCGTGGCTACGTCCGACGCACCAGGTACGCCGATCCGCGGAGCGCGAGCCCGGCCCCGAGCAGCAGCAACCCGGCCAGGCCCACCGCGTAAGCGGACGAAGCGGTTCTCGGCAACGTGCGACCGGCACTGGCCACGGTCGACACGGGTTCACCTTCGACACCCGCGGTGTCGCCCGCGTCAACCGGCGCGAAGAGCTTCGCGTCGTAGGCCACCTCCGTCTTCGTGGGCGTCTGGACCTGCACGGTTTCATTGGCCGTGATGGCGCCTTCCGCCGCGCGTGACGGCACCGGCTGCTTGGCCTCGGCGGCGAGCACCTGCGCCCGCGCCTTCGGATAGACGAAGCGCTCACCCATGTTCTCGCCCGGATAGAACCAGCTCTTGATGGCGGGCGGCGAGCCGGCGGGGCGCTCTCCCAGGTACATCACCGTCTTGCTGGTGGCGTTCAGCCGGTAATCCGGAATCGTCATGACCATCGAGTGCACCGTATTGCCGCTCACATCCGAGACGCGGATGACGTGATGACTCGTTCCCGTCTCAACCAGCGCGAACATGTACTCTCCGGGCGGAAGCGTCATCACGCCGGTCCTGGTGCTGGGGTTTGGAATCTCGATGGGTGCGTTGAACCTGACCTTCGTCCGACGCTGTTGTGCATCAACGCTCTGGGTGATCCCGAGGCACACCACGATGGCGGCCGCGATACGGATGATTTTCATCTCTTCGCTCCCTCGCGAGACAGCAGCCTCGCGATACGAGTTGGCCCGCAGGGGCGCGCGGGGCGGACACACCGTACCCGCGCCGGTCGAGCACCGGCCGGATGGTCAAGCCGGGCTGGGTTGCCACGATATGCAGTTGCGGCATGAGAAAGGAGCCTCGTGGAGCTAGGCGCTATGCCTTTCGATCAACCTTCGTACTGCAGCACGTGAAGGCCGGCGTTCCAGTCGCTGACGAAGATCAGCCCCTCAGGCGTGACGTAGGCGCCGGCGAAGCTGATC
>Ga0247825_10002551_pt1 | contig 12002 bp, 5 predicted proteins | sample 13C_Vanillin_Day_FD_194413 | JGI IMG/M metagenome (GOLD analysis project Ga0247825, IMG submission 194413) | Soil microbial communities from agricultural site in Penn Yan, New York, United States - 13C_Vanillin_Day48 | ecosystem: Environmental > Terrestrial > Soil > Agricultural land | place... | reverse complement strand
CAAGAGCACGAATGTGGCGAACCGGCTCTATTCGTTCGTGTTCGGCGACACGCTGGTCATGAAGGGCAACACGGTCAACGCGATTCGTGTGACCGCCAATCGCGGCGACTACCACAAGTACTCGATTGACGTCATGGACTACTCGGACGTCGGAATTCCCGTGACCCCGGGGTGGCCGGGGCTCCTCCCGGTTTCGGTGACCGGCGGCTTCTCGATGGGGCAGAGCCCCGCCCAGCCGGGTGACACACCGAGCCGCGCCTACCAGATCGCGGACGACATCACATCCGTGAAGGGTGGCCACACGCTCGGCTTCGGCGCCAACTACATCCGCACGGTGTACAACTCGACGTCGTATCTCCGCGGCATCGGCAACAACACGTTCTCAGGCCAGGTGACGGGCCTCGGCTTGGCAGACTACCTGCTCGGCCGGTCCACGCAGTTCGCTGTCGGCACGGTCTCAGGCAACACCATCCGCGCCAACTACATCGGCATCTACGGGCAGGACAGCTGGCGCGTTTCGCCGAACGTGACCCTGAACTACGGCCTCCGCTGGGAGCCGTACCTGCCGATTTTCGCGATCGACGGACACATCACCCACTTCGATCGCGAGGCCTTCGACAAGGGCATCCGCAGCACGGTGTACCCGAACGCGCCCCCGGGCCTGATGTTCCCCGGCGACCCGGGCATGCCGGGTGGCAACAAGATCGCCAAGAACCAGTGGTGGGACTTCTCGCCCCGTATCAGTGCGGTGTGGGATCCGACCGGCGAGGGCCGTCGAACAATCCGTGGTTCCTACGGCCACCTGTACGACATGCCGCATTTGCAGACGTACTCGTCGCTGCCGCAGATGGCGCCGTTCGGCGCCACGCTCACGATCACCAGCCTGCCGAACGGCTGGGAGGATCCGTGGGCCACGTACCCGGGTGGCAACCCGCAGCCGTTCATATTGTCGAAGGACACGACCTTCCCGCTCGGCGGCCAGTACACGTCGTTCCCAACGGATCAACCCGCGACCAACGTGCACCAGTGGAACGCCAGCTACCAGCAGCAGCTGGGCGACAACGTCGCGTTCTCGGTGAACTACCTGGGCACCCGCACGCGGAATGGCTGGACCACCGACTCCATCAACCCCGGTATCTACGGCCCGGGCGCGACGGCCAATAACCTGAACGCACGTCGGGAGCTGACGCTGGCCGATCCGGTGTGGGGGCCGTACTACGCGCAGGTCGTGGAGGTGCTCAGCGAAGGGCAGGCCGAGTACGACGCCGTGGCTTTCCAGGTGCAGCGTCGACGCGTGGCCGGCTTCACGCTGCAGGGCACCTACACCTACTCCACCTGCATGTCGGACGTGTTCAACTACGAGCCGGGCACGGCGGGCAACACCTACATGGTGCCGCACGACCGTGAACGCGACCACGCGCACTGCAGCAACACCAACGACCATCTCTTCAGCGGCTCGGTGGTCTACGGAACGCCGACGGACGGCACGGGCGTGGTCGGCGCCCTCACCAACGGCTGGCAGGTCTCGTCGATCATCAGCGCGCGATCGGGGAGCTACCTGACCGTGACAACGGGCGTCGATACGGCGTTGACGGGCCAGAACGCGCAGCGCGCGAACCAGGTCCTCGACGATCCATTCATGCCGAACCCGACCTACACGGCCTGGCTCAACCCGGCGGCCTTCGCCGCGCCGGCGGCCGGCACCTACGGCACGATGCCATTGGACGCGTTCCTGGGACCGGCCCGTTGGAACATCGATGCGAACCTCTCGCGCAACTTCCGCATGACCGGTTCGACACAGCTCCAGCTCCGCATCGAGGCCTTCAACCTGCTCAACCACGAGAACCCCTCGAACCCGGTCACGAACATGAGCAACGCGAACTTCGGCCAGATCACGTCACTGTCTCAGGCTCCACGGATCATTCAGCTGGCGACGAAGCTTTTGTTCTGATACGGAAAGACCCTTGTCAACGGGCCGGTAAGTTCCTCATTGTTCGTTACACAATCAGCCCGCACCCGGCTTGCTCAGCCATCCGGGTGCGGGCGTGGCCTGTACCCAGTCATCTGATCGGCCGAGCATCCGGGGGGCGCGTCGATCGAATGGACCGAGGGAGTCGACACCATCAATTGACGCCTCTTCAGGGCCTCGATTACCGGGATCTGCTGGTTTCATTCAACCTGTCGATTTCGTACCATGAAACCATCACGGACGAAACCCATCAGTGACTCCTCCCATCCACGTGCTCTGCGTCGACGATCATCGCATCGTCCGTGAAGGCATGGCGCTCATCATCGATCGCGAGCCGGACATGAAGGTCGTGGCGCTCGCCGATACGGCCGACGAAGCGGTGGCGCAGTTCGCGCAGCATCAGCCGGACATTACGCTGATGGATCTGCGGCTCGGCCAATCGAGCGGGATCGACGCGCTCCGGCGGATCAAGCAGATCAAGCCCACGGCCCACGTCATCGTGATGACGATGTACAAGGGGGACGAGGATATCCATCGCGCGCTCGTCGCGGGTGCGGCGGCCTACCTGCTGAAAGATGCCCTCTCGAACGACTTGATCCGTACCGTCCGCGAAGTCCACGCCGGTGGGCAACCGGTCAGCCCGGATGTGCAGGCACGGTTGGACGAACGGGCATCGATGCCGACCCTGACGGCGCGCGAAGTCGAAGTGCTCGACCTCGTGGCGGCAGGACGGAGGAACAAGGAGATCGCGCTCGCGCTGAACATCAGCGACGACACGGTGCAGGTGCACATCAAGAACATCTTTGCCAAGCTGCGCGTGAACGAACGCACCTCGGCGGTCAAGGTGGCCGTGCAGCGAGGCATCGTGCACCTCGATTGATCTACTGCCGTTCGATGATCTCGAGGAAGAAGCCGTCTCGATCGCGCGTGTAGAGGCCGCGCAAAGTCTGACTGAACCGCGTCCAGGTGCCGCTCGCCGCGAGTGGTACGCTTCCCAACCCACCCAAGCGCTGCAGGGTACGTTCGAGATCACGGGCCACCAGCGCCACGTGGCCAAAGCCGATGTCCTGAAACCGCGGGCGATACGGCGTCTGGTTCACGCCTCTGAACTGAATCAGTTCGAGCGCGATCGTCGACCCGGGCAGTGACACCGCGGCCGTGCGATAGCTGGCGTCCCGCTGGCCGCGAAGCTGGTTGAACGATGGGTCTCCCTGCCAGCCATTGCCCTGCCGGACCTGCAGATCCGGGCCGATGAACGCGCGATAGAACGCGAGAGACGCATCGAGGTCGGCGACCACCACCGACATGTGCGCGCCGATCACCTTGTCGGCGGCACCCGCTGGAGTCGCCGGCAGCGGCGTCACCTGCATCAGTTCCACTGGATAGCCATCCGGATCGCGCACCATCAGGGCGCGCGCCGATCCCGTCACGCCAACGGGCGTCGGCACAGCCAGCGGCTGTCCGCCAGCCGTGATCACGACGACCCCGGCCGCCTTGACGGCGGCGGTGAGCGCATCGAGATCGCGCACCAGGAAACGGAGGCTGGACACGCCGGGGTTGAACAGCTCCGGCAGCAGCTGCTGGCGGTCGACGTTGCGCCACTCGAATGCCTCGAGGTAGATCTGATTCTGCGGATTGCTTTCCGCCGACGCGCCCGGAATCGGCATGAAGGCGGCGCGATATTCCCCAGCCGCCGGCACGTTGACAAAGGCGTTGATTGACGGATTCGCGGCAAAGCGCAGTGTCTGTTCGAGCGACCCGCGCAACCCGAGGCCGAGCAGGTCGTGATAGAAGCGGATGATTCGTTCGAGATCGCCGGTCACGCGCCCGAGATGCCACACCTGCTGCATGTCTCCGCCCGGCGGTGCAATCGCTGGTGCTGGCGCCTGACCGCTGGCACTAGACGTCCAGAACGCAAGAAGGAACAGCGCCGGGGAGAGCCTGCGCAGACAGGTCATACTACTGGGTCAGCGGGTGCTTTTTGATGAACGCCGCGATCGCGTCCGCCACCACTTTCGGATTCTCCATCAGCATGGCGTGCGTCACCCCCGGCAGCACCTGCTGCTCCATCTGCGTGATGATCGGCTGCAATGTGTTGCGCGAGTTGCCGTGGCGCGTTCCGCTGGTGAGATAGAGGATCGGTTGGGTAATGCGCGCCCCTTCGGCCGCCTGGAACCTCCAGACTGCCATCGACGGGGACTCGGTCAGGAACATCGTGTCGACGTCCCTCTCCACCTGCGCCGGCCCACCGGGCACGCGGGCCGAGAGCGTCCGCCAGTCGGCTCCATACGAGCCGGTCGAGAAGGCGTTGAGCGCGCCCGCCTTGTCGCCGCTGCGGTACTGTGCATCCATGGCAGCAAACGGTGACGGGCCGTCGGGATTGAACACGGGGGGTTCGATGATGATGATGTCGTGTACCAGCGCCGGGTTGTCGAGCGCCAGTTGCAGTGCGGTGCTGGCGCCGAATGAGTGCCCGACGATGTGCGCCTTCTGAACACCGAGTGCCTTGAGCAGTGCGGCAGCATCAGCCGCGTGATCGCTGATCAGGAACGGTGGCGTCGTGCGCGAACTGCCCGCCCACCCACGACGGTGATACCGGATCAATCTGTACCCGCTCAATGCGGCCTCGGTCATCGTCGGATAGAACGTGGTCGCCACGCCCGTGCCGTGAATCAGCAGTACCGGCTCACCACTGCCGCTGACTTCGTATTCGAGTTCGGCGCCGTTCACAGCGACCCGCTGCATCGGCCGAGTGGCCTGGGCGCTGACCCCGATGCCGACGATGGCGAGCGCCAACGCCGTGATGGCCACCGCCTGCACCGGGAACCGCCGGCGCACAGCAACGATGATTGCAAGTGGATGCATCACATACTCCTCAAGTCGTTCGGACCGTTCGGATCGTTCGGATCGTTCGGATCGTTCGAGTCGTTCGGATCGTTCGAGCCGTTCGAGCCGTCCGAACGATTCCGAACGGTCCGAACGATCCGAACGGTCCGAACGATCCGAACGATCCGAACGATCCGAACGATCCGAACGGTCCGAACGGTCCGAACGATCCGAACGGTCCGAACGATCCGAACGATCCGAACGATCCGAACGATCTAATCGATCCGAACGATCTAATCGAGCCCAAACGCCAGCAGCACGTTCCCGGCGCGGCCGACGATCCCGTTGTAGCCCGAGTTGACGAACACCATGCCGTCGACGACGACCGGTCCCGCGCCGTCCATCGTGGCGCCGTTGGCCTTGACGCCGTTCACGGTCTCGAACTCACGGTTGGTGTCCACGCGCCACAGCACCGCGCCGTCGTTCGCGTCATAGGCGCGCAACCCGCCGTCGGCGCCCGCCGAAAACACGACGCCGGCAATCGCGGTCAGCGCGCCGCCTTGCGCGGCGAAGCAGCGCTCGTCGGCACCCCCGCGACACAGCTTCGGCTGCGGCGGCGCAAACCAGGCACGTGTCCCGGTTTCGAGATCGACGGCGTGCACGCCTCCCTGAATCTCCGACAACGAGCCGCCGACGCCCACGTACGCACGACGCGCATCCGCGGCCGCACCCCACTGCCCCCCGAGCGCGCTGCCGTCGCCGAACCGATACTCCCAGACGACGGCGCCGGCATTGTCCGGATCGAGTGCGTATAGCACGCCGGACTTCTGCGGCACGACGAGGAGCTCGCGCCCGGTCGCGGTGCGAGCGATGAGCGGCGACGCGCCGAAGTCGAAATCCGGTCCCTGGCGCTCAGGGCAATTCCCGTTGGCCGGCGTTTGCGGCGGGCACTGCCACAGCCAGATGTCGTTCGGCACCGTCTGGCGGGACCACCGCAGCCGGCCGCTCGCGAGCTCGAAGGCGAGGATGGCGTTGGTCGTCGTCTGGATGGGTTCGGCAAACCCGTTGCCCGTCCCGACGTAGAGCACACCGCGCCGTGCATCGATGGTTGGCGCCCCCCAGATTCCACCGCCCGCCGGACCGAACAGTTGCACGCCCTGGGCGTTCCTCGCGCGCGGCCGCGGCTCGGGCACGATGCTGTACGTCTTCCACAACACGCGTCCGGTGAGCCCATCGAGCGCGGAGACGCTGCCGCGGAACGTGCAGCAGCCGTAGTCCGGGCGTCCCCCACGGACTTCCTCACCGGCGGCCGACGTCGACATGAAGACGCGGCCCTCGAATACCGCCGGCGCACCAGTGATCGCCGCGTTCGGGTGCTCGTCCAGCTTCTGCTTCCACAGCAACTGCCCGGTATCGGCATCGATGGCATACGCGTTGGCGCGGCCATCGCCGAAATACACCGCGTAGCGGCTGGCGCTGCCCGACGCGCCCCGGTACGGCGCCACCGTCATGGCTGTCCGGACCGCGGCGTCCGCTTGAAACGTCCAGTGAATGCAGCCGCGCCTCGCATCGAGCGCATAGACGTCGCCCCGCTCGGACGCCGTGAACAGGCGGCCGGCAACCACCGCTGGCTGCGTGCGGGCCGCGAGCGAGCCGGCGAATCCGAAGGCCCATTTCAACGTCAGTGCGGGGACCTGAGACGCGGTGAGTCCTGCCGATTCCGGCGGTTGATACCGCGTGTTCTGCGCTTGTGGGCTCCAGCCGTTCCACGACGGACCGCTTAGCGTCTGCGGAAGCGGCGGTGAACTCGTGCAGCGATCGCTGCCGGTTGATGATGTTCCGGCGAGCGCACGACCGCCGAGGAACTCCGCCACCGCGCGACGCTCGGGCTCGGACAGCGAGTCGCCCTGCGTCCGCATGCGCCCGGTGGTCAGCGACGTCAGGATCGCTTCCGGAGCCAGCTGGCGCAGCACCTCGACCCGTGGCGCCGTCGCGGCCGCCGTCCCGCTGGTGTGGCATGACGCGCATGCGCGCGCGAACGTTACCGCGCCATCCGGTACTGCCGCTTGCGTTCCCTGTGCCGATGCCCGATTGCTGCCCGCGACGAACACGCCGAGCACGATGAGAATCCGAATCAACGCCGCTCGCTCCACGTCACTCCGCCAATCCAAACGCGATGACATCGGACCCGGCGGCCACCGCGACATATTGCCGGCTGTCGAAGACGTAGGTCATCGGCGAGGCCTTCCAGAACTGGCTCGTCTGAAATGACCAGAGGAGGCGCCCGTCAGCCGCGTCGATGGCAGCGAAGGACCCGCTCTCCTCTCCGAAGAAGACGACGCCGCCCGCCGTGCTCAACGTTCCACCCCACGAATTGCCGGCTCCCGCCTGCGGTACCTCGAAGACCGTGCGCCCGGTCGCCACATCGACGGCCCGCAGCACGCGGGCCGTCGGCGGCTCGTCAACCGCGAGACGGAACGACCCGCCCATGAAACCCTTTCCCGCCTCCCATTCCATTGGCGTCCGGGTCACGATGCTGCACCACTCGTTGGTCTGGACGTAGTAGAGGCCGGTCGCCGGATTGAATGCCGTCGAGTACCAGTTCGTCGCGCCGTTGACGTGCGGACAGATCCGCTGCCCTTCGGAGGTCGCCTGCTGGCCGGGCGCGATAATCGGACGGCCTTCGGGCGTGAGCCCCGTCGCCCACGTGAGGTTCTTTACGAACGGCGTGCCTGACAGGAACTGCCCGGTGACGCGATCGAGGACGTAGAAGAAGCCGTTGCGATGCGCCTGCACGAGCAGCTTGCGTGGCTGTCCGCGCCACGTCATGTCAACGAGCGCCGGGGTCTGTTGCGCGTCGAAATCCCACACGTCGTGCGGGACATACTGGAAGTGCCACTTGAGCGTGCCGCGCGCCGGATCGAGGGCCACGACCGAACTGGTGTAGAGGTTGTCGCCCTGGCGCTCGTCGCCGATGAAATCAGGACCGGGGTTCCCCACCGGCCAGTACACCGTGTCCAGCTCCGGATCGTACGTGCCGGTCAGCCAGGTGGCCCCGCCCGGATGCTCGATGGCGGCGCCGGACCACGTGTTCGACCCGGGCTCGCCCGGTTTCGGGACAGTCCAGAAGCGCCACACTTCCCTGCCGGTCGCCTGGTCGTACGCCGCGATGAAGCCGCGTACCCCTTCGTCACCACCGGACACGCCGGAGATGATCAGGTTGCCCACGGGCAGCGGCGCCCCGGTCGCGCCGTAGTTCTGCCGCCAGTCGGCCATCTCCGCGTCCCACAGCAGCGCCCCGGTCAGGCGATCGAGCGCGATCAGGTGCGCGTTGTCCGTGGCCATGAACACGCGCTCGCCGGCCACTGCCGCACCGCGGTTGATGCCGCCCCCGGCATTGCCGATCAGCCCCTTGGTGCGCTGCCGCTGATATCGCCACACCTGGCGACCACTGCCAGCGTCGAGCGCATAGATCTCGTTGCCGCTGGTCACGTACATCACGCCCTGCGACACGACAGGCGTTCCCTGCAGGCGCGCGGTGTTCGGCAGGGTGAATACCCACTTCGGCACGACGCGGCCGACATTCGCGGTCGTGATCTGCGTCAGCGGACTGTGCCGGTAGCCCCTCGTCTCGCCGTTATAACTGGGCCAGTCGGCCTGTGACGTGACGGCGCGGTACTGATCGCCCGACTTCCGCAGCAGGTAGAGCTGACGATCGTCGCCGAGCAGCTGGAGATCGAGGAGGCTCTGGTTCTGCACCGTGCCGGCGATTCGCCGGCCGTCCGTGAGCGTCACCTGACGCCGCTCGGCGGCCTGGCGATTCCGCGGCCGCAGCGTCCGGACGTAGCGAACCAGATCGGCCGCTTCGGTTCCGGGGACGCCAACCGCCGGCATGCCGGCGGCAGGCAGGCCGTCACGGAACAGCGTCGCCAGTTCCTCGTCCGAGCGAATGGGAACGCGTGCCGTAATCGAAGGACCGAACTCCCCGCCGCTGCCGTCCGTGCCGTGGCATCGCGCACAGCGGCTGACGTACGACTGCTCGCCGGGAGCAAGGCCCTGCCCGGCAGCAGGCGCCGCCATCAGCCACACGCCGGCGACGCAGGCGAACGGACGGAAGAGAATCGCGCCGCGGCGGATTGTCCGGACGAATCGGGTCATGCGTTCGTCAGAAATCGATCTGCATACCGAACTTGACGAACCGCGGCGTCAGATTCGACAGCGGCTGCAGCCACGTGCCGTTCGGCACGAACGCCTGGTTGTACGTCAGCACGGCGTCGGTATTCAGCACGTTGAAGATATCGATGCCGATACTGGTGCGCAGCTGTCCGATCTTGACGATCTTGCCGATCCGCACGTCGAGCTCGTTGACGCGATCGCCCCAGACCTCGCCCGGGGCCACCAGGTTCACCGTGACATTGGGCAGCCCGCCAGCCAGCGGCCGACCGAGCGCGGCGGCTGCGACGGCACCTGGCACCGTGTAATTCGCACTGAGCGGCGCGCCCTGGTCGGTCCGGAACGTCGCCGCCAGCTGGACGTCCACCTTGGGCACGATGTACGACCCGAACATCGACGCGCGGGTCACGAAGCCGGGATCATACAGACAGAACGGATTCGTCTGGCTGACGACCGGGCCGACGTTCGCGGGACTGGTCAGCGCCAGCTCCGGCAGATTCGCCCGCACCTCGCAGGCGTCTTTCACCGTCTTGCCGGCGTTGATGCTGCCCTGGAGCGTCAGACCGCTGCGAGGACGGGCAGAGACGCTGGCCAGGATTCCGTTGTACACCTGCGTCTGCTTCCCATAGTTCTTCGCATCGGTGATGAAGTTGTCCGTCAGACCGAAGCGCTCCGGCACCACGTCGTAGAGCCCCGGCACCACGTAGCCACCGCCACCAGGCAGTCGTGGATCCGCGGGCGCGGTGATGCTGAATTCCGTGAAGTCACTGGCCGAGACGGCGCGGTTGTCCGTCACGACGAAGTTCTGCAGCCACCGGCGGTCATACCCCACTTCCACCGACACTCGCGGCACGACCTCACGCTGGATTGACGCGCCAAACTGCCAGTCGGCGGGCCGGATGCCCCACCCGCCCAGGATGGCGTCGTCGATCGTGTTGGCGAAGGTGCGGGTCCCGAAGTTCTGGTTGTCGAGAGCCCCGCACTGGTCGCCGCCCACTGCGCGCAGGTCTTGCGCCGCGCGATTCCTCAGGTCGCAGTCCGCAACCCAGTCGGCGTCGGCGTCGGTCCAGGAGCGGTTGGCCGTCGTCGCGATTCGCGCGAGCGGATTGGCGATCGAGTAGTTTCCGCTGGTGTTGCTCGCCGGATCCACGTACCTTCCGATGTTGACCTTGACCGATGTCTTCCGGTCGCCGAACAGGTCGAAGGCGACGCCGGCCCTCGGCATGATGTCGTTGTAACCACGCACCCCGACGGTACGGTCGAACGTGATCGCCTCTGGCAGGAAACTCGATGCGGGTACGGTCTGCGCCGGGAAGTAACTCGTCACGTGCTCGTAGCGGAGTGCACCCTGGATCGTGGCGCGCCCCAGCGTCCACTGCTCCTGCCCGTAGAACGCCGTGAAGTCGACGTCCTGCTTGTTCTTGAACGGCAGCAACGTCTGGGTGATGCGGTTGGGCACGCCGTTGTTGACGCGATACAACAGGTTCTGCGTGTTGGTGAAGTTCTCGAAGTCGTCGATCAGATGGCCGCCGTCATAGCCGACCTTCACGCTGTGCGCGCCGGTGACATAGGAGGCCGACGCGCGCCACGTGAAGCTGCCCGCGTAGCCGACCGCCCAGTTCATGGAACGATAGGTCAGGTTCGCGATGTTGCCGTTGGCAGCGCACCCGCCGGCACACTGCTCGTTCATCCGGATCATGTCCTTGGTCGGATTCCCCGGCGTGTCACGTGGTCCCCAGCGCGACATGAATGTGCCGAGGCCCGCTTCGAGCAGCAGTCGATTGGTCGCCGTCGACGTCCAGGTCGCCTGCTGAACGCGGTGCCCGGCCGGGTAGCCCCAGTAGCCTGACGTCTCCGGCGCGCTCGTGCCGGTCAACCCGAACAAACCAATCGCGCCGATGAACGCGTCGTCAGGCTGATCGCGGCAGCCATCGAACTCGTTCGAATACACGGCGCCGGCGCACGGGTACTGCTCATCCCAGAAGATGTTGAACTTGTTCTTCGGTGTGGCCTGCCATGTCAGACGCACGTTGGCAACCGACCAGCTTTCGGCGCCCTGTGCCTGCCTGGTGGTGTCGGGCACGTAGAGCCACTTTGTGTTGTCGCCGGCGGTCAGGTTGGGGTACATGCCGGGAATGGATCGTATTTGCCCTTCCTGCCTCGCCGTGAAATAGAACCACAACCGGTCCTTGCGGATTGGACCACCGACGCCGCCCGTGAAGTCCCACTGCTTCAGGAGCGAACCGGGCGTGGCGAGGCCCCTGGCCTTCAGGTCGTCGCTGTAGTTGCTGCCGACCCATCCTTCGGGCACGAGCGAGATGTAACCGGAACCGTGCCACACGTTGCCGCCGGTCTTCGGAATGATCCGGATCGACGGTCCGCCGACCGACGCCTCGCCCATCCCGCCAGACGACGTCATCACCACCTCTTCGGAGTTGCCGATGTCGGCGATGTACGTCGATACTCCGGCGCCCCCTCGTGACGATCCGACACTCAGCCCGTCGAGCAGAATGCGTCCTTCATTCGACCGACCGCCCGCGCCCCCGAACAGCGTCTGCTGTGGCGTGACCTGCACGTCCATCGGCGTACCACCGCCCGTCGAGATCGCCGGGATCAGCAGCGCGGTCGCGGCCCACGACCGCGCGGTCGGAATCGAGGTCAGGGTTTCGTTGCTGACGGTCACGTCACGGCGGACGCTCTGGACGTCCACGACCGGTGTCTCCCCGGACACCGTCACGGTTTCTTCCACGCCGCCGAGGCGCAACACGGCATCGATCGCGGCGGTAAAGGTGCTGGTCACCTCGACCCCTTCGTGACGACCCACGCTGAAGCCCGGAAGCGTGAACGTCAGCGAATACGTGCCGGGACGAAGGTCGACGATGCGGTACTGGCCGGTGCTGTCGGTGCTGACCGAGCGAACGCGCTCGATCAGCGCCGGGCTGCTTGCCTCGACGGTCACCCCTGGCAGGACAGCTCCCGACGAATCACGAACCGACCCGGTGATTGACCCTTGCGCCGCGGCGAGAGCGGGAAG
>Ga0247825_10002550_pt1 | contig 12008 bp, 8 predicted proteins | sample 13C_Vanillin_Day_FD_194413 | JGI IMG/M metagenome (GOLD analysis project Ga0247825, IMG submission 194413) | Soil microbial communities from agricultural site in Penn Yan, New York, United States - 13C_Vanillin_Day48 | ecosystem: Environmental > Terrestrial > Soil > Agricultural land | place... | reverse complement strand
CGAGCCGTCCGCCGGGCGCGAGCGCTCGCCCCAGGTGCGCTGGATCACTTCGGGCAGCACGAGCATCGCCATGTCGCAGCGAATGCCGTCGCATTGCCGGGCCAGGGCGTGCAGCACGTCGAGCATCACCTGGCGCAGGCCGCGGTGGGTGTAGTTGAGCTGCAGGGTGTCGGGCCAGCCGGGGAAGTAGGGATCGCGGCCAAGCGCGAGCACCTCGTCGCCCATCTTGCGGTAGTTGTGCGGTTCGCGGACAAGGTCGTCCGGCGTGCCGTGGATGTAGAACTCCGGGTGCTCGCGCACCCAGGCATGGTCGGGCGCGGTGTGGTTCGGCACGAAGTCCAGCATCAGGCGCAGGCCGCGGCGGGCGAGGCGCTCGCGCAGGCGCGCGAGCGCGGCGGGGCCACCGAAATTGCCGCTTACCACGTAGTCGCGCACGGCAAAGGGCGAGCCCGCTACGTCTTCATTGTCGAACTCGCCGAGCAGCTCGCGGTATTCCGGCTGCCACTCGGGCTGGCGCAGCGAGATCTCGCGGCCGGCCTCGCCGGTCTGCCAGACGCCGAGCAGCCAGACCCAGTCGAAGCCGTTCTGCGCGATGCGCTCGAGCGCCGCGTCCGGCATGTCGTCGAGCGTGGCCGCGCGCTCGAGCGCTTCGCTGCGCTCGCTAATCCACGTGCGCGTATTGATCTGCAGGAGCGCCGGATGCCGGGGCATGGGCCTCGCTCGGTTGCTGCTTCATGATGAAATCCCTGGCATCGGCGCGTCCGAAGAGCTGGATCAGGGTGGCCGCCAGACCGGTCCAGCCGGTCTGGTGGCTCGCGCCGAGGCCGGCGCCGCTGTCGCCATGGAAATACTCGTAGAACAGGATCAGGTCCCGCCAATGGGGATCGGCCTGGAATTTCTGCGAGCGGCCGTATACCGGCCGCGCGCCCTGCTCGTCGCGCAGGAAGATGCGCGTCAGGCGGCGGGAGATCTCCTGCGCCACTTCGAACAGCGTCATCTGCACGCCGGAGCCCGTCGGGCACTCGATCTTGAAGGCGTCGCCGTAGTAGCCGTAAAGGTTCGCCAGCGCGCGGATCAGCAGCGCGTTCATCGGGAACCACACCGGACCGCGCCAGTTCGAGTTGCCGCCGAACATGCCGGTGGTCGATTCGCCGGGCTCGTAGTCCACGCGAAACTCCTGGCCGTTCGCCCGGTACACGTACGGGTAATCGCGGTGGTGGCGCGACACGGCGCGGATGCCGAACGGGCCGAGGAACTCGTTCTCGTCGAGCATGATGCGCAGCACGCGACGCAGCTTGTCCTCGGTGAGCAGCGCAAGCAGGAGCCGCCCGCCTTCGCCGGGGCGCCCGGGGTTGGTGATGCGCTCGGCAAGGCGCGGATGCCGGCGGGTGAATTCGCGCATGCGCTCTATGACGAGCGGCAGCCGCTCGCGCGTATCGGGCGGGTACACCGTGGACGCGCAGATCGCCAGCAGGCCAACCAGGGAGCGCACCTTGAGCCGCACGTGCTGCCCGTCGGGCAGAACCAGCGCGTCGTAGAAGAAGCCGTCCTGCTCGTCCCACAAGTCATCGCCACGCCCGCCGCTATCCATGGCGCCGGCGATCCAGAGGAAATGCTCGTAGAACTTGGCGGCGAGCGTCTGGTATACCGGGTCGTGCGACGCCAGCTCCACGGCGATCTGCCCCATCATCTGGCAGTAGAACGCCATCCAGGCGGTGCCGTCGGCCTGCTCGAGGTGGCCGCCGGTGGGCAGCTCGGCGCTGCGGTCGAACACGCCGATGTTGTCCAGGCCGAGAAAGCCGCCTTCGAAGAGATTGTTGCCCTGCGCGTCCTTGCGGTTCACCCACCACGTGAAGTTCATCAGCAGGCGCTGGAACACGTATTCCAGGAAGCGCACGTCGCCCTCGCCGCGGCGCGCCTTGTCCTGCTGGTACACGAACCAGGCCGCCCACGCGTGCACCGGCGGATTCACGTCGCTGAAGTTCCACTCGTAGGCGGGAATCTGGCCGCTCGGATGGAGATAGCGCTGGTTGAGCACCAGAACGAGCTGCTGCTTGGCGAAGTCCGGGTCGACGGCGTTGAGCGGGATGGCGTGGAACGCAAGGTCCCAGGCGGCATACCACGGGTATTCCCATTTGTCCGGCATCGAGACGATGTCGGCGTTGGAGAGGTGCGACCAGGCCGCATTGCGCAGGCGCGCGTGCCCGGGCGCGTAGGGATCGACGCGGTTCTCCTCCAGCCAGCGCGCTACGTCGTAGCAATAGAACTGCTTGGTCCAGAGCATGCCGGCGAACGCCTGGCGCATGACGTTCGCCGCATCCGCGCTGACTCCCTCGGGCGTGAGCGCGCTGTAGAACTGGTCGGCCTCCTGCCGGCGCGCCTCGAACAGCGTCGAGAAGCCTTCACCGAACGCCGCTCCGGTCAGCACCGCCGGCGTCAGGCGCAGCCGGACTACGGCCGATTGCCCGGCCGCCACCGTCACATGGTAGCGTGCGGCCGCCTTGGTTCCGACGCGCTTCGGATTGACCGCCTCGCGCAGCCCGCGCACCACGTAGTCGTGGAATGCGTCTTTCACGAAGGCGGCGGCGTTCGGCGCGCCGAACAGGCGCGCGTAGTTGGTTTCGTTATCGGTGAACAGCAGCTCCGGCTCCCCGTCGCAATAAAGAAAGCGCGCACCCAGGCCGGGGTGGGAGGCGGCGATCACCGTCTCGCCGTTCTTCGCCTGCCGCAGCTGCGGCGGCACCGGGTCGTCGCCGTACGACCAGGTGTTGCGGAACCACAGTGTCGGCAGCAGCTCGAGCGCCGCCGTCTCGCGGCCGCGGTTGACCGCGGTAATGCGCACCAGGATGTCTTCGGCCGTCGCCTTGGCGTACTCGACGAACACGTCGAAGTAGCGGTTGCCGTCGAACACCCCGGTGTCGAGCAGCTCGTATTCCGGTTCTAAGCGGCTGCGGGCGCGGTTGGCGTCGATGAGCTGCTGGTAGGGATACGCCGCGTGCGGATACTTGTAGAGGTACCGCATGTAGGAGTGCGTCGGCGTGCTGTCGAGGTAGAAGTAGTACTCCTTCACGTCCTCGCCGTGGTTGCCCTGCCCGTTGGTGAGGCCGAACAGGCGCTCCTTGAGGATCGGATCGGCGCCGTTCCACAGGGCGAGGGCGAAGCACAGGCGCTGTCCATCGTCGGAGATGCCCGCGAGGCCGTCTTCGCCCCAGCGATATGCTCGCGAGCGCGCGTGGTCGTGGCTCAGGTAGTTCCAGGTGTCATGGCCGCCGCTGTAGTCTTCGCGCACCGTGCCCCATTGGCGCTCGGAGAGGTAAGGCCCCCACTTGCGCCACGGCGTGTGCGCCCCGCGTGCGTCCTCCAGGCGCTGCTGCTCTGCGTTCATCGACGTGCATTTTCGACGCTGCTGAAGCGCGTCGCCATCGGCCAAAGGTCTGATGTCGCCATGTCGACGAATTGGTTACCCGCAGCGCCGTATTGACCGCGCGAACGGCTGCCCGACAATGCACGGCGTGGATAACTCCTGCGTACACGTAATCGACGACGACGTTGCGGTTCTGAACGCGCTTGCCCGACTGTTGGGCGCTGCGGGACTACCGGTGCAGACTTTTGCTTCGGCCAAGGAGTTCTTCGCGCAGCACAGTCCCGAGCAGCGCGGCTGCCTGGTGCTCGACCTGTTGCTGCCGGGGGCGAGCGGCCTCGAGGTGCAGGAGGCGCTGGCCGGCGAAGACTGTCCCCTGCCGGTGGTATTCCTCAGCGGCCACGGCGACGTGGTCGCCAGCGTGCGCGCGATGAAGGCGGGCGCGGTCGATTTCCTCACCAAGCCTTTCGAAGCCGAGGCGCTCATCGCTGCCGTGCGGCAAGCGCTCGCCCGGGATGGCGTTGCCGCGCGCGTGGCGAGCCTCACGCCGCGCGAGCGCCAGGTATTAGGGCAGCTGGTCGAAGGCAAGCTGAACAAGCAGATCGCCGCGGAGCTCGGCGCTTCCGAGAAAACCATCAAGGTGCATCGCGCGCGCGTGCTGCAGAAGATGGCGGCGCGCTCCATCGCCGGGTTGGTCCGCATGACGGAGCGCGCCGGGTTGAGAGCAGCCGCGAAGTAGCGATGCCGGTTTTCCGGGCTGCGCTGGCGCTGTCCGGGTCGTACTACCTGGCCGCGAAGCTCGGCTTCGCGCTCACGCCGCCAGGGTCGCCCTTTTCCATGGTGTGGCTGCCCAACGCGCTGCTGCTTGCGGCGCTGCTGCTCGCGCCGCTGCGGCAATGGTGGGTGCTGATCGCCGCGGTGCTGCCCGCCCATCTCGCGGCGGAGCTGCAAAGCGGCGTGCCGATGCCGATGACGCTGGGCTGGTACCTCGGCAACTGCAGCGAAGCGCTGATGGGCGCCGGCGCCATACGGCTGGTGTGCGGGCGTCCTCCCCGCTTCAACGCATTTCGTGACGCCGGCGTGTTTCTCTTCTTCGGTGTTCTGCTCGCGCCCGTGCTGTCATCCTTCATCGATGCGGCGCTGACGACGCTGCTGCATTGGGGCGAGGGCGGCTACTGGACGCTGGTGCGCAGGCGCATTCCGTCCAACGCCCTTGCCACGCTGCTGGTCGTGCCGTTCGTCCTGACGTGGGCGCAGGGCGCCCGCCTTTCGCCTGGGGCGCCGCGGCGCTACCTGGAGGCCGGCATCGTGCTCGGCGGACTCGCCGCAGCCAGCCTGGTGGTGTTCAACTGGCTCGAGCCGGGCGCCGGAGCGCGGCAGGCGCCGGCGCTCTTCTATGCGCCGTTGCCCTTCCTCCTCTGGGCGGCGGTGCGCCTGGGTCCGACCGGCGTTAGCACTGCGAACCTGCTGCTGGCGGCCGCCGCCCTCTGGGGGGCGGTTCACGGGCTGGGGCCGTTCGTGAGCGGCTCGCCCGAGGATAACGCGCGCGACATGCACCTTTTCCTCATCGCGGTGACGGTGCCGATGCTGCTGCTGGCGGCGTTGCTGGCCGAACGGCGCCGGGTCGAGCTCGAGACGCGCCTTCAGCGCCAGCAGCTCGCCCATCTTTCGCGCGTTTCGCTGCTGGGCGGGCTGTCGGGTGCGATCGCTCACGAGCTGAACCAGCCGCTGACCGCGATCCTGAGCAACACGCAGGCGGCGCAGTACAAGCTCGCGGCGGGCGGCGAGGTCGACCGGGGCGAGCTCGGCGAGATCCTGCGCGACATCGCCGCCGCTGACCGCCGCGCGAGCGAAGTCATCTCGCGGTTGCGCGCCCTTTTCAAGAACAGCGACTCGCAGCAGCAGGACCTCGACGTGAACGACGTGGTGCGCGAGGTGCTCGACCTGGCCCACGGCGATCTCACCACGCGGCACGTCACCGTCGTGCAGCTCGCCGAGGAGCAGCTGCCGAAGGCGCGCGGCGACCGCATCCAGCTGCAGCAGGTGCTGCTCAACCTGGTAGTGAACGCCTGCGAGGCGATGAGCACCGACGGCGCCCACGAGCGGGTGCTGAAAGTGGAGACCCGCCGCGGCGCGCATGACGGCGTGCAGATCTCGATCATCGACAGCGGTCCGGGCTTCGGCGCCAGCGCCGAAACGCTGTTCGAACCGTTCTACACCACCAAGCCGCACGGGCTGGGGCTGGGCCTGTCCATCTCCCGCTCGATCATCTCCGCGCACGGCGGCCGCCTATGGGGAAGCGGCGCGCCGGGCAGGGGCGCGGCGTTCCACGTCGATCTAGTCGGCGCGCTGCCGGGTGGCCATCCGACCTTAGTCCAATAGCCGCTCGCCGCGCGGGCTGATCCAATGCAGCATGCGCAGTAGCCGGCAAACCGCGGCCTGCCTTGCCCTGACGGCATGCATTGCTGCGTCGGCCGGGCAAGCCGCCGAAGGTTTCATTCCCCCGGGCGAGGAACGCTTCAAGTTCAACCTGGGGGGCCTGCTGTACCGCAGCGAGACCGACGTGCGCTTCGACGGCAGCGTGGGCGGCAGACAGTTCGAGCTGGAGGACTCGCTGGGGCTCGACAGGGACCGCAGCACGCTCTCCGGCCAGATCATCTGGCGCTTCGCTTCGCGCCATCGCCTCGGGCTGCGCGCGTTCCAGGTCAAGCGGGAGGCCGAGCGGGCGATCGACGAGGAGCTGCGCATCGAGGACCGCGTGGTGCCCATCAATACGGTGCTGCGTGCCGAAAGCCGCTTGCAGTTCTTCACCGCCGACTACCGCTATTCCTTCGTCAAGAGCCCCCAGATGGAGCTCGCCGGCATCATCGGCGTATTCGGCGGGCGCTATCGCTTCCGCTTCGAAGCCAGCAACCCGCAGATCGACATCGAGAGGAACACCACTGCGCCCATGCCGGTGCTCGGCGTGAGCCTCGACTGGTACCTCGGTCCGCGCTGGACGGTATCGGCCTACGCGCAGGGCATGGACCTCGACCTGGGCTCGGTCGACGCGCGCGTCTACAACGTCGGGCTGTCGACCGAATTCATGCTGACGCGGCACCTCGGGCTCGGTGTGGCGTACAACCTGGACAGCGTGAGGGTGGACGTCGACAAGGGCTCGTTCGACGGCCGCGTGGATCTGACCGGGGGCAGCCTGATCGGCTATCTGCAGGCGCGCTTCTGAAGAGGCCGGGCGCTCAATGGACGAGCCCCATCTCGCGCCGTTCGTGGCGATCGTGGATGACGAGGAGCCGGTCCGCATAGCGCTGGGCCGCCTGCTCGGCGCGATGGGGTTGCGTGCGCAGGGCTTCGCCGATGGCACCTCGTTCCTCGCCTTCCTCGAAGGTGCGCGGCCGGACTGCCTGATCCTCGATCTGCACATGCCCGGGATGTCGGGCCTCGATCTGCTGAGGGCGCTGCGCGCGCGGCAGCGGCCGCTGCCGACCATCGTCATCACGGCGCACGACGAGCCCGAGACGCGCGGCAACTGCCTGCGCGCGGGAGCCGCCGTCTACCTGCGCAAGCCGCTCGACGGCAACGCGTTGTTCGGCGCGATCGCCGAGGCGCTGGGTGAGCGGGGCGCCGCTGCGCTGCATCGACATCCGCCCAGGGTGCAATAGCAGCGCCAACGCGACAGAGCCTAGGACCAAGGTCCAATGTCCCGGCGGCACGGCGCGCAGTACCGTGCTGCACGATCCCAAGGAGCCGCACATGAAACGAGAAACGCTGCATCACGAGGAGCCGGCCCCCACCACGGCGCACGCGGACGGCCTGCGCGGATTCTTCTCGGCGGCGCAGCTGCGCGTCGACCGATGGCGGCGCCTGCATCACCTGGCGAAGACGCTCGCCGCCGCCGGCACGGTGGAAAAGCTGCGCCGCGAGGCCGCCGAGGAGCTCGCGCGGCTCGCGCCGCTGGAGGACCTTTGCGCCTACCCGGGGCCGCGCCTGCTCGCGCACCTCGACGAGCGCTTCAACACCGGCGACTGGACCGGATTTGCCCGGCTGGTGCAGCGCGTGAGCATCTCGCTGCTCTCGAACAGTTACCGCGACGACCCGGAGGCGTGGGAATCGGAGGACAGCGGCGAGGCGCACGCGCCCGACGTGCTGCCGCCTTCGGTGGGCCGCGGGCAGGCGCGCAAGCCGTATTTCGAGGTGCTGGTGGTGACCCCGGGCGAGCGCTCGACCTGGGCGGCCACGCGCGAGACGTTGCGCAAGCTGCGGCGGCCGACCGACGAGTTCGTCTACGAGCCGGTGGTGGTCGGCAGCTTCGAGGACGCCATGCTCGCCACGCTGGTCAACTACAACCTCCAGGCAGTGGTGCTGTTCGACGGCTTCGGCTATGCCTCGCAATACTCGCTGCCCGACCTGCGCGAGTTGATCGGGCCGCACCTGCCGCCGGAGGGTGAAGCGGACGACCAGTATGCGACGCTGCTGGCGCGCGCGGTGCACGCGTTGCGTCCCGAGCTCGACGTCTATCTCGCCACGGACCGCGACATCGGCGAGCTCGCCTGCTCTGACGAGGCGGCCGACGTGCGGCGCGTGTTCTACGGGCTGGAGGAGATGCTCGAGATCCATCTCAGCATCCTCGACGGCATCGCCGAGCGCTATGCCACCCCGTACTTCGACAATCTGAAGAAGTACGCGCAGCGTCCGATCGGCACCTTCCACGCGCTGCCGGTGGCGCGCGGCAAGTCGATCTTCAAGTCGAACTGGATCCGCGACATGGGCGAGTTCTACGGCGCCAACCTGTTCCTCGCCGAGTCCTCGGCCACCACCGGCGGCCTGGACAGCCTGCTCGAGCCCACCGGCAACATCAAGGTGGCGCAGGACAAGGCGGCGCGCGCCTACGGCGGCGACCGGGCGTTCTTCGTCACCAACGGCACCTCGACCTCGAACAAGATCGTGCACCAGGCGCTGTGCCGCCCGGGCGACATCGTGTTGATCGACCGCGACTGCCACAAGTCGCATCACTACGGCCTGGTGCTGGCCGGCGCCCAGCCCTATTACATCGATGCGTTCCCGCTCACCCAGTACTCGATGTACGGCAGCCTGGCGATCAAGCCGATCAAGCAGGCGCTGCTGCAGCTCAAGGAGGAGGGCCGCCTGGAGCGGGTGCGCATGCTGGTGCTGACCAACTGCACCTTCGACGGCCACGTCGCCAACGTCGAGCGCACCATGCTCGAGTGCCTGGCGATCAAGCCCGACCTGGTGTTCCTCTGGGACGAGGCCTGGTTCGGCTTCGCGCGCTTCTCCCCGTTCCTGCGCCGGCGCACGGCCATGGGCGCGGCGGAGCGCATCCGCCGGATGCTGCGCGACCCGGGCTATCGGAGCCGCTACGAGGCGGCGAAGGGCACCGAGCACCCGCTGCCCGACCCGGACAAGGCGCGCGTGCGCGTCTACGAGACCGACTCCGTGCACAAGTCGATGTCGTGCCTGCGGCAGGGCTCGATCATCGTGGTCGCCGACCAGGATTTCCATACGGTCGAGGCCGCGTTCAAGGAGGCGTTTTTCACGCACACCTCCACCTCGCCGAACCTGCAGATCATCGCCTCGCTCGACGTGGCGCGCCGGCAGATGGAGCTGGAAGGCTACGAGCTGGTGAGCCGCATGCTGCAGCTTGCCATCGAGCTGCGCCGCGAGATCAACGACCACCCGCTGATTTCAAGATACTTCCGCGCCGCTACGCCCGCGGAGATGATCCCGGCGGAGTTCCGCAAATCGGGTTGGTCTGACTATGGCGAGCCGGGCTGGAGCGTCGCCAAGACTTTTGCGGCGCTCGACGAAGACGAGTTCGTGCTCGACCCCACCCGCATCACGCTGCTGTGCGGCAACGGCGGCTACGACGGCACGCAGTTCAAGGCGCTGCTCGCCAGTGAATACGACATCCAGCTCAACAAGACCTCGCGCAACAGCGTGCTGGTGCAGATCAACATCAACAACACGCGCGGCGACCTGGCGCACCTCGTCAAGGCGCTCGCCGACATGGCGCGCTCTATCGACAAGCGCCTCGCCGAGGGCGGCGAGGCCGAGCAGGCGGCGTTCAAGGCGCGGGTCAAGTCGCTGGTCGAGGACGTGCCCGACCTGCCGAACTTCAGCCGCTTCCACGACGCCTTCCGCGAGGACCCGAAGGGCAAGACCGCCGAAGGCGACATGCGCTCGGCCTACTACCTGGCCTACGACCCGGCGGCGCGCGAGTACCTGAAGCTCAACAGCAAGGAGGTCGACGAGCGGCTGAAAAGCGGCCCGGAAATGGTGTCGGCCAAGTTCGTCATCCCGTATCCGCCGGGCTTCCCCATCATGGTGCCGGGGCAGGTGATCACGCAGGAGACCGTCAGCTTCATGCGCAAGCTCGACGTCAAGGAAATCCACGGCTACAACGCCGCGCTCGGCCTCGAGCTGCTCAGGCCGCAAGCGCTGAAGAGCGGCGCGCACGAGAGGAGCAGGCCATGAAAGCGATCTTCGACTGGTTCGCGGCAAACCCGTACATCCTGCTGTTCTTCGTCGTCGGCGGCGCAGTCCTGGTGGGCAAGTTCACGATCAAGGGCTACGGCCTGGGCATGGTGGCGGCCGCCATCGTGGTGGGCGCAGGGATCTCGGCCTGGGCCTCCACCTACGGCGTGAAGATGACGCTGGACAACTTCGCCAAGTCGCTCTTCTACTACCTCTTCATGTACGGGGTCGGCCTGCGCGTCGGGCCTTCGTTCATCAACAGCCTGAAGGGCAGCGGCCTGAAGTTCACGGTGCTCGCGGTGTTCTGCTCGGTGCTGGGGCTCATCGGCGCGGTCGCCTTGACGCGCTGGTGGAACCTTCCCGACGGCGCGGCCGGCGGCATCCTCGCCGGCGCGATGACCATGTCGGCGGCGATCGGCTCGGCGGAGGAAGCGGTACGGCAAGGGGTGTTCCCGCTGACGGAGGGCCAGACCTTCGAGCAGGTGAGCGGCATGATCGCGCTCTCCTACGGCCTCACCTACATCTGGGGCACGGTCGGCATCATCCTCATCTGCAAGTACCTGCCGCGCTGGTGGGGCATAGACGCCAAGGCCGCGGCGAAGAAGTACGAGGAGGAGTACGGCGTGCCGAACGTGGACGACACCGGGCTCACCGGCTATCGCCCGCTCGCACTGCGCGCCTACCGGCTGACGAACAACGAGATCGCCGGCATGACGGTGCGCCAGTTCGTGCAGAAACATCCGCAATACAAGGTGATCAACATCCAGCGGGGCGAAGAGCGGCTCGGCGCGCCGGACGAGCTCGTGCTGCAGCGGAGCGACATCATCGTGCTCGGCGGCCGGCTGGAGGCGCTGACCGAGAGCATGGGGCTCATCGGACCGGAGGTGCCGGACTCGAAGGCGCTCAACGTGCCGATCGACCAGGCGGAGATCCTGGTCACCAACAAGGCGATCGTCGGCAAGGAGCTGCAGGAGTTCCGCACCGCGCCGTTCGCCGGGCAGATCGCCCTGCACCACATCGAGCGCGCCGGCGTGGCGATACCGCTGGGCCTGCATACCCGCCTCGAGCGCTTCGACGTGCTGTTCGTCGCCGGGATGAAATCGGCGGTGGACAAGGTCGCCTCCGCGATGGGCAAGGTGGCGCGGCCGAGCAGCTCCACCGACCTGCTGACGCTGGCGGTCGGCATGATCCTCGGTTTCCTCATCGGCGCGATCCAGTTCCCGCTCGCCGGGTCGAAGGTCGGCCTGGGCAACGCCGGCGGCCTGCTGGTTTCGGGCGTGATCGTGTCCTCGCTGGTGTCGCGCCTGCGCTTCTTCGGCAGCACGCCGAACGCGGCGCGCAACATTCTCGAGGACCTGGGGCTGGTGGTGTTCATCGCCATCGTCGGTGTCAACGCCGGCGCCGGACTGATCTCGCAGCTCACGGGCGACGTCGCCCTCAAGATCTTCGCCGCAGGGTTCCTCGTCACCACCATCCCGCCGGTCCTGGTCTGGGCCATCGGCTACCACTGGATGAAGATCAATCCCGCGGTGCTGATGGGCGGCGTGGCCGGCGCGCGCTCGCATTCCGGCCCGGCGCGCGAGGCGGCGAAGGAGATCGGCAGCTCCGTGCCATGGATCGGCTTCCCGGTGGCTTACGCCATCTCCGGCGTGCTGCTCACGGTGTTCGGCTACCTCGCCATGGTGCTGTCGAAATGAAGCGGCGGCGCGCGCTCGCCCTGCTGGCCGCCGCCGCGTGGTGTACCGGCGCGGCGGCCCAGCGCGGTATGAGCTCGCTGATCAGGGGCACGCCCGAGGAGCTCTTCACCGAGCAGGATAACCAGCTGCGCATCGAGGCCGTGGGCAAGGCGCTCGAAAGCGCGCCGCAGGGCGACGCGGTGACCTGGTCCAACGATGCCACCAGCCACCGCGGCGACGTCACGGTCACGCGCGCGTTCGAGTCGCAGGGCCGCGCGTGCAAGGAGCTGCGCCTGCGCAACGAGGCGGGCAATCGCAAAGGCGAGAGCCACCTCAATGCCTGCCAGGTGGACGGCAAGTGGCGGCTGGTGGGGTCATCGCAGATTCAATAGTTTCCTTTCCCGGCGGCGCGGCAGGCGCCTCAACCACTGCCGACGTTTGCGGAAACGCCAGGCCTGCTTGCCGCCGGGAGGGGGATTCAC
>Ga0247825_10002549_pt1 | contig 12009 bp, 12 predicted proteins | sample 13C_Vanillin_Day_FD_194413 | JGI IMG/M metagenome (GOLD analysis project Ga0247825, IMG submission 194413) | Soil microbial communities from agricultural site in Penn Yan, New York, United States - 13C_Vanillin_Day48 | ecosystem: Environmental > Terrestrial > Soil > Agricultural land | place... | reverse complement strand
CGAGGATGTGCATCGCCTGCAGCGACCCCTGCCAGTAGCCGTTCTCGCGCAGCCCTTCCTGGATGCCGTTCTTCTCCGCTTCCTTGACCGCCTGCACGTCCGCCGCGGATGGACCTTCCTTCCGCAGCCGGGCGATCTCCGCCATCACCGCCGACTGCAGCTTCTCCACGTTCTCGGGCGAGCTGCCGAACTGGACCGTCGTCGTCCCGTAGCCGGGCAGCGGCGACGTGTTCGAGTAGCCGACCCCCACCGAATAGGTGCCGCCCAGCTGCTCACGCAGGATATCGCGCAGTTTGTTCTCCACGACAGACGTCGCCGCCTGGAGACGATGCGTCTCGAGCTCCTCCAGCTTCGTGTCGGCGAAGAACGACATCACCGTGACGCTGCGCGGCTCCTGACCCTTGTAGACCACCTCGCGGACGACCTTCTCGGGAAACTGCAGCTTCAGATCGTTGGCGCGCGATGTGGCCGAACCCTTCGACGGCAGCGAGGCGACGTACTTCTCGAGGAGCGGCACGACCTCGTCGACCTTGAACGACCCGACCATGAAGAACGTGAAGTCAGCGGCGTTCGCGTAGAGCTGCTGATAGAAGGCAAACATCCGGTCGGGATTGAGCTTGGGAACGTCCTCGAGCTTCAGCGTCCGGCAGGTGTAGTGATTGACCGTGTTCACGCAGCGCGCGCGCTCGCCGAACACGGAATTCGGGTTCTGCGCCTGGTTTGCCAGCGACGCCTCGAGCCGCTGCTTCATCAGATTGAAGGACGCCGGATCACGATTCGGCGCGGTGAAGTTCAGATACAGCAATTGCAGCGCGGTCTCCAGATCACGCGGCGTCGTGTTGCCACCCATGCCGTGCGTGTAGGTGCCGACGTTTGGCCCCACGCCGGCCAGCTTGCCTGCCAGCAGCTTGCCCATGTCGACAGGTGTCAGGCCGCCCACTCCGGACAGTCCGATCAGCGACGTCGCGAGCGACGCGTTGAAATAATCCTCCGCGCTGGCCAGCGACAACCCGCCCTTCGCATACGACGTAAACGAGATCTGATCGTTGCGGAACGTCGTCGGCTTCAGCCAGAACTCGACGCCGTTCGAGAGCGTGAGCACGGTGACGCCGATCTCCGCGATCTCGCGCCGCGACTTGACGGTTCCCGCTGGCGGCGCCTTGGCGAGCAGCGCGCGCCCCTCGATCGAGTCCTTCCACGGTTCGACCGATGCCGAGAGGCCGGTCCGCAGCGCGTCACTGAGCGCGGTCTCCGACACTGGCGCCAACCCGGCCTTCTCCGGCGCGGTCGATAGCACGACGCGGTTTCCATCGGTGATGAACTCGCGCGCGATGGCGGCCGCTTCGGCGGCGGCGATGGTTGGCAGGAACCGCTTGACCAGATCCACTTCGACCTCGATGCCAGGCGCGCCTTCGGCAATCAGGAAATTGCGGACCAGTTCGTCCGCCAGGTCCGGACTCTCCGATTTGTCACGCTCGTTGTAGGCACGCTCGTACCGCGCGAGCATGCTGGCCTTCGCGCGGGCGAGCTCAGCTTCGCCGAACCCATGCTGCCTGACGCGTGCGATCTCCTGCCCCAGGGCGTTCAAGCCGCGCGGCGAGGCCCCATCCTGCACGCGAGCCGACACGACGAACGCCTCGAGCGTGCGGCCGAGCGTGTCGTCGCCGGAGGAGGCCGCCAGGAATGGCGCGTTCGGCTGACGCGCAATCTCGGAGAATCTCGCGTTGAGCATCTGATACATCAGGCTCTGCACCAGCGAACGGCGGTAATCGGCGACCGTGACGAGGTCGCGCCGCGGGCGCTTGTGATAGACCGTGATGGACGAGCCCTGCGCTTCGCGGTCCATGACGATGGCGTAGCGCGTGTCCTGGTGCGGCGGAATCGGCGCCGGCGGGCGCGCGGCGGCCGCTGGCGCCGGCAGCGCACCGAAATGCGCGCGAATCTGCTTTTCGACGTCGTCGGGATCGATGTCGCCAACGACGACGATGGCCATCCGGTCCGGACGGTAGAAGTCGCGATAGAAGTCGCGGAGCCGCTGGTGCGGAAAGCTCTTGAGGTTCTCGGGCGTGCCGATGGGATTGCGGACCGCGTACTTCGATCCGCCGAACAGCGCGTTCATCTGCGGCTGCAGCATGCGCTCATTCGCGCCCAGGCGTCCGCGCCACTCCTCCAGAACGACGCCCCGCTCCTTGTCGATCTCCCCTCCCTCGAGCGCGATCCCGCCGGCGAAGTCGGTCATCGCCTCGAAGGCCCTCGTCAGCGCGCCGGCTTTGTCCACGGGCACGTTGAGCATGTAGACCGTTTCGTCAAAGCTCGTGTAGGCATTGACGTGGGGACCGAACTGCGCGCCAATCGATTCGAGGTACTTGACGAGCTCTCCGGGAGGGAAATGCTTGGAGCCGTTGAACGCCATGTGCTCGAGCACGTGCGCCAGGCCGCGCTGATCGTCGGCCTCGTCCACCGATCCGGCCCTGACGGCAAGCCGCATCATCGCCCGATCGTCCGGTTCGCTGTTCTTGCGGATGTAGAACGTCATCCCGTTCGGCAGCGTGCCAGTGCGGATCGCCTTGTCGAGCGGCAGCCGCGCATTGAGATCGGCGGGCGTCTGCTGCGCCGACACGAGCGCCGTGCCCGCAACCACCAGGAGCGCGAGGTATGCTGCGCGCATGCGGCTCAAAATCAAACGGCTGGATCTCACAATTCCCCTCCCTGCCTACGGAACCGACGAAGCGGCTGGATTCGACCTCGCCGCGGCGCACGATCTCGTCGTGCCGGCTGGTCGCGTCGTATTAGTCCGCACGGGCCTCATTATCGAGGTTCCTCACGGCCACTGCCTGGCGATTTTCGCCCGAAGCAGTACCCCGCTCAAGCGCGGACTGATGGTGGCCAATGGTGTCGGCATCGTCGATCCCGATTATTGCGGGCCGGCCGACGAAATCATGATTCAGGTGTTGAATTTCACCGGCGCCGACGTGCAGATTCGCCGGGGCGACCGGCTGGCGCAGGGCATCGTGCTGCCCACGCCACGGGTACAGTGGGACGAGGTGGACGAGGTCGCGGCCCTAACCCGCGGCGGTTTTGGAGCTACCGGTAACTGATCACGACACACCGAGGCGGTGAGACACCGAGGAAATCCCAGTCTTTCTCGGTGCCCTCGTTGACTCGGTGTGACGGATTCTGTGTGCGTCGCATCCTACATGTAGACATGGACGCCTTTTACGCGTCCGTCGAGCAGCGCGATCGCCCCGAGCTGCGCGGGCAGCCGGTTGCCGTCGGCGGCGCGCCGGACAAGCGCGGGGTCGTCGCCGCGGCCAGCTACGAAGCGCGCGCGTTTGGCGTCCGATCCGCGATTCCGATGTCGCGGGCGGTCAGGCTCTGTCCCTCGCTCATCATCGTCCGCCCCGACTTCACGAAGTATCGCGCCGTCTCGCAACAGGTCTTCGAGCTCTTCCGGACGGTCACGCCGCTGGTCGAACCGCTGTCGCTCGACGAGGCGTACCTCGACGTGACCGAAAACGCCTGGGGCGAACCGCTCGGGATGAACGTCGCGCGCCGTCTCAAGGCTGACATCCGCGCGACGACCGGTCTGACGGCGTCGGCCGGCGTTGCGCCAAACAAGTTCCTGGCGAAGATCGCGTCAGGCTGGCAGAAGCCCGACGGCCTCACCGTCATCGCTCCCGAGCGTGTCGAGCATTTCCTGCAAGGCCTGCCGGTGGACGCGCTGTGGGGCGTCGGGCCGGTCACGGCGCGGAAGCTGCGCGAGCGCGGCATCGCAAAGCTGACCGACGTGCGCGGCGCCGATCCGGCAGTTCTGCGTGATGCCGTCGGCTCGCTCGGCGACTGGCTGCAGGAGCTCGCGCGCGGTCACGACGACAGGCCGGTCGTTGCGGAATACGAACCGAAGTCGTCGGGGAGCGAGAACACGTTCGAGCGCGACCTGACCGAGCTGGCGACGATTCAGGAAGAGATCTCGGAAATGGCCGGGCACGCGGCGGGATGGCTGGCCCGGCGCGAGCTCTACGCCCGCACCATCACGATCAAGGTCCGCTACAACGACTTCACGACCATTACACGGAGCCACAGCGAGGCGGCGACGCGTGACGAGGACGATATCCGGCGCCGAGCGGTGGCACTTCTCGAAAAGACCGAGGCCGGGCGCCGGCCGATCAGGCTGCTGGGTGTGAGCGTCCACAACCTGACGGATGGCAGTGAGCCCGTGGAGGAAGAAACGGACGCGCCGCAACGGCGGCTGCCGTTTGAGACGTGAACCGCGAGCTTCGTGGTTAAAACAGGGTCAAGACGGGTCGTTGCCGGTGCGATGAACGGCGGTGACGACGCCGACGAGGAAGTCGAGCGTCACGCGATCGCCTTCCTGCAGGGCCGGCGCCAGCGCTTCGCCGCCCACACGCGCCACGCGCATCTGGCTGTCCGGTTCGTCGGCGAACCGGTAGTGCAGGTCGTAGAACAGTTGGCCGTGAATGCTCACGGGCTGCATACGGTGCAGGACGGCGTCGCGCGATCCTTTCAGCATCAGTTGGGCACAATGCGGGCACGGATCACGTCAATCCGCGTGGTTGGCGCTTCACCCTCACGGGGTGCGACCTCGATCTTCTCGATGACGTCCATGCCGGCGACGACGCGGCCGAACGCAGTGTACTTTCCGTCGAGCGATTCGGCAGGTGCCAGCACGATGAAGAATGAGCTGGTCGCGCTGACCAGCTCGGCGCCGCGCGCCATCGACAGGACTCCGCGGTCGTGCTTCGTCGCGTTGAACTCGGGTTCGAGCGTCCGCACGTAACCCTGCTGCCGCTCGTCGAGCGGCTCCTTCCGCGTGGCGAGGTAGCCGCCCTGGATGACGAATCCGGGAACCACGCGGTGAAACGTCGTGCCCTCGTAGACGCCGGAGGCGGCCAGCCGCAGGAACTGCCGCACGTGATTCGGCGCGCGATCGGGAAACAGCTCGACGGTGATGTTGCCAAGCGAGGTCTCGAGCACCACCCGCTGCTTCGCCATCTCCTCCGCGCTGGCCGACACGAACGGCTCCGGCACCGGCGCCGGTCTTTCGCGGATCGTCACCGTGCGGATCACGATTCGCTCCGACGGGACGCTGGCGTTCGCCGGCACGGCCGAAATCTTCTGCGCGACGCTGATGCCTTCGGCGACGCGTCCGAACACGGTGTACTGACCGTCCAGCGCCGCCTGATCGGTGACCGAGATGAAAAACTGCGAGCCGCCGCTGTCGCGGTTGCCGGGTACGAGCACCGCGGATACCGCGCCGCGCGTGTGCTTCTCGGCGTTCGGCTCGAATCGAAGCACGCCCAGACCGCCCGTGCCGTAACGCGCGGACTGCGCCGGATCCTTCGACAGCGGATCGCCGCCCTGAATGATCCCCATCATGATCACGCGGTGGAACGTGGTGCCGTCGTACGCGCCCTCCCGGGCGCGGGTGATGAAGTGCGCGACGTGCGTCGGCGCCGCGTCGGGGAGCAGGTCGATGACGATCGTTCCAAGCGCCGTGTCGAGGACGGCCTGCTTGTTGCGCAGCTCGGATTCAGGAAGAGTCGACGTGAAGAAGGTCGTGCGCGGCGGCGGCGCCGGCTTCTGCGTACGCGGAGCCTGGGCGCCGCCCAACGCCAACAACATCATCGCGATCGCGACCATGGCGGAGATTATCCGTTAGCCCCGGTCGGCCTTCAATTTGAGGGCCTGGCGCACGGCCTTCGCGCCAAGTTTGCCGCGCCGCTTTTCCTCGAGCAGCGCCCGCTCATCCTGCTGCCGCTCGAGAAACGCGAGCTCGTCCTGCAGCTTCAGATAGCTGTCGAGCCGCTCCGGCGCAAGCGTGCCGTCTTCCACGGCGGCCTTGACGGCGCAGCGCGGTTCGTCGCGATGCGCGCAGTCGGTGAAATGGCACGACGCGGCACGTTCCTCGACGTCCTCGAACGTCTCGCGCACCGCTCCGCCGACATCCCAGAGCTGCAGCTCGCGCATCCCCGGCGTATCGATGAGGAGACCACCGTTCGGCAGCACGACGAGCTCGCGGTTCGTCGTCGTGTGGCGGCCCTTCGAGTCCGCCGCGCGGACCTCGCGCGTCCGCCGCGCGTCCGAGCCGAGCAGCCGGTTGATGATCGTCGTCTTGCCCACGCCCGACGATCCGAGCAGCGCGCCGGTGCGCCCGCGCGTCAGATAGTGAACGACCTCCTCGATCCCCTCGCCCGCTTTCGGATTGAGCACGTGCACGGGAGAATCCGCGGCAATCGTTCGCGCCTCGGTCACCCGCGCGTCAACGTCTTGGCCAACGTCAGGCTTTGTCAGCAGCACGACCGGCGCCGCCCCGCTTTCGCGTGCCAGCAGCAGATAGCGCTCGAGCCGCCGGGCGCTGAAGTCCTGGTCGAGGCCCATGACGATGAACGTCACGTTCACGTTGGCCGCAACCACCTGCTCGCCGGTCACGTTGCCGGCCATCCGCCGCGAAAACCGGCTGCGCCGCGGCAGCACGGCCACGATACTCCCCTGCTCGTCCGACGGACGCGTGCGGACCACGACCCAGTCGCCCACCGCCGGCAGCTCGCCGCGGCTCGTCGCGTGATGCTTGAGCCGGCCCGCCAGCACCGCGTCGATCTCGCCGCCGTGGATATAGACGCGAAAGATGTAGTTGAACTCGATGAACACGCGGCCTGGCTGCACGTGCGGCTTCGCCGCCCACGGCTCGAACTGATGCCGCAGCGCGTCGTCCCAGCCGAGATCGCGGAGATCCATCCCCGATAGTGTAGCTTCCGCCTTTAGGCGGAAGGAGTCCGTAGCTTCCGCCTTTAGGCGGAAGATCCTTTATCCGGAAGATCGAAAGGTCATTCGGCAGTATGACCGTAATCGCACATCATCAGCAATTCCGAGACTGTGTAACGCTCAGAACCGAGGAACGGATATTCCGCCGGATCGCCGACGAGACCGGCGCGGACCGGATTGCCGACGACGTACCCGACAGTCAACGCGAGTTCCTCGTCATTGCGCACCACCCGCTCGTAACCGTACCGCTGCCACAAACGCGCGCCATACTCGCGCTTGAAGTAGTAGCCCGAATACTGCTTCGAGCGTTTGATGAAGGTCTTCGCGTCCGATGGTTCATCGAGCCCGGTGGCAATCAAGTGCAAGTGATCCGGCATGAAGCAGTACGCAGAAATTTCGAAGCGTTCCTCACGTGCGGCGCGCAGAATCTGCGCGTGGACCAGCGTCACTCGCGTCTCTTCAACGAAGAAACGACTGCGCCGATCGGTACAAAACGTCAGGAAATAGTGCTGCCTGCCGACGTATGGCAGGTGCGCGCTCCGCGGAGGGTAAGGATGGGCCATGCGCCCGAGAGAGCACGGTCCTTGCCGCCGATGTTCCCCTTCCGCCTAAAGGCGGAAGCTACGGTTAATGACTACGGTGCGATGAAGGCGGCGGCGATTTCGGCGAGCTCCGATTGTGTCTCGGCGGGCGTCTTGCCGCGTACGCCAAGCGAGTGATCGCCGCGCGGAATCACGTGCAGTTGAACCTCGGCTTTCATCGCCTGCAGATGCGGACGCAGTTCGGCGGGCGTTCCGAACCCGTCGCGCTCGCCCTGGATGACGAGCACCGGCACGGTGATCGAGGGCAGATGCGCGATGCGCAACTGCTCCGGTTTACCTGGCGGATGGAGTGGATAGCCAAAACAGACGACGCCGGACAGCGATTCCAGACCTTGAGCGGCGAGATGCGTGGCAATGCGTCCGCCCATCGATTTGCCGCCGATGAACAGACGATCGGCCTTGCTCCATTTGCGCGCCGCGGCAGCCGCCTCTCGAAACGACTGCTCGAGGACAGGCGGCCTGTCGGGCGTGCTCTTCTGCAGCCGCTTGTAAGGGAAATCGAACGTCACGACGTCGATGCCGCGCGCCGCCAGGCCGCGCGACACACCGGCCATGAACGGATGGTGCTGGCCGGCGCCGGCCCCATGGGCGAAGACAAACACAGCGAGAGAAGTCCCCTCCGCGGGATATGCCTGTGCGCCGAGCTGAGTCAGCTCCGTCGCCACGATTCCTTCGAGTCCTTCGCGTTCAGTCCGGAGTGTAACTCTGGTGCAGGTGCACCGGCTCCGACTTCTTCCGCACGCGCAGATTAATCATCTCGACAAAGATCGAGAAGCCCATCGCAAAGTAGATGTAGCCCTTCGGGATGTGCTGGTCGAGACCCTCGCCGATCAACGACACACCGATGAGCAGCAGGAAGCTCAACGCCAGCATCTTCACCGTCGGATGGCGCTCGACGAACTCGCTGATCGGCCCGGCCGAGACCAGCATCACCCCGACTGCAACGATGACCGCCAGAATCATGACCGACACGTCTTCCACCATGCCGACGGCCGTGATGACGGAGTCGAGCGAGAAGACGATGTCGAGCAGGAGGATCTGGATGATGACGGCGGTGAACGACGCCGCCACCTTCGCGCTCGCCCCGCCCTCTGCCCCTTCGAGCTTGTCGTGAATTTCGTGCGTGCTCTTGGCGATCAGGAACAGGCCGCCAAGGATCAGAATCAGATCGCGGCCCGAGATTTCCTTCCCAATCGTGAACAGGGGATCCGTCAACCCCATCACCCACGTAATCGACAGGAGCAGCGCGATGCGGATGAACATCGCCAGCGACAGACCGACCTTCCGCGCGCGCTCCCGGTCCTGCGCGCGCAGCTTTCCCGCGAGGATCGAGATGAAGACGATGTTGTCGATGCCGAGGACGATCTCGAGCACGGTCAGCGTGCCGAGTGCAATCCACCCCTCGGCGCTGGAAACCCAGTCGAATGCGTTGGCCAGGAAATCCACGTCGTGTTCAGGCGACGGCGCGGCTCTCGGGAACCTTCTCGAGGCCGCCCCACGTCTCGGGGTCCTGCCACATCAGCGTGGACAGGTAGAGCGCCACGTCCTCGGCCGGAAAGGCGGCGCCAAGGGTTTTCGCGGCCTGCTCGAGACGCTCGGTCGCGGGCGCCTCCATCTCTTCGTCGTTGATCAGACCCTCCTCGTGCGCGATGCCGAGCGCATCGAGAAACGCCGCCATCATCGGCCGCTGCTGCGCGAGGTGGTAGGCGACGAGCAGTCGCGCCGCCACGAGCTCGGACACGCCGCTGAGGGCCACAAGATGCTTCGCTTTCTTTTCCACGGGCAGCGAGATGACGCTCTTCGGCCGGAATTTGATCCGCTGCGCGATGGTGATTATCGCTTCGGCGTGCTCGACCGATGCGTTCCCGTCGCTCCAGAACGCTTCGGCCGCCTGCAGCTTGCGCTCCGGCGAGAGCTGTTTCCACAGTTGTGAGGGTCGGGGAATCCCCTGCAGGTCGTTGTCCAAGGTTCGCTAAGTTACCATACCGACATGCCGACGCTGACCGTTGAGGGGTTCCCCAGTGTGGAAGTGCCGTCCGACAAACGACTCGTGCTTGCTGTCGAACAGGACGCAGGCGTGGACATCCTGCACGCATGCGGCGGCAACGCTCGCTGCACGACGTGCCGCGTGGTGTTCGTCAGCGGCGAACCCACCCGGATGACCACAGCCGAAAAGATGAAGCTCGAGGAAAAGGGGCTGCAGGGTATGCGCCTGTCGTGTCAGATCGTGTGCGACCACGACATGACGTTGCGCGCCATCAGCCGCCTCGAAGGCAGCGGCCGGCCGGACCCCGGCAAGACGCCGGAACCGACGATCCAGCCGCCGCCCGAGTGGATCGAGAGCTAGCTGCCGCCGCCCTTGAGATCCGTTCCTGATCCCCCGTAGCCCATATCGATCCCCGTCGCGCCGTCGTGCTCGGTGTTGAGATCGCCGAGACCGGTCGAGCGGTGGTCGAGGCCGTCTTCGCCGAGCGCACGGATGCGCCGCTTGCGGCTGGCGTGATCGCCGTGGCGCAGGTGATCTTCGGGGTTCTGAACGACCGGCTCGTCCGCGATCCCGAGCGGATCTTCCAGATCGCCTTTTTTCATATGGTCCTCCCTCAGTTCTTGAGGCAAGGGAGGTGCCACGCCTTACTCCAGTTTTTTCGGCCGAAGATTCCCGGCCAGGATCCGCTTCCTCAGCCGGATGTTTTTCGGGGTGATTTCGACGAGCTCGTCGTCATTGATGAACTCGATGGCCTGCTCGAGGCTCAGCTTTCGCGGCGGGATCAGCCGTATCGCCTCATCCGCAGTCGAGGCGCGCATGTTCGTCTGTTTCTTTTCCTTCGTGACGTTCACATCCATGTCGTTGGGCCGTGCGTTCTCGCCGATGATCATCCCTTCGTACACCGTCACGCCGGGGTCGACGAAGATCTCGCCGCGTTCCTGCAGGTTGTAAATCGCATACGCCGTCGCGACGCCGGTGCGGTCGGCCACCAGCGCGCCGGTCGAGCGGGCGGCAATCGCCCCATGCCACGGCTCCCATCCGGCGAACAGATGATTCATGATGCCGGTGCCCCTGGTGTCGGTGAGGAACTGCGAGCGGAATCCGATGAGCCCGCGCGCCGGAATCCGGAACTCCAGCCGCACGCGCCCGCTGCCGTGGTTCACCATTTTCGTCAGGACGCCACGCCGGGTGCCGGCCTGGGCAATCACCACGCCCTGGAATTCCTCCGGCACGTCGATGACCAGCTCTTCGACGGGCTCCATCTTCACGCCGTCGACGTCCCTGGTCACGATCTCCGGCCGCGACACCTGCACTTCGAACCCTTCCCGGCGCATCATCTCGATCAGAATCGACAGCTGCAGCTCGCCGCGGCCGATGACCTTCATCTGTTCCGGGCTGTCGGTGTCTTCAACGCGTACCGAGACGTTGCCGAGGAGTTCGCGATCGAGCCGCTCGCGCAGGTTGCGCGACGTTACGTACTGACCGTCCTTGCCGGACATCGGCGAGGTATTGACGCCGAAGATCATCGACACCGTCGGCTCGTCAACGGCGATCGGCGGCATGGCCACCAGGTGTTCCGGGTCGGAGATGGTTTCGCCGATGGTGATGTCTTCGATTCCGGCGAGACAGACGATGTCGCCTGCGGCGGCGGATTCGATTTCCACGCGCTTGAGGCCGTCGAAGGCAAACAGCTTGGTGACGCGCGTCTGCTGCGGTGCGGCGTTCAGCTTCATGACAGCCACGTCGTCATTCAGACGGACGGTTCCGTTGAAGATGCGGCCAATGGCAATCCGTCCGAGGTAATCGCTGGCATCGAGATTCGCGACGAGCATCTGCAGCGGCGCACCCGGGTCGCCTTTCGGCGGCGGCACATGCTCGACGATCGCGTCGAAGAGCGGACGCAGATCGTCTCCGCGCGTGCCCGATTCGGTACTGGCGTAGCCATCGCGCGCGTTGGTGTACAGCACGGGGAACTCGATCTGATCCTCGGTCGCGTCGAGATCGATGAAGAGATCGTAGACCTCGTTGAGCACCTCTTTCGCGCGCGCGTCGGGCCGGTCGATCTTGTTCAGGACAACAATCGGCGGCAGTCCCCGCTCGAGCGCTTTGCGGAGCACGAAGCGGGTCTGCGGCAGCGGCCCTTCCGACGCATCAACGAGCAGCATCACGCCGTCCACCATCGACAGCGTGCGCTCGACCTCGCCGCCGAAATCGGCGTGTCCCGGTGTGTCGACGATGTTGATCAGGATGTCGTGGTAATGGACGGCGGTGTTCTTGGCCAGGATGGTGATGCCGCGCTCGCGCTCGAGGTCGGTGTTGTCCATGACGCGCTCGGCGACCTGCTGGTTCGCGCGGAACGCCCCGCTCTGCCGCAGCAGCGCGTCCACCAGCGTCGTCTTGCCGTGGTCGACGTGCGCAACGATCGCCACGTTACGACGGAGCGGGTTGGCGATCTGCTGCGATTTCCGGTGTGGAGACATCTTCCCAGTATGGCACACGCGCTTTTTGAGGCGACGGAGGTTACGGAGGGAACGGTTTCACAGGAGCAACGGAGAAACGAAGACGAACGAAGGGATGAGGCCGTTCGATTGGTCGGCGCGCGTAGCGCGCCGACCGCCGCGATGTCCGAGACCACAA
>Ga0247825_10002548_pt1 | contig 12013 bp, 10 predicted proteins | sample 13C_Vanillin_Day_FD_194413 | JGI IMG/M metagenome (GOLD analysis project Ga0247825, IMG submission 194413) | Soil microbial communities from agricultural site in Penn Yan, New York, United States - 13C_Vanillin_Day48 | ecosystem: Environmental > Terrestrial > Soil > Agricultural land | place... | reverse complement strand
GCTTGGGTTGCTGCGCAACGAGCTGGGGTGCTGCGGGAGCCACGGCCGGCTTCGGCTGCGCCTGTGCGATCTGTTGCGGCTGGGCTTGTGCCATCGGCGCAGGCTTCGCCTGCGGCTGCATCTTCGCCTGCTGCTGTCCGCGCAGGCCCGGAATGACGATACGGTCGCCGATCTTCACCAGGGTCGACGGCGGAATGTTGTTGGCGCGCGCGATCTCGACCAGCGGCTTGTTGTATTGGCGCGACAGCTTCATCAGCGTCTCGCCCGGCGCGATGATGTGGACGTGCGGGCCGGTCGCCGCAGGCGCGGTCACGGCCGGCGCGGAGATCATGGGCCTGGGCGCGGGAGGCGAAGCCGGGCGCGGCGCGACCGTGCTGCCGGTCACCTCGTATTTCGGGATCACGAGGCGCTGGCCGGGGCGCAGCGTCGAGCCGTTCGGCAGGTTGTTGGCTTCCGCAATGGCGGACGCCGGCACGCCATAGCGGCGCGTGATGGAGTCGATGGTGTCGCCCTGCTGCACCGTGATCGCGGTGCCGCCTTGCCAGCTCCAGCCGGACTTTGTGGAATGAGCCGAGCCGGTGATTTCCGGGCTCGCGTTCTTCGGATGATAGGACGCCATGCCGGGCGAACCGCCCGACGAGCCGCCGGCGACCGGCCGCGTCCCCGGGGCCGAAGCGGTCGGCGGCGGCAGCGGCTGGCTGTGCACGCTCGACGAGCGCTGCTGCTGGACCGTGCCGGTCACGTCCTGCGGATGCTGCGCGGAGGCCTGCTGCCTCCCGCCGAACGGGTTGGATTCAAAGCGATCGGTGTCGGAGCTACAGCCTGCCGCGGCCGCCGAAATCGTGGCGAACAAGGCGAGGCGGAACAGACGGAGCGAGCGGCGTGGCTCGGCGACGCAACCCATAGGTTTTCCCACTCGTACGCAACACACAAGCGGGCAGTAAACAGGGCGCGGGTAAACAAGCTTTTAAAGACTCTCTCAACCCTAACCGAAACCAACGGATTTTCTGTCAAACTGTTGGGAACCGACCGCGGTATTGCCGCAATTCAACCGCGCCAAAGCTCGCTCAAAGCTCCCTCGCCTTTCCCGGCAGGAGCGGCACGAAACGCACGGCGATCAGCGTCTCCTGCTCGATTCCGGCAGCGGTCTTGGTGAGGCGCACGAGGTGCTGCGCGCCCTGCTGCGGCCCGAGCGGCAAGATCATGATACCGCCCTCGGCCAGTTGCTGGACCAGCGGCTGCGGCACAGTGTCCGTCGCAGCCGTAACCATGATGCGGTCATAGGGCGCGTGGCTGAGGTTGCCGGCAAAGCCGTCGCCGAACAGCACCTCGACATTGTTGTAGGCGAGCGTCTTGAGCCGGACGCGCGCGGCATCGGCCAGCGTGCGGAAACGCTCGATCGAGAACACCTCGCGGGCGAGCCGCGACAGCACCGCCGCCTGGTAGCCGGAGCCGGTGCCGACCTCGAGCACGCGGTGGTTCGGCTTCACCTGCAACTGCTCGGTCATGTAGGCGACGACGTAGGGCTGGCTGATGGTCTGGCCGCAGGCGATCGGCATGGCGTGATCGGAATAGGCCGCATCCACGTAGCGCGTGTCGACGAAATGCTCGCGCGGCACCTCGTCCATCGCACGCAGCACCGCCTGGTCGCCGATGCCGCGGCGGCGCAGCGTCAGCATGAACTCCATCCGCTGTACGCTTTCGTCCGCCACGTTCGGCCTCTTGTCAGGGGAACAGTTCTGCGAGCTTGGTCAGATACGGCTGGTCGGTCTGGTCGAGCCGCAGCGGCGTCACCGCGATGCGGTTGTCGAACAGCGCCGCGAGATCGGTGCCGTCCTTGCCGCTCGGCTTCACGCCGCGCGCATAGGCGATCCAGAAATACGGATTGCCGCGCCCGTCGTGGCGCGCGTCGATGTGCAGCAGTTGCTGGTCGCGCTTGCCCTGCGCGGACACCGAAACGCCCTTCACCGCGCCGGGCGGACAATCGGGAAAATTCACGTTCACCAGCACGTCGCGCGGGATGCCCTGTCGCAACACGCGGTCGATGATGGCGGGTGCATGCTCGACCGCGGTCTGCCAGAACGGGTTCTGCTTGTTGCCGGCGGAATGCGCCAGCGACAGCGCGAACGAGGGAATGCCGAGCACGCAGGCTTCCTTGGCCGCTGCGATGGTGCCGGAATAGAGCACGTCCTCGGCGGCGTTGCGCCCGCGGTTGACGCCGGACAGCACGAGATCGGGCTGATGGTCGTGCAGCACGTGCCGCGCGCCCATGATGACGCAATCGGTCGGCGTGCCCTTGACCGCGTAGTGCCGCTCGCCGACCTGGCGCAGCCGCAGCGGATCGTTGAGCGAGAGCGAATGCGACACGCCGGACTGGTCGTGCTCGGGCGCGATGATCCAGACGTCGTCGGACAATCGCTGCGCGATCTGCTCGCAGATCTTCAGGCCCGGCGCGTGGATGCCGTCGTCGTTGGTGACAAGGATGCGCATTACGCTGCTCCGTCATTCCGGGGCGGCGCGCAGCGCCGAACCCGGAATCCAGAACAGGACTCCGGATTCGCATCTGGATTCCGGGCTCCGGCCTTCGGCCAGCCCCGGAATGACCCGTGGCAAGTGATGAACCTCAAACTCACGATTTCTTCTCGATCTTTTTGATTCCGCCCATATAGGGCGCGAGCGCGTCCGGCACCACGATGGAGCCGTCGGCCTGCTGGTAGTTTTCCATCACGGCGATAAGAGCCCGCCCCACCGCCACGCCCGAACCGTTGAGCGTGTGCACGAAAGCCGGCTTGCCGTCCTTGCCGCGATAGCGCGCGTTCATGCGCCGCGCCTGGAAATCGCCGCACACCGAGCAGGACGATATCTCGCGGTACATGTCCTGGCCCGGCAGCCACACCTCGATGTCGTAGGTCTTCTGCGAGGCAAATCCCATGTCGGCGGTGCAGAGCGTGACGACGCGGTAGTGCAGATCGAGCTTCTTCAGCACCGCTTCGGCCGACGCCAGCATGCGCTCATGCTCGGCCATGCTCTGATCCGGCGCGGTGATGGAGACGAGCTCGACCTTGGTGAACTGGTGCTGGCGGATCATGCCGCGGGTGTCGCGGCCCGCGGCGCCGGCCTCGGCGCGGAAGCACGGCGTGCAGGCGGTGAGCCGCATCGGAAGCTGCGCGTCGTCGACGATCGACTCGCGGACCAGGTTCGTCAGCGAAACCTCGGCGGTGGGGATGAGCCACAGATGGCCCAGATGTGAACGAATTTCTTCAACTCGCGTCAGCCCCTCGGCGGTAAAACGAACCGGAGCTTGGGTCGTATCCACTTTTGCTTCTTTTGCAGGTCCGGCCTGTTCCCAAAACCGATCCTCGTTGAGCTGGTCGGCGATTTTGCTCCACTCGTCGATGCTCAATGCGCGGTGCGCCGAAAACTGGTCGTCCTTGAACTTGGGCAACTGCGCCGTACCAAACATCGTCTCGTTGCGGACGAGCAAAGGCGGATTGACCTCCGTGTAGCCATGATCGGCCGTATGCACGTCGAGCATGAATTGCCCGAGCGCGCGCTCCATGCGCGCCAACGCACCCTTCAATACGACAAACCTCGCGCCGGACAGCTTCGCCGCCGTCTCGAAGTCCATCATCCCGAGCGCCTCGCCCAGCTCGAAATGCTGCTTTGGCGTGAATGCATACTCCCGCTTCGCACCGGACTTGTGGTGCTCGACGTTGCCCTGCTCGTCGGCGCCGTCCGGCACTTCGGCGAGCGGCAAATTGGGGATTGTCGCAAGAAGCTTGTCGAGCTCTTCCTCGGCAGCCTTCGTCGCCGCCTCCATGTCCGGCAGCGTGGTCTTGAGCTCGTTGACCTCGGCCATCAGCTTGCTGGCCGTGGCCTCGTCCTTCTTCGCCTTGGCCTGGCCGATCTCCTTCGAGGCCGCGTTCCTTCGCGCCTGCGCCTGCTCGAACTTCTGGATGGCCGCCCGGCGGCGCTCGTCGATCGCGAGCAGGTTCTGCGACGAAAACAGCTTCTTCGCCTCCGCGTCGAGGGGGCGGCGGTTCAGCGCCTGGTCGAACGCCGCGGCGTTTTCGCGGATGAGGCGGATGTCGTGCATGAGGACTGCAAACCGGAACGTTCAGGGAATCTGACGCGATCTTATAGGTGGAGGGGGTCCGTATAGCCAACGCTTCGCGGCCTGGAAAAACTGCGGCGCCCAGGCGCGCCGTTCCCCTTTTTCCGTTTCCCCAAAAGGGGAATGGAGCGCCGGGAGGCGCCACCGGCGGATCGCCGCCGGTTGCCGAACCCAAATCCGGGGTCCGGCGCGCGCCACGGCAGGTCCCCTGTTACCAGGGGTTGCCGCTTTCGGGCGCGCTGGCCCAGTGACGTAGGGCCCGGCGCCTCCCGGCGCTCCACCGCGATGCCATTGTCGGGCACCGCATCCTGCTCCCCCCTTCAGGCGCCGCGATCGACGGCGCCCTGGATCGAGCAGGACGACACAGATATAAATCCTATAGGACTACTGTCAACCCCGCAGGACAGCCTTCCGCTGCTCGCTGCAACGGCCCTGCCTACTCCGCCGGCTTGATCTCGGTGCCGGTCGTGGTGCTGCCCTTGCCCTGCCGGCCCTCGACGATCTTCACCGACCAGATCGAGCCCTCGTAGAGCAGCATCAGCGGGATCGCGAGCGACATCTGGCTGATCACGTCGGGCGGCGTCAGCACGGCTGCGATCACGAAGGCGATGACGATGAAATAGCGCCGCTTCTCCTTCAGCATCTGCGAGCTGACGATGCCGATGCGGCCGAGCAGCGTGAGGATCACCGGAAGCTGGAACGCCACGCCGAAGGCGAGGATCAGGCTCATCAGGAGCGACAGGTATTCGCCGACCTTGGGCAACAGCGCGATCTCGGGCTGCCCCTCGCCCGCCACCTGCTGCATGCCGAGCGAGAAGCGCACCAGCATCGGCATGACGATGAAATAGACCATCGCGGCGCCCAGACCGAAGAAGAACGGTGTCGCCACGAGATAAGGCAGGAACGCCTGCCGCTCGTTGCGGTAGAGGCCTGGCGCGACGAACATGTAGATCTGCGTCGCGATCACCGGGAACGCGATGAAGGCCGCACCGAACAGCGACAGCTTCAACTGGGTGATGAAGTATTCGAGCAGCGCGGTGTAGATGAACTTCGAGTTCTCCGCGCCGGCGATCCACACATAGGGCCAGACCAGGATGTTGTAGATCTGCTTGGCAAAGAAGAAGCAGACCACGGCCGCGACGAAGAAGGCCGCAAGCGCCTTGATCAGCCGCGAGCGCAGCTCGACCAGGTGCGACATCAGCGGCGCCTTGGAGGCCTCGATCTCCTTCTCGTCGTCCTCGCTTCTCACGCGCCGCTCCCGGCCTTGCTTTCGCTTGCGGCCTTGCTTTCGCTTTGCGGCTGCGGCGCTTCAGGGGCGAGCGCGGTGTCGGCCGAAGCCGCCTGCGGTATGAACGTGTCGGCCGCAACCGGCGCGGCCGTGCCCGGCGCTGCGGCCTCCGGCGAGGCGCTTTCGGGCGACACGCTTTCGGGCGCGGGCGGCTTGTCCGCCAGCGGATCGGCGGTGAAGCTCTCGATCTCCTTGCGCACCGAGCCGATCGGGTCGAAGTCGGTGAAGCTCCTGGAAGCCGACTCGGTCATCTCGTCGACCGACTTCTTCAGGTCGGCCACCTCGGCTTCGCGCATCGCCTCCTGGAACTGACCCTGGAATTCCGAGGCCATACGGCGGATCTTGCCCATGTAGTTGCCGACGGTGCGCAGCACGCCGGGCAACTCCTTCGGCCCGATGGCGATCAGCGCCACGACGGCGATGACGACAAGCTCGCTCCAGCCGATGTCAAACATCGAGAACCTTCTGGTGGAGCATCACGCTCTCACACCTTCCACGCTCGCAAATAGCTAGGGGCGCGAGCCCTGCGGCCGGCGCCCCCCATGATCGACGCGGACGCCATGCGCTCCAGCGATCAGGTTGTGCTCTTCTCCGCGGTCGCGGCGGGCTTGATCGGCTCGACCGGCTTTGCGGCCTCGGCCTGGTGGTTGATCGTCTTGGCATCGGCCGCGGGCGTCTCGGCTTTCGCCGCCTCGTCGTCGGTCATGCCTTTCTTGAAGGCCTTGATGCCCTGAGCGACGTCGCCCATCAGCTCGGAAATCTTGCCACGCCCGAACAGCAGCAGGATCACGGCGATCACCACGATCCAGTGCCAGATACTGAAGGAACCCATCGAAAAACCTCCGCAACGACCGGCGGAACGCCGCCCCCCTCGGTCTGGCCCGAACCTAGGCGCAGAGGATTGTAAAAACAAGGATTACCGGCGGTTCAAAACGAGCCTCCGGAAAGATGGCTAACCGGTTCAAATGTCTTGGGAACTCGGAAAATTTAGCTCCGTCATTCCGGGGCGCGCGCGTCAGCGCGTTTACGCGCGTCTTTGACGCGCTATGGCGCGAACCCGGAATCCAGAGCCAAAACCAACACTCGTCGTGTGCCCTGGATTCCGGGCTCGCTCGCTATCGCGAGCGCCCCGGAATGACTGCGGAGCGAGCCGCGAACTACTCCTCGACGCGCTCGGGCGGCGGCGCCAGACCAAGGTCGAGGTCGCCCGGCTCGAGCGGGTCCTCGTCGTCGCGAAGCTGCGGATCGTCCGATGGCATCGGCACCGCGAAGCCCGGCGGCAGGCGGTGATCGAGCAGGCCGGAGCCCTTCAATTCCTCGAGTCCGGGCAGATCGCCGAGTTGCTCCAGGCCGAAATGCGACAGGAAATCCTCGGTCGTGCCGTAGGTGATCGGCCGGCCCGGCACCTTGCGGCGGCCGCGCGGCTTGATCCATCCGGTCTCCATCAGCACGTCGAAGGTGCCCTTCGACATCACCACGCCGCGGATCTCCTCGACCTCGGCGCGCGTCACCGGCTGGTGATAGGCGATCACGGCCAGCGTCTCGACCGCGGCGCGCGACAGCTTCTTCGGAACCACCGCTTCCTTGGTCAGGAGCCACGACAGGTCGGTCGCGGTGCGGAACGCCCATTTGTTGTTGATCTTGACGAGGTTCACGCCGCGCGGCGCGTATTCGAGCTGCAGCATGCGCAGGCTGGCCTTGACGTCCACGTCCTCCGGCAGCCGCGCACCGAGCGTCTTCTCGTCGAGCGGAGCCGAGGCCGCAAACAGCAGCGCCTCGAGCAGCCGCAGATGCTCCGGACGAGCCGCGAGCTCCCGCCCCTCGCCGGCCTGCTCCTCGGCTCGGCCCTGCTCCTGCGCGCGGGCCTGTTCTCGCTCGGCGCGAGCCTGCGCCTCCGATTTCTCGTCGGATCGAGCCTTGAGCTCCTCGTGGGGAATGATGCGCCGTTCCGCCAATGCCGCCATGCCTCCGAATCTCCCTGACCAGTCTATTCCGTTGCGCGCGGCACCGCTGCGCTGGATTCCAGCGCCGCAAGCCCCGCGGCGTCGCGTTTACGCAGGTAAATCGGCGAGAATGCCGACTGCTGATGCACCTCGATCTGCCCTTCGCGAACCAGCTCCAGGGTGGCCGCCAGGCTTGACGCAAACACGCTCGCCCGCATCGAGGGCTCGACCAGGTACTCGATCAGGTACTTGTCGAGCGGGGCCCAGTCGCCGGCCTGCCCGACCAGCCGCTCGAGGACCTCGCGGGCTTCCTGCAGCGCCCAGACATTGCGCTTCTTGAACTGAACATGGCTGAACGCCGCCTGCTGGCGCTGCTTGGCATAGGCCGAAAGCAGGTCGTAGAGCGTGGCGGTCCATTGCGGATGCTTGATGTCGGCGATGGGCTCCGGATCGCCGCGCTGGAACATGTCGCGCTGCAGCTGCGGGCGCTGCATGAGCTGGCTCGAAACGTCGCGGAACGCTTCCAGCCGCTTGAGCCGCCAGGCCAGCGCATTGGCCATGTCCTCGGCGCTGGGGCCATCGGGACCGGCGACTTCCGGCAGCAGCAGGCGCGACTTGAGATAGGCGAGCCAAGCGGCCATCACGAGGTAGTCGGCCGCGAGTTCCAGCCGCAGCTTCCGCGCCGCCTCGATGAACGTCAGATACTGCTCGGCCAGCGCCAGCACCGAAATCTTCGAAAGATCGACCTTCTGCTGGCGGGCCAGCGCGAGCAGCAGGTCGAGCGGGCCCTCGAAGCCCTCGACATCGACCACTAGCGCGGGCTCGTCGGAGCCGCGTTCGGCCAGTTCCGTCTCAAACGATTCAGTTTCGGTCATCAGGCGATCTGTTGATTGAGCATTGCGGCAAACTCGCGCCGCGCGGCGTCGAGGTCGATGGCGGCAGGCTTCCTGCGCGCGGCAAACGCCGCCGCGGACCGCCGCGCCGCGTCGCCGGACAACTCGGGCGCCTCAGCCGCGACCTGCCGCATCTCATCCATCTTTCCGTTGCAATGGAGCACCAGATCGCAGCCGGCCGCGAGCGACGCGCGCGAACGCTCGGCAATCGATCCTGAAAGTGCACCCATCGACACGTCGTCACTCATCAACAAGCCGTCGAAGCCGATCAGGCCGCGAATCACCTCGCGGATCATTTTCGGCGATGTCGTAGCGGGTAGCACGGGATCGAAGGCGGTGAAAACCACATGCGCCGTCATTCCCAAGGGCAATTTTTTCAGGGGACGGAATGCGGCGAAGTCGGTGGCTGCCAGCATTGCACGGTCGGCGTGCACCACCGGAAGCTTGAGATGGCTGTCGGCGTTGGCGCGGCCGTGGCCGGGAATGTGCTTGAGCACCGGCAGCACGCCGCCTTCCGCCAGGCCCTCGGCAACCGCCGCGGCAAGCGCCGCGACCTTCGCTGGCGTGTCGCCATAGGCGCGGTCGCCGATCACCCGGTCGGCGTCGCTGACCGGCACGTCGGCGAGCGGCAGGCAATCGACGTCGATGCCGAGCGGCAGGAGGTCCGACGCGATCAGCCGCGCGCCCAGTCTGGCCGCGGCCAGGCCCTGCGTGGAATCCCGGTCGTAAAGTTCCCCATAGGCCGCGCCCGGCGGATAGGCCGGCCAGTGCGGCGGCCCAAGCCGCTGCACCCGGCCGCCCTCCTGATCGACCAGAACGGGGATCCGGGCTCCCGCTTCCTGCAGGGCTTCGGCAACAAGACCAGTGACTTGGGCCTTGTCCTGAATGTTGCGTTTGAACAGGATCAGGCCCCAAGGCCGGGTTTCGCGCAGAAAGGCGCGCTCCTCGGTGGTCAGGGTGGGTCCGGCCAGTCCGGTGATAAATGCGCGCCGCGCCATCGGCGCGGGCTTAACGTGCGCCGCGCCGCAGGGTCAAGACAAACGCTTGATCAATCAATTGGCTTGCACAACGCAATCGCCGCCGGCCGATTTCAGGCTCGAGCAAAGCTGCACCGCCTCTTCGCGGCTGGCGAACGGACCGACCATCGCGCGGTAGAAGATGCCCTTGCTGCCCAGGTCGGCGCGCCGGACCACGTGCGGCTGGCCGCCGAGCACGCCGGAATGGCGCGACGCGATGCTGCGGTACGACTGCTCGGCGTCGGCCTCGCTCTTCTGCGACGACACCTGCACGTGGAAGCGTCCGCCGGCGGATGCACGGGGTGCCGCCGCCGAAACGCTCGCCTGCCGCGCAGGCGGCGGCGAAGCGGGCGGCGGGGCGATGTCGCGCACGGCGGCGGGCGGCGGCGGAGCCGAATTTGCGGCCTCGGGGCTGAGCGAAAGCGGCGCATTGGCCGATGGCACGGGCGTGTTGCGCGAGGCCGTGACGGTTCGGGGCTGCTGCGGCGGCGCCGCGCGCGCCGATGGCTCGGCGGGCCTCGTTTCGACCGGCCGCGACGGCACAGGCACAGCGCTCGCCTGCCGCGAGGTCGGGGACGGCGGCGGCGGCAACTGATCGGTCGATCCCCCCGGCACGTTCGCGGCCATGTCGGCGGCGTCGGGCTTGATCGGAACGGTGCGGACGCGCCGCGGCTCGCCGATCGCGCTCGGCGGATTGGCGGCGGTGGTCGCGCCGGTGCGGTTGGACGGCGAATTGGCGATCGGCGCGCCCGGAAGCACGGTGCGCGGCGCGGTCGTCTTCGCCAGTTCCTTCTGGTCGATCGGCGTTTCCTGGCGCGGGACCACCTGCTCGTCCTTGCCGCGGTCGGCAAAGCGGTCGTAGTTGAACTTGCTGGCCGACGGATCGGCGGCGACCGCTCCCGACTGCGGCGGCGCCACCCTGGCCGGCTCGCTGCTGGCACGGATCACCGGCGGCGGCGACGCAACGCCGGGCCCGCCGAAGAAGTTGCGATAGCCGACCGCGCTCGCGGTGCCGACCACGGCCAGCGCCAGCACGGCCGCGACGGTCAGCAGGCCCTTGCGGCGGCCGCCGCGCGGCGCGTCGTCGTAGAACTCGTCGTCATGGGGCGCCGGCATCGCGCCGGCCTCGGGCGCCGTCGGATAGACCGGCGACGAAGGCTGCGCGAAGGGCTGCTGCGTGAAAGGCTCCTGGGCGGCGAAAGACTCCTGGGCGAAAGACCCTTGGGAGAAGGCTTGGCGACCCGCCGTGAGAAAGCCCGGCGGCGGATCGAATGACGGACGCTCCGCCGGATAGTCGGAGGCCTGCTGATAGGGATGCGGGTCCTGATAGGGCTCACGGCCCTGATCGGCATAGGCCTGAGGCGTGTCGAAGCCCGGCACCGGCGGCAGACTCTGCGGCGACAGATCCTCCGGCCGCAGGAACGGCTCGCGCGGCTGATAGGCCTGCGGCGCCTGATAGGCCTGCGGCGCCTGATAGGCCTGCGGCGCCTGATAAGCCTGCGGCGCCTGATAAGCCTGCGGCGCTTGATAAGCCTGCGGCGCTTGCGGCGAACCGGGCCAGTCGTCATGCGCGAAATTCTGCGCGGGCTGCGGATCGCCGAAGCGCGGCGGCTCCGGCCACTGCGGCGCCGGGTCCTGGCGATAGTCCTGGTGGTGGTCCTGGCGGTGATCTTCCTGGCGATAATCCTGGTGGTGCTCTTCCTGGCGATACGCCGGTTGCGGCGCGGGCTGCGGCGGCAGCGGATCGTATTGCGGATAGCTGCCGTACTGGACGCCCGAGGAGACGCCGGGATCCGGCTGCGCCGGCGGATGGCCGTCGCGGCCGAACTCGGCGAAGGGATCATTCTGGCCGATCAGCCGCGCGAGTTCCGCCAGCGGGTCGCTGGCCGGCGTCTGCGGCTCTGCGCCGCGACCATAGGCGTCGCTCGATCGGAAACGCGCTGTGTTGTCGTCCGCCATTACAAATCCGATTCCGGTACTCGGCGGTCACCCAGACCCAATCGCTGGGACCGTCCCCGCGCTATGGTCCGCGCCCGCAGGTTCCCCCGCGGACCGTGCCCAATCAGCTCCGAGCTACCGCATCTCCCCAGGCGCCTCGACCCCCAATAGCTTCAACCCCGAGGCGAGAACGGTGACCACGCCCTGGACCAGTGCGAGGCGGGCCACAGTAAGTAGTGGATCATCGAGGATAATGAAGCGTAAATGAGGCGAATTCGTCCCTCTAGTCCATTGGGCGTGAAATTCGCTAGCCAGTTCATAGAGATAGAAAGCCACCCGGTGCGGCTCATGCGCCACCGCGGCCGCTTCCACGAGCCGCGGGTAGAGCGCGATCTTGCGCATGATCGAAAGTTCCGCCGAGTCGTCCAGCCGGTGCAACTCGGCCTTGCCGATGTCGACCGAACATTTTCCCGGATCCAGGCCCAGCTGCGGCATCTGCTCGGCGGCATTGCGGAAGATCGAATGGCCGCGGGCGTGGCCGTACTGCACGTAAAAGACTGGATTGTCCTTCGACTGCTCCTTCACCTTGGCCATGTCGAAGTCGAGAACCGCATCGTTCTTGCGGTAGAGCATCATGAAGCGCACCGCGTCGCGGCCCACCTCCTCCACCACCTCGCGCAGCGTCACGAACTCACCCGAGCGCTTCGACATCTTCACTTCGACGCCGTCGCGGCTGAGCTTGACGAGCTGCACGATCTTGACGTCGAGCTCGGCGGTTGCGCCCGAGACCGCCTTCACCGCGGCCTTCATGCGCTTGATGT
>Ga0247825_10002547_pt1 | contig 12020 bp, 12 predicted proteins | sample 13C_Vanillin_Day_FD_194413 | JGI IMG/M metagenome (GOLD analysis project Ga0247825, IMG submission 194413) | Soil microbial communities from agricultural site in Penn Yan, New York, United States - 13C_Vanillin_Day48 | ecosystem: Environmental > Terrestrial > Soil > Agricultural land | place... | reverse complement strand
GACGGGCGCGAGTTCTACGTCGGCGTGATCGGGAACTCCCAGCCCAAGGCGCTGCCGCCGGTGGAGATCGACTTCACCGGCTTTCCGGAAGGCGTGCCCAAGGTGATGGACAGCAAGGCCAAGTGGGACGAACGCAGCAAGGAGTACAAGGGTACCCGCTCGGTCATGGCCCAGCTGCCCGACGAGCTGCGCGCGCGACTCCAGAAGGTCGCGGTGGATGCCTATCGGGCGCTCCGGGTCCGCGATTACGGTCGGGTGGATCTCCGCCTCACCGACACCGGCGACATCTACGTGCTCGAGGTCAACGCCAGCTGCTATCTGGAGAAAGACAGCGAGTTCGCGATGGCGGCCGGCGCGGCGGGGCTGGACTACCCGAGGCTGATCGAGCGGATCGTGGATCTGGCACTGGCGAGGAGGAAGGGGAAGAAGTAGGCGCTGGACAGGATGACACTACGGCAGGTAGCTCCCCCGCTGCACGTGGTTCATCGCCAGTCCTGTCACCAGCGTCGTCACCGCGACCGTCGCCGCGGCCTCGCGACCCGGCAGGTAGCCCTGCCGCAGTTGCTCCGCCCGGTCGGCGAGATAGCGGATCAGCACCCGGGTCCGCTCGGGAAAGTGGCCTGTCCAGCGGAAGACGTTGGTCAGGAGATCGGGCTCCAGCCGGCGGATGAGCGCTCCTGCGGGCGCGAGCGGCTCGCCCGGCGCGCCGTCGGACGAGCGGAGGTCCTCGAAGATCGCGCGGATCGCCCCGTCGAGACCCGGGGGCACCTCACCGAGGCCGATCGCCTCGTCCCGATAGTAGTGACCCAGCGAGTACTCGATGTCCCCGACGTCCTCGTCGAGCTCGACGTTGGTGACCATCGGGTCGCGATCGCGCAGCGCCGCCATGGTCCGGTCGCAATAGGCCAGCTTGGCCGCCGCCACTGGCCAACCGCTGTACTCCTTGCGCCAGTCCAACTCCGGCGTCATCCACACCGCGAACGTCTCCGACCAGTCCTCGTCCGGATGCTTCTGGGCGTACCAGCCCGGGAGGTGGCGCACGTACCGCCGGCTGAAGGGCTCGGGCCGGTACTCTTCCGCGTACGGCTGGGTGATGGAGCCGAACTGCTTGACCCACTCCTCCTGGTCGTAGAGGCGGTAGGCGTAGTTCACCACGTGCCCCATCTCGTGCCGGAGATATCGCAGGACGTCCGCGCGGTCGAATCCTTCGACCAGGCCGGTGCGCTCGACGTGCAGCGCGGTCAGGTCGGGCCGAGCGAGATAGAAGGGGATGCCGATCGCCACCGACTCGAAGGGCACGCCCCACTCGGTGGAGAGATAGAACCGGGGATGGATCCGGGTGAGCCCGACCCGGCGCAGCTCCTCCTCGAACTCCTCGACGATCGGCTGGAGCGGAGTCCCTTCGATTGTGAGGCCGAAGTCCCGGATCGGTGTGGCCCAGAGATTGGATTCATGGAAGCGGGCGGACTCGGCGGGCATGGCGACAAACATACATGCTAGCTTTGGGCGATGCCGTCCCGCGCTCTGCTCCTGCTCAACCCGCGCGCCCGACGCGGCGCAGAGGCGGCCGGCAACCCCGGACGATTCGAGGTCGTTCCCCGCGCGCTCGACGTCTTCACGCCTGAGCCCGCCTCGGCGTGAGCGCCCGCTCGCCCGGCGGCGGCGTGCCGCGCACGGTCAAAGGGCTGTCCGTTGTCTCGCTCTTCAACGATCTCGCGAGCGAGATGGTGTATCCGCTCCTGCCGGCGCTGGTGACCGGGCCGCTCGGCGGGGGTGCCCTGGTGCTCGGGCTGCTCGACGGCGCGGCGGAGCTCACGTCGGCGGCGCTGAAGGTGGTGAGTGGACGTCTTGCCGACCGACCCGGCTGGCGTGGTCCGCTCATCCTGGTGGGCTACGCGACCGCGGTACTGGTGCGCCCGCTGATCGCGGTCGCAGGTGCGGCGTGGCAGGTGGTGGGATTCCGGGTCATCGACCGAGTGGGGAAGGGCCTCCGCACGCCCGCGCGGGATGCATGGATTGCCGCGGTCACTCCGCCCGACCTCCGCGGCCGCGCGTTCGGCTTCCACCGGGCCGCGGACCACTTCGGCGCAGTGCTCGGCTCGGTAGTGGCGTGGCTGCTCCTGGAGCGGGGGCTCGGCGTTCGAGACGTGATCGGCTGGAGCGCGGTGCCGGGCCTGCTCGTCTGCCTGGTGCTGCTGCCGCTTCTGCGGCGGCCGAGCCCAATGAGCCTGCCCGCCGAGCCGAGCAAGGCCCGCCCGGTGGACGCGACGGGTAGGGTGTTCTGGGCGCCGGTGCTTCTGCTTGCCGCGCTTACCTTCCTCCGCCTGCCCGAAGCGTTGCTTCTGCTGAGAATGCAGGACCTGGGCGTACTGGTCACCTGGATTCCGCTGGTCTGGGCCGGGCTCCACGTCGTGCGGAGCGCGACGTCCTACCCGGGTGGCTGGCTCTCCGATCGCCTCGGCCCCAGGATCGCGGTGGCTTCGGGCGGGTTGCTCTTCGCGGGCGTCGCCGCGGCGCTGGCAGGCCGGCTGTCGCCGCGAGCGGCGGTGGTCGTGTTCCTCGTGCTAGGGGCGGTCGCGGGGCTGACGGAGTCGGCGGAGCGCGCCTTGGTGGCGCGGCTCGCGCCGGTGCGAACCGGCCGCGGGTTCGGGAGCTACCACGCGCTGATCGGTGTCGCGGCTCTGCCGGCCGGCGTGGGGTTCGGCGCCTTGTATCAGAACTTCGGAGGGGCGCGCGCACTCTGGGCGTCCGCGGCGGGCATGGTCCTCGCCGTGGGCCTCTGGCTGGTCGTCACCCAGCCGACGACCGGGGAAAGCCAATGACGAGAGTGTGGGCGGCTGTGATGCTCCTGGCGTGCACCCGCTGGGCGCACCCTGCGGAAGGGCAGGTGCTCATCCGTGTGGGGGATCCGGCGCGCGCCACCTACTCCGAGCTGCACGAGGGGCTCCGCGCCGGCACCCCTGCCGCCGACTCCGTCCTGGGCGTCCTGCACGAAAAACAGCCGGTCCAGCTCTGGCGCCGACTGCAGGCGGCCCTCCGCGGTGACGCGCCGTGGAACGATGCACCGCTGACACTCACCCGCCTCGCGGAGCTGCGCGATCGTGGGTACGCCGACAGCGCGGCGCGAATGACCGAAAGGATCGAGGCCGGCAGAGTGGAGGCGCCGCCAGGGCAGGACCCCGCCGACCTGCTCGCGCCGCTCCGCGCCGTTCAGCTCGAGCGGGAGCGCGCCGTCCGCGGAGATGCGCCGGTGCTGAAGGATCTCCTCGCGCTGGTTCCCAGCCGGCGCTACGGCGTGGGCGATGCTTGGGTGCTGGGCCGCCTGGGACGTGCGGCTTCGGACTCGCTGCAGGCTCGGTTCCTCGCTGCGGAGGATCCCGAGCTCAAAGTGCGCTACCTGACGCTGCTGTCCTTCTCAGCCGACACGTCCGCCATCCCGCTGCTGTCACGGGTGTACGCAGCGCCGGACAGCTTCGGCGTGCCCGTGCGCTACGGCTCGCGCGCCTCGGACGGGCTGCTCTGGATCGGCACCCGCGCGGCGATGACCGCGCTGCTCGACGCCCGGAAGCAGGCTCGCGCGCGTGGAGTCTACGCCGATCCCGCGCTGAGCCGGGGCGGCTACGACTTTCTGGCCAACGACAGCTCGGCCGTGATCTCGCGGACGGGGAAGTGGCTGACGGCGTGGCTCGCGGAGCTGCCGGCTCAGCAGCAGCGGGTGGGGCCGTCGCCGTAGCGGGCGGCGACGTACTGCTCGAAGTACTCGCGCTCGGTGGGCACGGCGCGCTCGGGGTGACAGCGCCGGAGGTGCTCGAGGTGGGCCGCGTAGTCCGGCATTCCCGCCACCCGGCGGACCGCGCTCAGGGTCGCGGCGACACGCTCCCGCCAGCCCGTCGCCCTAGCCCACATACGCCGTCTCCACGAACGGACTCTCCTGCACCAGGGCCGGCTTCCGCCGGGTCAGCACCAGCACCCACTCGCGCGCCGACGCCACCACCACCAGCAGCGTGACCAGCATGAAGGAGATCGCGACGACCGCGTCGAGCCGGTCGTTGAAGATCAGGCGGGCACCGCGCGCGGGGTCCATCGTGCCCTCGGCTACCTGCTGCGCGGTGACTGCCGCGTGGGCCAGGAAGCCGAGCCGGGGATCGGCCGCGAACACCTTCTGCCAGCCGGCGGTCAGGGTCACCAGCAGCACCCACGCGAGCGGCAGCAGAGTGATCCAGGCGTACCGCGCCTTCCCGCCCTTGACGAGGAGCGTCGTCCCCACGCAGAGCGCCACGGAGGCGAGCAGCTGGTTGCTGATCCCGAACAGGGGCCAGAGCGAGTTGATTCCGCCGAGGGGATCGAGGACGCCCTGCACCAGGAAGTAGCCCCAGCCCGCCACCACAAGCCCGGAGGCGAAGACGATGCTCGGGTACCACGAGGTGCGGCCCAACGGCTTCCAGACGTGTCCCGCCAGCTCCTGGAGCATGAAGCGGCCGACCCGAGTCCCGGTGTCCACCGTGGTGAGGATGAAGAGCGCCTCGAACATGATGGCGAAGTGATACCAGAGCGCCATCAGGCCCTGGCCGAACGCGCCGCTGAAGATGTGGGCCATGCCGACCGCCAGCGATGGCGCGCCGCCCGTGCGGGAGAGCAGGGTACTCTCGCCCACCGACGCGGCGAGGGCGGTCATCTGCTCCGGCGTCACCGCGAAGCCCCAGTTCCGGATGGTCTCCGCCGCCGTTTCGAGGCTCCCACCCAGCGTCGCGAGCGGCACGTTGATCGCGAAGTACACGCCCGGGTCGAGCACGGCCGCGGCGCACATCGCCATCACCGCGACGAATGATTCCATGAGCATGCCGCCGTAGCCGATGAGGCGGGCATCGCTCTCGCGGGTGAGCATCTTGGGCGTGGTGCCCGAGGCCACCAGGGCGTGGAACCCGCTGATCGCGCCGCAGGCGATGGTGATGAAGGCGAAGGGGAAGAGCTTGCCCGCGAAGACCGGCCCGCTGCCGTCGATGAAGCGCGTCGTCGCGGGCATGCTGAGCGGCGGCAGCACCAGCAGGATCCCCAGCGCGAGCAGGAGGATGGTGCCGATCTTCATGAAGGTGGAGAGATAGTCCCGCGGGCAGAGCAGCATCCACACCGGCAGCACGCTGGCGATGAAGCCGTAGGCGATCATGCCGTAGGCGATGGTGAGCGCCGAGTGGGTGAAGAGCGGGGCCAGCGTGGGCGACTCCGCCACGTGACGGCCGCCCACCAGCGCGAGCAGGAGGAGCGCGACGCCGAACGCCGACGCCTCCAGCGTCTTCCCGGGGCGCCACACCTTCATCCAGAAGCCCATCAGGATCGCGATGGGAATGGTGCAGAGGATGGTGAAGACGCCCCACGGGCTGTCCCGCAGCGCGTTCACGACCACCAGCGCGAGCACCGCCAGCAGGATCACCATGATCGCGAGGATCGCGACCATCGCCATCATGCCGGTGAACGGTCCGGTCTCCTCCTTCGCCATCTGGCCCAGCGATTTGCCGTCGCGACGCATGGAGCCGAAGAGGATGATAAAGTCCTGCACCGCGCCGCCGAACACAACGCCGAAGACGATCCAGATGGTGCCCGGGAGGTAGCCGAACTGGGCGGCGAGGACGGGCCCGACGAGCGGCCCGGCGCCGGCGATCGCGGCGAAGTGGTGGCCGAACAGGACCCATCGGCCGGTGGGCACGTAGTCGCGCCCATTGGCCAGGCGCTCGGCGGGGGTGGCGCGGCGGTCGTCGAGACCGAAGACGCGATCGGCGAGAAAGCGGCTGTAGAAGCGGAAGGCGACGAGGTAGGTCCCGACCGCGGCCAGCACCAGCCAGGCGGCGCTGACCGCCTCGCCCCGTCGGAGGGCGAGCATGCCCCAGCCCGCCGCGCCGACGAGGGCGACCAGAAGCCAGCCTAGCTTTGCGAGCATGAGACCAACTTAAGAGGGGAAAAGGGCGGAACGAAGGGCGACCCGGCTATCTTGCCGTCCCCCCGAGCGCGCCGTACCTTCGGGGTCCATGCCCTTGCCATCCTTTGGTTTCGGCCACCGGCCGTCGTGGGAGTACGAGGCCCTCGACGCAGGTGCGGGCACGCTCGAGGAGCCCGAGCCGCAGCCGATTCGGAGGGGATGGAAGGGGAAGGTCGCCATCGTAACCGGCGGGGCCACGGGGCTGGGGCGAGCGGTGGCGATGGAGTTCGGGAAGCTCGGCTGCAACGTGGCCTTCTGCTTCGTCAACCTGCCCGGGCGCGACGTGGCGGAGCAGGCGCTGCTCACCGAGACCGCGCTGGCCGCGATGGGCATCGGGGTCCATGCCTCCCGCTGCGACGTCCGGGATCGCGATGACGTCGAGCGCTTCGTGACCGAGACCCGGCAGAGGCTGGGCGGCGTCCACTTCCTGGTGAACAACGCCGGGATCGCCAACGACGGGGCGCTCTGGCGGCTCAGCGAGGAGGCCTGGCGCGAGGTGCTCGACACCAACGTTACGGGTGCCTTCAACTGCATCCGCTCGGTCGCGCCGATCTTTCGGCAGCAGCACTACGGCAAGATCGTGAACATCAGCGCGCATCAGGCCAAGCGGCCCGGCTTCGGCGTCGCGAACTACGCCGCGAGCAAGGCGGCACTGCTCGGGCTCACCCGCGCGGCAGCCGTGGAGCTGGGCCCGGCCAACGTCAACGTCAACGCCGTCGCGCCGGGGTTCATCCGCACCGAGCGGATGGCCATGCTCCCTTCCGAGGTCGTCGAGCGGGCGCAGAAGAGCTCGGTCCTCGGCCGGGTCGCCGATCCCGAGGACGTGGCGCACGTGATCTCCTTCCTCTGCTCCGAATCCGCGCGGCACATCACGGGACAGACGATCGTGGTGGATGGGGGGCTGTCGCTGGAGTAGGGGTTTCGCGACGGCTTGCAGGACAAGGCCACTGTCATCCCGAGCGAAGCGAGGGATCTTGCCAGCCATGGCACGGGCCCTCGCTTATTTCGTGTACATCCTTGCCAGCAAGTCGGGTGTCCTGTATGTCGGGAGCACCTGCGATCTGGCCCGGCGTGTCTATCAGCATAGGCACGGCCTCCTTCCTGGGTTCACTAAGCAATACCATGTCAACCGGCTGGTCTGGTATGACGTCACGCCAAACCCGCGGGCGATGGTGGAGATGGAGCGGGGGATCAAGAGCTGGCGCCGGGAGAAGAAGGTGCGACTGATCGAGACCACCAATCCAGGCTGGCAAGACCTGGCACTGGACTGGATTCCTCGAACAGACGAGCAAGTTCCCTCGCTTCGCTCGGGATGACAGTAGCGGGCTTATCTGTTTACTTTCCCGCCGTGAAACCGATTCTCGCCGTGATACTCGCGCTGCTGTCGTTCAGTTGCGCGGCCGGCGCGCAGCAGCCCGCGCCCGTCGCTCCGGCCCCGCCGGGGGAGCTGGCGCCACCGGTGCCGACCGAAGCGCTCGTCGGGCAGAGTGTCGCCGTCATGCCTATCACGCTCATCGCCGCCGATCCCGCTCTCCAGTCGGACACCATCTACGCTCCCTATCGCGACCGCCAGACGACGCTCCTCTGGGCCGACTCGCTCATCGGCGAGGCGTTCACCGGCCGTGCGCCCGAGGTGCGCTGGGTCCTTCCGCCCGAGCTGCGCAAGGCCGCGCGGCGCTCGCCCGGCATCGTCGGCGACCCCGACCAGATGGGCCAGGCGATGCTGCGCTCGCCCAAGCTGAAGGACATTCCCGATCCGCTGCGCTCCTCGCTGCGGAACCTGATGGCGGTGGTGGGCGGGCGAGCGGTGATGGTGCCGGCGTCGCTCGGGTTCGGGCGGCAGGCGGACGGGCGGATTCGCGCTGATCTCACGCTCGTGGTGGCGGATACCCGGAGCGGAAAGGTGCTCTGGCGCTCGCCGGCCGTGGGCAGCGGCGCCGACCCGCAGGCCGCGCTCGATGCCGCGCTCACGGCGGTACTCCCCCTCGACACCGGCGGGCCATGACCTACGACGTCACCCTCATCGCCGGGGACGGCATCGGTCCGGAGATCACGGCCCAGACGGTGAAAGTCCTCGAGGCCACTGGGCTGCGCTTCAACTGGGACGAGGAGCTCGCCGGGATGAGCGCCGTCGAGGCCACGGGTACCCCGCTGCCCGACGCCACCGTCGAGAGCATCCGCAAGAACACCGTCGCCCTCAAGGGTCCCCTCACTACCCCGGTTGGAACCGGGTTCCGCTCGGTCAACGTCGGCCTTCGCAAGGAATTCGAGCTCTTCGCCAACGTTCGCCCCGCCAAGTCCATCGTGCCGGGCGGCCGGTTCGAGAACGTGGACATCGTGCTGGTGCGGGAGAACCTCGAGGGGCTCTACATCGGGGTCGAGCACTTCGTGCAGATCGGCGACGACCCCCGCGCGGTGGCCGAGTCCATGGCCATCGTCACCCGCGCGGGGTGCGAGCGCATCGTGCGCTACGCCTTCGAGTACGCCCTGCGACAGGGCCGGCGCAAGGTCACCATCGTGCACAAGGCGAACATCCTGAAGATGGTGAGCGGCCTGTTCCTCGAGGTGGGTCGTGCGATCGCCGAGGAGTACACCGGCCGGGTGGAGTCCAACGACATGATCGTGGACAACACCGCGATGCAGCTGGTGATGCGGCCCGAGCAGTTCGACGTCATGGTGACCACGAACATGTTCGGCGACATCCTGAGCGACGAGGTCTCCGGCCTGGTCGGCGGCCTGGGGCTGGCGCCGGGCGCCAACATCGGCACCAAGGCCGCGATCTTCGAGGCGGTGCACGGCAGCGCGCCGGACATCGCTGGCAAGGGCGTCGCCAATCCCTCCGCTCAGATGCTCGCGGCCGCGATGATGCTCGACCACCTGGGCGAGCTGGGCCGGGCCGAGCGGATCCGGCGGGGTGTGATCGACACCATCGTGACCGACGGGATCCGCACCCGGGATCTCGGCGGGACGGCTTCCACCGAGGAGTTCGGCCGTGCTGTCGCGCGGCGGGTTGCCTGAGGTCCCCTGTGCGAAGTGCGGCGACCGGGTGGTCGGTCTCGCCTGGGGCGATCTCTGCCCGCGTTGCCGCGCGGAGCGGTCCCGGCGTGCATCGAGGCTGGCTACCCGCATCTCCCTGGCCGCGACGTTGCTGATGGGCCTGTACGTCGCACTCACCATGCCCCCGGATCCGATGGCTCGGGTCTATGGGGCGGTCGCCGTGCTGGCGACTTACATCATCGTGCGGCGCATCGCGAGCCGCGTGGCCATGGAGACCATGAAATGATGAAGTGCCTGCTGGCGCTCGGGGTGCTGGCCGCCCCGCTCTCCGCGCAGACCAGCGTGACCATCTATAACGACGGACGCGTCCTGGTGCGGCGCGAGGTTGCCGTGGCCGTGCCAAAGGGGAGCTCGAGCCACAAGGTGAGCCTCGGCCCGCTCGATCCCGCGTCGCTCTTTCCGCTCGACTCCGGCGTGGCGATCACCCGGGCCAGCTACGATGGGGCCACCGACGAAGGCAGCGCGCTGCGGCGCTCGGTGGGTCGCCGGATCGTGTTCCGGCTGCCGGAGTCCAAGGACACCCTGAGTGCGGTCGTGCTTGGGGTGGATCCACTCCGACTCCAGCTCCCGGACGGCCGCATCACGTTTCAACCCCCTGGCGCGGCGATGTATCCGGCCGAAGTCGTGGTCGCCGATCCGACCGCGGCCATCGATCTCCTCAGCACCAGAGAGCGAAAGACACTACGACTGGGGTTTTTCACCGGTGGGGCGACGTGGCAGGCCAGCTACCAGGTGACGATCGGCAGCCGCACCGCGCGCGTTGCCGGGCTCGCGGTGGTGGAGTCGCAGGGGCTCCGCGCCGAGAAGGCCGACGTGCAGCTCCTCGCGGGCTCCGTCGGTCAGGCACAGAAAGCGCCCGAGCCACCCCGCCCGATGGAGCGTCGGCTCGAAGCGGCCTATGCGATGGCCGACCAAGCCGCGAGCGAGCAGCGGGTGGGCGAGTTCCATCTCTACACGCTCCCGGGCAAGAGCACGCTGCTCCCGGGGCTCACCACCTCGGTCGCGCTGTTCGAGCCGGCCGAGGTGCCCTACGAGCGGACCTACGAAGTGCGCGGGCTGGTACCCTACTGGGGCATCCTCCCGCAGGAGGGCGAGGAGAGCGAGGCGCCAGTCGAGGTCAGCTACACCCTCAAGCGTCCCCACAAGACCGAGTTCGGCGACCGGCCGCTTCCCGGCGGCGTCGCCCGCATCTATCAGCCGGACAGCGCCGGCCGCCCGCAGCTCGTGGGTGAAGCCTCGATGGAGCACACCCCGGCCGGGCGCGACCTCCGGCTCGCGGCCGGTATCGCTTTCGACCTCACCGCGCGGCGGGTCCAGACCGGGTACGTCACCCGTCGCGACAGCACTGCCGCCGAAGGGGTGCGGACCGTCGCCACGGCCGACTACCGCGTGACGGTGCGCAACGCCAGCGACAGCGCCGCGACGGTGGACGTGATCGAGGAGCGGGCGGGCGAGTGGTCCGTGGTGAAGAGCTCGGTCCCAGCGGAGAAGCTTTCCACCGTGCGCACCCGCTTTCGGGTAAAGGTGCCCGCCCGTGGCGAAGCCGAAGTGACGTACGGGCTCCGGATCGTGTGGTGAGATGAGCGCAGAACGGGTCGTCATCGCGCACCTCTCGGACCTCCACTTCGGCGGCTACGCCGACCTGGCGCAGATCGAGGCCCTCGAGGCGTTCCTCCCGACGCTGGGGCCGGATGCCATCGTCATCGCCGGCGATCTGTCTCAGCGCGCCCGGCACGGAGAGTTTCAGGCGGCGCACGCCTTCTTCAACCGGTTGCGCCCCCACGCGCCCTTACTGGTCGTGCCGGGCAACCATGACATCGAGTGGTGGAAGAGTCCGCTCCGCCTGCTCGGCGAGCAGCGTAAGTACCAGAAGTACTCGCGGTACTTCCACGAGCTCAGGCCGGTGCTGGAGATCCCCGGCGCGGTCATCGCGGGCGCGCTCAGCAGCTACGGGGTCGCGCTGGGCTCCCTGACCTGGAACATCCGAGACGTCGCGGTGAAGGGGCACCTGCCGGCCCGCGAGACCGACCGGGTCACGGCGATCTTCGCCAAGGCGCCGCCCGGAGCGGCACGGGTGCTCGTCTTCCATCACAACGTGCTGCCCGGCGAGCTTTCACGGCGGATGGGGCTCGCCAATTGGCGCAAGGCGTACCGCCGCCTCCTCGCCACCGGCGCCGACGTCATCCTCTGCGGACACGACCACCAGGAGGGCGCGGGACAGATCGACGGAAGTCTGGCCGTGAGCACCTCGGGCACCCACAGTCATCGCTCCCGCGGCGGGCGCGCATCGGTGTTCAACCTGGTGACCATCGACGCCGGCGCGGTACACATTCAGCACTACCGTTGGGCGCTTCGGACCAAGGAGTTCACCCGCTCCGATACGTTCTCCTTCGCGCGAGCGGGTCCGCCGAAGGTTGCCGTGTCCGTGGCGGGAGGAGATCAGCCCCTGTGATCCAAGAGGATCTGCCAGCCCGCCTCTACCTGCTCGGCCTGCACGGAGTCTCGCGTGTGGTCACGCACACCAATCGAAGCGTGATGGTCAGCATCGGGAAGCGGCGGGTCCTCCGGATCCACGCGGGATACGCCTACGCGTCCGACGGTGTGCTGCGGGCGATCATCCGCTTCCTCGACCCGCGGCTCCCGCGCGTCGTCCGCCGTGCGGCCGAACGAGAGTTGCTCGCCTTTCCGGTGGAGGAGTACGCGTCGAGCGGCGCACCGCGGCTCCGGCAGGAACGCCCCCGGCCGGGCGACCTGCTGCTGGTCCACCGGCTCAGTCAGGCCTTCGACCGGTTCAATCGGGAACACTTCGCCGGCCAGCTCTCCACCGTCCCCATCCGCCTCTCCGGCCGGATGCGGAGCCGGCTCGGCGAGCTGAGCGTGGACATCCGCACCGGTCAGCCGATCGAGATCGCCATCAGCCGACGCCACATCGCACGGCATCGGTGGAGCGAGGTGGAGCACACGCTGCTGCACGAGATGGTGCACCAGTGGC
>Ga0247825_10002546_pt1 | contig 12023 bp, 6 predicted proteins | sample 13C_Vanillin_Day_FD_194413 | JGI IMG/M metagenome (GOLD analysis project Ga0247825, IMG submission 194413) | Soil microbial communities from agricultural site in Penn Yan, New York, United States - 13C_Vanillin_Day48 | ecosystem: Environmental > Terrestrial > Soil > Agricultural land | place... | reverse complement strand
CGCGTGTCCCAGGAGCGCGCCCCGCACGATGGTTCCTTGCAACCACCGTCGACGTCGGCTTCGTCTACGCCCGGCCTCGTGCCTCCGTCGGATACGGCAAGCCCTTCACCTCGTGGGCAGGGCTCGACGTGAACCCGCTCGCGACCGGCAACGGGCTCGGCGCGTACGGCGGCCTCCGGATCGAGCTCCCCTACGTCGACCTGCGTGTCGGCGCTCGGTACTTCCGCGCGTTCACTCGAACCTATTTGGCGCCGCAGCCGAGCTACGATCGCCTCCAGCTCGAGACCGAGAGCGGCGCTCTCGCGCGCGTGCTGACGCTCGAGTCCGAGCTCGACGTGTCGATCCCCGCCGGTCCGGGCAATGTGCTCGCTCGAGCAAGCGCGTCGTATCTCACCAACGTCCCGGACGGGATGTACGTCTTCGAAGAGACGCTCCGCGTGATCGTGAAACCACCGCTCGTCTGGCGAGGACGAGCAGGCTACGCACTTCGCTTCGGACGATATTCGCAGCACTCGATCGGCTTCGTCGTCGACGTGCTCGACGTCCCAGCACGTGACGACTCCCGCACGGTACGCCTCGGTCCCATCGTTCGACTGGTGCTCTCGCGACGCGTGGAGCTCCGCGGGAGCTTCGTCACGAGCGTCTTCAGCCCGGACCGCATCGGTCTCCTCAGCGGCGATTTCACCGAGCTCGGTGTCCGCTATCGCTGGGCAACGGAGTGAGCGAGCCGGTTCGGGCGCCCGATGGGCGCAGAAGAGAGCGTCAAAGCTCGACGGGGACGTAGACGAAGGGTTTCCCGCAGTGCTTGTACACGTTGCCGCAATAGTCGCTGCACGCCCGCGAGGAGTTGTCGTCGACGACGATCTCGATGTGCCCGTATTGTGAGTGATACCCGCATTGGCCCGCGCGCCAGCCGAGGATCGAACCTTTGGGCAGATTGTCCAAATCACGGTCCTGGCGGACATAGCCGCGCTTCAAGAGCTCGCCGGGATTCGCGTTGACGTAGTTCTGCCAGGCGACGGCCGACGGCTGCCGCGGGATCCAGCCGACGCCCGGAGGCATTGCGCCGGCCGATTCCGCCGTGTCGTCGACGCCGGCGAGACAAAGGCCACGCGAGTAGCGGCCGTTCCACAACGCGAGCGCGCGGTTCGCCATCAATGCGCCGCGTGTTTTCGAGTAGTCGCCCTTCGCGCCGGCCTTCTCGAGGTATTTGCCCGAGGCGAACCCCGTCGTCCCTTGGTACGTGACGTTCACCCAACCGGACGCACCGCTCGGCGAAGCGACGGTGACGCGCGCGCCGACCGGAAGGACGAGGAGGATGCCGAACTCGGTTCCCGCTCCCGAGCGAAGATTCAGCTCGGACGTCGTGACGAGCTCCGTGCCGGAGGCGACGTCGACCGCCTCGAGGAACGACTCGGTCGACCCCTCCGGCTCGATGGAGGACTGCGAGCACGCCACCGCGCAGACCGCGACGCCGACGACGAGGGCGATGCCGAGCGCTCGAGCGATGCCGGCGAAAGGACCGGCCTCGTATGCCGCGCATCGTCCGTACACTCGTGCGTCGTTCATTGGGGATACCTCTCGCGATCGCGCTGGATCGGTTTCCCCCCCAATGCTGGCTGCGAGCCGCAAGGTCATCGCAAACAAGTGCGCGACCTTCCAGCACGAATAGAAGCGATACGGCGAGGAGACGCACACCTCGTGCCGCAATGTGCGAGAGTGCTCTGGCCAATCCCAGGCGGCCGGTGAGGCCGCATGAACGGCTGCTGGCGTTCGGGGAATGAAGGGCGCCGACCGACGCTTTCTTTCTCAGGTGAGCGCGCGTGAGCGCGAAGAACTCGGTTCGGCGTGGACCCGTGATCGCTTTTCCATCGCCGCGACCACTGCATGAGCAAGCAGAGTAAGCGAGCGGGGCACAGTCCCAGCCCGTCTCCGAAGCAGCCGGCACGCTCTCCCCCCCGGAGCGTCCGATGACCTTCGGGGATGGGCTCGGACCGCGCGCAGCGGGCGCGGAGCAAGCCAAGAAACGACCGAAGCCGCACCTGAAAGATGTGTTCTGCGGCGTGACACCGAACCAGATGTGTGTCTATATCTCAGAGGAGCGCGAGGAGGCGGGGCCTCGCGACCTGACGCTGGGGGTACACGACATGAACGGTGCTTCGATCGAGGCCGCGAGAGTGAGTCCCACCGACCCCGTCAGCGCACTCTCCGCGGTGGCCGCCCGCGGATTCACGGACGCAAGAGAGGCGGCGCAGGCCATCTTCGGGCTGGTTCACGAGCTCATCGGTCTCCGCATCTGCGTCCTCACCCGGGTCGACCTCGCGACGAACACGCTCACCGTGCTCGAGGCCTCGGACAAAGCGGGCTTCGGGGTCGTCAGCGGCATGGTGATGCGCGCCAACGAGATGGCCTGTGACTACGTCGTCCGGTCGAACGGAGGCATCTGCGAGCGCGATCTCGATCTGCACCCCGTTTTCCGCCTGCTCCCCGCGCGCGTGAAGCTCGGCCTCCGTTCGTACATCGGCGTTCCACTGAAGCGTAGCGACGGGACGGTCTGGGGCACCCTCGCGGCGACCGACACCGATGTTCGCGACACGACCGACGCCCATCTCCAAACGCTGACCGTGCTCGCACGCCTCGCCGCGTTCGAATTCGAGCGGGAAGAGCAGCGTGACGCGCTCGCCGCCCATGCAAAGATGCTCGCGGAGCGGCTTGCGATGACGGAGGCGCTCGAGGAAGAGCGGCTCCGCGCCGTGCGCCTCCAGACGGTGCTCGAAGCGGCCGCGACCGTTAGCCACGAGATCAACAACCCGCTGACGGTTCTCCAGCTCCGCCTCGGCCGGCTCGCGAAGCGCTGCAGTCCCGAGGACACCGACACGGCCGACGACCTCGAGGTCGCGCTCGAAGCGGCCAGCGAGATCAATCAGGTGACCGTGCGCCTTCGCAGCGTCGTTCACCCGGTCAGCACGCAATATCTCTCGGGCAAGACACGGATGCTCGACCTTGCCGCGTCGGTGGAGCGGGGCGAACATCGTCCCGAGCTCGAGCCTCGTCGCCCGACGCCTATTTTGACGCGAGCGCCGAGCAAGGTGTCCGCTCCGATCGTCGCGGTCGGGCCGCCCGGACCACGGCGGCTGAGCTCGGACACCACGCTCCGCCGTGTGAACGTGGAGCGCCGAACCAGGGCGTGAGCTCGGAGCGACCGTCACTCATTCGCCGTCGGCGACGGGATCGGGCGGATGGAGCGACGGACGCCCCTGCGCGTGTGACGTCGATGTCGAGCGCATGCGCCCGTGTCGCTTGATCGCGGGCTCCGGCGCAGCGCCGAGGCGCTGCAGCATTCGCCGTGCCTCCGGCGTCTCGGGATGGTTGGCCAGCCACTCTTCGAGCACGGCGCGCGCCTCGCGCCGTCGGCCGCTCGCTTCGAGCGCGGCGGCCAGGAAGAGGCGCGGTTCGACACCACCGTCGTGAACCGCCCATGCCTCGGCGGCGCGACGCGCTTCGCGTGTCTCTCCCGCCTGGAGCGCTGCCGTTGCCCACGCACGGAGCGCACGCCAATCGGACGAATGGTCCTTCGCGTGAGCACGTGCCTCCGTCAGGCGCGCCTTCGCGTCGGTGTTCTCTTGCTTGGCCGAAGCGCGGAGGAGAATCGACGGAGCGTGACCCTCGTGGCGGGGCTTCGCCGTGTCCTCCGTCCGGTCGCCGGCCGGCGCATCGCTCGGATCGGCGGGGAGTCGCGGAACGGCGACGCGTGCGGGTGCTGCGGGCTCTGCCGGTGCCGCGACCGATTGTGCTCCGTCGGCGGACTTGGCGGGCGCCGCCGGCTCGGCCGCGGGCGTCGACTCTGCGGGAGCGACGTCCTGGACAGCCGCCGCTTTCACCGACGGCTGCGCCGGCTCCACCACCGGCGGCGCGTCGGCGGCATGCGCGACGACTGCCGGTGCGGGCTTGCGAGAGACGAGCGCCTCGAGCGCAGGCGCGTGCTCCTTGAAGCCCGCGACGACGATGACGCCGAGCGACGCGAGGATGGCCGCCGTGACCATCTTCTTGGCGCGTGACTTTCGGCGATCGGGGGCGACCAGCGCGTCTTCGAGCGCCTCGCGCATCGCGCTGGCCGTCGGATGGCGATCCTCCTTCGACTTCGCGAGCGCCTTCATGATGACGGCCTCGATCTCGGGCGGCATCCCTGCTTGCGGGGCGCGGGTGCGGGGGTTCTCCGGCTTCTCCCGAAGCTGCTTGCCCATGACGACGACCGGCGAGCCCTCGAACGGACGTGACCCGGTGACGAGCTCGTAGAGAACGCAGCCGAGCGCGTAGAGATCACAGCGGGCATCGACGGGCTCGCCGGCGACCTGCTCGGGCGCCATGTATTCGGGCGTGCCGAAGACCGCGAAGCCCTTCTGCCGCTTCTCGGAATCGGCCGTGTCGGCGACCGCCATCGCGACACCGAAGTCGAGGAGCTTGAGCTCGCCGTCCTCGGTCAAGAAGAGGTTCTGTGGCTTGAGGTCTCGATGAACGAGGCCGGCCTCGTGCGCGGCCTCCAGCGCTCGCGTGACCTGGATGGCGAGGCGCGCAGCATCGCGCCACGGCAATCCGGTAGCGCTCTTCCCACCGCACGCCGCCGCATGCACGTCGAGCGTCTTCCCGGCGAGCAGCTCCATGACGAGGAACACACGACCGTCGAGCGACTTGCCGAAGTCGTGCAGCCGAACGAGGTTCGGATGCGAGATCGATGCGATCGCGCGGGCCTCGCGGCGGAAACGCTCGACGGCATCGTGCGCGGCAGCATGGGCCGCAGAGAGCGCCTTCACGGCGTATTTGCGTCCGAGCTCCGTGTGCTCGGCTTCGAACACCTCGCCGCTCGCGCCCTCACCGATCTTCTTGAGCAGACGATAGGACGTGCCCGGCAGGATCGAGGGGTCGGCCGCCTGGGTCGCCTGCGCGATCTGCATCGACCGCTCCGATGTCGGCGTCTCCGCGGTCGTCGGGCGGAGCGCGCGGGCTTGCTTCAGGAGCTTGGCGAACTCGGCGCGGAGTCGTGCGGGCTCGCTCGGCCAGAGCGTCCGCATGAGCGACGCGACGCGCGTTCGCACGCTGCGCTCTCCACCCTTCCCTGCAGGGGCGAGCGCGAGGACGCGGGCGAGGTCCGTCGAGGCCTGCGAGGCGCTTGCGTAACGATCGTCGGGATCGTTCATGCAGAGCTTCTGAATGACGTCGTCGAGCTCCTTCGGAACGCCACGCGTCGACGCGAGGAGCGGGACGTCGAACTTACCCGCCGCCACCTCTTCGAGGTGCTTCTGCGCGTCGCCCGAGAGCAGGCGCTTGCCGGCGCACAGCTCCCAGAGCATGACGCCCATCGCGTAGACGTCGATGCGCCCGTCACCGACCTGCTGACGCGCGACCTCGGGAGCGACGTAGCCGGGCTTCGCGAAGACGACACCCGCGACGGTATGGCAGCGGCGGTTGTGACCGCGCGCGGTGCCGAAGTCGATGAGCTTCACCTCGCCGGCATAACCGACCATCACGTTCTGCGGTGAGAGGTCTCGGTGGACGATGCCAAGCGGAGTGCCATCGGCACCTGCGCGCTCATGGACGTGCGCGAGCGCCTGCCCCATCTCGATGACGATCGCGACGGCCTCGGGCCATCCGATGCGCGCACCGACCTGAACGGCGCGATGCCGAACGTCGGCAAGCGAACGACCCTCGACGTATTCGACGACGGTGTACGGCTCGCCGTTCTCGTCGGTGGACGCCTCGAGGATCTGCGCCACGCCCGGATGGTTGAGCTGCGACTGGACACGAGCCTCGTCGAGGAAGCGCGCGAGGAACGAGCCGTCGTGAATGTGATCGCGACGCACGGTCTTCACGACGATCGGACGCTCGGCGCCCTCGATGCCGGTCGTCGCGGCGAGATAGACATCGCCCATCCCGCCGCGTGCGAGCAGCTTGAGGAGGAGGAGCCGGCCGAAGACCCGCGGCAGCGGAATGCTCATCACCGCCGACGTCAGCCCCTCGGACTTCGGCGCCGCTTCCGTGCCTTGTCGCGAAGCTTCGCTCATACCGCTTGGATATGAAGTCGAGGCCCATCGGGCCAAGTTTCAAACCAAGCCGGCGTCCTGGCTCACTGGGGTGCGCACGTACCGGGCGCGTTCTTCGCGATGACCTGGAGCTTCGCTCGTGCGTCCGCCCCCACCTTCTCCTTCGAGAAGCGGCGCTCGCAAGCTTCGTAGGCGAGCTTCGCGTTGGCGCAGTCGTGCATCGTCATGTACGCCTCGCCCATCCCGTAGAGCGTGCGGTCGAGCACGTTCGAGCGCGGAAACAGCTTGAGCAGACGATTGAAGTTGCCCAGCGCCGAGCTCGGACGCCCGTCGAGCAGATCGCCCTCGCCGGCGAAGAAGAGCGCCTCGTCGGCCTTGTCGTCCGCGGGGTAACGATTCACGTACTCCGTCGCCAGCGTACGAACCGTGGCCCAGTCCTTCTTTGCGTGGGCCTCCTCGAGCTGCTTGTAGTGCGCGACTTTGTCCTGCGGGATCGGCATCGGCGGGGGCGCCGGGACGGGCGCGACCTGCTGGGCGCGCTTGAGATCGTCCATGCGGGCATAGATCTCCGTCCGTGTCGCTCCCACGTCACGCCGTAGCTCCTCGATCCCGTGATTCGCCTCGTCCACGCGACCAGCAAGGTCGTTCAGGCGCTGCTTCGTCGACATCGTCTCGGTCGAAGAGTCAGCATTGGCCCGGAGCGCGTTGTCGAGCCGCTGCCGCGTGGCCTCGAGGTCGGCGCGAAGGGCGGTGACCTCCGTCCGGGCGGCGATCGCCTGCTTCTCGGCCTCACTCGCCCGGGCGGCGACCGCCTCGTGCTCCTTCTGCATGACGAAGCAGCCGGCGCTCGGCAGGGTAAGCGCCACGAGAGCAATGGAAAAGGCGGCGCGGGTGCTCATGGGGCTCGGTTAAACCCAAAGGGCCACGAAAGATCCACAATCCAGCTGGCCGAGCTCTCGGCAGAGGTCACTTCCCGAGGCACATGCGTGCACGGCGGTTCACGTTCACGAAGCTTTCACACGACGCGGCCTTGCCATTCCCTGCCCGGTCGCTTACGGAAGGACTGCGCTTTTCCCAAGCGCCCCCGCATGGCGAACGCGACAGCTGACGTCGATATCGAGCTCATCTCAGGGCCACCGTACCGAACGATCCTGCGGCTCGCGCTGCCCACGGTCGTTGCGATGCTCTCGCAGAGCGTCGTCAACGAGGTGGACGTCTTTTTCTTCACGAAGCTCCCCCACCCCGAGGACTCGAACGCTCAGGCCGCGCTCCTGCCGTCGCTGCTCCTCGTGTGGCTGTTCGGCGGCTCGCTCTCGGCGATCAGCGTCGGGACGCAGGCGCTCACGGCGCGTCGTTATGCGGAACGCAAGTACGACGCCGCAGGCGCCGTCCTCGCGAACGCCGCATTCTTCTGCCTCGTCGCGGGCATCTTCCTCGCGTTCCTCGGCGCAGCCACGATCCACGACCTGCTTGGATTCATCCTGAAGGTCCCGGAGGCGCACGCCATCGCCTTCGAGTACTCGAAGTGGCGGCTCCTCGGCATCGTCTCGATGGCGGGCACGATGGCGCTCAAGGCCTTCTTCGACGGTATCGGCAAGACGTGGGTGCACCTCGTCTCGGCCGTCGTGATGAACGTCTTCAACATCCTGTTCTGCTGGATCTTCATCTTCGGCAAGCTCGGCGCGCCGCGGATGGGGGCACCCGGCGCCGGGTTCGCTGCCTTCGTCGCGACGTGGATCGGCCTCGGCATCATGATCTTCTACCTGGCGAAGGAGCGGAAACGCTTCTCGTTCCTCCGCCGCGAGAACCTGTCGCGTGCTCTCACGTGGGACATCTTGAAGCTCTCGATCCCCGCGGCGCTCGCGACCGTCGTCATGATGGTCGGCTTCGCGCTCTTCGCGCAGGTCGCCGGCAAGCTCGATGCAGCCGAGGCGGCTTCGTCTCCGTCGGGTGCACGTGAAGCCGTCAACGGCGCGGCGACGACGGACATCGTAGCGATCCTGAAGCTCACGTTCACCGCATGCATCGCCTTCGGTACGGCCACCGCGACGCTGGTAGCGCAGGCGCTCGCGGCGAAACGTCCGAACGATGCCGATCGCTTCGGCTGGGCGAGCGTCCGGCTCGGCCTCGTGCTCTTCGGAGTGGTCGGCTTCTTCGAAGGCGTCCTGTTCACTCCGCAGATCGTGAATTTCATCTCCCATTCCGAAGCGGTGCGGCAGGCAGCGATCGGACCACTTCGAATGATGGGCGTCATCACGCCGATCATCGCCGTCGCGATGATCTTGAGCGAGGCGCTGTTCGGCGCAGGGAATACGAAGTTCGTCGCAGCCGCTCAGTTTTGTCTCGTCTTCTTCGTGCTCGTCCCGCTCGCGTGGGTGCTCGGCATCAAGACCTCCGCCGGCCTCACGGGAATGTGGGGAGCAGCCGCCTGTTACTGCGTCGGCGCCGCGATCGTGATGACGCTCAAGTTCCGCGGCGGCAGCTGGAAGAAGATCGAGCTCTGAGCGACTTTCGGGAGCTCGTGTCGTGTGAGCCACTCGACGCTGAGTGTCCGCCTTCGGATGCTCCTCAAGGCTCAGCGACCCAGCGCGCGAACCACGCCAAGCTCTCCTGCATCACGGTCTCGTCGCTCATGATGGTGGAGTGGTCTCTGCCGTCGATCAGCCGCAGCGTGCTGTGATCGGGCGCGGCCCCGTGCAGCGACTCGGCGTGCTGCCAAGGGATGTTCGCGTCGGCCCGACCATGGAACAAGAGGACGTGCGCCTTCGTCGCGGCGATCGCGGCGACCGAGTCGGAGCCATCGGGGTCGAAGGCGCCGAGCACGCCGGCACGGTCGATCGCGCGGAACATGTCGCTTCGCGTGACGAACCACGTCGGCACGACGCGCTCGCCGTAGAGCGGGACGATGTCCTTCATCCGCGTGAACGTCGCGACGGTAACGACGGCACGGACCCGCGGATCCCGCCGCGCGAGCTGCAGGCCGGCAGCTCCGCCATACGAAGGTCCGTAGACACCGAGCGGCAGCGCGAGCAGTCCGCGCGTCGCGAGGAGATCGGCGACCTGCATCAGATCTCGCCCCTCTCGGTCACCGAACGAGAGCCACTCCCCGGTCGATTGCCCGTGGCCGCGCAGGTCCACGAGCACGGCGCGATACCCGGCGTTGGAGAGAGACCTGCCGAACCCCATCATCGACGTCTTTCGGTCGCGGATGCCGTGCAAGACGAAGATGGTGGCGCGCGGATACGAAGGCGGATCGAGAACGGCGATCGAAAGGGACGCAGCCGGAGGCCCGACCTCGACGCGAAGCTCTCGCGCACCGTCCGCGTGAGGAGCGTTTCGCGCGAGCGCCTCGAAGGTCTTGCCGGCGTTGGGCGCCTGCGCAATCGCGTGCGGCAGCCAGCTGGCGCGCGCGAGCCAGGCGCCGAGCACGACCACGACCTGCGCGAGGATCGTGCCGGCGACGATGTTCCTCGTCTTCCGCATTCTCGGCGACACGAAGCCTGCGTAGCACGACGGGTCAGCCGCGCCGAGCGCGCCGGCCCGATACGACCGCGAGCGCCGCTTCGCTGCGACTCGCGCGAAGACTGAAGCGCGAATCGAGGCCGTTCGACCGCACGCGATCGAGCCAATCGAGCGCCTCCCGCGCCGGGACGCCGGCTCGGAGGAGCGCGTAGTAGACGTGGGCATATTCGTCCGCCATGCGACTTGCAAACGCCACGGGATCGTCGACGTTCAGCGAGACGAGGACGGTCGTCTCGCCCGAACGCTCGTGCCCGCGTCGAGGAAACATCCGGAAGACGGGATGTTCGTCGACGGACTCGAAGTGGCCGATGAGGAGATTGCTCGAAGGGTTGGTCTCGATCGTGACCTCGAGACGTGCGAGCTCGCGCCGGACGAAATCCTGCGCAGCGCGGAGGAATGCGACCTCGCCTTCCTCCGTCGCGACCTCGACCGGCACGGTCCCTCGGCGAAAGACGTGAGGATCGCGCAGATGGCGCAGGAGGAAGCGATCGAATGCGTCGTTCGGCTCGGGCGGATCGACGGCTGCCGGAAAGCCGAGCGCGGTGAGGCGCCTCGGATCGTGTCGCCGATGGCGTGCCGCGAGCAATGTCTCGACCGAGATCGCCTCGCCGTAGAGCCGCCCGGCCAGCTTCCCGATCTCCGCGCGCGTCCGCTCGACACGCGCGGCGATCGGCGCGACGGATCCGCGACCGTAGAGATCGAGCTCCCAAAGGAGATCTTCGAGCCGCTCGGCCTGGGGCTGCGCGATGCATCGCGCGCTCGCGGCCCACCGCTCGGGATCGACCCCCACCGCGAGGCCATGTCCGATCCGATCTCCGGCATCGAGCGCGCCGTAACGAACGAGCTCGTGCACGCGACGGATTCCCTCCGCGAGCCGCCGGAAGTCCTCCCCGGCGTGGCACGTGAAGCGCAGCGGTTCGACGTTCCAGTCCGGCCGGCGGTGACCGAGGCGTTCGGCGGCGCGTCGTGAAGCCCGGCGAAGCTCGAAGATCGGCGGAAGGATCGGCCAGAGCGGGACCGAGAGCTCCGCGGATGCGACGTCGATCCCGCGGATCAGCAGCAGCGTCTCGGGGAACTTCTCGAAGAGGAACGCGGTCGACCGCGCCGCCTTCCACTGATTCCGATACCAGCGGCCGTACGCCCACGTGGCTCCGTTCGGCTCGTGGTGTCGGTCGCGATCTTTGACGAAGTGGAGGACGACGCCGGCCTCGGGCCTCTCGCCGCCGACGTCCGGGCGAAGCTCGACGAGCTGATCGGCCATCTCGCGGATGGATTTCCACGCGACCGCCCAGTCCGTGCGCGGCGTCTCTCGGACCTCGAGCGCGTCCAGTCGAACATCGCACGACTGGAGCGCGTGAGCGCTCGTGACGAGGTTCCGATCGAGCGGACGCCGGATCGGGCCGAGCCTTCGGCTGAAGCGCTGGAACCAATCGAGCCCACCGACTCCGGGATCCTGCGTGACGAAGGAGTACGTCATGTTGCGCAGACGCACGTATTGCCAGAAGGCGACGGCGAAGCTGGCGTCATGATTCTTGGCGAGATAGCCGAGACCGCGTCGCAACAAGCTCATCTCCCCGTCCGTCCCACCGAGCCACGGGAGAACGGGGTCCATCGTGAAGATGGCGTCGTTCTTCTTCCGCAGCGTCGCCATCAGCGGACGGCGCGGCGGCTGCTTCGCGTAGACGAGCTTTCGATAGAGCTTGCGCAGCAGGACGAACGATGGGGCAAGGTCGAGGCTGCGGATCGCGCGATGCGCCGCGCGCGCGATCTCGCGCGCAGCCGGCCACAGCAGCTTCTTCGCCACCTCGTTCGCGAATCCCGTCTCGAACTCCTCGAACGACGAATGAAGGCTCGAGAGGTATTCGGCGAGCCGCAGCCGCAGGTAAGCGGCAAACACGAGGCCGACCCGATAGCGCTCCGCCAAGCCTGCTCCGGCGCCGTCCGCGAACTCCGGAGCGCCTTCTCTCGTATCGAGCGCGAGCACGTCCGACTCGTAGCCGGACGCGAGCTGGATCATGAGCGAACGCCAGACGTCACCGAAACAGGTGCCCTGTCCGAGATGCAGATGGGTATCGGCGACGCCGCGTTCGAGGAGCCGTGCGAGGTGCGGTGTCGACATGTCGACGAATGGCAGGCTCGGTTCGACCCCCTCCGCCGTCGCGAGCGCGCAGATCAGAAGGTCCGCGGGCAGGCGCAGCGTGAGCCAGCGGAAGCGCATGCTGCGCACGAGCAGTCCGTCGAGATCACCGTCCGCAGGATCGCCCGGGTAGCGCCGGCTCAAGACCGCGCGGCGGCCCTTCAGCTCCAGGTACTCGCGCGAGATGCGGAGGAGATGAGCGTGGAGGGAGATCTCGAGCGACCGCTCGACATGGCCGCTCGTTGGATCGGAGAACCATGCGCGTGTACGGATCTGCCGAAGCACGTCGAGCGACAGGCCGTTCGCTCGAGGAGCGTCTGCGGCCA